>OGCN01003637.1_pt1 | contig 14542 bp, 13 predicted proteins | sample 1570181 | NCBI WGS metagenome assembly OGCN01 (sample SAMEA4370584, study PRJEB24528) | human gut metagenome | reverse complement strand
GGGTGGATACGATGACGGAAGAAGGCATGGAAAACAGCATGATTCTGGTGACGGTGAATCAGGGCTTTACGGAGGAAGTGATGGAAACTGCGAGAAAGGCAGGCGCGCGCGGCGGCACGATTATTCATGCACGCTGGGCAGGCAGTGAAAGCGTTGAGGAATTTTACGGAATTACGGTACAGCAGGAGAAGGAGGTTATCGCGATTGTTTCGTCTGCTGCGAAGCGTAAGGACATCATGGAGGCAATCAATAGAAACCATGGCATGAAAACAGAGGCGCGCGGTACGGTCTGTTCGCTTGCGATTGAGGATATCGTGCGTCTGGGATAAGGGTCCGGCTAAAAAATTGACAAAAGGCGAAAAACGAATTATCATAAAAAAGACGGATGCAGGGTTTTCTGCATACAAAGAGGGATGCAGGGAAGGATGGAAACAGAGAAGGCAGAGGGGAGGTTAAGCAGATGTACTACAGCATCAAAAGCGGCGGATGGCAGAGGATTGCAGAGCCGACAGGGCAGGAGGAAGGTCTGCTTGGCATTTTCCCTTATGAAAAAATGCTTGCCTGTGGCAAAAAATGGGGGATTTCTGCGGAAATTCTGGAGGAGGCAAGACGGTTCAGCTATGCCAGATATGACTCCTTTGAGAATTTTGACTGCGTGAGCCTGGAAATGCTTGATTTTGAGAATATCCTGCTGAGCATCGGCAGTGTCATTCTGTATCTGGAAAAGGGGAAGGCCTTTTTCTTTACCTCTAAAATGGATATTGTGACGGCACTGCTGGAGGAATGTCTGGAGGGACTGGGCGAAAGGGTGACGCTGAACCGCGTGATTTATTCGTTTTTTGAATTACAGACGAAGAAGGATGATATTATTTTTGACAGCATTGAAAAAGAGATTATGGACTTGGAGCAGGCACTCATTGCAACGGGGAAGCGGGATTGTGTTTCGGAGATCATCAGCCTGCGCAAACGGCTGATGGTGCTGAAAAAATATTACGAGCAGTTTCTGAATGTACTGGATATTCTGGTGGAGAACGAGAACGGAATTTTTGACGGGAAAACCCTGCGCTCCTTTAAAATGCTTTACAGAAGAACGGAGCGGCGGTTTCAGAACGTACTGAACCTGCGGGAATATGTGACGCAGGTACGAGAAAGCTATGAGGCGGAGGTTGACATCAGCCTGAACACAACAATGAAGATTTTTACGGTTGTGACAACGATTTTTTTGCCGCTGACGTTAATCGTAGGGTGGTACGGGATGAACCTGAAGATGCCCGAATATGGCTGGAAATACGGCTATCTTTTTGTGGGGCTGCTTTCGCTTACCTGCATTGCAGGCATTATCATCTTTTTCAAACGCAAGAAATGGTTCTAATGTACACCGAAAACGGACATTTGTAAATAAATTTGCGAAAAACTGTTGACAGAATCATTCTGCATGCTATAATGATTCTTGTGGAAGACACAAGATATGGTAAATGCGTTGATGAGGACAGTAGTCCTTTCCGAATGCCACAGAGAGGGATGTATTTTGCTGGGAGCATCCTGCTTTGGAAAGAGAACGAAAACCACCTCTGAGCGGCTTTAATACAGCCCGGTGACTCCGTTATCGTCGGAAATGAGTGGTTTAATCAGAACAATTAGGGTGGAACCGCGGGAATATCAGCTCTCGTCCCTTTTCTTATGAAAAGGAACGAGAGCTTTTTTACTATAAAATTTTTCTTTTGCCCAAAATTCTCTTTCAAGGAAAAATGTTCTAAAAAGGAGAGATAGCAATGAAGATTACACTGAAAGACGGCGTAGTAAAAGAGTTTGACAATGCGGTTTCCGTTCTGGAGATTGCAAAATCCATCAGCGAGGGTCTGGCAAGAAATGCCTGCGCCGGTATCGTTGACGGCGAAGTAAAGGATTTACGTTTTGTTGTGGACAAGGATGCTGAGGTTTCTATCTGTACATTTGAGGATGAAGCAGGGAAAATGGCATTCCGCCACACAGCATCTCATATTCTGGCACAGGCAGTAAAGCGTCTGTATCCCGAAGCAAAGATTGCAATCGGCCCTGCCATTGCAGACGGCTTCTATTATGACTTCGACAGAGAAAAGGCCTTCACACAGGAAGAACTGGAAGCACTGGAAGTTGAAATGAAGAAGATTGCGAAGGAAGATATTCCTATCGAAAGATTTGAGCTGCCCAGAGCAGAAGCAATCAAATATATGGAAGAAAGAGAAGAACCCTACAAGGTAGAGCTGATTCAGGATCTGCCTGAGGATGCGGTTATCTCCTTCTACAAGCAGGGGGACTTCACAGACCTGTGCGCAGGCCCTCATCTGATGAGCACAAAGACAGTGAAGGCAATCAAGCTGACCTCTGTTGCAGGCGCTTACTGGAGAGGCTCCGAAAAGAACAAAATGCTTTCCAGAATTTACGGTACTGCTTACCCCAAGGCATCCGAACTGGACGCATATCTGACAATGATGGAGGAAGCAAAGAAGCGTGACCACAGAAAGCTGGGCAAGGAGCTGAAGCTGTTTGCACTGCTGGATGAAGGCCCCGGCTTCCCCTTCTTCCTGCCCAAGGGCATGGTGCTGAAGAACACACTGCTGGATTACTGGAGAGAAATCCACAAAAAAGCAGGCTATGTGGAAATTTCTACACCCATCATTCTGAACAGAGAGCTTTGGTACAGATCCGGTCACTGGGAACACTACAAAGATAACATGTATACAACAGTCATCGACGGCGAGGATTATGCGGTAAAACCCATGAACTGCCCCGGCGGTATGCTGGTTTATAAGCAGGATATGCACTCCTACAGAGACCTGCCGATGCGTGTGGCTGAAATCGGTCTGGTACACAGACACGAAAAGAGCGGCGCACTGCATGGCTTGATGCGTGTTCGCTGCTTCAACCAGGATGACGCACATATCTTCATGACAGAAGAACAGATTAAGGATGAAATTTCCGGCGTAATCAGCCTGATTGACGGTGTATATAAGCTGTTCGGCTTTAAATATCACATTGAATTGTCCACAAGACCCGAAGACAGCATGGGCTCTGACGAGGCTTGGGAAATTGCAACAGCAGGTCTGCAGAACGCACTGGATGAAAACGGCATTGAATATACCATCAATGAAGGCGATGGTGCATTCTACGGCCCTAAGATTGACTTCCATCTGGAGGACTCCATCGGCAGAACATGGCAGTGCGGTACCATTCAGCTGGATATGCAGATGCCCGAACGCTTTGAGCTGGAATACACAGCAGCAGACGGCACAAAGAAACGCCCTGTTATGATTCACCGCGTATGCTTCGGCTCTATTGAGCGTTTCATCGGTATTCTGATTGAGCATTTCGCAGGTCAGTTCCCCGTATGGCTGTCTCCTGTTCAGGTTAAGGTGCTGCCGATTTCCGAAAAATTTGCAGACTACGCAAAGAGTGTAGAGGATGCACTGGATGCAGCAGGTATTCGTGTGGAAACAGACAACCGCGCAGAAAAGATTGGCTACAAAATCAGAGAGGCAAGAAACGAAAGAGTACCTTACATCATCGTTGTGGGGGAAAAGGATCAGGAAGCAAACATGGTTTCCCTGCGTTCCAGAAAGAACGGCGAGGAAGGTCAGGTTGCTCTGGCAGATTTCATTGCAAGAATCAAGGAAGAAATCGATACAAAGGTTCTGGATTGATTTTTATAAGAAAAGAAACAAGGGTGGGGAAAAATCCCCACCCTGTTTTTAAAAATCCCGTAAAATCGGCAAAAAATATTTGACAATAGGGGATATACATGATATACTGCTTTAGTAAAACAAAGAAGAAGTTCCGCTTCTCACCTTATGGCATGGGCAAATAGGGTTAATACAGTATCCAAACAGAGGGTTGCTCTGTTTTTCTGTGTGCGGCGGATTCTTCCGGCGCTTTTCTTTTTTGGAAAGGTCGCTTGTGGACACAGTTTATTTGGGAGGTGCTTGACAATTACTGAATTGATGATTAACGAACAAATTAGGGACAAGGAAATCAGACTGATTGACGAAAACGGCGAACAGCTTGGTATCGTTTCTTCCAGAGAAGCCCAGAAAATCGCTGACGAAAGAAAGCTCGATCTGGTAAAGATCGCACCAACAGCGAAACCCCCCGTATGCCGCATTATGGACTACGGTAAATACAAATTCGATCAGGCAAAGAAAGAAAAAGAAGCCAGAAAGAAGCAGAAAACTGTTGATGTAAAGGAACTGCGTTTGTCCCCCAGCATCGATACACATGATGTTCAGGTAAAAGTCAAAAAAGCAAACGAATTTTTGAAGGATGGCGACAAGGTGAAAATCAGCATCCGTTTCAGAGGACGTGAAATCGGTCATTCCAAGGTTGGCATGCAGATCATGGAGGATTTTGCAAAGGCAACAGAGGAATTCGGCACGGTGGATAAGCAGCCGAAGATGGAGGGCAAGAGCCTGGTTATGTTCCTTGCACCAAAGAACTGATCCGCAAAGGCGGAAGGAAACTATCACAAAACATTTTTAGGAGGAAAATACAATGCCTAAGTTGAAAACAAAAAAAGCTGCTGCTAAAAGATTCAAAATTACCGGCACAGGTAAGCTGAAAAGAAACAAATCCAACACACAGCACATTCTTGGTAAAAAGTCCAGAAAGAGAAAAAGAAATCTGAGACATGCTACAACCGTAGACAGAACAGTAGAAAACAAGGTTAAAAAGACACTGCTGCCTTACGCATAATCAAGCATTCTTGGGACAGTTATTTTTCGAGTATAATTTATTAGGAGGACTTTACAATGGCAAGAGTAAAAGGCGCGCTGAACGCTAGAAAAAAACATAAAAAAGTACTGAAGCTGGCTAGAGGCTACCGTGGTGCCAGATCCAAACAGTACAGAGTAGCAAAACAGTCTGTAATGAAGGCAATGGCATTTGCTTTCGCAGGCAGAAAACAGACAAAGAGAGAATACAGAAGCCTGTGGATCGTAAGAATCAACGCAGCTGCAAGAATGAACGAAATTTCCTACAGCAAGCTGATTCATGGTCTGAAGGTTGCCGGTGTAAACATCAACAGAAAGATGCTGGCAGAACTGGCTGTATCCGATCCCGCTGCATTCACAAAGCTGACAGAAACAGCAAAGGCAGCTCTGTAATCGAAAAACAGAATTTGAGAAAAGGCTTTCGTCTATGATAGATGGAAGCCCTTTTTTATACGCAGGAAATGGGAGGCGTTTTATGGATGAAATATTGATAAAGGCGGGCGGCTTTCTGTTTATGATTGCGCTGGGGTTTGTACTGAAGCGTATCGGGCTTTTTTCTCTGGATGACAGCGGCTTTTTAAGCAAGCTTGTGCTGAAGGTTACACTGCCGATGGCGATTATCAAGAACTTTCAAGGGCTGGAGCTGAACAGAAGCTATCTGATGGCGATTGGCATTGGCTTTGCGGTGAACTTTATTGCGATTGCCGTTGTGCTGCTGCTGACGCGGAAAAAATCCCCCGCCCATCGGGCGTTTTATATCATCAATACGGCAGGGTTTAATATCGGGCTTTGCACACTGCCCTATATGTCCAGCTTTTTTGCGGCGGATGCGGTGGCATTGGTCTGCATGTTTGATGTTGGCAACGCGATTATGTGCTTTGGGATTACCTTCTCGATTGCGATGGTGATTTCCAAGGGGAGCGTGAACGGCAAGGAGATTTTGCGGACGCTTTTTTCCTCTATGCCGTTTGTGACCTATTTGGTGATGATTTTGCTTTGTGCGGCGCAAATCCATCTGCCGCAGCCCGTCTACACGGTTGCAGGGATGATTGGACAGGCAAACTCCTTTCTTGCAATGCTTTTAATCGGGATTTTGTTTGAGCCGAAAATCAACCGCAGCGAGAGGAAGGACATGGCAGGCGTTTTTTTACTGCGAATGGCGTTGGGGATTGCATTTTCTTTGCTGATTTATCATTTCCTGCCTATACCGCTGCGGTATCGTCAGGTTTTGGCAATTATTGTTTTTTCGCCCATTTTGAGTGTTGCGCCGATTTATACGGAACGCTGCGGCTATAATCGTTCGGTGGCGGCGGTTTTAAATTCGCTGATGCTGCCCTTTAGCATGGTTGTGATGACGATTCTGCTGATGCTTTTGAAGGTTTATTAAATTGCGCTATTTATCAGTTTAACTGATTATTTTTATGGAAATAATCAATTTTACAAATAAATAAAGCTGTGCTATGATAAGGCTGTAAGAAAGAGATGGGTTCCGGAACCTCCTATTCAAAGAGCATATTGAAAATCAAGGGAGGCATCATCATGAAAAAAGTAGATAAACAGTGGGCAAGAGAAGTTGTAGCAGTGGGCGTTTTTGTGGTTGCGCTGTGCGCAGTTTGTGCATTTATGAACGGAACAGGCTATGTGCCTTTCAGCGTTGTATGTTAAAGAAGGAAAATCCGGTCATTTGAGGATATCAAGTGACCGGATTTTTTATGTCTTTTTATGGGTTGGACGCTGCGGAAGGGGAGAAAAATTCCTCTGCGGTTTCCGTAAAATATTTCATGGCAGGGGTAACCCATTTTTGCCTGTGATAAAAAATAAGCAGATCCATTTTGATATCAAAGCCCGCTACGGTAAAGAGAGCGAGATTTTTTTCTTGCAGGATAGGTAGGGTTGCATATTTGGGCAGGAAGGAGATGCCCATCTTTTTTTGCAGGAAATGCAGAATGATGGCAAAGCTGGAAATCTCCTGCGTATGATGAAAGGATGCACCGTGCTGGATTGCCAGTTCATCGAAAATCTGGCGATAGTTGTTGTTTTTTTCGGTCAGAAGGATGGTTTCCTCCGTCAGCCGCTCAGGTGGCACGTTCTTTTGATTCGCCAAAGGATGCTCCGCAGAGGCGATAAAAGGAACGGCAACCGGGCGAGAAAATACGGTTTTCAAGGTAGGGTGATAGGCAGGACGGTCGGCAAGGAAAATGATATCCAGATTGCCCTTTTCCAGTTGGTCATATAATTCCAGCGTCACGCCGATGACAATATCCAGATGCACCTGCGGACATTTTTTCAGATATTCTTCCAGAAGCAGGGGCAGAAAGGAGCTGGCGATAGATTCAATCGTGCCGATGCGCAGGGTGCCTGTAGGGGTGGTATTTTCGGAAACGGTTTCGATGGCTTCCGCTTCCAGCTGTACCATATCATTCGCATAGGAAAGAAAGGCGCGCCCCTTTTCGGAAAGCAGCACACGCTTGCCGATGCGGTCAAACAGATTGACACCCAATTCCTGCTCCAGCTGCTGAATTTGCAGGGTGATGGTGGATTGTGCATAGCCCAGAACCTCCGCCGCCTTGGAAAAGTTTTCAAATTCCGCTACCTTGATAAATGATTTGATATTTCTCAGTTCCATTGTAATCTTCTCCTTTTTTCTATCTTACAAGGAAAACGGGAAAAAGACAAGGTCAGAATATTTTATGGGACAAAAGGTTTTCGTTGAAAGTTTATCGGCGTTTGTAGTATAATGGAAGGACAGAAAGGGGACAGGTACATGATTGGTGAAAAAATTAAATTTATCCGGACGGAAAAGGGGATTACCGGAAAAGAGCTGGCGGAAAAGGCAGAGGTGACACCGGGATATATCTCGCAGATTGAGCGTAATCTGATTAGTCCGTCGCTTTCCGTACTGATGCGGATTGCAGAGGTGCTGGAAATCCCCTTGGTTTCTTTATTTACAGAGGAAGAGGAGGAGCAGGTGACTGTCATCCGGAAGGATAAACGCACAAAAATACAATTTGCTGATATCAATATGGAGTATCAGTTTGCGACACCCTACAGCAGGAATAAGAATATCTGCACGCAGATGGAGATGATTTGTTTGCGCCTTGGCCCGAAAAGCTGGGGCAGTACGATTGTGCAATATCACGAAGAAGCGGGAGAATGTACCCTGGTGCTGAAGGGAACATTGGAATATCATATCGGGGATACCGTTTATACCCTGAATGAGGGAGACAGTATTTATGTGCCGCCAAAGACGTATCATCAGCTGTATAATCCTACGGATGAAGACGTAGAAGCGGTGGCAACAATTTCGCCCGCCTATTATTAAAAAAATAATTTTGAAGCAGGAGACACATTTCAAATGAGATGTGTCTTTTTTAGCATTTATAAAAATTTAATTATTCTAAATAAATTTAAGTAGTTCTTATTGACAATAAGCGTTAAACTATATATAATATAGCTAAATAATTTAATGAGGACGGATACAAAAGAAAAAAGGCAACAGAAAAGGCACAAGAACCCCCTGACAGAAAAGATAGGAGGAAGGTCTATGAGTATTTTAACATCGAAAAGGTTTCAAAAGTATTTTGTTCCCGGCATTGTATTTCAGTCTTGCGTAATTGCCGGCGGCTACGGAACAGGGCGTGAACTGGTAGAGTACTTTATGGGGTACGGCCCGAAGGGTGGCTTGCTCGGCATGTGTATCGTATCTCTGCTGGTGTGGTCCCTTATCTGTGCGATATCCTTCATGTTTGCACAAATTTTCAAAAAATATGATTATAAGAGCTTTATGAAGGAGCTGATGGGCCCCGGCTGGGTTGTTTTTGAAATTGCTTACATCTGCTTTATTGTTATTGTATTGGCGGTTGTATCTGCTTCAGCCGGTTCGATTCTGCATGAATTATTTGGGCTGAACAAATGGATCGGGATTATCGGGATGTCTGTAGCAGTATTTGCATTGGTTATGAATGGTTCTTCCTTGATTGAAAAGGTTTTATCCTTATGGTCCTTTGTATTATACGGTGTATACATTCTGTTCCTGATTCTGGTATTCGCAAATTTCAGCGGACAGATTGGTCACAATATTGCATCCGTTCCTGTCACGGGGAATTGGGCAATCGGTGGCTTCCAGTATTCCTTCTACAATCTTGCGATTATCATTGCGGTTTTGTATACCATTAAACATAGTGATACACCAAAGGATGCAGCGATTGCCGGTGTTCTTTCCGGCTTTATTGGTATTTTGCCCGGGATCATTCTCTTTATCGCAATGTGTGGATTCTATCCTACGATTATCGAGCAGGAGCTGCCGGTTGACTATATTCTGACACAGATGAATATGCCTTGGCTGCGTTATATTTTCCAGATTGTACTGTTTGGTACGCTGATTGAAACAGGCTCCGGTCTGATTTATTCCATCACTGACCGTATCGCGGAGGCGTTTAAAAACAAAGGGCAGGAGGTGCCGAAATGGTCCACACCTGTGGTAGCAGTTATTTTGCTGGTAGGCACAACAGCAATTTCTTCCTTTGGTCTGACGGGGCTGATTGCGAAGGGATACGGTACATTGGCTTGGGTAATGTTCATTGTATATGTAATTCCCATTCTGACATTGGGTATTTACAAAATTTCAAAAGCTAAAAAAAATTAACGTGAAATGCTGAAAAGCGGTTGACAAATTTTTTTGGAGTTATATAATTAGTTCATGTTGTTTCTGTAAAAAAACATGAACAAAAAACAAAAGAGAAAATTGGTGAATTGGCCTAAAGTAAGGAGTGGTATTTATGGCATTGAATACAGAGAAATGTAATGCGTGGGTGGAAAGAGATAAAAAGGTTTTTGCGCCTACCCAGCATTTGTCCTATTATCCTATGGTAATCAAAAAGGTTGACCAGGATGTTATTTACGATGAAGATGATAACCAGTATATCGATTTCCTTTCCAGTGCATCTTCCCTGAATCTGGGCAGTTGCAATCCCATCATTACGGCGGCGGTAAAGGAACAGCTGGACAATTATTCTCAATATACGATTGCTTATACCTACGGCAGAAAGAGCATTGAATATGCGGAACGGCTGACTTCTGTTTACCCCGGTGGTGTGCCTGCAAAAATCGTTTTCGGCAACTGCGGTTCCGATGCGAATGATGCGGCAGTGAAATTTGCAAGAGCTTACACCGGCAGAAGCAAGATTATCACATTTATCAACGCATATCATGGCAGCACATACGGTTCTATTTCCATGTCCATGGTAACAACGCGTATGCGTGCAAAGATGGGTCCTATGCTGCCTGATATTTACTGCTTCCCGTTTTATGATGTATCCTATGATGATGAAACCTGTGAGAAGGAATGTATCGCAGATATCGAAAGAGCATTTGCAACCTATCTGCCTGCGGAGGAGGTTGCGGCTGTCATCATTGAGCCTGTGCAGGGTGATGCAGGGCTGTTGGCAGGGCATCCTATCTTTATGAAAAAGCTGTATGACCTGTGCAAAAAGAACGGTATCCTGTTTATTTCCGAGGAGGTTCAGCAGGGCTTCTATCGTACCGGCAAATTCTTTGGCATTGAGCATTATGATATCATCCCCGACGGTATCATCATGGGCAAATCCATCGGTGCAGGCTTCCCTCTGGGCGGCTTTATGGCAAAAGCAGAAATCATGGATTGTCTGCCTGCGCCTGCACACCTGTTCACACTGGGCGGCAATGCGACTGCCTGTGCAGCCGGCGTAGCGGCATTTGATTATTTGCAGTCTGACGAATTCCAGAAAATTCTGGCAGATAATACAAAGCTGCTGGAGGAATGTGTTGCTGACCTGCGTGCGACATTCCCCGATGTTATCACGGGCAGAAGGGGCATTGATATGTCCTGCGCACTGGTTGTGACAAAGAAGGATGAAAACGGCAATGACGTACCCGACGGTGACGGGACATTCAAGATTCTGTACAGAGCGTATGAAAGAGGCTTGCTGATTATTTCTCTGTCCGAAAATATTCTGCGTGTACAGCCCCCTCTGAACATCAGACCCGAAAATCTGAAAAAGGGCTTTGCAATTCTGAAGGATTCCATTCGGGATTATGTAAATGGAGATATTCCCGATTCTGTAATGGAATTCCGTGCAGGCTGGTAATCTGAAATAAAATAAAAGATAAAGTCGAAAAAAGCATCCGTATGAAAGGGAATTCCTTCGTTTCGGATGCTTCTTTTTTTGATATTATTCGGTTTCGATCCAGTAATCTGTGCCGCTTAGACCGATATCGGCGGCGTGGAACACGGGATTTTTGCCTTCGCTTTTCTGCTTCCGATAATCCACCAGAGCCTTGCAGGCGGTTTTTCCCATGATGAGACAGGAGGGGACGTTAATCAGTGCCATGATGCCCATGAGAACATCGGCTAAGTCCCAAGCAAGCCCTGCGGAGAACTGCGCGCCCATGAAGATGATGACTGCTGCCAAGAGGCGATAAAACAGCATGAAGGGCTTATTTTTGGTTGCCTTGGGGTAAAGATAGCTGATATTCATTTCGGCATAGAAATAATTGCCGACCAGCGTGGTGAAGGCAAAAAGCGTGAGGGCAACGGTGATGAAAACGCTGCCGGCGGAGCCGAAATTTGCGACCAGAGAATCCTGAATATAGGCGGCATTCATGGTATTTCCTGCGGCATCCACATAGGCGGAGGCATCCAGATTCGTACAGAGAATCATGAAGGCGGTGGAGGAGCAGATGAGGATGGTGTCGATAAAGACGGAGAGCATCTGCACCAGACCCTGCTTGGCAGGGTGGGAAACATCGGCAGAAGCGGCGGCATTCGAATACAGACCGCGCTTGATACCGTTCATCATTGCCGCACCAAGAAGACCGCCGAAAACGGATTTCGCGCTGAAGGCTTCGCGGAAGATGCGGACAAAGACGAGGGGCAGAGTCTGAATATGCAGGAGCACAATAATGACTGCTGCAAGAATATAAATACCTGCCATGATGGGGACGAGCACCTCTGTTACCTGAGAGATGCGCTTGCCGCCGCCCAGAATGACGATGCCTGCCAGAACGGCAACGATGGCACCGATATAGAGGGACGACCGCTCGCCCGGTACATAGACCTTGATGAAATCAGTCATATTGAAGGAAGCAAGGGCATTAAAGCCGCCCATATAGGTGAGGATGAGGGCAACGGCAAAGGCACCGCCCAGAAGCGGAGAGCCAAGCCCCTGTTTGATATAATAGGCCGGGCCGCCATAGGAGCCATGCTCGCCCTTTTTCTTATAAATCTGTGCGAGGGTGGATTCGATAAAGGCGGAGGCACTGCCGATGATGGCAATGAGCCACATCCAGAACACGGCACCTGCGCCGCCTGCAATGATGGCACCCGTTACGCCGACCACGTTGCCGGTTCCGACACGGGAGGCGGTGGAGACCATAAGCGCCTGAAAAGAGGAAATGGATTCCCTGTCCTCTCTTTTTTCCGCGATGACGCGAATCGATTCTCCAAACAGGCGGAACTGGATAAAGCCTGTTTTTATGGTGAAATAAAGACCTGCTGCGATGAGCAGGGCAATCAAAATATAGCTATACAAAAAGCTGCTGATTAAGCTGATAATATTTGCAAATGCTTCCATAGAATACTCCTTTCAAAAAAATACTCCTACTATATTAAAGGAAAGAAGGCGTTTCGTCAAATAAGTATGAAAAAAAGAACAGAGCCGGAGAGGAGGTGGGGTTAATATCTCTGAAAGCGGGTGATTTTATTCATTTGCATACGAAATGTTTTTGTGATACGGAAAAATGTTTGCAGAAAAAAGACAAAAACTATTGACAAGCAAAATTTTCCTGTTAAAATCTTTATTATCACGAAAAAATAGTGACGAAGGTTTTAAAGGTAAATTGTGTACGGAGGATACAAAATATGGAGCAAGCAGTTAGAAAAATCGCCTTACTGGGCATGGGCACTGTTGGCGGTGGCGTATATGAAATTATTGAAAGACAGAAAGAGGAAATGCCCTTTAAAATTGGGGCGGCACTGGAGGTTGTGAAGGTTCTGGTGCGGAATAAGGCAAAATATGCGGACAGGATACCTGCCGAAAAGCTGACGGATGTCTGGGAGGATGTTATCGGCGATGACAGCATTGACATTGTGGTTGAGGTGATGGGCGGTATTGAGCCTGCGCGTACATACATTAAGGCGGCATTGGAAAAGGGCAAGCATGTTGTGACAGCCAATAAGGACCTGATGGCAATGCACGGACATGAGCTGCTGGAGCTGGCAGGAGAGCACCACTGCGATTTGCTGTTTGAAGCGGCAGTGGCAGGCGGAATTCCCATTATTCGCCCGCTGAAGCAGTGCCTGGCAGGCAATAATATTACAGAAATCATGGGTATTATCAACGGGACAACAAACTTCATTCTGACAAAGATGAAGGAGGATGGCATGGACTTCGGCGAGGCTTTGCAGCTGGCAACGGATTTAGGCTATGCCGAGGCAGACCCTACGGCGGATATTGAGGGCTACGATGCCGGCAGAAAGCTTGCTATTATGGCCTCTATCGCGTTCCATACATCGGTTACCTTTGATGATGTTTTTACGGAAGGGATTACGAAAATTACAGCGAAGGATATGCGCTATGCAAAGGAAATGGGCTGCAGCATCAAGCTTCTGGGGATTGCGAAGAATACGGAAACAGGCATTGAGGTAAAGGTGCATCCGACCATGATTCCTGAGAACCACCCCTTGGCAGCGGTCAACGATTCCTTTAATGCCGTATTTGTGCATGGGGATGCGGTGGATGATGCGATGTTTTACGGACGCGGTGCAGGAGCCTTGCCGACCGGCAGTGCCGTTGTGGGCGATATTATGGATGTGGCGCGCAACATGCTGTTCAACTGCAACGGACGCATTGGGTGCAGCTGCTACAAGAACCTGCCAATCAAGCGGATTGGCGATACAACCAGCAGATATTACATCCGCATGAGACTGGAGGACAGAGCAGGTACATTGGCGGCAATGGCAGGTGTTTTTGCGGAAAATGATGCGAGCATTGCGATTCTTTTGCAGAAGGAAACGATTGAAAACGATGCGGAAATCGTTGTGGTAACACATGAGGTGGCGGAAAAGAAATTCATGGATGCCATCAAGAAATTCTCCTCTATGGAAATGGTAAAGGAAATTTCTTCCATTATTCGCGTGTATGCACTTGGAAACATATAATTTTTAGAAAAGACAGACAAATAGTCTGTCTTTTTCTGCCTGAATTTGTTAAGAATGATGAATGGCATTTCTTTTCTTGGGATGTTATGATATAACCTGTGAAGAAAAGAGGGGGAAAAAGAAACATGAAGTATTTTACAAAAGAATGGTACGAAGCGTGTCAGGCTGCCGATTGGTGTTTGAATATGGCAGTTTCCAAGAATGCGGAGGAATTTTCCGAGGAATACTATAAGGATTTGTATACACGCCGCCGCCGTGCCTTTGTGAAACAGATGAAGGAAGAAGAAGGAGAAGCCTTTGACAAAATTGCGGCTGAGGTTGCATTTATGAAGCATCATGAGGAAACCGTAAAGCGCATGGAGAGGATTCTGCCCATTGAAATTAAGGCTGCGGTTGCGGATATGCGCGTGCTGGCACTGGACATTGCGACAAAAGAGGTGCGCCATCAGCTGAAAGCATGGTGCGAGGAGCAGAAAAAGCTTGCAGACGCAAAGGAGGCAGAATATGCCGCAGACGGCACGAAGGAGAGCAGTGAGACCTTCGCAGGCTGCGAGCTGACAGGGGTGGAAATGAAGGAAACGACATTGACGCTGACGCTGAAGGG
>OGCN01003632.1_pt1 | contig 14568 bp, 9 predicted proteins | sample 1570181 | NCBI WGS metagenome assembly OGCN01 (sample SAMEA4370584, study PRJEB24528) | human gut metagenome | reverse complement strand
TACTTGTTTGGCAGAATAATACCGGCACTTTCACTGGTATTGTCTATGGCACTTCGATTTGTCCCGCGTTTTCTGCGTCAGCTGAAAGTGATACGAAATGGTCAAAAGGCGATGGGACGTGATGTTTCAGAAGGAACCGTCCTGAACCGGATCAAATATGGTTTGCAGATGGTGTCGATCCTTGTGACATGGGCTTTGGAAAATGCAATTGAGACGTCTGATTCCATGAGAAGCAGAGGATATGGGCTGCATGGACGAACGGCTTTTTCAATTTATCGACTTACCAGAAGAGACTGTTTCCTTGGGGCTGTGATGGGCGGACTTTTTGCGGTATTTACAGTTGGATGTGCTGGTGGAGCGGCTTACGCGGTGTATGATCCGCGGATCGTAATGGCAGGATTTTCTTTTCAGGGTTATACGGCTCCGGTAAAAGTATCTCCGCAGTTTGCAATCATCACATATATCTGTTTCGGAATTTTCTGCTTCATTCCGGTATTTCTGGAGCTTTATGAAAACTGGAAGCTCAGTCAGAGCAGGAAACAGATCGGTACAGAGATCGGCATGGCTTACCGCCAGATCTACGAAGAACTGGATGAAGTGGATTTTGTATACAATAATCAGGAATATAAAGAACTGGTACAGGAAGGAAAAATGTTATGAATATTGTAGAAATACGTGATTTTTGTTTTGCATATCCGGATTGTTCCAGCAAAGTACTTGATCAGGTAAATTTGAGCATACAGGAAGGAACTTTAAATGTCATCTGTGGGCGAAGCGGATGCGGAAAAAGCACACTTCTTCGTCATCTCAAAAGTGTACTTATGCCGCATGGCACAGCATCTGGAGAAATCCTGTACAAAGGAAAAAGACTCAGAGAAATCGATCATAGGACGCAGAGTCAGGAAATCGGCTTTGTTATGCAGAATCCGGACAACCAGATTGTGACGGACAAAGTCTGGCATGAACTCAGCTTTGGTCTGGAGAGCCTTGGATATGATAATGCTACGATCCGTCTTCGGGTAGCAGAAATGGCGAGTTATTTTGGAATTCACCAGTGGTTTTACAAAGGAGTGGAAGAACTGTCCGGGGGTCAGAAACAGCTCCTCAATCTGGCAGCGATCATGGCAATGCATCCGTCGCTTCTGATTCTGGATGAACCGACTTCCCAGCTTGATCCGATCGCGGCATCGGATTTCCTGGAAACGGTAAAAAAAATCAATCGTGACATTGGAACGACAGTGATCATTACAGAACATCGTCTGCAGGACATCGTTCCTTATGCTGATAAAGCTTTTGTGATGGATAAAGGCAATGTATTTCTTGAAGGCAGTCCGCGCGAGATCGGAGCTGCACTTCGGGAACAGAAGCATGGAATGTTTCTTTCGATGCCTGTTCCTATGCAGATCTATGGTGCGACAGATAGCAGAGATACCTGTCCGTTAACTGTAAGCGAAGGGCGTCAGTGGCTGGAACGTTATTGTAGAGAAAAGAACATTACAGAGGAAAAAAGAGAAAAGATCAATGTGGATTTTCTGACTGTTGTAAGGGAGGGAGAACAACAAGACCCAGACAACAGGAAAAATCCGGCGATCCAGTTGAAAGATGTCTGGTTCCGGTATGAGAAGGACAGCCCGGATGTGGTGCGGGATCTGTCACTGGAAGTTCGAAAAGGTGAGTTTTATGCACTGGTAGGCGGTAATGGGACCGGTAAGAGTACGACGCTGTCGTTGCTCAGTCGCGTGAGACAGCCCTACAGGGGTAAGATTCGACTGGAAGGCCGTGATATCCGTTCTTTTAAAGACCGGGAACTGTATTGCGGATGCCTGGGAGTCATGCCGCAGAATCCACAGAGCATTTTTCTCAAGAAGACAGTGCTCGAAGATCTGTACTCCGTGATCGGAGGAAAGAAAGAAAAGCAGTCTGCGGAATACCAGATCCATATGAAGAAGGAAAAAGCAATCGAGGGTATCGTCAGTCTGACCAGACTGGAAGGATTGCTGGACCGGCATCCATATGACTTAAGCGGCGGTGAACAGCAGAGGCTGGCGCTGGCGAAGGTTCTTCTGCTCAGACCAAGAATCCTTCTGATGGATGAGCCGACGAAGGGAATGGATGCGGAATACAAAGAAGAGATAGGGAAAATACTCTGTAAACTGAAACAGCATGGAATGACGATCTTTATGATCTCACATGATGTGGAATTTGTTGCAGAGTATGCTGACAGAGTCGGACTTTTCTTTGAGGGAAATGTTGTGACCAGCCAGAACACAAGAGAATTTTTTTCCGGAAATAACTTCTATACGACGGCCGCAAACCGAATGGCACGACAGCTGTTCCCGGATGCTGTTACCGGAAAGGATGTGATCACATGCTTACAGAAAAGCAATTAGATCAGTTCCTGGATGAATTCTGGGAGGACAGTCAGAGTGCACAGACAGAGGCAGAGCAGGAAATATCAGAGGAAAATCTGGAAGAATATGCACTTCCGGCTGATGGGATGATCATCCGGCAGATGGAACGGAAAGGCAAGGTAAGCAGAAGAACCTGGTTTGCACTTGTACTGATGCTTCTGGTCGTACCGCTTCTTCTGTATCTTTCAGTGAGATATTTTCATGGAAGAAAGTATCTCATATGCAGCCTGATCGTGATCATAGCGGCAATGATACCGTTCTTTATGATGTTTGAAGGACGGAAGCCGAAGGCAAGAGAAATCATGGTGATCTCTGTACTGGCAGCCATCGGTGTAGCCGGACGAGCTGCATTCTTTATGGTGCCGAGCTTTAAGCCGGTTGCTGCGATCGTGATCCTGACCGGTATTTCGTTTGGCGGCGAGGCAGGTTTCCTTGTAGGATGCCTGATCATGATGCTGTCCAATATGTTTATGGGACAGGGACCATGGACTCCGTGGCAGATGTTTGCGTTTGGGATGATCGGCTTTCTGGCAGGAATCCTGTATCAGAAAGGAATTCTGAAAGCCCGCAAAGCAGATCTCTGTATATTTGGATTTTTGAGTGTATTCCTTATTTATGGAGGAATCATGAATCCGGCAAGTGCGCTGATGGCTTATGGAACGATAACATGGCAGAGTCTTCTGGCTTTTTATATCTCGGGTGCTCCGGTGGACCTGGTACATGCTTTATCTACGGTTATTTTTCTGTGCTTCCTGAGCAGACCTCTGCTTGAAAAACTGGAACGTATCAAGAAAAAATATGGACTCATAGAGTCACAGAAAGAGGAAATCATTTGATCTATATCAGTCATTTGCTTCCAGATGAAGAGATGAAAGGACTGGTCACAGAGACCGGAACAGGAGTGGAAAGTATTGATTTTTCCATTTCGGATAATCTGGATCATCTGGGAAAGAGAATAGAATTATATCAGAAAAAACTGGAAAAGATGGAAAATCCTCCGCTGATACTTCACGGACCGTTTCTGGATCTGAATCCGGCTGCTTTTGACAGTCTGATCCGTGAGGTGACGATGACAAGGTTTACACAATGTTATCAGGCAGGACTGGAACTGGGGGCAAAAAAGATCGTATATCATTCCGGAATGATTCCCTGTGTGTATTACCGGGAAGGCTGGGCAGATCAGGTGAGCCGCTTTTTTACAGAATTTCTGGAAGATAAAGATGATCTGGAGATCGTAATGGAAAACGTTCTGGATGAGGACTGGCGTCTTCTTCTGGATGTATATAAACAGGTGGATCATCCGAAATTTAAATTATGTCTGGATATGGGACATGCACACTGTTATTCGGAGATTCCGGTAATGGAATGGGCAGAGGAGCTCTCTCCGTATATCAGTCATGTACACGTACATGATAACGCAGGTGACAGAGATTCGCATCTGGGACTCGGAAAAGGAACACTTCCGTATCATGAGGTGTTAAAGCTGCTTCCTGTTTCGAAAGAGCGGACATGGACGATCGAATGTTCACATAAAGAAGATGTACTTCTTTGCTTACAGAAAATAAAGACAGAGGGATTGTTATGAATACAATGAAAAAGAGAGGATGTCAGATTCTTGTACTGTTTATGACAGCAGGAATGCTGACGGGATGTGGCGATGGAACTCCGAAATTAGAGGATGCCCTGAAAAAAACTGCTTCTTATGAAATGAAGACAGTCGAAGATCCGGCTTCGGATGCACTTGGCGGAGAATGGACCGTCATGGCGCTGGCCCGTTCCGGGGAAGAGGTAGATGAAAACTATTTTGAAAAATACCGCGCGAATGTTGAAAAAAGAGTTAAAGAACAGGAAGGCGTACTCAGTGAAAATCGATATACAGAGTACTCCAGAGCAGTTCTGGCTTTAAAATCTATCGGAAAAGATCCGACAGATATCGGCGGATATGATATTGAGAAGCCGCTGGAAGATTTTGATACCGTAGTCTCACAGGGGCTCAATGGGGCAATTTATGCCCTGCTTGCCCTGAATGCAGATGATCCGGATGCGAATAAAGACGGAGAACTGGAGCAGAAATATCTGGATTATATTGTAGAGAAGGAAAAAGACGATGGCGGATTTTCACTGGATGACAATGCCGAAAACGGTGATGTAGACCTGACAGCCATGACGCTGCAGTGTCTGGAACCGTATCAGGATGAAAACAATGTAAAAGAAGTGATTGATAAAGGTGTGGAGTTTCTGGCAGATACGCAGGATGATGATGGCGGTTATACTGCTTACGGAGCCAAAAGCTCAGAATCCATTTCACAGACTGTGATCGCACTCAGTGCAGTTGGTGTAGACTGTAATGAGGATGAACGATTCCAGAAAGATGGAAAAGGACTTTACGATACACTGATGACGTTTTACCAGAAAGACGGAAGCTTCAAGCACATTCTGGACGGAGAAAGTGACCCGATGGCAACAGATCAGGCATTTTGCGCGATGGTAGCCTATCAGCGTTACCAGAATAAGAAAAACAGCTTTTTTGATATGACAGACCACAGATAAACGGAGGAAAAAACAGTGCCGCAGAAAATAACAGAACTCCAGGAACAGCTGGAGACGATCATTAAGGGAAAAAAAGAAATCACAGACAAAATACTTATGGCAGTTCTGGCAAAGGGACATGTTCTTCTGGAAGATGTTCCGGGAGTTGGTAAAACAACAACCGCGCTGGCACTGAGCCGTGTTATGGGAATGGATTTTAACCGTATCCAGTTTACACCGGACGTTGTTCCTTCGGATGTGACAGGTTTTACGATGTATGACAAACAGAGCGGACAGTTCCTGTACCGTCCGGGTGCTGTCATGTGCAATCTTCTTCTTGCAGATGAGATCAACCGTACCTCCAGTAAGACGCAGTCAGCACTTCTGGAAGTAATGGAGGAGGGACGTGTGACCGTAGATGGTGAGACACATACCGTTCCGGCTCCGTTTGTAGTTATTGCAACAGAAAACCCGGTGGGATCATCTGGCACACAGCTTCTTCCAGAATCTCAGCTGGACCGTTTTATGATCAGTGTGAGTATGGGCTATCCGGATCATCAGAGTCTGGTAGAACTCTTAAGAGACCGGCAGAAGGTCAATCCACTGGAAAATGCCAGAACCGTTCTTACAAAGGAAGAGGTTCTTACCTTGCAGCAGAAGGTCCAGGAAGTTTACGTGGCAGATGTTGTGTTGGATTATATAGCAAAGCTTGCCGAGGCGACCAGGGAGCATGAACTGATCACGCTTGGTCTGAGCCCACGTGGAACTCTTGCACTGTGCAGGATGACAAAAGCGGCTGCTTATATGAAAGAACGGGACTATGTTGTTCCACAGGATGTAAAGGATGTGTTTAAAGATGTAGCGGCACATCGAATGATCCTGGATTCAAAAGCAAGATATCAGGAAAAAACAGCATGCGAGATTCTGGATGAAATTCTGGACAGCGTTCCGGAACCAAAGGTAGAAGGATGATGAAGAACAGGATCATGTGGCTTCTGTGGCTGATCGGCATGGCCGGAGCCACAGTAGTGACAGGCTCATGGCTGATGGCGGCAGTGCTTCTGCTTTCTGCATTACTGCTGATCTTATCGGCAGCAGTCACCAGTCTGGGCGGCAGAAAAACAGAAATAAAATTATCCGTGCCAAGAGCAGCGGAGCGAAATGAAAATTTCCGGGGCAGAATGACCCTTAAGAATCAGTCAGCATGGCCAGTGTTCGGGGGCAGAGGACAGATTTTGTGGGAGAATCTTTTTACCGACGAACACGGTGAGATCCCAATCACCTTTTCTCTTGGCAGCAGGGAAAAAAGGACAATAGAGTTTGAGGCCTGCAGCGGCTGGTGCGGATGTATAAAAGTGACATTTTCTGGTTGGAGATGCAGCGACTTTTTTCATGTGTTTTCCGTGAAGCGGAAGGCTGTGACAGAAGGTGCTACCGTTATCATGCCGGAAAAGCAGAACAGAGATTTTTCCTTCCTCACAAGAGAGGGCTTTGATATGGAAAGCTTCCGTTATTCAGGAAACTGTCCGGGAGATGACCCGGGAGAAACCTATGACATCAGGGAATATCAGCCGGGAGACAGTATCCGGCAGATTCACTGGAAGCTTTCCGGTAAGCTGGATGATATCATGATCCGGGAAAAAAGTTTTCCGGTAGATGATACCGTACTGATCCTGGCAGAAGCGTTTCAGACGGAACGTGATCCAAAAAGGGCTGAGACAGTGGCAGAAGTCCTGTCGGCTGTTTTAAGAGATTTTATGGAAAAGAAAATCCCGTGTCAGGTTGGAATTTATGACAGAAGCACCGGTAAATTTCGGCAGGAAAAAGTCCGGAAGGAAGAAGACCACGAACATGTCCTGTATGGTTTCCTGCGATACGGAAGTGACGAAAAGACGCCGGTTACCGTACAGGAATATCTTAAGAATCCGGGAGCACAGAATTTTGCCAATTATATTTATATAACCGGAGATCCGGAAGATAAAGAGGCAGAGCTTCTGAAACAAAAAGGAGAAGTTACTGTAATCGGCTGCGGAGTGAGCAGTGGGGACAATAAAGGAGAGCAGATCACATGGAAATACGGATCACAGAATCCAGAAGACAGTCAAAAACAAAATACAGAAAACAGCTGTCAGATATCCTGCTGGAAACTGCGCTGATCGGACTGACTGCCGGAGCAGGACGCTGGCTTGTGCTTGAGATGTTGACGGAATCCGGACAGATGCTGCCGCTTCTTGGCAGCGTACTTCTGACCGCACTGCTCTGTTCTGTGACAGAACGAATGGAGAAATGCGGCATTTACATAAGAGGCGGCGTGGCAGCGGCGACTGCAGGAGGCCTGTTTCTTCTGTACAGACAGATTCTGGATGGATTTGCACTTTACTGGAATACCGTGGCAGATACATTTGGAAGCAGAGCCGGAATTTATTTTACCCGTTTTGATACTGCAGACATTATGGCGGAAGATACAGCCCGACTGGTTTTTCTTATTTACCTGGGAATGGCAGCAGCGGTCATCGGATTTCTCATCCTGAGATTTCGCATCTATGTACTGGTATTTTTAGAAATTTTTGTACTTCCATTTATGATGGTGCTGACAGGGAAGGAACCGGAGAGTGGAGTCGGCGTGGCTTTCTATATGGGAATTTTTCTGGAGATCAATTATCTTCTGGCCCGTTCCGGCAGAAAGCGATACAGTGAACAGAGCAGCAGGGCCTTCTGGTTTGGAGGCATCCTTACGGGTCTGGTACTCATGGCAGCAGGAGTCTTTCTGGGACAGATCATGCCGGCGGCAGATTATGCGTCTTCGGAACTTGTTGCAGAAGCAAAGCAGGAAGCCCTGAATGTGGTGAATGATCTCCGGTACAGAAAAGGAAAAATCAATTCCCTGCCGGATGGACAGCTGAAAAAATGTGGAGCGTGGACAGCATCGGATGAGACGGCATTGAAAGTGACCATGGAAGATCCGGAGTCACTTTATCTTCGTGGATTTACGGGCAGTGTGTACGATGGTTCTTCCTGGAAGAGCATTGATACAGAAGATGCCTATAAACAGAAAAATCTGTTTTACTGGCTGCATCAGGATGGATTCTACGGAGAAACACAGCTGAATCAGGCAAGAAGTCTAGTGGAAGATGATACACTTTCCGATAAGATTTCGGGGATTTCGATTGAAAATGTAAAGGCAGACAGTGAATATCTCTATACTCCATATGAAATGGCAGAACTTCCGTCCGGTTATGAAGGGGAGACATCGCTTACCGACAGCATGCTGGAAGCAAAAGGTTTTTTTGGACAGAAAAATTACAGCTTTCAGACAAATAAAAACCTTGTAAAAGATTTTACGGTGCTTGGGGCAAGAATCTATCAGGCGCTGGCACAGGGCGATGACACTGCTTATCGTGAAGATGAAAGTTATTATAATACATTTGTGTACAGTCAGGACACAGAGCTTCCGGCTTCACTGGAGACATTATTCCGAAAAGAACTGGGAGACGGTGGAAACAGGGAGCAGGGACATACCGATTATTATACTGCAATCTCCCGAATCCGTGCATATCTGGAAAAAAATATGACCTACAGTACGGCAACGGATGTATATACAGAAAAAGATGATTTTACAGAAAACTTTCTTTCCAGATCAAAGATCGGCCACAGTGTCCACTATGCAACAGCGGCAGCACTGATGTTCCGGTATTATGGAATTCCATCCAGGTATGTAGAAGGATATCTGATCACACCGGAGGATATCAAAGATAAAAAAGCAGGAGACACTGTAGAGATTTCCGGAAAGAACGGACACGCATGGACTGAGATCTATATCGACGGTCTGGGCTGGGTGCCTGTAGAAATGACACCGGAATATTATTCAGTCATGAAGGAAGCGGATCTTACCGCAGGACTGGAGGCAAAAGGTGCGAAAGCCGCATCAATTCCGGAAGCAGAATCGGAACCTCCGGCAGAAGAAAATCTCCAGACACACTGGAGTCTGAAACTGGCTTTATTTGGAATAGAGAAACTTCTGATTTTATTGCTGGCACTGTTTGACACATTCTGTCTTGTATTTATCCTGACTGTCTGTGGCCTTCGGATCCGGGCAAATTATCACCGTAAAAAGCTTTTTATGGGAGCAGATGACCGACTGGCTGTACGTGCCATGGCAGGCTATGCAAGAGTTCTCTATGCGCACGGATCAGATCTGTATTCGGAAGAAGTACAGCGTCAGTACAGAGAAATCAGCAGGATCGGGCAGCGTGCAGCATTCAGTCCACATGCGGTATCAGAAGAAGAACGAAAGAATACGGCGATATGTATCGGCCGGATGAAAGCAGAACTGAAAAAAGCAAAAAACTGGTATGAAAACTGGATCATGAAATATATTGAGAGGTTGTATTAATTGAATAAAAAGAAAAACAACAAAAAAATCATATCTGTTCTGATCGTTCTGGCCTGTTTTGTGCTTTTTGCAGGAGTATTGTTTACAGGAATCCGGAACTATAAAACAGAAAAAAAAGAAAATCCCGTTCAGGGAGTCAGCAGTGAAAGTTCTTTGAAAGGATATCTTGGAAAAGGTTATGCTTATGCCGGTGCGCAGGATAACATATCTGCAGGAGAGGAATCCTTTGGGGAACAGGCGCAGTTACTGGAAGATACGAAGGACGAAGAGGCTGAACCGCAAGAGCAGAAGCAGGCAGAAGTGACTGCCACGCCGGAAGCAACACCGACACCGGAGCCGGAAAGTCGGAATGAGGATAAACAGAATGCAGACCAGGAGCAGAAATCGGCAGATGACTCGGATGGTGAATGGAATGATGATTCTAAAGAGAATACCATTCAATATGATAATGCAGGAGAACAGGACGATAGCAGTCAGGAGGCAGCTCCGGATCAGAATGATGACAGGAATCAGGAGGGAGCACAGCTCCCGTTAAGTCCAACGCCAATGCCATCCCCGGAACCAACACAGGAGCCGGAAGAAGACCATTATCCGGAGATCGCAACAGATCTGACGGATGGTGAGACAGTAAATGGTGACTATCGTACGTTTTATGTACAGGCCACAGACTGGTATGGAAACAGCCTGCCGTCCACTTCACTGGAGATATATGGAAACGGAGAACGGCTTTCTTCAAAGGGTGAACCGTCGACGGGAGTTTTTGCATACCGACTGGACCTGAATGAAGGAAGCAACACGGTCAATATTAAAGCGACCGATGAGGAAGGATGGAGTACGACACTTCCGACCTTTACCATTTATAAAGGGGAGGATGGACAGGACGAACCGGCCGGCAGCATCACGGTCAGTATTGAGGCGGGAACGATTGGACTTGGTACGATCCTTCCGGCAACATCGATTGACTATTATCAGGGAGAACAGCTTTCCTCGGTCGTTCTCAGACTGTTACAGAATACAGGATTTGACTGGAGAAATAATGGAAGTGCGACAGGCGGCTTTTACCTGAAAGCCATCGGGCGAGGCGGCATTGCAGCAGGAGCAGCAATCCCGGATAATCTTATGGAACATCTGAAAAAAGTAAACTGTCAGTTGTCCAGCCATGATGCCAACTGGATCGGTGAATTTGATTTTACCATGAATTCCGGCTGGATGTATTTTGTAAATGGTGAATATATGAATGTAGGAATGTCTTCCTGTTTCCCGGGAGACGGTGATGAAGTAAGACTTCGCTTTACGCTTTATTCAGGAGCGGACCTGGGAGTAGGATCAGACGGTGAAGTATGGGGGGACTGGTAATGAAAAAACACACAATAAAAAGACCAATCATTAAAAAGTTCATAATTGGATCCCTTTCTGCAGGACTTCTGGTTGGAGGAGGAGCTATGGAATTGAATGCTGCTCTTTCCATGGAGGTTTATGCCGCAGATACCACGCAGGAGACCGAGGGGGAAGGAGCAGCACCGACAGAGGCAGAGACACCGGAACCGGCAGCACCGACGGAAGCTCCGGAACCGGAACCAACAGATCCACCGGCAGAACCGGAACCGACCAAAACGCCGGAACCGACGGAAGCACCCTCGCCGGAGCCATCCGTGACACCGGAGCCTTCCGAAACGCCAGAGCCATCTGTGGCACCGGAGCCTTCCGAAACGCCGGAGCCATCCGTGACACCGGAACCTTCCGTGACACCGGAGGTCAAAAGCAATAACACAGATCTGAAAGAATTATATATCTCCAGTTCGGATGCATGGGGAAAGGGAATCCTGAAACTGGATCCTGCATTAAATAAAGACTGGGACAGATACAAAGCTGTTTATGACGGCGAACGCCAGAGCCTGAATATCTGGCCCGTAGCAGAAGAGAAACATGCCCAGATCAAAGTCTATGCATTAAGTGGCGTGAAATATTCTACTGTCGAACAGGATGAGACAATCAGGGAAATGCAGGATGAAGAAGGGCATATTTACTGGAAAATCTATTTTGGTAATCAGGAAAAAGAAGCCAGGGTAAGAATGCAGGTAACTGCTGAGGACGGAACCAGAAAAGACTATTATCTTACACTTGAAATCACAGACAAAACAGCTCCAATACTGAAAAAGATCAGCGCAAGCAGAGTATCTTCGAGTCAGGCATCGGTAGTATATAAGACAAGTGAAAGAGGACAGTGTTATTACCGTATCGTAGATGCGGGAAAGAAACATCAGAATCCGAATACCTCAAAAGAAGGACGGGAGGTCCTGACAGGAACAAATACACTGACGCTTAATGGACTGTCAGAGGGTGCAAAAGATATCATAATCGTAGTAAAGGACGATGCCGGAAATGTCAGCGATCCTCTGGTGATCCGAATTCCGGATATAAAAAAGAAAAATCCGACAGGCAGTGGAAACTCCGGCTCGGTTGTACAGAGACCGGGGTATGGCGGAAATAAAAGTGAAGCGACACTTCCGGGTAAAGGAAATAACGGAGAAGGTTCTCTGGCAAATCTGAAAACGGTTGGTGGAAAAGGTACTTCTTCCGGAAAAAATGAATTGGAAGAAGAGAATAAAGAAAAAAAACTCACCGCCTATGCCGGAACAAATAAAAAAGATTCCGGAAAAAACGGAAAGTCTGATAAAAACGAAAAGGATTCCACAAAAAAGAAGAACGACAACAAAACAGATAAAAAGGCAGATAAAAAGACAGAAGAGGCATCAACGGATGATCTGACAGAAAATAAAGAGAAGGATAAAACATCCGGAGTTATTTCGGGCTCCTCGGAAAAGAAAGAGAAGAGCATTCCGGAACTGGTGGGAAGTAAAGTTACGAATACGTGGACACATATGAGATCCCTTACAAAGGTATTATCCGTGTTTGCACTGGCAGGCCTCATTTATCTGATCTTCTGGACAGGAGCAAGACGAAGTTTCAGAAAAATGAAAAACAGGAATCCATTACTGCAGCGCTGAGAAAGAGAAAGAGAGGTAATCATCAGATGAGAAGAATGGGAAAATGGCTTGCAGTCCTTCTGTCAGTGACTATGCTGGCGGGAACAGCACCGGTTTATGGCGCGGACATATCCGTAGAAAGTGATTTTTCATCAGAGATATCCGGCGAAGACAGCCTGTCGGATGATTTGGGAGAAAGCGAAATAACAGAAGAACCGGCAGATGAGAATACAGAGATCACAGAAGAAGCAGATACAGATGAGGATGAAACTGAGATTTCTGTGGAAGACTTCGCAGATGATCAGGAAGAATGGAGTACGGAAGATACAGATGAAAATACGGCAGAGGTATTTTTTGAAGATCAGCAGGAAGTCGGAGCAGGAGAAACAAAGGAATATCTCAAAGATCTGAGTGTGTATTCCGGTTACGGAGTAAAAGATCCTCTTGAAATGACCCGCAGGGAAGATCTGGATGAAACATATGGTGGAAAGACTTATACGGTTGAGATTGGCTCCAGTTACAATTCCAATGGCTTTTATGTGACTGCCGATCTTGGAACGGATGCGCCGCAGGGTTCAACGATTCAGTTGTCTGCATGTGATCTTGATGGAAAAACTGTAGAAAATGAGATTATTACAACCGGATATACAGATGGAAAACGCTACAATTTCTCAAATATCTTTACCAAAGACAATGGAAAAAGAGCTGTTTATACAGTAACAGCCGGTACAGCGGCAGACAGCCAGACTTATAAGATCGTAGTTCTCAGAAGACTGGATCTTTCCATGATCGGATGTTATCTTCCTTCGGATAAGGATATGGCAAAAAATCTGATCTCAGAATTTGACAGTGCCGGTATTACAAGGGATTATGAGGTAGCAGTGGGACAGGATACAAAATCCGTAAAAGTTACTGCAAGTGCTTTTAATGATAAATGGTATGGACTTACGGTAAACGGACAGGCCGTATCTGACAGTAAGGCACTGGAAATTCCGCTTACAGGTTCAGATACAGAGATTCTCTTTCAGATGAAAGAAGATGGGACTTATCAGGATCCGGCATATCAGACATTGTCCTATACTTCCACGGGTACTTATAAAGTTACGGTCCATAAGAAATCGAAAGTGACAGTTACATTTAAAACAGAACCGTCGGATGCAGTGGTCAGTGTATATGACTCCAAAGGGGAGCGTGTGGAGCCGTCTAAGGATGCAGACACCTATGATTCTCTTTATTATGGAGATAAGTATACCTGGAATGTATCAAAATATGGATATATTTCCAAAAGACAGGAATTTACGGTAGGTGAGGAATCTGAGATCAAGGTAACGCTTGAACAGCAGACAGCCAGACAGGAAGAAATTACAGACAATGACTGGAGCAGCTATCAGAACAGTGAGACCAATAATGGAATCACAGACAGAGCTATGCCGACCAGCAAGAATACGATTACACAGAAATGGGCAACGAGATTGGATGCAAAAGGCTGGGATGCAGCACTTACACCACCGTTGATCCTTGGTGGCTATGTTTATGTAGCATCCGGACAGTTTATTTACAAAATGGACAAGAATACAGGAGACATTGTCCAGACAAGTGAACGGATGTCCGGAAATATGCAGTATGCCATGATCCCGCTTGCCTATGCAGAGGGAATGCTTTTTGCACAGATCGGTGGTGGTCAGATACAGGCACTCAGTGCTACGACACTGAAATCTCTCTGGATCAGTGAGAAATTAGGTGGACAGACGCTTTCACCGATTACCTATAAAAACGGATATATTTATACGGGAACATGGAATTCCGATACAACTCCTGGCTCTTATTTCTGCCTTTCTGTTACAGATGAAGATCCATCCAAAGGGAATGAGATAAAATACTGTACATGGAAATATGATCACAAAGGTGGCTTCTATTGGGCCGGCGCCTATGCATCAGAAAATTATCTGGTATTTGGATCGGATGATGGAGCGGGCGATGCATACACATCTATTTTGTATTCTGTCAATACACATACGGGACAATTGATAGACAAGCGCACAGATCTGATTGGTGATATCCGTTCAACGATTACTTATAACAACGGATATGTCTATTTTACGACCAAGGGCGGTTATCTGTATCGGGTTGCGATGAATGCAGACGGAACATTTGGTGCAGTGGCAGGTTATAATCTGGGAGGTGCGGCAACATCAACACCGGTTGTCTATAAGAACAGAATCTATGTTGGTGTCTGTGGAACCGGAGG
>OGCN01003621.1_pt1 | contig 14593 bp, 6 predicted proteins | sample 1570181 | NCBI WGS metagenome assembly OGCN01 (sample SAMEA4370584, study PRJEB24528) | human gut metagenome | reverse complement strand
GTGGGACGGTATACGACCGGCACATCCGATAAGTGTTCCCCGCATACGCGGGGATGATCCCGCGATCAAGGCAGCGGTGCAGGTCACCGCGGGGTGTTCCCCGCATACGCGGGGATGATCCCGATAATTCCAGCGCACGCTATGCGGACATTATGTGTTCCCCGCATACGCGGGGATGATCCCGGGTCGCAGGGTATGAAACGCAATGACATCATGTGTTCCCCGCATACGCGGGGATGATCCCGAGTCCCAGCCGACCAACGAACCGCACATCTGCGGCTACGTCCCACCGGTCAAGAAGAAGGTCATCGCCGAAGGCAGCCAGGGCGGCGCGAACAACGACGCGAACGACAAGGTCGTGTATCCGGGCCAGAAGGTCGAATACCGTCTCACCACGCAGCCGAAACTGCCCGCCGACCTCGGATACCGGATCGTGTCCATCCAGGACACCGACGTGTACGACCAGTACCTCGAACCCGACCCGCAGACCCTGGAGGTCACCGACCTCGCCACCGGCGGACAGCTGACCACCAGTGATCCGCAGATGGGCGTCGAAGGCGACTACACGGTCGCGTGGGACACCGCGGCGCACAAGTTCACCATCACATACTCGAACAAGTACGTGGCCGAACATTGGAAGGCCGGCACGAACCCGCGGATGCAGGTCCGTTTCGAAGGCACCGTCGCGAAGAACGCTCCCGTCGACCGCAAAGTGGCCAACCAGTGGGCGCTCACGCTGAACAACATGATCACCCCGTCGAACATCGTCGACAACCTGCCGCCGGTCCACAACCCCTCCAAGAAGGACAACCAGTCCAAGGAGCAGGGCGATCCGACCGTCAGCATCGACGGGAAGACCATGCTGCTGGGCGATACCGGCAACTATCTGGTCACCCTCGACCTGAAGCAGACCGACAACGCGTACCGCGTGTGGAAGGCCGGCATCACCGACGATTTCGATGACGAGTACGTCGCCATCGACGAATCCAAGATCGAGGTGCTCGACCAGTCCGGCAAGGACGTGACCGGAAAGTTCAACATCCAGATCAAGGACGGCGTCGCATACGTGTACGCGAAGACCGTGGACACGTGGATCCCGAAGAAGGGCGTCACCGTCAAGGGCGACCCCCAGCCGAAGGACCTCGCCAAGTATTCGACCAACGGCAAGCATGATCCGCTCAACGATCCGGCCATCGACCAGAACCTCCTCGGCCAGACCTACCAGGTCGTCATGCCGTACAAGGTCGTCAAGGTCAAGGATGGGTACACGGTCAGGAACAAGGCCATCCAGGTCACCAACGACACGACCGTGGAGACCAACGAGGTGTCCAACCCGCTCAAGCCCGTCAACCCGGCCAAGGACGTGACCGTCAAGGTCGGCGGCGAAAGCATCGACGGCAGAAGCGTGTACAAGGACCGCACCTTCCTCTACCAGCTCGACAGCTCCGTCATCCCGGCCGACCGCGCCTACCCGCAGGTCAGCCAGTGGAGGATCGTGGATCCGCTGAACACCGAGTTCGACCAGTACACGGGCCAGTGGGCCGTGTACGCGACCCGCGACCTGTACCGGGACGGCAAGGTGCTCGCCGCCAAGGGCGACAAGCTCGCCGGCAACGGCTTCGACAGCTCGAAGCTCGGCGGTGAACTGTTCACCGCCACGGCGGACGAGAACGGCCAGGTCACCGTCGAGGCGACCGAAGCGTACCGTGCCCTCGTGTCCGCGGACAACGCGCATGAGAACGGCTGGCGCGCGTACATCCAGTGCAAGCGCCTGAAGGTGTCCGAACGCGTCGAGAACCAGTTCACCGAGATCTTCAACGACAAGGAGTTCCAGTCCAACATCGTGTGGACCCGCACCCCGGACATGACCCCGTCGATCCACATCGAGAAGTACGACGTGGCCTCCGGCGAACAGGCCGGCGACCGCGACGACGTGAAGGACGCGTTGAAGATGGCCGGAGACAGCCAGCAGATCGCGTTCAAGATCACCAACACGTCCAAGACGGACTCCTCGACCGGTGAGGGCGCCTGGTATCTCGCCAAGGACCTCAAGATGGTCGACAGGACCATCGCCGGCGAAGGCGACGTCACGGACCTGAAGTATCCGGACGATTGGGACACCCTCGTGCTCAAGCCCGGCGAGTCCACCATCATCACCGGCACGTTGAAGGGCGTCGGGCAGGGCGGCAAGCACACCGACCGTGTGAAGGTCACCGGCACGCCGCTCGTCGAATGCCCCGTCACCGACCAGTTCGGTGGCCAGCAGCCCACCGACGGCAACCAGACCGGCGACGAGAAGTCCGACGCCGACACGAAGGTCGACGGCGACGCGTCCGACACGACAGGCCTCAAGCAGGTCAAGGTCGGCGACAAGACCCTATGCGAGGACACCACCGTGGACTCGAACACCGACGACTGGAGCGGCTACCGCGAGGATCTCGCCAAGACCGGCATGGCCATCGGCGGCGTCCTGCTGTCCCTCATCGCCTTCGGCGGTGTCGGCGTGACCCTCTTGGGCGCACGTCGCAGGACCTCGACCGTCAAGCACGGCGTGCATGCCGCCAAATGATCCGATGACCGTTCGGATCCGCCATACGGCATGAGTGACGCCACGGGCGGGATGTTGGAGGATTCTCCAACATCCCGCCCTTTTCCTTTCCCGGACCGTGGATGCCGTACAAGGCCGCCGTGGCTCGTCCGAAAGAACGGCCCACGCCCCATCCATCTTATTGGGGTGCCACCCGTTCGAATATCTGCGCTCATACGGCCATGTGCACGTGGGAATGGTTGAGAGATCCGGCAACCGGCCGGCGATCCGAAAGCGGACGCCGACGATATCGGACTTCCACGGCAGCGTGAGCCGTCCGTGCAGAAAACAGAAGAATCCCTATCAAAGGAGACATCCAGTATGAATATGAAGAAGATCTCGGCCGCGTGCGCGACCGCCGCCGCGTTGGCCGCGTTGTGCGTCCCGGGCTCGGCGTTCGCGGCCGACGGCACGCTCACCCTGAACGCGGGCGACGGCAGCACCCTCGCCGGACACAGCTTCACCGTGTACAAGGTCGCTGGATACAACGACGTCGTCAAGGACGGCGCGAACGTGAAGAGCGTGAGCGCCTCATCCCCGGACGCCACGACCGACGCGTGGGTCAAGGCCGCGTTGAACAAGAACGGCGTGACCTACAACACGTCCGAAGGCCGTAACGCCGCCGAACAGCTCCTGCGGTTGAAGACCAATTCGGACACGCTGCGCAAGGTCGCCGGCACCCTGCAGTCCACCGCCGCGTCCAGCAAGGTGGCGGCCGTGAAGACCAACCAGACCTCCGCCACGGGCAGTCTGAACCTGACCCTGCCGGAGGGCTATTATCTCGTCGTCGACGCCCAGGGAATCCCGATCCTCGTGTCCACCACGATCGGCGGCAGCGTCAGGATGAGCAACGGCCAGACCCTCGGTTCCACCCAGATCAAGACCAACGTCACCAAGATCGACAAGAAGATCAAGAGCGTGGACGGCACGTGGAAGGATTCCGCGGCCGCGACCAACGGCGAGACCCGCGACTTCAAGGCCACGTTCACCGTGCCGAACAAACTGGCCGTGGACACCATCACCCTCGAGGACCACATGACCGGCATCACCTACATCGACGGCTCCTTCCACGCGACCACGTCGTCCGGCACGGACGTGACCAACCAGTTCGGCACCATCGGCAAGGACAAGATCACCGCCGCGGCCGGCAACACCCAGACCGACGGCACCGGCTTCAAGGTCACGAGCCTGCAAAGCCTCGTGGACACCTACCAGGGCAAGCAGGTGACCGTCACCTACCAGGGCAAGGTCGTCAACGCGTCCAAGGCCAACAAGGCCATCAACCAGATCATCCTCACATCGAACTGGCTGCCGTCCGTCATCCCGCCGGACGTGCCGACCCCGAACCCGGGCACCGACGAAACCCCGGTCCCGACCTACGACGTGAACCTGAAGAAGATCAGCGCGGCCGACGGCAACAAGGTCATCCAGGGAGCCAAGTTCAAAATCCACAACGACAGCCTGAACCAGTGGTACACGTGGGATTCGGCCTCCAACCAGTGGACGTTCGGCACGGACGAGTCCAAGGCGACCGAATTCTCCACGAACGCGTCCGGCGTGATCAACTTCACTCGCCTGGGCGCCGGCACGTACACCGTGAAGGAAACCCAGGTGCCGACCGGCTACTTCACGTTCGTCAAGCCGAGCTTCACGATCAAGATCACCGACGACGGCCACGTGACCATCGCCGGCAAGGACCAGCCGGGACTGACCGGCACGGTCACCAACGCCGACGCCAACGCGAGCACGCCGACCGCTGTGGTGAAGAACATCGACAACATCACCCAGCTGCCGCAGACCGGCGCGACCACCATGGGCGTCATGCTGGTCGGCGCGTTCGCGATCATCCTGGTCGCTACCGCTACCGGCTGGGGCGCGTACCGTATCCGCCACGAGAACATGGGTGACGGTCCGATCGCGGCCTGACCTCTTTTCCTGGACGATTCCACGGCAGGAGGCCGGAGAGGCGAAGTCTCCCCAGTCTCCTGCCGTTCTCTTTATCAGAGGACTTTTCTAAAAACAATATGAAGGAATGAAAAAAGAATGGGATTCTTCACAAGACTTCTCGCCGGTTTGGTCGCCGCGTCCACGTTGGGCGCGGGGTTGGCCGGCACCGCCGGTGCGGTGGACACGACCGGCGCGACCGGGGACGCGAAAGGCGTCGTGAAGCTCGCATCCGACGACACGAGCGGCCTGCCGGACCATCTGGTGAACGGCGATTTCAGCGTGAACTACAAAGACCAATGGCTGACCGGCGGTTGGAACTGGACATCCATCACCCCTGATGGCAAGTATCTGAACTCCGTCCGCAACTGGAACGACAGCGCCACAATCTGGAAGACCGTCAATGGTTGGGACAAGACTAAATTCGGCTGGTCCAGCACCCAGAAGGACGGTACCGACAACATCCAGCACAAGGCCGGCGCGGTCGAAATCCAATATGACAACCAGGCTGACAACGTGTACGCGGAACTCTGCGCCTACGAGAAGGGCACCGCGATCTACCAGGACATCAAGACCGTCCCCGGTACGCTGTACAAGATCCGGTTGAAGCACGCCAGCCTGTACAGCGGCTATCTCGACAAGATGCAGGTCATGGTCGGCACGCCCGGCCATGAGCAGGCCGTAGAGATGACCCGCACCAGCGTGAACGGCAACGGCGACACACTCAACGAGAAGTCCACCACCATCGCCACGAAGGTGTCCAACACCGGTGAATCGGACCGCAACCACGAGAACCAATGGGAGACCTACGAGGGCACCTACCTGATCCCCGACGGGCAGACCACGACCCGCTTCACGTTCAGGAGCATCGACGCCAAGCAGCTCGACTACGGCAACGTGCTCGACGGCATCGTGTTCGACAAGGCATACCGCCTGGACTACGACAAGAACGCGTCCGACGCCTCCGGCCAGGTTCCGTCGAACCAGCGTGGCAAGGAGAACACCACCCAGCCCGCTAAGACCAAGACCAGCGGAACCGTCAAGACCGTCGCGGATACCAACGCCAGCCTGCCGGACCATCTGGTCAACGGCGACTTCAGCGTGAACTACCACGACCAGTGGAAGGACAGCTTCGGCGGCTGGACCAGCATCGACCCGAACGCGGGCAAGACCCTGCACGCCACCAGCCTTCCCAGTGGCTCCAGCTGGAAGTGGACCGCCATCAACGGGTGGGACAAGTCCAAGTTCGGCTGGACCAGCACGCAGAAGGCCGGAAGCAACGTCCAGCAGAAGGCCAACGCGGTCGAACTCCAGTACGACGACTCCACCGCCGACAACGTGTACGCGGAGCTCTGCGCCTACGAGGCCGGCACAGCCATCTACCAGGACATCAGGACCGTGCCCGGCACCCTGTACAAGGTGCGGTTGAAGCACGCCAGCCTCAACAGCACGTACCTCGATAAGATGCAGGTCATGATCGGCACGCCTGGCCACGAGCAGCCCGTCGAGATGACCCGCACCAGCGTCAACGGGCACGGCGATAAACTCAACGAGAAGTCCACGACCATCGCCACCAAGGTCACGAACGGCAACAACCGCCACCACGCCGACCAGTGGGAGACCTACGAGGGCACCTACCTGATCCCCGACGGGCAGACCACGACCCGCTTCACGTTCAGGAGCATCGACGCCAAGCAGCTCGACTACGGCAACGTGCTCGACGGCATCGTGTTCGACAAGGCATACCGCCTGGACTACGACAAGAACGCTTCGGATGCCACCGGCGAGGTTCCGTCGAACCAGCGTGGCAGGGAGAACACCACCCAGCCCGCCAAGGACAAGACCTCCGGCAGCGTGAAGTTCGTGGCGGATGATGATGTGGTGGAATACGCCGCCAACGGCCTGCCGAAGCAGATTGTCAACAGTGATTTCGACCATGATTGGCGGAATATCGTCGGCCAGTCGAAGATGAGCGAGAAATACAATTTCGCGAACGTCGACCCGGCGCACGGCGACGTGGAGATCAGCGGACCGTTGAACGGCAAGGGCGAGGCGTCCAAGCACTGGGTCCACCTCAACGGGTTCGACGCGAACAAGTTCGGCTGGAAATCCAACCAGACCGACACCAGGGTCGACGGCAGGGGCGGCATCGTCGAGATCCAGCGCAGCCGCGCGAACGACAACATGTACGCGGAGATCACCGCCTCGCAGGCCAACACCTACCTGTACCAGGACATCGACACCGCGCACAGCGTGCCGACCGTGTACACCGTGAAGCTCCGGTACGCGCACCGGAACGGCACCATCAACTCCAACGAGAAGATCCAGATCCTCGTCGGAGCGCCCGGCCACGAGCAGCCGGTGGAGATGACCCGCATCGCGTCCGACCGGGGCAACAGGCTGGGTGAGAAGTCCACCACGGTGAACGCTCCGAACACGGATGGCTGGCTCGGCTCGTGGGACACGTTCCAGGGTTCGGTCGTGGTTCCCGCCGGTCAGAACGTCAGCAGGTTCACGTTCAAGGCGTTGGGATCCATCGACGGTATCTCCGGCAATCTGATCGACGACGTGCAGTTCAAGCTCGCCTACAAGCTCTCCTATGACAAGAACGCGAACGATGCGAGCGGCTCCGTCCCTTCCGACGAGACCGTGAACACCGTCAAGCAGGCCAAGGCCAGGACGACCGGCACTGTGAGGGCCGTGGCGGACAGGACCGCTTCCGGTCTGACGGTGCATGACTTGAAGAAGGGCGACATCGCTCCGGCCCAGTACGGCGATTTCAAGTTCTCCACAACCGACAGGTTCACCGCGGAACAGGTCACTGACGTGAACGACTTCACTGTCAAGCAGAACTGGGATCCCACGAAGGAGGACCAGGCATACGCCGACAAGAATCTGGCCACCATGTACCAGCCGGACAAGAATGGCGCGAGCCTGATCCTGCACCATGTGGGACAGTGGCGCGACTCCTCCGGCACGCAACGGTGGCTCAATGCCAAGATCACCGTGAACGGCCAGAACCTCGGCTCCCTGGTGTACTACGAATCGCAGCACAAGTTCTTGGCGTCGTATGGCAAGTGGGACAGGCATACCTCGTCCCGTCCGTACATGGATGTGACCGTCGATTTCCTGCTGGATGACGGTTCCACACCGCAGGGACTGCGTGGTGTGACCGGATTCACTGACCTTGACGGCGGCACCAGCGGATACAACGAGGGCGTCGAACTCGTCAGCGGCTTCGATGGCGCGTACGTGCGCTCCGACGCACATCTCGCCCGGTTCGGCACGAACGGCTGGGCCGGCGCCACGGATGAGAACGAGAACAATGCCGACGCGCATGGAATGAAACATTACGTCGGCGCCACATTCACCGGCTCGTCCTTCCGCGTCCGCTGGTCGGTCGCCTCGGGACAGGCCCGCGGGTCCGGCTTCCAACCGGTCGATTCGACCATCGCCTACCGTCTCACCTACAACAAGAACGCGCAGGATGCCACCGGTTCCATCCCGTCCGACACGGCCGCTAACACCACTCAGCCCGCGAAATCGGAGACCGACGGCAAGGTGTCCGACCTCGTGCAGCGCACCACCACGCATGAGGACGGCAGCGTGACCGTCAAGACCATCGACACGAGCACGGACGTGGTGTCCGGCTGCCAGGTCTACTATCCAGCCGGCCAGAAGATCACGTTGGCGACCATGGCGAAGGACGACGACTGCTGGGATTCCAGCATGCTGTCGCGTCCGGGCCACACCCAGCTGGGTTGGAACCAGGACCGGAACGCGACCCAGGCACAGCCCGAGGTCACGATGGTCGAGGGCGGCATGACCGTGTTCGCGGTGTGGGTCGGCAACCCGGTCCTCACCTACGACACGAACAAGCCGAGCACATGGTCGGGCCAGATGCCGTCCACCCCGGCGTCCGTATCCGTGGCTTACAACACGGCCGCGGCGGACGGTTCCGGCTGGGCCGCGGGCGACACGACGAAGATCCGCGGCTACAGGTTCCTCGGCTGGTACACGGGACCGCAGGACAATGCGGGCCTGTACGACTGGACCAGGCCGTTGACGGGCAGCGTGACCGTGTACGCGCACTGGCAGCGGTTGCAGGCCAACGTGGTCTACAACGCGAACGGCGGCACCGGTTCGCATGCGAACACGACCGGTTGGCAGTATTCGGATGTGACCATTCCCGGTGACACGTCCAAGTCGTTCAAACGCGACAAGTACGTGTTCAAGGGTTGGGGCACTAAACCCGGTAAGGCGGACGTTGCCTATAAGGACGGCAGCAAGGTCGCATTGCAGGACAAGGACATCACCCTGTACGCGCAATGGCAGGAGGTTCACGAGAACTTCGTCGAAACGGGCGGTATCGGCCTGCCGATCGCCATCGCGGGCGGCGTCCTGCTGCTCATGTTCGGCATCGGCTCGACCGTCATGCTCACCAGACGCATGAACGGACACGGCATGCCGGACGACGAGTGACCGGAACCCGGTGACGGAAGGGCCGGCGGACGGCCATCCACCAACTCCATTCGGACGTGGGCGGAATGGTCCGGACGCCGGCCCTTCCCGTTGCCCATCCCCGTCGATATTCGTGGAACGGATCGTGGCAAAGGTATGGACGTTATGGATTGGGATTGGATCATCGAGGGCGAACGTGCTTCGGAGGGACGTCGTATGCGGCGCCTGCGCCGCATACGCGCACGGCATGCGAGACGCGTGTTCCGCGCGCTCATCGCCGTCACGGTCGTGTTCTGCCTGGCGGGCGTGGGCACGTTCGCTTGGCTTGGCGTGGAACAGGCCGGAGCGGCCCGCAGGGCGGCCGAATCGTCCGCCCTGGCCGCGAAGGACGACCATTCCGCCGAGAAGTACGCGCGCATGGTCGCCAAGGCCCGCGAGTACAACCGGAGGCTCGCCGCCACGCCGCATGTCATCGGAGAGACGTCCGGCAAGGACGGGACCATCGATGGTGATTTCGGGTTCAAATCGGACACGGAATACCAGAACCTGCTGGATTTCGGCGACGGGATCATGGCGACCATCGAGATCCCGTCCATCGGCGTGGACCTGCCCGTCCGCCACGGGGCCGACGCGTACGCGTTGGAGAACGGTGCGGGACACCTTCACGGCACCAGCCTGCCCGTCGGCGGGCAAAGCACCCACAGTGTGATCACCGGACATACGGGAGTGGCCGACAAGGCCCTGTTCACCCGGCTCACCGAATTGAGGAAGGGTGACGTGTTCTACGTGAGGGTCGCGGCCCAGACCCTCGCCTACAAGGTCGAACGCATCCGCAAGGTCGATCCGGACGATCTGCGCGACGTGCGCATCCAGCCGGGACGCGACTTGGTGACGCTGGTCACCTGCACTCCGATCTTCCTGAACACGTATCGGCTGCTCGTCACGGGCGAACGCGTGAGCATGCCGGACGACGCGCCCTATCCCGAGGACGCGCCCAGGACCACCGGCCGTGACGCGCGCCCGCTGCTCGTGTCCGGTGTGGCATTGCTCGCGGGCATGCCCGTGGCGATGGTCGAGTCCAGGCCACGCGTCCGCCCGTACGGACGTCACGGCATGAAACGGTAGACGCCCACACGCCGGCACCGCCTCATGCGGTGGTAGACTGGTGGGTATGCGCGCCATATGCCTCCGAGACCGCGACACGCCGATGGCGCCGATATCGGATTGGGGGCACGTGGAATGGTTGTCGGAAACGTCGCAGGGATGTTTCCATTGGAGCCACGACCCCGATACGGGGCATGGCATTGGAGGGAGAATTATGAACAAGAAGGCTTTCGCAACGGCCGTCGCATCCGTGGCCGTCGCGGGCACCATCGCCGCGCCGGCAATGGCCGACGAGACCGCGACCACCCCGGTCGAACAGGCCCAGCAGGCCGTCGAGCAGGCCCAGCAGGCCGTCGACCAGGCCGCGGCCCAGCCGACCACGCAGCCCCAGCAGGACCAGGTCGCCGCGGCCCAGCAGGCCGTCACGGACGCGAAGACCAGCCTCGACCAGGCCACGGCCGGCACCCAGCAGGCCCAGCAGCAGGTCCAGCAGGCCCAGGCCGGCGTGCAGCAGGCCCAGCAGAACGTGCAGCAGGCGCAACAGCAGGTCGAGACCGCCATCAACAACGATCCGAACGTGGCCGCCGCCCAGACGGGCGTCAACCAGGCCCAGACCAACCTCGACAAGGCCCATGACAGCCTCGCCGCCGCGAAGGACAAGGCCGACCAGAGCGCGAAGAACGCCGAGACCATCAAGAAGGCCATGAACGACAGCCAGTCCATCCGTGACGACGCCGCCAAGGCCAAGGAACAGGCCGAACAGGCCGTGAAGGACGCGCAGCGGAAGGTCGACTCGACCGACAAGACCAAGCTCGACCAGACCACCGCCGCGAAGCAGGACGCGCTCGGCAAAGCCCAGACGAAGGCCGACCAGGCATCCGACGCCGCGCAGCAGGCCCAGCAGAAGGCCGACCAGGCGAAGAGCCTGCTCGACGAGGCCACCCGCATCGCGGGCGACGCGAACGATCCCGCCAAGATCCAGGAGGCGCAGGACAAGGCCAAGCAGGCCGACCAGGCCGTGAAGGACGCTAAGACCGCGCAGGCCCAGGCCACCGTCGCCGAGGCCACCGCGAAATCCGAGGCCGACAAGACCCGCACCCAGGCCGATCAGGCGAAGGCCGCGCTCGACAAGGCGAACGACATGAAGGACGCCGCCCAGGAGAAGGCCGACAAGACCTCCGCCGCCCTGGACAAGGCCGCCGACGCGAAGAACACGGACGCGAAGGCCGTGAAGGACGCCCAGGCCGCCAACGACAAGGCGCAGGCCGCGCTCGACAAGGCCGAACAGGCCGTGAAGGACGCGCAGGCGCAGGCCGACAGGACCAAGGACGAGTATGCGGCCGCGAAGGACGCGTACGACAAGGCGCAGGCCGCCGCGGACGCCGCGAAGCAGGCCGCGGACGAGGCCGCGAAGGCGCAGGCCGAGGGCGCGGCCGGATGGTTCAAGACCAACAAGGCCGAACAGGCGTACAAGTATCTGACCGACGACAGCGTGTCCCAGTACCTGGAATACACGCACATCGGCGCGAAGGACGACGCGACCAGCCTCGACAACCTGCTCAAGGCCCTGGACATGATCGACGAATGCAACAAGCTGCGCGCCGACCATGGTCTGGAACCGTTGAAGGTGTCCGAGACCGCGATGGCGATGGCCATGGTCCAGGCCAACTACGCGGCCAACGGCCATTACAACCACAACTACCAGTACGATAACGTCGGCGAAAACCTCGACTGGGGCTTCTCCGACGACGATCCGTACGACGACTGGTACACGGCCGAGAAGGAGACCTACGACGCGGCCGTGAAGTCCGGCGACTATCCGGACCTCGCCAAGCTGTCCCCGTACGACGTTTTCCTGAAGTACCCGGACCTGTACCAGCAGGTCGGCCACTACCTCAACATCGTCGACCCGGAGTACATCGCCACCGGCATGGCCTACAGCGGCTACGGTGAGACCAACTACGATCACGCGTTCACGCAGGAGTACTTCAACGACTGGAACTCCTACAACGCGAACGACACCACGTTCGATGCCAGCGTGTACCGCGCGAAGGTCGAAGCGTACGTCAACCAGATCAAATCCGCGCAATCCACGTACGAGGACGCGTTGAAGCAGGTCGAGGCCGCCAAGACCGCGCTCGACAAGGCCAACACGGCCCACGCGTCCGCCGTCCTCACGCTCGACAAGGCCACCTCCTACCTGCAGGACACGCAAGACGAATCCGCACGCACCGCGCAGCTGCTCGCCGACGCGACCCGCAAGGCCGCAGAAACGCAGACCGCGTACGAGCAGGCGAAATCCGCCGACGAGCAGGCGCAGGCCAGCCTCACCACCGCCGAAACCGACCGCCAGGCCAAGCAGACCGCGTACGACCAGGCGAAATCCGCCGACGAGCAGGCGCAGACGCGTCTCACCCAAGCCCAGGCCGCGCTCGACAAGGCCAACACGGACGTCAAGCAGGCCGAACAGGACAAGACCGCCGCCGACACGCGTCTCGACGTGCTGACCGACGCGAAGAACGCCCTCGCCAAGGCCCAGACCGCATACGACCAGGCCAAGAGCGAAGCCGACCAGGCCCAGCAGGCCAAGCAGACCGCGCAGGACGAACTCGCCCAAGCCCAGACCGCGTACGAGCAGGCCAAGAAGGAAAGCGACAAGGCCACCCAACAGGTCAAGGACCTCGAAAACGCCAAGACGGACCTCGCGGCCAGGACCCAGGCCCTCGCCGCCGCGCAGGCCGACCTGGACGCGAAGACCCAGGCATACGACGCCGCCAGGAACGAGGCCGACAAGGCCAAGCAGGCCGAAACGGACGCCGAAACCGCGGTCAGGAACGCGCAGCAGGCGTTGACCGACGCGCAGGCACGCCTCGCCAAGGCCAAGAGCGACGCGAAGGACACGGAAGCCGTCAAGACCGCGCAGGCCAAGGTCAAGGAAGCACAGGACGCGCTCGACCAGGCCAAGACGATCCTCGCCAAGGCGCAGGCCGACCTCAAGCAGGCCCAGACGGTCGAAGCCCAGGCCAAGAGCGACTACGAGACCGCGAAGGCAGCGCTCAAGACGGCCCAGCAGGCCGCCAACCCGAAGCATGACGACAATGCCGGCCAGACCAGTCTGAACGCCGCCCAGCAGGCCACGGTCGAAGCGGCCGCCAAGGCCGACAAGGTCATGGCATCCACCGGCGCGGACACGAACGGCATCATCCTCGCCGTCGTCGCGTTCGCCGGCATGGGCGCCGCCACGCTCGACCTGAAACGCCGCCGCATGGACGTGACCGCACGCCACGGCATGCGCTGACCCAATTCCCCCTCCAAACAAACAGGCGGCCGGAACAGGACGACGGAAACCCACATGACGGTTTCCCGACCCTGTTCCGGCCGTTTCTCTCTCAGGACCCAGATCCACCACGGTTCGGTAAAATAAGCCAAAGAAGGAGAAACCATGCCCAACACGCAACTGCGTCAACATATCGACGACATGCCCGGCATCCTCGCCAAACTTGAACGGATTCCGGAAATCACCACCCGACTGGACCTCATCGACACCCTGCGCGCCCACGCCCTCTCACTGGAACCGTTGGATGGCGTCGAAACCATGGCATTATCCGATTACGACCGCGACTGGCTCGTGAGATACACCTACAATTCAAACGCCATCGAAGGATCGACCCTGACTCTTCAGGACACATCCCTCGTATTGGAAGGCGAATTCGTGCCCTCGGATTCCCCGGCACGTTTCGTGTTCGCGGCGCGCGGCGTCGCCGACGGCATGGCCTACGTCCGCGAATACGCCTCCGAAAGACGTGAACTCGACCCGGAACTGATCCAAAGGATCCACGAGGTGACCGCATTGGACCTGCAGCCGTTCGCACGCGGCACGTTCCGTCCTTACGGATATCTGGCGAGAATCACCGCGACCCGCGTCAAGACCGCCGACCCGTTGGAGATCCATGACGACCTGCAAGCCCTGATCGACGGGCTGAACGGAAGCGACGCGCACCCGTTGCTCAAGGCCGCGGCGTTCCATACGATGTTCGAAAACATCCATCCATTCATGGACGGCAACGGCAGGACCGGCCGGCAACTGCTCAACCTCATGCTGTTGGAGAACGGATACCGTCCCGTGGCGATCAAGCATGACGCCGGACGTGTTTACGCCCGGGGTCTCGAATCCTGGCAGGTCGACGGTGATTCCGAACCGTTCTGCTCCATCCTGTTCGACTGCGTGGAACAGGAGGAACGCACGTTCATCGACCTTGTCGAACGGCTCCGTCATGATCCGAAAACCACGGACGGCTCCATCGCCATGGATGCTCCGGGCCAGGATGTCCAACCGCCGGATCCGGCCGATGTTCCGGACGATGCACGGCCGGACGATCCCGGCATCGGCCTGGTCTGACCCTCTTCGCAGGTCTTGACGGCTTCCAGCATGAGCAAGCCAGCGAGACCGCATCCCGAACATAACCGAACATCCGATACCATCCTACAGACGGCCGG
>OGCN01003614.1_pt1 | contig 14605 bp, 15 predicted proteins | sample 1570181 | NCBI WGS metagenome assembly OGCN01 (sample SAMEA4370584, study PRJEB24528) | human gut metagenome | reverse complement strand
AATTGATTACTCATGCTTACAAGGATTTGCAAATCAGGATAACTTTTTCCGTTTTCCCAATTTGAAACTGTTTGCCTGGTAACATGAAATAATTTGCCAAACTCCTCTTGTGTTAATTGATTGTCTTTACGAATGTTTAATCATTCGCTCCCCTCTATTGTGGTAAAATCAACGTCGAATTTTTTAACAGCGTGGCAATCACTGAGGCATATTTAGATATTCCATAATCTTCAACAATACTGGTTATTCTAGCGCCAGCATCCTTTGATGAAGCACCACATAAGAAAACCCTTTCATCAGCAGTTCCATAATCCAACACGATAAAACGATCATGGAATATACCGCCTGTCTTTTTCATTTTGTTCCGTAAAAACATAAGGATTGCTGCGGGATTTGCTGCTTATATTTGCGGTCACAAATTGTGACCGCAAATATTTAACTTCATTATCAGATAATTGAAACATCATATCATTCTGAAATCTTTCTATATTTCTTTTTACCTGCTGATTAAAAGCCTTAAGTTCATATCCATATTCAGCAAACTGGTCTATTCCTCTTTTTTCTTCATTTTGTCATAATATGCTTTATACCTATAAATCGTCCTCTCACTGACATTGTTCCGCTTCGCAATTTCTATCATCGTCATACCGCTCTCATACCCAACAACAAAATCATTATAAATTGCCATCCACTTGGCGTTATGTTTCTGACGACCGCTTAACTTACGATTTCTGTAATACTCCAATTCCTCCCGAAGTTCTACATTCTCTTTTTCCAACTCCTCAATTCTTTTTAATGCCTCTTCAAGTGTTACAGATTTCTCCATTACCCTGTCCTCCATCCATGTCATTCTCATTTTGTCTATATTATAAATATCTGTGTTTCTTTAGTCAATCCGATTATGTCATGTTGTATTATTTTTTACAAATCTTACCCAATTCATTTTTGGCTTTGATCTCTTTCTGGACTTGAATCTTGGAAATTTTTGCAAACACTCGAAAAAATTCTTATACGCAGTACAGGCATCTTTGATTGCCTGTTTGGTTACATTATTTGAAATATTCCGCAACCTTGCATATTCTTCAGAATGTCTAAGCTTTGTAAATTCTTTTCTGAGTTCTGAATCTGAAATGATCATGTATAGAATAATATTTACTCAAAGTATCAACTCCCTTAAGTAAAAAAATAGCTGCTGATGCTTTCGCACCAACAGCCATTGCTTAAGTTCGATATTATTATGAAGTTATTTCTTTTCATCCTGTTCTTCAATATATTGAAATACCTTTTTATCATTCTTTGATTTTTTATACCAGCCAATACCTATCATTATAAGTCCAACAATAATGACTGTAGTTCTTATCGATGAGTCTGGAGAAAATAAACAAGATACAACAATTCCTGTTCCTGCACCTGTAAAAAAATCTACAATTGATTTTTCATGTTTTATTATGCCCATTGCTCTTTCTTTATCCATAGATTGTACCATCTTTGAATCCTTCTTTAGTAATGTATCAAGAGAAATATCAAATTGATTACTCATGCTTACAAGGATTTGCAAATCAGGATAACTTTTTCCGTTTTCCCAATTTGAAACAGTTTGCCTGGTAACATGAAATAATTTGCCAAACTCCTCTTGTGTTAATTGACTGTCTTTACGAATGTTTAATATTTGATTTCCTATATTCATAATATTACGTCCTCCCTTTAATATTATTATCTAAAAAATAATGTTCAAAGTAAAGCAATCATCACATTACATTGCATATATAGTTACGCAAAGATTCTTTGACAGGTGCTTTTTATCTCAGTCGAGAAGACTCCCACCTCTTCAGGTGGTGAGTAATAGCAAATTTGTCTCAGTGGGAGTCCAATCTCCGACTGAGATAAACGCTCCGCGAGGATGCGCAGTGATTCTGATAGGAATATGTCAGCTTCGCTGACCAGAATCATGGCATTGCTACCATTGGTGCCAGGCACCATTAAATTTCCTATTGCTTGATGTAACAGCCTGATTTGAAAACGTATTTGGCGTTGTGAATCTTTTTATAACCAAAAGAGAGGAAGAAACCAATTAGTGCAAGACAGATTGCAACAATAAACGCAGGTTTATAACTGTGTGTTGAGGTGTATATATTACTCATGATTGTTGGACCAAAGTAGCCCGCTATAGCGAAACCTATAAACATGATACCGTAGTTCACACTATTGTTTTGCACACCAAACTGTTCAGCAGTAAAGCCAGGGTAGATCCCCATAATTGAACCAAAACAAAGTCCTACAATTGAAATACCCAAATAGAACAGCACTTCATTTTTGTCCCCGGATAAATAAAGCAAACTTAATCCTATGATAGACAAAACAAATACAATCGATATTGCGTTGATAGCCCCTATTTTATCGGAAATGACTCCTGCCAGAATTCTTCCGGAAGTGTTCAATAACGCTAAAATCGACACGACAACAGCTGCTTCTGCAGCAGTCATTCCAATCATTTGTTGCGCTAAAGGAGATGCCTGAGACGTAATCATAAGTCCTGAAAATGCACCACAACAAAGCATAAGAATCATTACATAGAAAATCGAATCTTTCAACATTGCTTTCCAGTTTTTATCAATCGCTGCCTTTCCACCAGATACTGGCGTGGGCGGATTCCATCCATCCGGCTTGAAATCTTTCGGACATGCACTAATAAAAAATGCAGAAATACAAATTATAACAAGCATTATGCCACCAAGCAGTTTAAAGGCTGTTGTAACATTAAAATGATCAATAAGAGCATTTGCAATAATTGGAACTAACACAGAGCTTATACCATAAGAGGCTGTTGCAATTCCCCCAATGAATCCTTTCCTGTCTGGAAAAAACTTTACAGAATTTGATACGGTACAGCCATACACCATACCCACACCAAGTCCTACGCCAAGCCCGTACGTCATGGTAAGCATTCCAATACTTGTTGCAAATCCCGATAATATCATTCCTCCTCCAAAAAGAAGTCCGCCAATAAAGATTACCCATTTGGGTCCTAGTTTATCATTAATCGCACCTCCTGATATCATTGTGACTGGTCCCACAGAATTTGCAATTGTGAAAATAATTGCAAGCCCTTTCACTTTATTTCCTGTAATCATTGTCAGATATTCTGCCATAGGCGTAGCAAATACACTCCATGCATATAACGAACCGATACACAGGTTAATTAAGCAGGATGCTACCAGAATAATCCATCTTTTTTTCGTCAGATTCATAATCCTTACACCTCAAATCCATTCCACCGAGGAACACCTGTATATTCTCTTGCTGTTTCTTCACCGGAGAGAACACGGGCTGCACCTGCATTCATAGCTTCCAATTCAAATTCACCTGGATATGCATATACAGGTGCTATAAAGGAACAGGCTTCTGAGATTTGCTTTACCAGTTCCTTATTGTAAACCATTCCTCCACCCAGAAGAATGCCGTCTACCTTTCCGTGTAGAACTGTACTCATAGCACCAATATACTTAATAATCTGATAAATCATAGCATCCCATGCTCTTTTAGCAGTCTTGTCACCATCCATCGCACGATCAGATACGCTTCTGGCATCTGATGTTCCAAGCAAGCTTACAAAACCACCTGTTTTGGTACACAAAGGCTTAACATCCTTGATTGTTTTATCCTTCATATATCTCAATAATTCTGCAACTGGAACAGAACCACACCTTGTTGGAGCCATTGGACCCTCTCCACCAACAATGTCAGTGCCATCAATCATTTTACCTTTTTCATGTGCAGAAATGGATATCCCTCCGCCAATATGACAAACCACATAATTGCATTCATCATATTTCCTGCCATTATTTTCAGAATGACGAATTGCAGTCTCTTTCAAATTGAGAGCATGAAGATGTACATTTCTGTAGACACCTTTGATTCCTGTCATTCTTGCAAGTTCACAGAGTTCATCTGTATCTGGTGGATTAACAACAAACGCGGGCTTTCCATATACAGTGGCAAATTCATTTGCAAGTAAACTTCCAAGATTAGCAGGGTGCTGTACACCATTTGCGCCTCTTCTTGCATGATCGAGCAATGTTTCTCCAATCTTATAAACACCACCTTCAACAGCCATTAGTCCACCACCACGTCCAACATACGCATCCACATCTGCAAGAGAAATCTGATTTATTTCTAACAAATGATTTATAGTATCTTTTCTGTATGGAAGCTGCTCGCTGATTGTTTTATACCGAGCCAGGGCTTCTGCTTCATGGGATACATTTTCAGAAAACAAGCAAGTCTCTCCTTCAAACAAACCAATCTTTGTTGAGGTTGAACCTGGATTAATTGCAAATATTTTATATTTTTTCATATTAGTTCACTCCTTGTGCTCTTACACAGCTCATTGCAATATTGCCTACAATTTCAGAAACCGGTGCACTTCTCGAACAATCACAAACAATCTTTGCAAATCCCTGAAGCATCGGCCCATATGCATCAGCGTGTGCAAACTGCTGTACAAGCTTTACCCCTATGTTACCGACATTAAGGTCTGGCCAGATAACGATATTGGCTTTTCCGGCAACTTTGCTTTCTCTTTTCACTTTTTTAGCTGCAATCTTAGGATTGATGGCTGAATCAAACTGAAATTCACCATCTATCGCAAGGTCAGGGCGTCTTTCGTTGGCGGTTTTTACCGCTTCCACAACTTTGTCGACAAGTGGACCTTCACCGCTCCCACATGTTGAATAAGAAAGCATTGCACATCTTGGTTCCCATTCAACAAGAGAATGAACTGTATCACAGGCTGCTATTGCTATACTCGCCAGCTCATCTGCATCTGGATTTGTACAAACAGCACTATCACCGAATCCGAGAAGTGACCCTTCGCTTCCCTCATATTCTGGAATGTTAAAAATTCCAACGCTGGACACTGTACTCACACCCTCCTGAAGTCCTACAACAAGCTGACCAGCCATTATTACATCATCCGTTGAATGAATCATTCCTGCAAATGTAACATCAACCCTTCCAATTGCCTGCATCATAAGCGTCGTATACATAGGATCTTTTGATTTGCGTTTCATTGTTTTTGCACTGTTAAGCGGATATTTTTCAGTATACTCAGTAATTAACTGTGCAAGGCCTTCTTCTTCATAAGCATCCACGACTGTAATACCATCTAAAGAAATATTATATCCTTTAGCAGCTCCTATAATATCTTCCGGCACACCAACAAGTACCGGAATGCAGATTCCTTTATCTGCACATTCTCTTGCAGCAAGTAGGATTTTTTCTTCGGTTGCTTCCGGGAATGCAACTTTCTGAGGAACCGCTTTTGCGCGCTGATAAATTTTTTCCATAATATTCATAATGTTGCTCCTTCCTTTCATCTAAAATATTTCGGCTACAGCAAAAGTAGAACAATACTCTGTATCATATGAAATAGAAATAAAGACCGCGTATTTCTTGCTTGTTTTCTGGGATAATGCTTGTTCTGTTTTACCATAAAGAAAAACACGTGGACACCCATCTAAATCGCATAATATTTCAATCTCTTCCGGTCTGAATTCTAATCCGATTTTACTGATAGATTTGTAAACAGCTTCTTTTGCTGAAAAACGTGTTGCATAGTATATTTCCAGATTATTATGATTTTTTGACTCTTTCCGTTCCTTTTCAGTATATGATCTCATAATAAATGGATCCCCATCGGAAATAGCCTGCTTTGCTATACGAGACATTAAAAATATATCTGTTCCTATTCCAAATATCACATCTGACCTCTTTTCTCTAAAAGGGCGTCAGTTACTTGAAGTCTGCCGCCCCCTTGCATTCATTAATCTTGTGTGCCGTATTTGATATCTCCGTCCTGATATTTTGGTGGAATAACAGGAATCTGCAGATAGCTCTTATATTCTCCGCCAGTGTGAATAATATGATTGCCATGATTGTCTGTATCCCATGTGAGCGGTTCAAACCATCCTTCCCTGATGTAGCATCCTGCAATTTGAATCCGTAGAGACTGACCTTTATGCCAGAAACGACTAATCGGAACAATTTCAATATCTACCGGAACGATTTCTCCGGGGCTTAACTTTTCTTCTTTTAAATGGCTCTGAATAGGCTGGAAATCTGTAGACAGATCTTCATCAAGGGAACGATGAGAAACTCTCATTTTGCCCCATGTTCCCGGATGCGGTTCACCCAGAACATCAACTGGAAGCCATTCTCCTTTAGTATCCAGTTTCTGAATATTTACGAACATATCCATATCATCATGACCATCTGCTTCTACCCACATATGCAGTTTCATGTATCCGGTGATTTCCGTATCTTCTTCAAATTTAATATCGAAATTCGCAATACCTGTATTTCCGTCATAGCTTACTGATGAAGTCGCCGCAACCGGTTCAAAAGAGAGTCTGGCATTCGCTGCATCAAGGTAAAGTTTCTTATACTCTGTACGCTTGATAGGGAATGATCTTTCTGGTCTGTTTTTCGCATAGAGGAATTCATGCGCATCCATAACTTCCAGACGAACACGTGGCGTGGATTCCCAACAGTTATGAATGTCCTTCAGATAACGCTCGAAGAACAGTTCCAGTTCTGCAAGATTCTCTCTGTTATATCCATCCGGCCACTCAAATTCTCTGTGAGCACGCATCCATTTTTTCTTGGATTTAATCTTACGGAATCCCTGAAAAGCCCCGCGAAGGTGGAAATGATTCCAGCAAGCTGTACAATAAACAGGAATTCTAATCTTTGAGAAATCAGGAATTTTATCTTCCCAGTAAGCATTCATAAGCGGTGATTTACGAGCCATGTTAACCATGTCATCAACTTTATTTTCGCTAGTAATAGAGCTTACAATAAATTCATTAAATGAAATTGCAGGAATTCCGCCCTCAAATATACTTTCCCGATAAATATCTGATGTTCCCTCCCATGGTGCAATACATGCAAGATGTGGCGGACATTCAGCCGCAATACGCCACTGTGACATTGCAACAGCCGAATTGCCTCCCATCCCAACTTTTCCGTTACACCAAGGCTGCTGTGCAACCCATTCGATGAAATCATATCCATCCCTTGCATCCTGCGTTCCAAAACAGTTGACATCCCCTTCGGAATGTCCTACACCACGAGGATCTACATTAGCAATTGCATAGTCTTTGTAGCACCAGTAAAGAGGATCTGTAGATTCAAACTTTGTAAGCTTGGATACCGTACCAGGTGCAACTCCCATAATCTGCCATTCACTCATTCCATCGCCAGGGCGTTTACCATAAAAACTCCATGAAATAATTACCGGAATATTGGTTTTATCTTTCGGTCTGTAAATATCTACATAGATTGTAACGCCATCTCTCATCTTTACTGCAACGTCCTGTTCGCAGATGATTCCCGGTGCACATTCATATGTACGGGGATTCAGTTCAGGACATACACCCATTCCCATGGAATTCATTCCAGGTCCGCCCGCATCCCGATTTTCATCTTTTGGATCCACCGGAACCTTGCCCTGACGATAAATTGTTTCCATTTCTACCCCCCTAAATGTTTCCACTTTTGTAAACAGCTTAGGTTCAGGCATCATAGTCGTCATAATATTACCTCCTTAAAATATAGTACATTTTTGTTATTCTTCACAAAGCTCTTCGATATATTCTGCTGCCATGCCCAATGTTGCTTTGCGGCGAAACTCCATGAAAGAGATTTCTACATCAAATTCATCTTCAAGAAAATTTGTCATCTGTGAAACATTACCCGATTTTGCACCAAGATCATCGATGAACCTCGTGTTTTCATCGAGCTCGTCCATCTTTTTCCCAAAAAGAACACAGCATCTTTCCATGATTTTTTTTAACGCCTCTTCTTTTACTGTCATATAATTTTTCCTCCATTTCTATTACCTATCTTGTATTTTATAGTTATATTTTATATAATTCAAATAAGTGAAACAATGTAATACAAAACAATAAATCAGTCAAAACAATCAATATATTTGTGAGCTCTCACAAAAGGAGAAGTATGGAAATACATAAGATTTTGAGCAATTTAAAAAAATATAATATAAGTACAGTTGTCGAAACTGGTGAACCTGCCTATATACAGACTCATAAGATGATAAGCCCGGGAAGCCCAGTGTTTTTTTCGGCCTGTATTTATGTAGGATACGTTTCGGAATTACCAGAAAAAATAAAAGACGGAGGCATAGCAAACGTTATTTGCATTGCTGATGCAACAATCCCACAAGGCATTTTAAACAGCGGGGCGATCAATCTTTATCTAGCCCCTCAGACAACGAATCAATTTGATCTGCTGAATCAGATTGCAGATATTCTTATTGATGAAGCCACTCTGGTTGCATCGATGAGAAAAATTCTGGACACCTTATATGCAAACAATGGTCTTCAATCGTTGGTCGATACTGCATCGGAAGTATTCGAAAATCCCTTATTTATAAACGATACGGATTTCAAAATTCTTGCAGTGACTACAGAAGCTGTATTTAAAAACCAAACATTAGAAGAAGAAAAAAATCTGGGATATATTCATCTTGCAAATATTCATGCAATGAAACGCGACGGACTTGTAAATGAAAAGATTTACCGGGGTGAAGATATCATTACTGCGGAGAGAACAGATATAGACGAATGTTGGCTTTTTAAAAGTGTAAAGCTGCACGGAATTGCAGTTGCTCAAATTGCAATTGTAGACAATTGCCGTCCATTCCGCGAATTGGACTACGAGTTATTGAACCGCTTTTCACAAATTGTTGCAATTGAAATGGAAAAAAATGATTTTTATAAAGATAATCGTGGTGTTATGTACAGTTATTTTCTGAGTGACCTTTTAAGTGGCAAGCTGAAGAATAACAAAGCTGTCGTACAGCGTCTGAATATTCTTGGGTGGAAAACATATGAGTGGTTTAAAATTCTTGTAATTACAGACAGCCATAATGAATTTTATCAGGAAAAACAGGAATATATTGTACAGCATTTACGCCAAATTGTCCCCGACTGCCGATGGACAATTTATTTGAAGAAAATAGTTGTGTTCATGAGCCGTCCCCAAAAAAAAATCTTTACCGAAAAAGAAATAGGAAACATAAAAAGTTTCCTGAAAAGCAACACACTTGTAATGGGAATCAGTCACTCCTTTACAAATCTGCAGGAAACAGAATTATATTATAAACAGGCATTTCGTGCAGTAAGTGTTGGAATTTATGTAAGACCTTCTGAAGCAATCTTCGAATATGCGGAAATGATACCATATTATGTGGCTGAGACAGTATTAAAACGAAATAATGCGAGTGAATTTTGCCCGGAAGCAATCAGTATAATTCAAAAATATGATGAGGAAAAAGGAACAAATATGGTAGAAACACTGGAAAAATATTTACTTTATGTAGGCAATCCTGTCGCAGCAGCAGAATCACTTAATATTCACCGCAACACCTTATTATATAGGATCAATAAGATTAAAGAACTTACGCATTTTAATATAGAAGATGGGAACGAAAGATTTCTAATTCAGTTGTATTTTAAACTGGTAGAATATCAAAAAGGAAGCTGGCTCAACTAGTATTTCATCCTTTAATTAACTCGACTTTTTGATAGGCAGTGTATCAATCAAGGGCCGGTTGCCTCTTGGTGTCAGGTACTATTAAGTTTTTTGCGGATGTTGAATAAACGAATGCATTTGGGAGTTCTTACGCCAGTAGAAGCATTTTGGGAGTATGATCCCCAAATACCTTATGATAATTCAGGGGCAGAGTGGCATATTTCATATCATAGTAAAGAGGACCATGAACGAATTAATAGAGTAACATTTACCATTGGTGCCAGGCATCATTAAATTTCCCGGGGCACAGTAATCGAGTAGAGAACGTGCCCTTGCCGGGCACGCAAAAAGGGATTTCTGCCCCCGGCAACTGATTGCCCGGATGGCAGAAATCCCTTTTCTTTTTATGGACGCACCCCGTTCCCACTAGAGACGGGTGTGCCGGAGGACAGTTTCTTTGCTCGGTAATATTCCTGTTTCCGGGCATACATGGACAAATCCGCTGCCTGGGTAAGCCGCTCCACAGAAAAATCCGGATGGTCACCGGCAAAGGCGCACCCGGTGGAAACACTCAGCGTCCCCACCTTCGTCCCAGACCAGGCCGCCGCAATCCGTTGCAGCGCCGCCAGAATTTCCTGCGCCTGGGCTTGGGTCATTTGACCCAGCACCACGAACTCATCCCCACCGATGCGGAAGATTTTCCCCCGATCCCCCGCCTGATGCCCCAGAGCATCGTTGACACCCTTTAAGCCGTTGATGTCCATGAGAAAGACGGTCAGATCTGCCGGAACGGAATCCGCGTACTGCTCCAGGCACTCATGGTACGCCAACCGACTGAATACGCCAGTCAGAACATCTACGGAGCTCTTCATGTGCTGCTCCATCAGCTTTTTATCCATCCGAATCCGCTGCGCCGTATAATACTCGTAAATCCACTGGATCAGGACGCTGACAACACCAAAGAGTGCCAACCAGAGCCACCAGCGCTTGCAGCAAAAAGGCGGTGATATTTTGGTGCAGGCTTTCGCTGACATCTATGCCTTGCAGGTACAGCTCCTTGAAGATGGCCTTTCGCAGAAACAGGATGCACAGAATGCCCACCACCACCGCAGCGGCTTCTGAATAGATCAGCCGCTTCCGGTTTCCGGACTCTTGCATTGCCGGAGGACAGTCGCATAACTGCGACAATCTGTTTTTCACCGACTTCCGGGTCAGAACCCAATGGATACCGCAGCAGGAGATGATCGCCAGGACATAGGACAGCCAGTCCCGAAATATGGGATAGGAAAACAGATTCTCTAAAATCATTTGCCGCAGCATAGGGAATCCACAATATAACACAGCAAAAACGCACAGCCCATGAAGAAAGGTACTGGCAGCCGCAATCCCCGCAATGCCCAGATAGACATACCTGCGAGGCTTTCGAAAATAAAGGTCAAAGAGCCAACCGGCTCCCGCCGCAAACAGCACGCGGGCAAATGCCAGCATTATGGAGCCAAAAGGCATTCCGCTAGCAAAGGGAGAAAATATCCGGTCGAGCTGGGACAGGCTGTAGGTGCCAATCCACATGGATGTGACCGCAAAAACGCATACCACCGGCACACTCCCCTGTGCCCCCAGCATCATAGCCGCCACAATCACAAGAATGTGCTTTGATGGAATGTACCTAAGAAAACTCTGATTCAAGTCGAACGTCCGTGAGACTTGAATTATTATTCCTCCGCGTTGAAGAAATATTGATTTTAGAATGCAACTTTTTTTGTTAAAAATGCATAAATAAACCTCTTGGATTTGCATTAATTAAATACTAATCCAAGAGGTGAAAAAGGTATTCTCTCGCAAGAGGCAAATTGGGGATTCTGCCTCTTGCGAGAAATCTTATCGCCGACCCCCAATCTTTAGTTAATTATAAAGAACCTCTTTTTTAATCAGCTATTTTTTCTCCTGCTACATATTTAGCATAGACTTCCCGTTCATCCGCCAAATAAATCATTCGTTCTAAACGCTGTTCCACATTCATCTCCTGTGGATGAATCAATCGTTTATCATCGAGCACTACTGCATCCATTTCATACCCTGCTTCAAAACTTCCTACTTTACCCAAAAATTCTCCGCCACCTTTTGTAGCCATATAAAATACTTCAGGCATAGTTAGTTGAGTCAATTTTTCATCTTTCAATCTCCAACGCAACTTTGACGCCTGAACTGCATACCGCATAGCTACAAACATATTTTCCGTAGATCCGGCAGCTACATCACTTCCTAATCCTACATGCATTCCTTCTTCCAAATACTGTCTAATAGGTGCCACTCCTGATGACAAATTTGTATTAGATTCCGGACAGTGTGCAATAAACACACCATTCTCCTTCATTCTTTTAATCTCTCTCTCGTCTGAATGTACGCAATGAGCCATAACCGTCTTGCTGTCTCTTCCAAACAGCCCAAACTGATCATATGCATCTCCATAAAATTCTGATTTTGGGCACAATTCCTGCACCCATGCAATCTCACCATAATTTTCTGAAAGATGCGACTGTACTGGAATCTGATATTTTACTTGAATCTCCTTCAGCTTACGCATCAGTTCATCTGTACAACTCGGTATAAATCGAGGAGTTAAAATCGGTCTTGTATGTTGATACTGTTTCTTTTGCACTTCTTCAAGCCATGAGATTGTTTCATTTACGCTTTCTTCTGTTTCTTCTCTCAGATAATCAGGTGAATTGCGATCCATGTTCACTTTACCAACCATCGTAGCAAGCCCGGCTTTTTCAAGCATATCCATCAATAAAATAGTTGAATCTTTATGAATTGTTGCAAATATGCACGCTCTTGTTGTTGCACTTTTCTTCAGATTGTCTACAAACATCTGATAAGCTTTTTGAGCATAAATTATGTCTTTATACTTTGACTCCTCTGGAAAAGTATTTGTCTCCAGCCAGTCTAAAAGCTCCATATCCATACCTAATCCACGGAAAGCATATTGTGGTGCATGTACATGTAAATCTACAAATCCAGGAACGATGATTCTGTCTCCATAATGCTCTACCAATATTCCTTCATATTCTTCTGGAAGTGTTGGATACACTCCCTCAATTTTATTTGCTTTATATACAAGATATCCATTTTCGCAAATCTTTAATTTGTTTGAGGATTCAGAATATACAATCTGTCCCCTTAAAGCTCTAAGATCTTTTTTTTCATTCATTATCTACTAAACCTCCTACATTCAAGTCGAACGTCCGTGAGACTTGGCGCGTGATTCTGGTCAGCAAAGCTGACATATTCCTATCAGAATCACTGTGCATCCTCGCGGAGCGTTTATCTCAGTCGGAGATTGGACTCCCACTGAGACAAATTTGCTATTACTCACCACCTGAAGAGGTGGGAGTCTTCTCGACTGAGATAAAATCCTTCTGCTTTATCCCAATGTCATAAAGGCATATCGTAAGATAAATATAATTGAAATAATCCATGTCAAAGCTTTGATTTCACGAGCTTTACATGTAAACAGTTTCATAAAGCAATATGTGATTAATCCAACTGCTACACCATTTGCGATAGAATATGTAAATGGCATAAATACAACTGTACAGAATGCTGGCAATGCATTTGACATTTCACTGAAATCAACTTCTTTAATATTACTAAGCATCAGAATACCTACAAAAATCAGAGCTGGAGCTGTTGCCTGACCCGGTACGATACTTACTATTGGTGCAAATATGATTGAAGCAAGGAACAGTACTGCTGTTACTAAACTTGTCATACCTGTTCTTCCACCTGCAGCAATACCTGCACTGGATTCTACTACTGTTGTAACTGTAGATGTACCAACCATAGCACCTGCTGCTGTTGAAATCGCATCTGACATCAATGCTTCTTTCATGTGAATGATTTCTCCATTCTCATCAATCATACCAGATTGTCTTGCAGCACCCATCAAAGTTCCAATAGAATCGAACATATTGACTAAAGAAAAACTAAGTACAAGCATTACTACTGTAAAGATTGTGCTCACTATATTTTCCCCTGCGAATAAACCTGCAAAGTCCATTTTAAATAATGATACTTCTGCAAAATCACTGAATTTTGCGCCCAAATTCATGTCAAAAGAAGATAATTTTGTAACTCCCAAAGGAATTCCTGCTACAGTTGCTACTAAAATACCAATGATAATAGAACCTTTTACATTACGTGCATTTAAAACACCAATTACAATCAGACCGATCAGCGCAACAAGTGCTCCACAAATTAATGAAACATCTCCGCCTTCACTTCTCCACTGTGCAAAGTCTACCATGCTTACAAGTGTTGCTGAATTTCCTACAACTAATCCGGAATTTTTCAATCCGATAATCGTAATAAACAAACCAATTCCTGGCGTTATCGCCAATTTTACAGCATCCGGAATTGAACGGATGATTGCTTCTCTAAGTCCAACTGCTGTAATAACAATAAAGAAAATACCAGATATGAATACAATTACTAATGCCTGATTATAGGTATATCCCATAGCTAATACAACGGTATAAGCAAAAAACGCATTCAGTCCCATTCCTGGAGCTTGTGCAAACGGAACTTTTGCATACAGAGCACATAATATTGTTCCAATGAATGCACCAATACAAGTACCAATAAATACACCATTGGAAATCTTTCCTGCCATAACAGCATCTCCCATAATTACATATGGGTCTGCTAAAATCTGTGGATTCAGAATGAGAATATAAGCGATTGTAATAAATGTTGTTATTCCCGCTAAAATTTCAATTTTCATTGTAGAACCACTTTGTGAAATCCCAAAAAATCTTTCAAAAAAACTATCCCTTTTTTCCATTAGTATAACCTCACTTTCACATTTTGCAATTCTGCCATCTATGCAGTTCGGCTCTTGTTATGAAAAATTCCTCCTCCCGATAAAAAATATTAGCCTAAAAAGGGTCGTCAAATAAAACTCTTTTTAGGCAAATAAAAAAGAGTCACTACATAGGATTATGTAGTCAACTCTTTACGGTAGTTGGTAGAAACACTGGACCAATCTCCAGCA
>OGCN01003613.1_pt1 | contig 14612 bp, 10 predicted proteins | sample 1570181 | NCBI WGS metagenome assembly OGCN01 (sample SAMEA4370584, study PRJEB24528) | human gut metagenome | reverse complement strand
TTGTTAACCTTAAATCTAATACTATGAAAAACACATTGCAAAGATACGGACTTTCAGCATATCTCCAAATTTTCGGAGTAAAGCAACGCATCTTATAACATGGTTTAATAAAAGTAATAGTCTCGTTAACATTTAACATAAATCAAATAGGATATTAACGAATATCCTATTGAGTGATTCAGAGATTATTCATATCGTAAAGAGCGGGCAGGTTTGCTCATTATTATCTTTATGGTCTGGAAAGCTACTGTTATAAATGAGATAAACAACATTAGCAATACAGGCATAATAAAGAACCATGCTTTCAAATCTGTGCGGAAAGCATAATGGCTCAACCAGGCATTCATACTAAACCAAGCTAGTGGCAAAGCAATAACAACTGCTATCAGAATTAACAGAAAGAATCCCTTAACCAACTGATAGAAGAGTGTCCAACGGGAAGCCCCGAGAACTTTACGTATCCCCATTTCTTTGGTACGTGTGGAACATGAAAACATGACCAGTACCCAAAGTCCCAAACAGGAAATGAAAATAGCCAAACCGGTAAAAGCGCCAATCATTACACCAAACACCTCATCCTGACGATACTGGTGGTCGAAGAATTGGTCGAGGAAAAAGTAATCGAAACTGGAATCCGCAAAATATTGATTCCAAATCTCATGCACCTGTGATACCAATTCACGAGGATCACCGGAAGTCATTACGATAGAGATATAACGTTGTGGTAACCAGGCAATCTTATCTTTATGAATCAACATGATAGGTGTATAATTCTTGCTCAATGCCTGTTGGTGATAATCTTTCACTACTCCGATAATCTGCATCGGGGCATCAGTACATTCAACGTTCACCAACTCCCCTATAGCCTCATCATTAGATGTAAAGCCCAGGTTACGTACAGCCGTTTCGTTAATCACCAGTTTGTCTACATCATCTCCATAGTCTTCCGAGAAATTTCTTCCGGCCACAACTTGCAATCCATAGGCATCCACATAATCGGGGTCGCAGGCAAGCATCTCATACAGGCGATTCTGCTTCAGAGCATCATTGGTACGGCGATTGGAAAGGAAAGTCGCTACTTCCTCGCCCGGCACAGCGCCGGAGAAAGTGACTTGATATACCAACGGAAGACGTACTATCGTTTTTTTCATAGCTTCCAGTTTCGTATTCAGTCCCTCGGTATGCCCAGGAAACTTGACCACCAATATCTGATTGGTCTTAACTCCCAAAGACTGGCTGCGCATAAAGCTCAACTGTGCAAAGACAATCAATGTGCCGCACAACAATATCATTGAAGCCATATATTGAATGATAACCAAAACTTTCCGTGTCCGTTCTCCGGATTTACTATGCAAGAATTTCCCCTTCAACAACATAATTGGTTTCCGATTCAGCAAAGCCAATGCCGGATAATATCCAGAAAGGAATATCCCGACGATAAAAACAAGAATCAATAAAATCCACCAATAATCTATCAGCCAAACGGAGAAGGTAACGGTACGGCCTACCAATTGATTAAAGTACGGAAGAACCAATTCTATCAAGCCAACGGCGAGTACAAAAGCTATCAGGTTCATCACTAATGCTTCAAACAAAAATTGATGAATCAACTGCTTGCGGAAAGCTCCCACTACCCGCCTAACTCCCACTTCTTTGGCACGCTCCATTGAACGGGCTACGGTGAGGTTTATATAGTTTATCCAGGCAATAGCCAAAATAGCAATAGCAGCAAAAATCAAGGCAATCATAGAAGAACGGTTTCCTTTCGTCTCCGCTTCGTATCCTACCTGCGGAGTGAGGTGTATATCTGCCAGAGGGATTAAAGAGACTCCCCATGTCTTGTTTTTCAAGGCTTCATCCGTCTTGTACTTTTCCGCCATTACAGGAAATTCTCTCTCTATTTCCGCTTTCCTTTCGGGAGAGTCAAGCAGGACGTAGGTATAAGCCTCGTGTTTGTACCAATATTCCTGCATATATTTAGGCAGAGATTTATACGAAATCAGAAAACTATAATGTATATGCGAGTTGGAAGGCATTTCTTTCATCACTCCGGTCACTTCACACGATATCTTATCGTATGCGCCGGTAAAGATGAATATCTTCCCGATAGGGCCTTGAAATATTTACTGGCAATGCGTTCGGTGATTACCACTTGCCCCGGCATGGAGAGACAGGTTTTCTTATCGCCTTTCAAAAGTTCGAAATCAAAAAGGCGAAAAAAGCTGGGTTCGGCATACGCTATCTGATTCTCCCGCAAGGTCAGTTCACCGTATTTCACTATTTGTTCCGGCTGGAGTAGGGAGCCGATTCGGGTATAATCCTCTATTCCGGCAAGGTTCTCTTTCATTGCCGAACCATATCCGAAGGAGCTGCTTGCCCAGTAGTCGGTCAGCACTTCCCCTTCGTGAAACGTACTTTGCACACGGTAGATATGGTCATACTTTGTGTGCATTTTATCAAAACTGAATTCAAAAGTCACGTAGGTAAGAATCAGCAGTGCCGATGCCATACCAATCGCCAGTCCGAATATATTAATGAAACTGAACCTTTTCCGTTTCATCAGATTCCGCCAAGCACTATTCCAGTAATTTCCTATCATACAGTTTCATTTTTAGCTGACATATTTTTTCCCAGCGGGCGGTTGACGTTTTCGGCTACGATTTGTCCGTCTAATAATTGAATGACGCGGTGTGCGTACATTGCATCCCGTTGAGAGTGGGTAACGATGATGATAGTAGTTCCCTGAGCATTCAGTTCACTCAATAGTTCCATTACTTCTATACCGTTCACCGAATCCAAATTTCCGGTAGGTTCGTCAGCGAGAAGCAATTTACAGTCCGTCACTACGGCACGAGCAATAGCTACGCGCTGTTGCTGTCCACCGGACAATTGCTGTGGATAATGGTTGGCACGATGCAGCAGGTTTACTTTCTCGAGTACTTTCTTTACTCTTTCTTTACGTTCATTGGCTTTGACGCCTATATAGATAAGGGGTAATTCTACATTCTCACATACGGTCAGCTCGTCAATCAAGTTGAAACTCTGAAAGATAAAGCCGAGATTACCTTTCCTGAGGGCAGTCAATTGGTTCTCATTCATTTTATCCACCTGTTTTCCTTCAAAGAAATAAGAGCCGGAAGTTGGAGAATCGAGTGTACCCAAAATATTCAGCAGTGTTGACTTACCGCATCCCGAAGGACCCATTATAGCAACAAACTCCCCTTGTTCCACTTGTAAAGTGACTTCGTTCAATGCCTTTGTCTGCACTTCTTCGGTTGCGAAGAGTTTTGTCAGTTTTTCAGTCTTAATCATAATCAGTTCAATATTTATTAGTTATTCATATTTTAAAATACTCATCGGTTTCAAGCAGATAATGCGCCACACTTGTTGAAAAACAGTAAGGAACGCAATCAGCATCAACAGCGCAAAAACGACTGCATATATCCACCAAGGTAGCGAAATATGGAAAGCATACGTCTCCAACCAGCCATTCATTAACACTGCTGATACGGGTATACCGATTGCAGATGCCAATATAGTGAGCAACATCAGCTCCTTGGTCAAGATAAAAAACAGGCTGCTTTTATTTGCACCGAGCACCTTGCGGATACCCACTTCTTTCAAGCGCGATAAGGTTGAAAACAATGTTACAATCCACAAACCGAGACATGCCACAAATATGGCAATTAAAGAAGCACTGGCAAATATCCAACCGAAATTACGGTCTGATTTATAAAGGAAAGTATTCAAATCACTCAAAAAGAAATAAGAAAATAAAGAAGTCGGAAAATATTCATGATACATCTGCTCAATCTCCATCAAAGCACTATCTTCTCCTTCGCCTGTCAAGCGGACTGAAATATAAGGTGTTGCAATAAATGGTACTCGCTCTTTCATAAAGAAGATAATAGGTTTGTAAGCCACGGAAAGCGATTGCTGGTGATAGTTTTTCACCACCCCGATAATTTCGAGCGGTTCGTCTACCACCTCCATTTTAACCTGCTGTCCCAATGCGGCTTCGGGCGACTCATAACCTAATAACCTGACTGCTTCCTCGTTGAGCACTATCCGGTTGAGGTCACCGCCAAAGTCCTCAGAGAAGTACCGCCCACAAATCATAGCGGGCATATAGGCAGATAGATAATCATAATCTACGGCAAACATCTGCATCAGTTTCACTTGCGAAGGGTCACTTCCATAAGGACGATTGGTAAAATAATTGGCTACCTCCACCCCGGGAACAGCTCCTGAAACGGTTACGTGGCTTACATCTGCCCGTTGCTTCAGACGCTTGGTGAAACTTTCCAGACGTAGTGCCAATCCCTCGGTGAAAGAGGGGTACTTAATGACTAACATACGTGAATGAGAATCGACGGAAGCCTCACTTTGCATATAACACACTTGCCGAATCACTGTGAACGTGCCAGTAATCAGAACAAAAGAAGCGAGAAACTGAACCACAATCAGCACTTTCCTTATCCGGTTACCACGTTTACCGTGTAACAGTTTCCCCCTCATAATTTCCGACGGACGTATAGTAACCATCAGCCAAGAAGGATAGAAGCCTACAACAAACGTACCGATAACAACCACTCCGGCTACAATTCCCCAAAAAGCAGGCAACATAAGTATATCCGTCCCAAAGCTTTGCCCTGCCCAGCGATAAACAAGGGGTAAAAGAAGTTCCAGCCAACCAAGAGCTATCAGCGTAGCCAACAGATTCATGAAACCTGATTCAAGAAGTCCCTGGATAATAATCTGACGGCGCGAAGCACCAAAAGCCTTACGCAACCCGAACTCACGTCCGCGTTCCAAGAAACGTGCCACGGTCAGATTCAAGGCATTAGCCCAACCTATCAGTAGCAGGGCAACGGACATCACCAATAGTATAAGAACCGCAGTCCGACTCCCTTTCACTTCTTTCTCATAAGCTTTTTGTGGAGTGAGATGAATGTCTTTCAGCGGTATCAGTTCTACCGCCCAAGTCTTATGTCGCAGGGCATCAGTTTTGTACTTATCGGATATATTGAGAAAAGCCTCTTCAATCTCTTCCGGACATTTTCCGGACATCAGGCGGACATAGGTATAAACTCCGTGAATGTACCAAATGTCCTGTCGCTCTTTGGGAATCGTACTATATGAAAGTAAAAAATCATATTGCAGATGGGAACGAACAGGCATATCTGCTATCACGCCGGTAACTTCAAAGTTTTGCTGCGATGAAGGCGTACTGAAAGTCAGCACCTTCCCTATCGGGTCTTCTTCATCAAAATAACGATTTGCCGCACTTTCGGTCAGTACCACCGTATTAGGACGTACCAGTTGCCCGGTCTTATCTCCTCTAATTATCGGGAAATTAAATATCTCAAAAAAAGCAGGTTCGGTGTAGCAATAATGTGCTTCGGCAAATCTCCTGTCGAAGTAATTCACCACTTGTTCGCGGTCTTGTGCTGTTACACGGACATACTTCTCAATGCCTGCAATTTCACGAGCCATTGCAGGTGCATGGCCGTAAGCTGTAGTCGCCCAGTTATCTGTCAGCGTCTTGCCTTCATACAACCGGCTTTCAACACGATATACACGTTCGGTATTGTGGAATGAATCGTAGCTTAACTCCGACCATACGTAAAGTATGATAAGCAATGCTGTTGCAATACAAACAGACAATCCCGTTATATTTATCAGTGTCAGAGATTTTTTAACCCGCTGACTACGTATCACTTGTGAAAAGTAATTTATCATATCATAGACTTATTTCAGTATCAGTTTCTCGTTATCGCCAAACAGTTCATATCCGGATACAATCACCCGATCACCAGGTTTTAATCCTTCGGTAACCTCATAGTACTGCGGATTTTGTCGTCCGATGCGGATAGGCTGACGAATAGCAAATTTACCACTTTCATCCACAACATACATCCATCGTCCACCGCTTATTTGGAAAAATCCGCCACGCGGCACCAAAATAGCCTGTGCAGGGTCACCCAATTGTAGATTGATATGATAGGTCTGCCCTGCACGTATATTCTCCGGTCGTCCGGCTGTAAACTGCAAATCGGTACGAAACTGCCCTTCTTTTACTTCCGGATACGGCTTCGTCACTTCCAGTTTATAACTGACACCGTCACGGGTAAAGTCAGCCGGCAATCCGGGTACAACACGCTCCACGTAATGTTCGTCAATCTGCGCTTGTACTTTCAGGTCAGAAGTGATGATCTGACCAATGTGCTCGCCTGCAGCTATTGATTGTCCTATCTGTGCATCAAGATTACCTACCTGCCCGTCAATAGGAGCTTTCACCTTCAGGTTCTCAATTCGTTCGCGTACCAACGCGAGACTCTGTTTCATATTACGTATGTTCTCGTCCAAGCTGTTTACCTGACTTTCACGGAAAATATTATCCTGACGAATACGCTCGTCAATGACATCCAACTGTTCTTTAGCCGCATCATACTCCTCTTTGGCAAGTCGATAATCTTCTTCTGCAATAAGTTGCTCTTTTATCAGGCGACTGTATTGCTCATAACGGCGCTGTTTCACCAGCCGATCTTTATTTAGCCCAATACGCTCTTGTTTTAAACGCAAGCGTTCCTGCTCCATGCTAATACGGGTATTACGAAGTTCATTCTCCTGATAAGCCAGATCCGCTTCGCTCTGCATAATACCAATATTTAGTAACGGATTACTGAGACGCAAAATCACGTCGCCTGCCTTCACCATAGCACCTTCTTCTTTTAGACGTTCTTCCACACGTCCACCTTCCACGGCATCCATATAAATAATACGATTAGGCATTACCTGACCAATGACACGAATATAGTCATTAAACTCACCACGGTTAACGGTAGCAATCGTCAGACGTTCTTTCTCCACAGTCATGGAAGAGGTAGTGTCTCTGAATATGAAATATAAAACAACGGCAATAACAAAGGCTATACCACCTATTACATATAGATGTTTACGGGTAATGCCGGGTTTACGTTCAATAGGTGTATCCATAAGGAATCAATCAAAAATAGGGTTATTATAAATTAGTTATTAAAGAAGTATCAACTTTGTTATTCAAAATATATAAACTCTGCCTTTATAAGAAAGTTCCCTCCCGGTAATATTTCTCCAGTTTCATCATCATTTCTACCTGCAAGCGCACACGAACCAGTTCTGCTTTGGCGGAAATAAAACGATTACGGGCTTCCATTAACTGAAAGACAGAGATAAGCCCTTCTTCCCACTTTCGTTCGGATTCTTTCAAGACCAGAGTTTCCGCGCTCAATTGCTGCAATACCTGTTGATGTTCCGTATAGCCGGCACGTAGGGAAAGAAGAGTTTGCTCAATTTCAGTATATAGCTGTTGCTTCTCCAATTCCTCTTCATTCTTCAGGCGATACAAGTTCAATTTCAACTTCCTTTGATTCGTAAAACGTTCAAAACCGCTCAACAAAGGGAAAGAGATACCGATACCGATATATTTTCCTATATTATCCCGCAATTGCCTGGCGGAAAATGCAGTGTTGTAGAAATTAGAACCTACCGTAAAGCGGGCATAAACAGAAGGAGAAAAAGCTCCGCCCGCCATTGCATATTCTTTGCGGGCAGCTTTCTGCTTTAAGCTAATCATACGCATGGCAGGGAGTACTTCCAACGATTGTCTATACAATGTTTCCGTAGAGGGGAGTGAAAGCAACGGGAGTTTATTCAATTCGACAATCGTATCCTGAATGACAAGTGTATCACCCGACTGAAAGTTCATCAACTGTTCCAGATGCAGTAATGACAACCGACAGCTATTAGCACGGGATTGGTAACGATATATATCCCCTTCCCTGCGGGCTTTTACCTCTTGCAAGTCGGAAACGGATTTCAAGCCCAGTTCCACAAATGTCTCGGTTTGTTTCAGGTATCGTTCGCTCAACCGGCTTTGCTCCAAAGCCAAATTCAAGAGTTTTCTTTCCAAAACCAGTTTATAGTAAGCATCCGTCACTTGATAGGCGAGTTCATTCTGCCTGTCTTTCAGTTCCCACTTGCTGCGTTCCCGATTTATTTTCCGAAAACGAACCTGATTGATACGTGAAAAACCTTCAAACAAAGACAACGTCATATCAAGACCTATCGTTCCTTCTTCAAAAGTCTTTTCTGTATAACCATTGGTATCCGGGTCTATCGAACGCCCGAAACGCTTTCCTGTTTCTGCGTTGGCTACTATGCGGGGAAGAAATGTACCGATAGCGGCAGCATAATCCGTTCGTGCTTCCTTTATGTTAATGGCACTATTCCGTATAGAAGGATTCTGTTTCCATGCCAAACGGATACATTCATCCAAACTCATTGCAGATTGAGCATACGTAATCACGGGCAATAAAAACAATAAAAAGAAAATGTTCCTCATTCTTCAGTATATATGCAATTGTGTTCTATATGAATTAAAAAAGCAAACATAATGCCACAATACTTAAACAACTGATTACAAGATAGATGACATACATTATTTTATCGTTCCCGTCCAATTATTACACACTATAACGTCTAAAAATTGGACGTTATCAATAAAAAGCCACCATGACCTGCGTGCAAACAGCCATTATTCAACGCTCAGGCTATAAATATTACTTAAACGAAACATAGGATAAAGTCATGTTTCAGGAAATGTATCATAAAACGTCTAATTATTGGACACTCTCTTGCAGGGAAAAGTAAAAACGAATATCTTTACCCAAAAACTTAAAGAATCGTTCAACCCAGACAGATCCCCCCCAATCTTACATATATGGAAACCGGAACTATTTTAATAGTAGATGATAATAAAAGTGTGTTGGCTTCGCTGGAACTTTTACTCGAAAATGAATTCAGTACAGTCCGCACAGCTGCCAATCCTAATCAAATAACAACACTGCTCACTACCACTTCCATTGATATCGTAATTCTCGATATGAATTTTTCGGCCGGTATCAATAACGGCAACGAAGGACTATACTGGCTGAAACATATTCACGAAATCCGCCCCGCACTCCCTGTGGTAATGTTAACTGCTTACGGAGATGTGGAACTAGCCGTAAAAGCTTTGAAGAACGGAGCTACCGACTTTCTTCTCAAACCTTGGGATAACCGGACACTGGTTCAGAAAATAAAGGAAGCATACAATAATAAATCGAACAGGAAAAGTTCCTCAAAATCAAAAAACTCAATCGTAGGATCCGGCAATCCGAACAAACCTGAAATGCTGATAGGGCATTCTCCCGCCATGCTACAATTAATAAAGGTAGTCAATAAAGTAGCCGGGACCGACGCCAATATTCTGATAACTGGAGAAAACGGGACCGGAAAGGAAATGCTGGCCAGAGAAATACACCGCCTGTCTTCACGCAATACTCGTCCCATGTCAAGTATCGACATGGGAGCTATCAGTGAATCCCTTTTTGAGAGCGAGCTTTTCGGTCACGAGCGCGGAGCTTTTACGGACGCTTACGAAAGCCGTCCGGGAAAATTCGAAGCTGCCAGCGGCAGTTCGCTTTTTATGGATGAGATTGGAAATCTTCCCCTTGCACTACAAGCCAAATTACTGACTGTACTACAAAACAGGAATATCACCCGAATTGGAAGTAATAAAGTCGTCCCCGTTGATATACGACTCATTTCCGCCACCAATAAAGACATCCCGGAAATGGTGAAACAAGGATTATTCCGCGAAGATTTATTCTACCGTATCAACACTATCCACCTTGAAATTCCTCCATTACGAGAACGAGGAGACGACATACTCCTGTTCGTCGAAACCTTTCTCCACCGTTTCGCTTCGAAATACCAACGCCCGGAAATGCGAATGCATGAGCAAACAATAGAGAAACTACGCTCTTACCACTGGCCGGGCAATATCCGAGAACTGCAGCACGCTATCGAGAAAGCCGTTATCTTGTGTGAAGGCAACGTGATACGCCCCAAAGACATTTTGGTAAAACAAACCTGGAAGCCGCAAACCACCAGCACTGTCCCCAATTTGGAAGAAGTGGAAAGGCAAGCCATTGAAACAGCCATTCTGCAAAATAATGGCAACCTGACTGCCGCCGCCGAACAATTGGGAATCAGCCGTCAGACACTCTATAACAAACTAAAACGTTTCAAACCCTGAACAGCATGATATTCAGCCGACACATCTATTGGGTTATACTACTACACGTCATGCTTATCCTCGTCACCTCGGGAACAGGCGCCTGGCTTATCATCTCACAACGCGGATTTGTAATAGGCACATTACTAATTACCTGTTCCCTCTTCCAAATCAGCAGGCTGGTAAATAAACTAAATTCATTCAACCAAAAGTTGCGTGTCTTTTTCGATGCCATAGAAGACAAGGATAATATGCTTTACTTTCCCGAACAAAACGTTAGTAAAGAACAGGAAAAACTGAACCGCTCTCTCAACCGCATCAATTTCCTGCTCGCCAAAACTCAATCAGAATATTCCAAACAGGAACACTTCTACCGCTCACTCTTGGAAGAAGTGCCCAGCGGTGTATTAGCATGGGATTCTACCGGAAAAATAATCATAGCAAACAGCACTGCCCTTACCTTATTAGACTGCCAGCAATTAACCCGATACCGACAACTGGAATCCTTACTGCAAGAAAAAGGCAAAAAGGAGCACCTCAGTCTTTCACAAAGCCGGATGAAACTACAAGATGAAACAATAACGCTCTTGTCTATCAAGGATATCGGTGACGAACTTAGCGACAAAGAAAGTGAATCGTGGAACAAACTAAGCCACGTGCTCACTCATGAAATAATGAACACCATTGCTCCCATTATCTCCCTGTCACAAACACTGTCCACCTATCCGGACATCAACGAAAAAGCAGTTCGCGGACTTCGCATCATTCAAGCACAAAGCGAACGTTTATTGCAATTTACCGAATCCTTCCGTCACCTCTCCTACCTGCCAAAACCCGAAAAGAAACTTTTCTCACTTACGGCAACCCTGCAAAATCTCCGGGAACTCTTATCCGGCGACTTCAAAGAAAGCAATATCATCTTCACACTGACCTGCAAACCTAAAACGATTTATATGAAAGGTGACGAGAACCAACTCTCCCAAGTCCTACTCAACCTTCTGAAAAACTCCATGCAAGCACTGGAAGGAAAAGAAAAAGGCAGAATCAGCATCCATGCACAACAAGACGAACACATATCTATTGACATTGCGGACAACGGCCCGGGTATTCCGCCTGAATTACAGGAAAAGATATTTATTCCTTTTTTTACCACCAAATCAGAAGGCAGCGGTATCGGATTAAGCCTATGCAAACAAATTATCCGCCTTCACGACGGGCATCTCACCATTCAGGAAAGCAATCCCGGCAAAACAATTTTTCATATTGATATGCCATTATAAAACAAACCTTTCCGGTGCTTTTCGTGTTTATTATTATATAAACGAACGAATCGCACGATATGAGCATCAAAGAACAATACTGGAAATATTCCCTCATTGTCATTATTCTATTTATGGGAGTTATCATCTTCCGGCAAATCACTCCTTTTTTGGGAGGATTACTGGGAGCATTAACTATGTATATACTTGTACGCACACACATGAATCATCTGACAGAAAAGCGGAAAATGAAACGCAACATCAGTGCATTACTGATTACGGCAGAAACCATTATGGTGTTTCTTGTTCCGCTGGGATTAACAATCTGGCTGGTGGTAAACAAACTTCAGGATATAAATCTGGCTCCGCAAACCTTTATCGAACCCATTCAGCAAGTAGCAGAATTTATTAAAGAAAAGACCGGTTATGATGTATTGGGAAAAGATACGCTATCATTCATCGTATCTATCCTCCCTCGTGTCGGACAGATAATTATGGAAGGCGCCAGCAGCCTTGCAGTCAATCTATTCGTCATGATATTCGTGCTTTACTTTATGCTGATAGGAGGAAAAAAAATGGAAGCATACGTCAACGACATTCTTCCTTTTAATGAGGCAAATACGCAGGAAGTCATTCGTGAGATTAACATGATTGTACGTTCCAATGCAATCGGCATTCCTCTGCTGGCTATCATTCAGGGAGGCGTCGCCATGATAGGCTATCTTATTTTCGGAGCGCCCAATATACTATTATTAGGTTTCCTCACCTGCTTCGCAACTATTATTCCAATGGTAGGTACAGCATTGGTATGGTTTCCCGTAGCCGCTTATCTGGCTATTAGCGGAGACTGGTTCCATGCAATCGGGCTCGCTGCATACGGAGCCATCGTCGTGTCACAATCCGACAACCTGATCCGATTTATCCTTCAAAAGAAAATGGCGGACACACATCCGCTCATCACTATTTTCGGAGTTGTCATCGGTTTGCCGTTATTCGGATTTATGGGAGTCATCTTCGGGCCGTTATTACTCTCGCTATTCTTCCTTTTCGTGAATATGTTCAAGAAAGAATATCTGGATTTGCGAAATAACCTTCCTTCAAGATGAGGGAACTATCGAAAAAATGCGTACTTTTGCGGGCGTAAAAACGACACTTAAATTCAATGGAAGCATTTACATTCAATACTGCCGAACTGATTCTTTTATCAGCGGCAGGTATTCTTTTTATCATTCAGCTTATTTACTATTTCGGTTTGTACAATCGGATACACGTTCGCAATAAGACTGTACGCAAAGAGGAAACCCACTTCTCACGGGAATTGCCTCCACTTTCCGTCATTCTTTGTGCACGCAATGAAGCTGATAACCTGCGTAAAATTATGCCTGCTATTCTGGAACAAGATTACCCGCAGTTCGAAGTCATTGTTATCAATGACGCTTCCACTGATGAAACAGAAGATGTGCTGGGATACATGGAAGAAAAATATCCTCATCTCTACCATAGTTTTACACCGGACAGCGCCCGCTATATCAGCCACAAGAAACTGGCTCTGACATTAGGTATCAAAGCCAGCAAGCACGACTGGCTTGTATTTACGGAAACCAACTGTATGCCTGCAAGTAACCAATGGCTGAAACTTATGGCGCGCAACTTCACTTCGCAAACGCAAATCGTATTGGGGTACAGCGGATACGACCGTATCAAAGGCTGGTTACACAAACGTATCGCATTCGATACATTATTTCAGTCTTTACGTTATCTGGGGTTCGCCTTGGCCGGAAACCCCTATATGGGTATCGGTCGTAACATGGCTTACCGTAAAGAATTATTCTTCAAACAAAAAGGATATTCCAAATATCTGAATCTGCAACGCGGAGAAGATGACTTGTTCATTAATCAAATAGTAACCAAAACGAATACGCGCGTAGAAACTGACTTCAACGCTACGATGCGTATACAGCCCGTCTATCGCTACAAAGACTGGAAGGAAGAAAAAATTAGTTATATGGCTACCGCACGCTTCTACCGTGGAGCACAACGTTACCTGTCGGGATTCGAAACATTTTCCCGCCTGTTATTCTATGTCGCCTGTATGGCAGGTATCGTATTCGGCATACTCAACTTTCATTGGCTGGTAGCAGGTATTGCATTATTGATATGGCTGCTTCGTTACATAACGCAAGCTATTGTGATTAACCGGACAGCCAAAGAAATGGGGGGAGGTAGAAAATATTATTTCTCATTGCCCATATTCGATATTCTCCAACCGATACAATCTCTTAATTTCAAGCTATGCCGCCTTTTCCGAGGGAAAGGTGATTTTATGAGAAGATAATAAACCTGTTTATTTATATCCGGAAGGAAGACTTACTCATATCGCATAGAGTTTGCCGGATTGATTTTCGTTATCAGGAAAGAAGGACCGATCAACATCAGCACCGACGACAACAATGTACCGATATTAATCAAAAGAAAAAGCCAGATATTGAAAGAGACCGATACTGTATCGACATAATAACTTTCCGGGTCGAGTTTGAGAATTCCGAATTGAGATTGAATAAAGTAGAATGCCAGACCGATCACGTTTCCCCAAAGCATTCCTTTTCCGATAAGAAAAACAGAGAACCAAAGAAACGTCTTACGAATAGTGAAATTGTTAGCTCCCAACGCTTTCAGGATTCCTATCATATTAGTACGTTCAATGATAATAATCAATAGACCGGAAATCATGGTAAATCCGGCAACCCCTATCATTAAGAACAAAATCACCCATACATTCATATCCAATAAGCCAAGCCATTCAAATATCTGGGGATTCAGTTGTTCAATATTCCGTACATAATATATGCCTCCAAACTTATCCCGCTGACTATCGGTATCAATAGCGATTTCATAAGTTACGTCTTCCAACTTATCATAATCACGAACCTGCAATTCCACTCCGCTCACCTGCTCCCGCTGCCAACCGTTCAAGCGGTTCACCAGATTGAGATCAGTCAATAAAAAAAGATTATCATACTCGGAGAAGTTAGTCTGATAGATTCCGGCAATCGTCAAACGACGGGCACGAACCTCATCTTGTATATAATAGGTATAAATTTTATCTCCTAGCTTCAACTTCATCTTAGTAGCCAAAGCCTTGGAAATAAGCACCTGATTGGAAGATACAGAATCACTGAAAACGGGAATTTCTCCTTCGACCAGATATTCCTTCATAAAGCGGGAATCAAATTCCGGTCCAACACCCTTCA
>OGCN01003608.1_pt1 | contig 14627 bp, 10 predicted proteins | sample 1570181 | NCBI WGS metagenome assembly OGCN01 (sample SAMEA4370584, study PRJEB24528) | human gut metagenome | reverse complement strand
CGGCCATCGGCATCTGGGATTCTTCCAATATCACAATTTCAGGTCGTGGTATCATCGATGGACAGGGTACTTATGGATATACCTGGGATCAGGCACATGCAAGACTGAGTGGACATCAGGGAGGAAGTATGGTAGTTCGCTCACAGGATATTACCTTTAACGATACCTATGTTCGTGATGTAAAGCAATGGAACTGGGAATGCCATACAGTAAAAGATATTACATACAATAATATTAAGGGCTTATCTCCGTTCCAGCATTCCTGGGTAGATGGACTTGATCTGACCAGTGGACAGGGAATTACCGTAAATGGTGCGATCACAATGGGAAATGATGATACGTTTGCATCCGGACATTATAATCCAAGTAATGAGTTCCCGGAAAGACAGCTATGGGGAAAAGATTTGAATAATCTGTCCACAGAAGATCAGAATATCGCTGCTGCAGCCGCTATTTATAATAAAGACCGCCTGAACTGGGATACCGATGATACGACAGATGTGAATATCAATGATACACTTGGATGGAGTACGTTTGCCAACGCAATCCGTCTGGGTCATAATACCCATTTTAAAGCGGATGGCGGCAGCTATCAGTTGCGGGATTATACATTTAATAATGTGAATACCCTGCATGTGACAGGATATGGAACAAATGGTGGCGGTGGTGCACTGAGTATTCAGAATGGAACGAATAAAGGAAATCCGAATTATGAGAACCTTGTATTTAATAACTGTTCTTTTACTGCAAATAACGGAAATAATTCCGCCAATATTCCGAATACGAATGATCTGACTACGTTTAACCCGAAAAATGTGACCTTTAAGGATTGCTGGTTTAAAGATGCAGACACACCGTTTTCATTCAAAAACATTGACAATGTAACGATTGATAATCTGTATCTGGGCGGAAAGCTGGTAGAGTATGATTCACAGGTTGATCTGACAGTTGCAGACAGTGTGAAAAACTTTACATTCCTTGCAAACGGTGAAAATATTAAGAAAAATGAGGCACCGGTATTTGAAAATCTGGACGATGAGCCATTTAATGTGAAAGCCGGTGAGACAGTTTCTTTCCGGTTAAAAGCAACAGATCCTGAAAATGATAAGGTAACCTTATCTGCGGTCAGTGCGCTTCCGAAAGGCGCATCCTTTGATGCTGAAACTGGCACATTTACATGGGAAACCTCTGACAGTGACAGCGGACGGAGAGAAATTACGTTTAAGGCATTGGATGAGTACGGAGCTTTTTCAGAGAAAACGATTACTGTCAATATTGAAGCCGGTGAGGTAAAGCTGGTAAAGATTACAGCAACAGAGGATACATATCTGGCAGGTTGGAAAACAGAAAAAAATACAACCTATTCAGACAATGACTATCTGCGTGTTCTTCGAATGGCAAATGCAAAGTCTGATCCGGAAAAGTATGGATTATTCGGTGAAAGGATAACAGATACTTCCGATGGAAGTGATGGAAAAATCAGTGTTCTAAAATTTAATGTATCAGACCTGAAAAAAAATCTTAAGAATTTGGATAAAGCGGAATTGGAACTTACCCTGATTAACAGACGCAGTAATAGTTCAACAGGAACAGATCGGCTGATGGTTGTTCCGGTGTCCGGAGAATGGGATGCGAAGAAGGCAACCTGGAATACACATCCGGAGTGGGATACAGAAAAAGCTGTTTACTCAGAAGAATTTCAGGTTGATAAAAACAGTGAAGTGAAAAATAATGTTGCTATTACTGACTCAAACTATGATGGAACAAAAGCAATCGTAGATGTGACAGAACTTATCAAAAATATGGATGATGCCGAAAATACACTTTCTCTGGCTGTATGTGATGAGAATGGCTATGAACTGGCATTTGCAAGTACCGAAGGCGCAGCAAAACTGGATGCAGAGAAGGAAGCGGCTCCTGTCATCCGTGCAACTGTGAAAAATGTTATCGGAAAAGATGCAGAAGTATCCAGAACAGTCGTATCTCAGGATACATTTGCAGGCAGCTGGAGCGGAGATCAGACAGCAGACTTTGGCGCAAAGAATTTCCTGCGTACTTCTTACGGAACAGATTCGAAAGGAACATTGGGAACCGCAGGTGGAAGTGACAATAAAGTTACATATCTGAAATTTGATGTGTCACAGATTGATCTTACTCAGGTTGACCGTGTAAAATTACAGATGACTTTACTGGGTGTACGCCACAATGAAGCTGCTAATCTGGATGCACAGCTTCAGATTGCCATGGCAGAGAATACAGACTGGACAGAAAATACTCTGAACTGGAAAACGAAACCTGCAATTCTGGAAGAAAATGGAGTAATTACTTCAGAAGAATTTAACCTTGGAAAGATTGTAAGCGATGATCCGGCACTGATCAGTACACCGAATGGTACAATAGCAACAGCAGATGTTACATCATTAGTTGCAGCGGCAAAAGCAGCCGGTCAGGACAGTATCACGCTGGCTGTAAATATGGTTGGCAAACAGGTCGACAAGGCAAATCGTATTTTCTTTGTAAGTAAAGAAGGGGCAAAATCTTATGCAAATGCAGAAAATATGGCTCCGGTACTGGTAAGTACAAAGACAGTAGCCGTTTCCGGAATTAAAGTAAATGCACCGACAAAGACAGTATATGATCTGGGTGAATCACTTGACACAACCGGTATGACAGTTACTGCTTCTTATGAAGACGGAACAGAAGATGTTGTAGATTTGTCCAAAGTAATCGTAACTGGTTTTGACAGCAGTAAAGTAGCAGAGAAACAGACAGTTACTGTAAAATATGCAGGAAAGACAGCGACATTCGATGTAGAGATCAGAAATGTTACATTAGAAAATGCAAAAACTGCAGCAAGTAAAGAAATTACTGATTATGCAACTGCTCAGAAAGAAGCAATCAAAAATCTGAAAGGTTTAAGCGAAGAAGAAATTACAGCTTATAACGAGAAAGTAGAGAAAGCAGCTGATGCAGCAATTGCAAAAGTCAATGAAGCAGCAACAACTACAGATGTAGATCAAGCAGCGGCAGATGCAAAGACTGCAGTAGATGCACTTGTAAAAGAAGCAACAGAAGTTTCAGAGAAGAATATTGCGGCTGCGGAAGCAGAGGCAAAACTGAAAGCAGCAAAAGAAGAAGCTGTAAAAGCAGTAACCGAAAAAGCTACCGCTATCACAGCAGAAATCGAAAAGCTTGCAAACTTAAGTGCAGATCAGAGATCCACATACGAAGCAGATGTTGAATCTGCAGTAGCAGCAGCGAAGGAAGCAATCAATGCAGCAACAACGACGGAAGAAGTAGCAGAGACACAGAAAGAAGCAGAGACATCTCTGGATGAGGTGTTTACAGCTGCAAAGAATGCTGATAAGAAAGCAGAACCAACCCCAGATCCGAAGCCGGTACACAAAGACGGACTTTCTGATGAGAAGGATGCAGACGGAAACTGGTATTACTACAAAGATAACAAGATTGCAACAACTGTAACTACCGTAGCGAAAAACAAAAACGGCTGGTGGAGAGTGGTCAACGGTAAGGTAGACTTCAGCTGCAACAGTGTCGAGAAGAACGAAAACGGCTGGTGGTACATCCGTGGAGGAAAAGTAGACTTTAATTACACAGGAATAGCAAAAAATGCAAACGGCTGGTGGAGAATCGTTAACGGTAAGGTAGATTTCAACTGCAATAGCGTAGAGAAAAACGAAAACGGCTGGTGGTACATCCGAGGAGGAAAAGTAGACTTTAGTTACACCGGAGTAGCAAAAAATGTAAATGGCTGGTGGAGAATTGTCAATGGTAAAGTTGATTTCAACTGCAACAGCGTGGAGAAAAACCATAACGGCTGGTGGTACATCCGAGGAGGAAAAGTAGACTTTAGTTATACCGGAGTAGCAAAAAATGCAAATGGCTGGTGGAGAATCGAAAACGGAAAAGTAAACTTCAATTTCCGCGGAATTGCACACAATGAGAACGGTTACTGGTATCTGTCCGGCGGAAAAGTTGATTTTTCCAAAAACGGAACGGTCAAAGTACAGGGCAAGACTTATCGTGTAGTAAACGGTAAAATCAAATTTTAACAGGGAACCGTTAAATAATTACCAAAAATAATGCAAATATTTTTACAATTTTGGTTAATCTGTTTCTGCTATACCTGCTATAATTGCGTTGTAACAAATAAGGAACTACTTAACAAAACCTCTTTGTAGAAGGCTGCTAAGCAATTCAGATTTTTGGAGGAAAAGATAAATGAATACTTTAAAAGCTGAAAAAAGAAGCATGGATGTCAAAGCAAAGAAACTCAGAAGAGAAGGATTCGTAACAGGTAACCTGTTCGGTAAAGAAATCGAAGGCTCTGTTCCGTTGAAGATGAACAAGATGGAAGTAGAACGTCTGTTGAAAACAGATCACAAAGGAAGCCAGATTATGCTGAATGTAGAAGGACAGGATTACGATGTTCTGATCAAAGAGGTAGATTATAATTCAATGAAACGTTGTGTAGATGAGATTGATTTTCAGGCACTGGTAAGTACCGAGAAAGTTCATTCTACAGCAGCAGTTGTAATTGAGAACCGTGAAAAAGTCCTGGAAGGTGCTCTGCAGGAGTGCTTAGAGGAAATCGAATACAAAGCGTTACCGGCAGCATTAATTGATCACGTAAATGTTGATGTAGCAGGCATGAAAGTCGGCGATGTTATCCGTGTCAAAGATCTTGAGATTTCTAAAAACCCGGATATCGATGTTCACACAGATCCGGAAGCAATCGTTGTCATGGTTGATGCAATCAGAAACAGCATCCCGGAGGATGAGGCAGCTGACGAGGAAGCAGTCGAAGCATAAAAGCAGAAATGCTTTTATGAGAATTGAAAAAAGTATGAGAAGCGGAATCACAGAGTTAAGCGCTGTGGTTCCGTTTTTTGTTGAAAAAAATTTGTTAAGGAAAAGGTGTGGTTCAGAAAACGATAAATATCAGATGGGGGATTCAATTTTAAGGAAAAATGCATAAAATTTGAGCAAACCATGCATCTTAAATGGAGTGAGAACTGTTCGATTATTTAACCAAATCAAGGAAGTCCCCTGCTTCAATTGCGAAAAGCAATAAGCAGGGGTAGGGACTTGCTTGTATCAGGAGGGGTGCAAGCCCCTTCTGATAAGCTGCGAAGCAGCTATTTGGTTATGAGCAAGTAGCGAAGGCGGATTGCGAATATCCTTTGACTTGCAATATAATTTATGTAAAAGAAAGACAGTTCTAAACGGATTAAGATGATTGGAGGAATTGTCATGCAGAATAATATGGAACTTGGATACGAAATGTTTTGCTATCAGTGTGAGCAGACTGCAAACGGAAAAGGCTGTACCCGACAGGGCGTGTGCGGAAAGACACCGGAGATTGCCAACTTGCAGGATCTGCTCATTTTTCAGTTAAAAGGCATCAGCTGCTATGGAAAAATACTGTTGGATCAGGGAGAAAAACTGGATAAAGGTGTGATCTCTTTTATTGAAAACTGTCTGTTTACCACGCTGACTAATGTAAATTTTGATTCGGAAGTGCATGTAAAACTTCTGAAAGAGACGCAGAAGATCAAAGATGAACTGCGTCAGCAGATCGGAGGAGTTGCAACGGAAAACATCTATATGTCTTATCGTTTGCCACAGGAAAAAAGTGAAATGCTGCGCACCGCAGAGGTTGCCGGAATCATGTATGATCAGGATCTGGATGAAGATATCCGTTCTTTGCGCCAATTGATTATTTATGGATTAAAGGGTATCAGTGCTTACGGACATCAGGCACGGGAAATAGGCTATTTTAGTGATGCAGTAGATGATTTTTATGTGGAAGCACTGGCGGCTGTGACGGATGATAACCTGACGGTGGAAGAATTGATCCGTTTTTCCATGAAAGCCGGAGAGATGGCACTGGCGGTAATGAAGACACTGGATGAAGCAAACACACAGACCTATGGAAATCCAACGCCACATGCAGTATCAACAACGCTGAAAGCAGGTCCTTTTATTATTGTTTCCGGACATGATTTTCATGATCTGGAAATGCTGTTGCAGCAAAGCGCAGGAACCGGTGTGAATATTTATACTCATGGAGAAATGCTTCCGGGACACGGCTATGAAGGCTTGAAAAAATATCCGCATCTGATCGGAAATTTTGGCGGAGCATGGCAGGATCAGCAGAAACAATTCGATAATCTTCCGGGATGTATCCTGATGACGACAAACTGTCTGATGCGTCCACGGGAAAGCTACAGAGACCGTATTTACAGCACCAATGTCGTTGGATGGGAAGGGGTCAAATATATCGGGAAAAAGGAAAGCGGTGAGAAAGATTTCAGTGAGCTCATTCATCAGGCGTTGGAACTGGGGGGCTATTCCGAAGATCGGGATGTAAAACCAACGGAACCGTCGGATTGCCCAAGTTGTCAGCTGGCATCTGAACTTTTGACAGGTTTTGCACATGAAGCAACTTTAAGCCATGCCGGAGAAATCGTACAGGCAGTCAAAGATGGAAAAATCAGGCATTTCTTTCTGATCGGCGGCTGTGACGGTGCCAGACCGGGACGGAATTACTATACCGAGTTTGCAGAATTGGTGCCGGAGGATTGTGTGATCCTGACGCTTGCCTGTGGAAAGTACCGGTTTAATAAAATTAATTTTGGAACCGTGGCAGGGCTTCCGCGTCTGCTGGATGTGGGACAGTGTAACGATGCATATTCCGCGGTACGGATTGCCACAGCACTGGCGGATGCTTTCGATACAGATGTCAACAGTCTGCCATTGTCGCTGATCCTGTCCTGGTATGAGCAGAAAGCGGTAGCGGTTTTGCTTGCGTTATTAAGTCTTGGCATCAAAAATATTTACCTTGGTCCGATCCTGCCGGCATTCTTAAGCCCGAATGTGGTGCAGTATCTGGTGGATACGTTCCAGCTTCATCTGATTAGCAATGCCGAAGATGATATCAAAACCTGTCTGAAGCAGGAATTGTAGGCTGCAGGTTCAGGCGCGGGAAAGAAAATATTTGAAAAAATGCATGAAAATCAGTAAGTCTTGACTAAAAAAGTAAAAAAATTGTTTCTGCCATATTGTAAAAATGCAAAAAATCATTTACTATAAAGATTAGTTGATGCATTTTTGCAATAAATGAGGAGCAAAAATATGAATTTGCAGGATAAAGATTCCGGAAATCTTCAGGTGGAAGATTATCTGGAGGCTATTTTGGACAATTTTCATGATGGTATTTATATTACAGACCGGGAAGCGAACACCGTGTATCTGAATCACAGCTATGAATTGATCAGTGGTCTGAGAAAATCCGAAATGATTGGAAAAAACATGAAAGATCTGGTGGAAGCCGGCGTGGTATCCATGAGTGGTACACTTTCTGTGCTGCAAAGCGGGGAACCGGTGACCAGTGAACAGATTTTCCGAACCGGAAAACGGGCAGTGATCACGAGTACACCTGTCTTTGATGGGGATGACAAGGAAAATCTGGTCATGGTGGTGACGCTGGTTCGCGAGATTACAGAGATTTATTCCATACGCAAGGAATTGCAGCGAAAAGAGCAACAGAACCGTCAGTATATGCAGGAACTGGAGCGTATGCGTAAGGAACTGGACGGAGATGTGGAACTGGTTGCGGTGGCAGAACCGAGCAGAAAATTGCTGGAATTTGCCCGGAAAATGGCACAGGTGGATTTGCCGGTACTGCTTTATGGAGAAAACGGTTGTGGTAAGTTCCGATTGGCAAAATATATCCATGCACATTCTGATCGAACAGAAGCTGCGTTTTTACGCCTGAATTTTTCAGCTGTACCGAAGAATGATCTGGAGACTTACCTTTTTGGAACACCGGGAACTGCAGAGCATGAGCCGCAGATCGGCTTGCTGGAAAGTGCGGAAGGCGGAACCTTATATATCGAAGAACTGGCAGCTGTGCCAGAAGATATTCAGGGAAATCTGCTGACAGTTCTCCGGGATGGATGTTGTGTGATGAAAGAAGGATATTTACAGAAACTGAATATCCGGATGATCGCTGGCAGTAAGTATTCTGTGCAGCAGTTAGAGCAGATGGCAAGTGTTAATAACTTACTGTTGCAGCAGTTTTCACTGTTTTCCATGGAGGTACTTCCATTACGGGAACGCAGGGAGGACATTATTCCGCTGCTTGACTTCTTCCTGAACCAGTACAATTATAAAACCGGGCAGAACAAGCAGTTTGACCGGGAAAGTTACCAGTGTCTGAACGATTATCCATGGCCGGGAAATATTCAGGAACTGAAAAATCTGGTACAGCGGGCAGCAATCATCAGCACCGGTGATGTGATCCGGGCGCAGGATCTTTTTATGCATGATCGGCTTGAAAAAGTGGAAGAGAAGCAGGAAAGCTATCAGGATCAGGTAGATCTGAAAATGGAGGTTGCCAGATTTGAAGCCGGGTATCTGGACCATGCGTTTTCCAGATTTGGAAACATCCGTGAGGCGGCAGCGAGCCTTGGAATGGATAGTTCTACTTTTGTACGGAAACGGCAAAAATATGAGCAATTGGGCTTGATGAAAAGCCAGAAAAAGAAATAATGAGAAAACGTTAAAATTGCGTTTTTACAGCACTAAGGACTGCTGTTTGTGCATATTGTACAGAAACATATGCACAGACAGCAGTCTTTGTTTTAAACTTGCAGAATATTTTGTGAAACTGCATAATTGCAAAAATACATATAATGGTGTATAATCGCATCATAACATAAAAATGATGCAAAAATGCAATTAAATCAACGAGAAAATGGGAGGAACAAAAAATGGCACTTATGACTGGTGAACAGTATATCGAGAGTATCCGCAAAATGAACATGGAGATCTACATGTTCGGTGAGAAGGTAGAGAATCCGGTAGACAATCCGATTCTTCGTCCGTCATTAAATTCTGTAAGAATGACATATGATTTGGCTCAGGATCCGCAGTATCAGGATCTGATGGTTGTTACATCTCCGTTTACAGGCGAGAAGATCAACCGTTTCACACATATCCATCAGAGCACAGAAGATCTGAAAAACAAAGTAAAAATGCAGAGACTGTGTGGTCAGAAAACCGCAGCCTGTTTCCAGCGTTGTGTAGGAATGGATGCGTTCAACGCAGAGTTTTCCACAACATATGAAATCGATAAAAAATATGGTACATCTTACCATGAAAACTTCAAAAAATTCATGAACTACTGTGCAACCAACGATTTAACCGTAGACGGCGCTATGACAGATCCGAAAGGTGATCGTTCCAAAGCACCTCACGCACAGGAAGATCCGGATATGTACTTACGTGTTGTTGAGCGCCGTCCGGATGGTATCGTAGTTCGTGGTGCAAAAGCACATCAGACAGGTATCTGCAACTCACATGAAGTAATCGTTATGCCGACTATCGCTATGGGACCGGATGACAAAGATTACGCAGTATCTTTCGCAGTACCGGTTGACACAGAAGGTATCTTCATGATCATCGGACGTCAGTCCTGTGATACAAGAAAACTGGAAGGTTCCCAGATGGATGTCGGAAACTCTGAGTTCGGTGGAGTAGAAGCTCTGGTTGTTTTCGAAGATGTATTCGTACCAAACGATCGTATCTTTATGAATGGTGAAGCTGAGTTTGCCGGAATGTTAGTTGAGCGTTTCGCAGGTTACCATCGTCAGTCCTACGGCGGATGTAAAGTAGGTGTAGGTGATGTCCTGATCGGTGCAGCAGCAGTTGCAGCTGAGTACAATGGTGTTGCAAAAGCTTCCGCAGTAAAAGATAAACTGATCGAGATGACACACTTAAACGAGACATTATTCTGCTGTGGTCTTGCATGCTCCACAGAGGGAACAGCTACAGAGTCTGGCGCATATATCATCAACCTGCTTCTTGCAAACGTATGTAAACAGAACGTTACACGTTTCCCATATGAAATCGTTCGTCTGGCAGAGGATATCGCAGGTGGTCTGATGGTTACAGCTCCATCTGAGAAAGATTTCCGCGATGAGAAACTTGGCAAATACATTGACAAATACTTCAGAGGTGTTGCTGATGTAACAACAGAGAATCGTCTGAAAATCCTTCGTCTCATTGAGAACCTTTCTCTTGGTACAGCAGCAGTTGGATATCGTACAGAGTCCATGCATGGTGCAGGTTCTCCGCAGGCACAGCGTATCATGATCGCACGTCAGGGTAACTTAGGCGCTAAGAAACAGCTTGCAAAAGCAATCGCACATATCGAGGAGTAATATCAGATGGGAGATGACTCCCACCTCTATAGGTGGTGAGAAACAAGCTAGTATCAGTGGTGGGAGCCAATCCCCCATCTGATATAGCCTCCGGCAGGATTACAGAGGTGCGCAGTTGAAGTATGTCATGCAATTGCATGACGCGCACCTCGCAACAAGAATGCCGGAGCATTCTTGAATACATCCTTTCTATGATAATATAGGTTCGACTGAAAGGCGCGTATGAGTTACGTTGCCATCGGTAGAAAATTTTAATACCTGCATTTGTTTCCGATTTACACAGAGACAGATGCAGGTATATAATTAAAAAATAAAATGTACGGAATAATCCGTAAAGTATCTTAAATTAATTTAAGGGCAGAATTGTATTTTTGAGGAGGAACCACCATGGGGGAATTAGAAATCAGCAAAATTGAAAAGGTTTTGGATGAACGGGTGCGCCCGAATCTGGCTCAGCATGGAGGCGATATCGAGATTGAAAAACTGGAGGACGGAGTCCTTCATGTGAGAATGCATGGACAGTGCAGCGGATGTCCTTCTGCAGAACTGACGTTGGAAAATCTGGTCAACACAGAGTTAAAAGAAGCGTTTCCGGAACTGAAAGATGTTGTGCTGGTGACAGGTGTCAGTGATGACCTGATCGCACAGGCAAGACAGATCATGCGCCAGAGAAAAGAAGCAAAAAAATAGAGATTTTCTGCAGGCAGATTGCATGAGAAAAAGATAAAAATGATCTGTAAGCAGATGGGACGCAAAAAGAAATAAGCAATAATCTGTACGCTGGGACGGAATGCAAGATGATGGAAAAAGAAGAAATCAAGAAAATTTTGCCACACAGAGAACCGTTACTTTTGGTAGATCGCGTGACGGAGCTTCAATTGCCGGATCGGATCGAAGCAGAAGTGGACATACAGAAAGACTGGCAGATCTTTCAGGGGCATTTCCCGGAACAACCAATCTTGCCGGGCATCTATATTATGGAAAGTATGGCACAGACAGCAGATATCTTGTTATTGCTTTCGGAACAGAACCGTGGAAAACTGCCATTATTTTTTCAGGTAAGCCAGATGCGGTTTTACCATCCGGTGTATCCGGGAGCGCGATTGTATCTGAGTGCACAGTTAATCTCAGACGCAGGAAATGGTATGTATGACTGCAGAGTGACGGCGAAAACAGATGCGGGACGTGCAGCAGTCGGTGTGATCACACTGGCAATGAAGGCAAAATCAGAATAGCATAAAATATATGAGGATAAGACAATGACAAATCTTGAAAAATATAACAAAATTTTAAAAAGAAATTTACAGGCAACTGACGAAGATCTGAACGATGATGTGCTTGTGTATAATAGATTTAAAAGATGGGAATCTGTTCGTCATGTAGACATGGTAGCAGATCTGGAAGAAGCATTTGGTGTGTTCTTTGAAACACTGGATATCACATCTTTCAGCACCTACAGCAAAGGAATCGAGATTCTGGAAAAACTTGGCGTGGATATGAGTAAATAAGAGATTTTTCGTAAAATCTCTTACGAAAGTATCTTTTGAGAGAACACGTCATGAGAATAAAAGGTAATCTTTAAGAAGGATTATTGAAAAAAGAAGGTATGACAATGTATTTTGATATGGAATTAAAACCTGCAGACCGCCCTGCATTGCAGACGGATACAGGCATTTGCATTACATACGGTGAGCTGCGTGAGCAGATTGCAGAATTCAGACATGCAGTCCGCCAGCGCAGCTTTGTTTTTTTATTATGTGAAAATACACCGGGCGCAGTGATCGGATATCTGGGATGCTTAAATGCAGGAGCAGTACCGTTGCTGCTAAACGCTGAGCTGGATGAAACGCTGCTGCAGGAAATGTATGAGCGGTATCAACCGGAATATGTATGGATGCCGAAGAAACATGCAGAGACATGGAAACCATGCAATTTATCAGAAAAACAGAACAAAGCAGACGAAAATATCAATAAAAGTGATGAAAAAAACTGCACGATCGGATATGAAAAAGCAGAGTATGTCTTATATCAGACCGAAGCACCAAAATGTGAACTGCATCCGGAGCTGGCATTGCTGCTGGCAACTTCCGGAAGTACCGGAAGTCCGAAGCTGGTGCGACTGTCACGGCAAAATCTGGAGAGCAATGCGTTATCCATTATGGAATATCTGAAACTGACAGAGTCAGAACGTGCGATTACTTGTCTGCCGATGCAGTACACCTATGGATTATCAGTGATGAACAGTCATTTTCAAGCGGGAGCCTGTGTGCTTCTGACCACCAGCAGCGTGGTACAGCAGCAATTTTGGGATTATTTCAAATCCGCAGAAGGAACCAGTCTGGTGGGCGTTCCATATACGTATGAACTGTTCCGACGTCTGCATCTGTTTGATGACCGGACACAGAAACCGGGAGAACAACCGTGGTATCAGCATCTTCGCTATATGACGCAGGCGGGCGGCAGACTGCCGGAACCATTGCAGCAGAAAGTTGGAACATGGGCAAAAGAGCATGACATTAAATTTGTAGTCATGTACGGTCAGACCGAAGCGACTGCACGTATGAGTTATCTTCCGGCAGACCATTGTCTGGAAAAAATCGGAAGTATCGGCATTGCGATTCCGGGAGGAACCTTCCATTTGGAGGATGTTGATCCGGCAACTGGTGTCGGAGAACTGATCTATGAGGGACCAAACGTAACGCTTGGCATGGCAGAATGCCGTGCGGATCTGAGTAAAGGCGATGAACGCCAGGGTGTGTTACATACCGGAGATTTGGCAAGAGTCGATGAAGACGGATTTTACTATATTGCCGGTCGCAAAAAAAGATTCCTGAAGATTTTTGGAATCCGTGTCGGATTGGATGAATGTGAGCGTATTTTGCAGAAAGCCTATGTGGAAGTTGATTGTGAATTTGTCTGTGTGGGAACAGACGATCATTTGCAGATTTATACGACCGATTCGACATGTGCGGAAACCGCAGCAGAGCTGCTGGCAGACCGACTGCATATAAGCAATCGCGCGGTGCAGGCGTATTATATTGCAGAGATTCCGAAAAATGCTTCCGGAAAAACGCAGTACAATAAATTGCAGGATAAAGTGAAGGAATAAAAAGAGTTCAAATGTTGTAGTAAGCTGCTTGTTTATCGGGTAAGAACTTATGAGACGAACTAATTGGACAAATATGGAAAAAGTGTAAATTTACACAGATATGATATATAGAAGAAAGAAAAGCATACTTTTGCATGAGGAGGGGAGAAACTTGGAGGAACAGAGAGAACATGAGGTGTATACCTTAGAAGAAGCGCAGAAAGATGAACAACTCACCACACAGTTAAAAGAACTGACGCGTTATCACAGGGAACATTGTCCGGCGTATGCCCGTATGCTGGAGGCTTCCGGATTTGATGAGTCAAATGTGACACATTATCGTGATCTTCCGTTTCTTCCGGCAGGATTATTCAAACGGATCACATTGAGCAGCATGCCAACGGAGGAAGATGATTACAAAGTCGTGACATCTTCCGGGACAAGCAGTATGGCATCCAGAATCGTGCTGGACGGAGAGACACGGACGCGCCAGCAGGTGGCACTGGCAAAGATTGGTGCAGATTTTCTTGGAAAAAAGAGACTTCCGATGCTGGTGATCGATGCACCTTCCGCGCTGTCCGGAATGCATCAGTTTTCGGCGCGGGCGGCAGGTATTCGTGGATTTTCCCTGTTTGGTAGATATCGCACTTTTGCTTTAAAGGAAGATATGTCACTGGATCTGGAAACGTTGGATGACTTTCTGGAAAAATACGGAAAGGAACCATTTCTGATCTTTGGATTTACATTCCTGATCTGGCAGTATCTGGTGCTGGCATTGGAGCAGTCTGGTTTGAAAAAAGATCTGTCACAGGGAATTTTAGTGCATGGTGGCGGATGGAAAAAACTGGCATCTCAGGCGGTATCAAAACAGGAATACAAAGCAAGATTACAGAAGGTTTGTGGTATTACAAAAGTGCATGATTACTACGGAATGGCAGAACAGGCGGGTAGTATTTTCATGGAATGTGAGTGTGGTCATTTACATGCTTCTGATTATTCCGGTATTTTGTTCCGGAGAGCGTCTGATTTTTCACTCTGTGATATTGGAGAGCGTGGAATCATTCAGGTGTTGTCGACACTTCCGGAAAGTTATCCGGGACACAGTATTTTGACGGAAGATGAGGGACAACTGCTTGGTGTGGATGATTGTCCCTGTGGACGAAAAGGTGCTTATTTTGAGGTGTTTGGCAGACTGAAACATGCACAGATCCGTGGATGTTCTGATACATTTCAGAAGAATTCAAGTCGAACGCACGTGAGACTTGGTGCGTGATTCTGGTCAGCGAAAG
>OGCN01003607.1_pt1 | contig 14628 bp, 14 predicted proteins | sample 1570181 | NCBI WGS metagenome assembly OGCN01 (sample SAMEA4370584, study PRJEB24528) | human gut metagenome | reverse complement strand
AGAGGCCCCGGCGATCCGCCGGGGCCTCTTGCCTGTGTGTGTTGTAAAAGGAGAGAGAAAAGAAATGGAGAAAGATTGTAATCACTGAGTACGCTTATATCCTAACGGATAATTGCGTCAGAATCGTGACCAACCTGTGAACGTTTTGGAAACAATCCCGCTCCTTTATGAACAATTTATAAAAACATCCCCATCACAGCCCGGTGAGGTCAAAGGGAGGGGTGTACTCCTCCCGGGCGCTGGTGCGCTCCTGACAAAAACCGGGCAGATCCAGATTCCGCATATAGTCCGCGCAGCTCTCCATCTCCCCCCGGCGGAGGCGGCGGTCCAGCTCGGGAAACGCGCTCAGGTCCCCCCAGGGTGTGTACTGGCTCATCAGCGAGAAGAGGACCGCCCCCTTGGGGAAGGTCCGGGCCACCCAGTCCATCACCGCCTTGGCCTGGGCCGTCTGTCCCGGAAGGATCAGATGGCGGATCACCACGCCCCGGGTGAGCAGCCCCGCCTCATCAAACTGACAGGGTCCGGTCTGGCGGAACATCTCCTCAATGGCGGCCTGGGTGGCCCCGGGATAGTCCGGCGCGGCGGAGTAGCGCCCGGCGGTCTCCGGGTCCAGGTACTTCAGATCCGGGAGATAGACGTCCACCCGGCCCTCCAGGGCCCTGAGGGTCTTCACCCGGTCATAGCCCCCGGTGTTCCACACCACCGGAACCGGGAGGGGCTCCTCCAGCACCTGGCGCACGATGTGGGCGTAGTGGGTGGGGTTGACAAAATTGATGTTGTGGGCCCCCTGGCGGATCAGCTCCAGGCAGATCTCCCGCAGGCGGGGGACGGTGAGCGCTTTTCCGAAGTCCCGGTGGCTGATTGCCTCGTTCTGGCAGAACACACAGCCAAGAGAGCAGCCAGAGAAGAACACGGTCCCGGAGCCCCGCTTACCGGAGATGGGGGGTTCCTCCCAGTGGTGGAGGGCCGCCCGGGCGGCCACTGGCAGGGCCGGCATCCGGCACCAGCCCTCCCCTTCCGTCTCGGTGCGCAGGACCCCGCACCGGCGGGGACAGAGGTTGCAGATCATTGGGCGGCCCCCCTCCGGCGGTAGATACACTCCACCATGTCGTTCTCAGCACGGTGGGAGACAAGCTCCAAAAGCTTCGGCCCCCTCAGTCCGCGGAACAGGGGGATCCCCGCCCCCAGCAGGGTGGGGATGATGGTCAGCCGCAGTTCGTTGATCAGGTCCAGCTCCAGGGCCTGACGCACCAGGTCCGCCCCGCCGCACAGCCATATATCCCGGCCGGGGAGGGCCCGGAGCCGGGCTGCCAGCCGGTCCAGTGACAGGTCAGTAAAATGGATGTCTCCCTCCGGCTCCGGCGCGTCCCGGTGGGTGAGCACCCAGGCGGACAGCCCCTCATAGGGCCAGGCACTGGGAGAGAGCTGGGTGGTGATCTGGTCGTAGGTCCTTCGCCCCAGGATCACCGTATCCACGGTCCGGACGAAGTCCGAGTAGCCTCCGTCCCCCTCCCAGGATGGATCCTGGCCGGTCAGCCAGTCCACGCCCCCTGCGGGGTCCGCCAAATAGCCGTCCAGGCTCATGGCGATATAGAGCACGATGCGTCTCATCTCAGATCCCTCCCATCAAAAGTATCCCAATCTGCTGTCCACCGCGTCCCGAAAAGCCTGGAACGCGTTGGGGACCGCATAGTCCTGGGCCAGGGCCTGCCGGTCGGCCCACACCCACCCCTCCGGAAGGGCTTCCGCCGGGATACGGGCGGTCCGCGCCTGCATCCGCCACTCGATATGGGTAAAAATGTGCCTGCCCTGTCCGGCGGGTTCCAGTTCCTCCGGCGCAAGCCCGAGGAGAGCGGGGATCGCACATTCTTCCACAGGCTCATTGGGGTACTCCCACAGTCCGGCCAGCAGCCCCTTGTCCGGCCTGCGGTGCAGGGCCACCCCCCGATCTGAAAAGATCAGATAGACCCGCCGCTGTTCCACCCGCCGGGCCTTTTTGGGAGCCTTGACCGGCAGCTGTTCGATGCGGTCCTCCAGCCGGGCCCGGCAGAACTCCGCCCCGGGGCAGCGGTCACACAGGGGCGCGCCGTTGGGCAGGCATACGGTGGCCCCCAGCTCCATCATGGCCTGATTGAACTGGCCGGGCGCTTCCGTCGGGATGATCTGACGCAGCGCCTCCGTGATCCGCCGCTTGACCGCCGGAGTCGTAATGTCCCCCGTGTCCCCGGTAATCCGGGTCACCACCCGCAGGACGTTTCCATCCACCGCCGGGACCGGCAGTCCGAAGGCGATGGAGGCCACTGCCCCCGCGGTATAGTCCCCCACCCCGGCCAGAGAGCGGATCTCATCATAAGTATTTGGGAATACTCCGCCGAAGTTCTCCACGATCTGGCGGGCGGCCTTTTGGAGGTTTCGGGCCCGGCTGTAATAGCCCAGTCCCTGCCACAGCTTCATCAGGGCGTCCTCCGGCAGAGCGGCCAGGTCGGCCACGGTGGGCACCGCCTCCAAAAACCGCCGGTAATAGTCCAGCACCGCCGCTACCCGGGTCTGCTGGAGCATGATCTCTGAGATCCAGACCCGGTATGGCGTGGGATCGCTCCGCCAGGGCAGCACCCGGGCATTTTCCCGATACCACAGCAGCAGCGGAATGGGGAGTTGTTCTAATTCCTTCATCATGGGGTTCCTCCTTGCGAACCTCCGCCTGCCGGAGCGTTCAAAATATAATCATTTAGTTATGCGATCTATAATCAAATTGGGGATAGTATTTTCACTGGAAAGGTGGTAAAGTTCTACTTGCAAAAGGTTAAAAAATTAACGAGCCCCCGATAGCCGCTCTTGTCGGTGGGTTTGTCAAAAAACCTTTGCAGCTCGATTTTCCATTCCTTCCTTCTCACAAAACAGTCAAAAGCGGAAGCCCGGCGGGGCTTCCGCTTTTGGCATTTTCGAGGATGCGGTCTGCCTCAGCCCCGCCGGACCACATTTTCCAGGGCCAAGCGGACGCAGTTTTCCCGGGTGACCGGCAGGCGCAGGCCGCCCGCCACATGGGAGGTCAGCAGCAGGTTGGGCACATCCCACAGGGGGCTGTCCTCCGGCAGGGGCTCCGGCGTGGTGACGTCCAGAGCGGCGCCCCACAGATGTCCGCCATTCATCAGCTCCACCAGGGCGTCCTGGTCCAGAACAGTGCCCCGGCCCGCGCTGAGGAGAACGGCGTCCTCCTTCATGCGGGCCAGCCGCGCCCGGTCCATCAGGCCGTCGGTCTCCGGGGTGTGGGGCAGGGTGAGGGCCACCACATCGGCCTGGGGCAGCAGGCGGTCCAGCTCAGACAGGGGGAACAGCTCATCAAAGCCGGGGACGGGGACATTCACCGAACGCTTCAGGCCGATGGTGCGTTTTGCCCCCAGGGCCTTGCACAGCTGGGCGAAGGCGGAGCCCACATGGCCAGCCCCGGCCACCAGGACAGTGGCGCCCACCAGAGTGCGCACCGAGCCGATGTCCTGATCCCATTTGTGCTCCCTCTGGCGGTCCCGGCACAGGGGGAGCTTGCGGTACAGGGCCAGCAGGCTGGCCAGCAGATGCTCTGACACCGACTGGCTGTTGGTCCCCGCGGAGGAGGTGAGCGCTGCGCCCGCAGGCATCACATCCACGTACTCCTCAGTCCCGGCCCACATACAGTGGAACCACTTCAAATGTGCCGCCTGGGCCACCATATTGGGCCTTGGCCAGCCCAGGATCACTGTGGCCTGGGCAGACTGCTCCGGCGTGGCGGTACGGCGGCCTGCGTAGAGGTGGACGGCGTCTGGTGCGGCGGCTTCAAAGACGGCTTTTTCCTCCTCCGTGAGGGGGAGCATATTCAAAATCGTTTCACTCATGACGATTCTCCTTACTGTCCATGCGGTACGCTGTGGGGTGTTTCGTGGACCTATTGTACCACACTCAAACCGGCTTCGCAATGAGTATCACAGGGCGGAGGCGCGGCCAGACGCCGCCCCGCCCGGAGCGCACAGTCCCCCGTGTTCCCCTGGGGCGGGCCGGAACAAAAGCAGGCCATCAGAAGCCTTGCGGCACAAGGTTTCTGATGGTCTGCTCTGATCCTACCCATTATTTTTCTCAAAGCGGTAGCCCACTCCGCGCAGGGTGACGATCCGGTCACTATACGGCGTGATGGCCCGGCGGACCTGCTTGATGTGGGTATCCAGCGTGCGGGTATCTTCGGGAAGGTCGCCGCCCCAGACGGTATCCAGGATCTTTTTCCGGGAAACCACCACATCTGGATTGGCGGCCAACAGGGCCAGCACATCAAATTCCTTCGGTGTCAGGCTGACCTGGTTTCCATCCACCATGACCCGGCGGGCGATCAGGTCGATATAAATGCCGTCCTGCTCGATGCTCCGCTGGCGCATGGAGTCCAGAAGGGGGCCGCGCTTCATGATGGCGGAGATGCGCAGCATTAGTTCCCTGGGGGAGAAGGGTTTGACTACATAGTCATCCGCCCCCAACTCCAGGCCGCGGATCCGGTCAGCCTCGTCTCCCCGCTCGGACAGGATCAAAATCGGGACCTGGGAAAAACTGCGGATCGTCTGGCAGACGGAAAACCCATCCAGCTCCGGCAGCATCACGGCGAGGATCACGAAATCAAATGTGCTCTGCCGGAAGAGCGCCACGGCGGTATAGCCATCGCTGGCCTCGGCTACATCATATCCCTCCAGCCGGGCATACCGCCCGATCTGAGCACGGACGGCCATATCGCCGTCTACGATCAGGATACGCTTCATAGAACTACCTCCTCTCGATTTCTGAACCGCCTATTGATCTTGGCGATATTGGGCCTGGACCAGGCGGAGCCTTTCCCGGTATTGGTCAACGGCCTGCGGCGGCGCCACGAGCGTGAGCTCTGGCTCCAGCGCAAACAGCCAGCCGAAAAACTGTGGGCTCAGCACCAGGGGGATGCTGACGGTGAAATGCTCCGGTCCGTCCGGGACCAGGATCACATCCTGGCCAAAGCGGTCCAGGACCACGCCTACCATGGCGCGCGTTCCCCGCAGCGTGACAGTCATCTCCTCCCCGCTGTACATTCCAAAATGCTTTTGTCCATAGACGGCAATATCAAAGGCGGAGTATTGCTCTGTGCCCTCAAGGGGTTTGTCCGTAACAGTGATCCCCGTCATCTTATCCACACGGTAGTGGCGCATCTCCCGGTTCGCGCTGTCGTACGCCACCAGATAGTAGTTGTCACTGTTCCAGATCAGGCCGTATGGGGAGACGGCGTACTGCTGTCCCCCGCGGCGCAGGACCTTTTTTCGCTGGAGGTCATAGTCAAAATACTGAAAGGTGATGGCGCGCCGGGCGGCGATGGCGGTATGGAGCCGGTCCACATTGAAGTAAATGCTCTCATTCATCACCTTGACCCGGCCGCTAACAAACACCTGCCGCTGTAACTGGCGGGCCTGGTAAACGCTGGCCAGGTGCTCCAGCTTGCGAATCAGCGCGTCGCTCTTCCGCCGGGTGATGAACCGCGAGGACTGGACCGCGTCCACCAGCAGCTTCAGCTCCGGCAGTTCAAAATCCCGAGCGCCTACAAACCACCCGGGGTGCTTCCCCTTCCGGCATTGGACGTCCACGCCAAAGCGGGACAGGGCGTCCAGGTCATCATAAACGCTTTTGCGCTCCGCCTGAATGTCATAGCGGGCCAGCTGGGAGATCAGCTCCTGCACCGTCATGGGATGTTCCTCATCGGTCTGCTGGGTGAGGATCTGACACAGGTATAGCAGCTTCAGCTTCTGATTGGCACTCCGGGCCATGGGGACCACCTCCGCAGAATGGGATCAGGACCAGGACGCCCAAATTTCGGGGCAGTAGCCCACAGTGGCCTGCTTCCCGTTTCGGACGATTGGAGTGCGGAGCAGGGCAGGATCCTGGAACAGCTTGTCCAGCTTGGCCTGGTCAGAGGCCAGATACTGGAGCAGCACGGTGTCCGGATGCTTGGGGTCCACCATAGCCTCCAGACCGACAGCCTGGCGCACACTGGTCAGCTCTCCCAGGCTCATGCCATATTTTCTGACATCCACAGACTGAACGCGGATCCGCCGCTCCTTGAACCATCGTTCCGCCTTTTTCGTGTCAAAGCTCTTGGAGCTCCCAAAAATCTGGATATTCATACATAGACCTCCCGGGGACCAGCGGAGTGGGTACGGACCGCGTAGACCGGAGTAGATTTTTGAAAAAAGGAATAAAAAGGCAGAAATCGGCCGCAAACGCAGAACATCCGCCCCGCAGATCCCAGAGATCCTGTCCCGGTTTTCCCCCGCTCATCGGCGCTCCCCCTCCACTTCTGAATTTACTGGGAAAAGTATACCATATTTTGCCGGGAGAGACAAGATACTTCCCGTAAGAAACAGGCCTTTCCCAGAAAAACGTCAACTTGGCAAACTTTCTGTCAGTTTTTGTTTCAGAGGTATACAGCGGAGGAAAGTTGTGGTATACTAAATTTAATTGATTCCCAGATGGGCCGCATTTTCTGTGCGGCCCCGGAGTGGATTTATACGCGGATGGAGCGCTCGAGCGGCTGCGCTCGCCCCCCGCGTTTAAATAGCGTATTCCCGAACGATGCGGAACAGGCTGGTCCGGGACTGCGCCGGGCGTTTCAAACATCTCACCAAAGACGAAGAAAAGCGGATCTCCCTAGGCGAGGCAGGGCTACGGGGGCAGGTTTCTTCGTCTGGTCGTTTTACAGACCGCACAGAACAGGGCGGGATATTTTGCGCCTGTTGATAACAAAACAGTGCTATGATGTAACGATCAGAAAGGAAGTAACGAAAATTTTATGGCTGAAAAATTGAAAATCATCTCTCTGGGCGGTCTGAATGAGATCGGCAAGAACCTGACAGTCTACGAGTACGGCAACGACATCATTGTTGTGGACTGCGGCATGGGGTTCCCGGATGATGATATGTATGGCATCGATGTGGTCATCCCTGACGTAAGCTATCTCATCAAGAACCAGAGCAAGATCCGGGGCATCTTTATCACCCACGGGCACGAAGACCACATTGGGGCCATCCCCTATGTGCTGCGTTCTGTCAATGCGCCCATCTATGCCACCCGGATGAGTGCCGGGCTGATCCAGCTGAAGCTGGAGGAGCACCGTCTGGTATCTAAGACCAAGATGATTACCTGTGAGGCAGGAGATGTGATCCAGGCAGGCAAGTTCTCTGTGGAGTTTATCCATGTGAACCACTCCATTGCGGATGCTGTGGCCTTCGCCATCAAGTCCCCAGTGGGCACTGTGGTCCATACTGGTGACTTCAAGATCGACACCACCCCTATCCAAGGCGGAATGATCGATTTGGCCCGCTTCGGTGCTCTGGGGCGTGATGGTGTGCTGGCCCTGCTGGCTGACTCCACCAATGTGGAACGCCCGGGATATACCCGCAGCGAGAGCAGTGTGGGCAACTCTTTCGATGTACTGTTCAAGGGTTGTGAGGAACGTATCATCGTTACGACTTTCGCCTCCAATGTGGACCGTCTCCAGCAAATCATCAACGTGGCGGCTCGGTATGGCCGGCGGGTTGCAGTCACAGGCCGCTCTATGGAGAACGCCATGAAAGTCTCCACCGCCCTGGGCTATATGAATATCCCGGACGGGGTGTTGATGGATCTAAATCACATCAAGTCTCTGCCCAAAAACAAGGTGTGCATCATCACCACCGGCAGTCAGGGCGAGACTATGTCCGCCCTGTCCAGGATGGCCTTCTCCACCCACCGCCAGGTAGACATCCAGCCCGGTGATAAAGTGATCGTTTCCGCCTCCACCATCCCGGGCAACGAGAACGCCATGGGCAACGTCATCAATGAGCTCTACCGCAAGGGGGCCGACGTGGTCAACGAGCGGGAGCTCCCCCTCCATGTGTCCGGCCACGCCTGCCAGGAGGAGCTGAAGATCATCCACGGCCTGGTGAAGCCCAAATTCTTCATCCCGGTCCACGGAGAGCAGCGCCACCTGAAGCTCCACGCCAAGCTGGCCCGCCAGATGGGCATGGACCCCCGGGACATCCTCATCAGCGACATCGGCCGGGTGATCGAGCTGACGCCCAAGACCTGCAAGCTGGGCGGCACCGTCACCGCGGGCAAGGTGTTCGTGGACGGCTCCGGCGTGGGCGATGTGGGCAGCGTGGTCCTGCGGGACCGCCGCCACCTGGCCCAGGACGGTTTGGTGGTCGTGGTGGTCTCCATGTCCGGCGAGGACGGGGCCCTGGTCTCTGGCCCGGACATCATCACCCGGGGCTTCGTGTATGTGAAGGAGTCCGAGGGCCTGATGGATGAGCTGCGGCAGGTGGCTCTGGACGCCATTCTGGACGTAGACACCCGGTATGCCACTGACTGGTCCGCCATCAAGCAGTCCATCAAGGCCGACCTGTCCAACTATCTCTATAAAAAGACCAAGCGCTCCCCCATGATCCTGCCTGTCATCATGGAAGTGTAACGCCCATGCGGCAGAAACATAAGCAGCCCGCCGGGCCCCTTTCGGGGCCTGGCGGGCTGCTTATGTTCTGAATCCTGCGGTTTATTTCCGCTTTTTGTGCTTGTCAAAGAAGCCCTTCAGGCCGCTCTCCTCCGGGACGTCCTCGCCCATGGCCTCGGCATAGGCCCGCAGGGCCTCCTTCTGCTCCCCGGTGAGGGAGGAGGGAACCTGGACCCGGACGGTGACATACTGGTCGCCCCGGCCCCGGCCCCGCAGCTCCGGGATGCCCTTGCCCCGCAGGCGGAAGGTGGTTCCCGGCTGGGTCCCGGCGGGCAGGTTGTACTTCACCTTGCCGTCAATGGTGGGGATCTCCAGCTCCGCGCCCATGACCGCCTGATAGAAGGTCACCGGCTGCTCATACAGGACGGTGGTCCCGTCCCGGCGGAACTGATTGCTGGGCTTCACCCGCACCCCCACGATCAGGTCGCCGGCGGGGCCGCCGTTTTTGCCTGCGTTGCCCTGGCCCCGCAGGGAGACGGCCTGCCCGTCGTCGATACCGGCGGGGATGCTGACGGTGACCCGCTTGCTCTTTTTCACGCTGCCGCTGCCGCTGCAGGCCTTACAGGGGCTGTGGATGATCTTTCCGGTGCCCCGGCAGCGGGCACAGGCCGCCGTACTGGAGAAGGCGAAGCCGCCGGTGCGCTGCTGCACCCGCACCACGCCGGTGCCCCGGCAGTCGGGGCAGGTCTCCGCGGTGGTCCCAGGCTCACAGCCGGAGCCGTGGCAGGCCCCGCACTCCTCGCTGCGGTTCAGGCTGATCTCCTTCTCGCAGCCGAAGGCGGCCTCCTCAAAGGTTATTGTAAGGTTGGCCCGCAGGCTCTCCCCCTTCTGGGGGCCGTTGCGCCGGGCGGAGGAGGATCCGCCGAAGCCCCCGAAGCCCCCTCCGAAGAAGGAGCCGAAGATGTCGCCCAGGTCGATGTCCCCCATGTCGAAGCCAAAGCCGCCGCCGGGGCCGCCCGCTCCATAGTTGGGATCCACCCCCGCGTGTCCGAACTGGTCGTACCGGGCCCGCTTCTCCTTGTCGGAGAGGATGCTGTACGCCTCGTTCACTTCCTTGAATTTGGCCTCTGCGGCCTGGTCCCCGGGGTTGACGTCCGGGTGGTACTTTTTCGCCAGCTTTCGGTAAGCCTTTTTTATTTCATCGTCCGAAGCGCCCTTGCTCACGCCCAGGACTTCATAGTAATCACGTTTCTGTTCTGGCATAATATCACCAACTTCTGAATTAGGAATGAGGAGTTAGGAATGAGGAATTGCGGGATCCACCTCCGGCATAAGAATTGAAATTCGTCCGGCTTGGCCGGATGCCTCAATTCCTCATGTCTAATTCCTAGCCGTTGTACAGGCAAGACGCCGCGCAGGCGGGGCGATGCCCCGCCCGCGCGGACCATAGATCATTCTTACTTGTTATCGTCATCCACCACGGTGTAGTCCGCGTCCACCACGTCGGGGCCCGCGTCGTTCCCACCGGCCTGGCCGCCGCCGAAGTTGGCGCCGCCCATATCGGGGCCGCCGGCCTGCTGGCCGTTCTGCTGGTACAGCTTCTCGCTGACAGCATAGAAGGCCTTGGTCAGCTCCTCGGTAGCATTCTTGATGGCCTCGGTGTCGCTCCCCTTCAAGGTCTCCTTCAGCTTGCCCAGGGCGGACTCCACATTAGCCTTGTCCCCGGCGTCCAGCTTGTCACCCATATCCTCCAGAGTCTTTTCCGTCTGGAACACCATCTGGTCGGCCTGGTTGCGCACATCGGCTGCCTCGCGCTGCTTCTTGTCCTCGGCGGCGAACTGCTCAGCCTCATGGACGGCCTTGTCGATGTCCTCCTTGGACATATTGGTGGAGGAGGTGATGGTGATGTGCTGCTCCTTGCCGGTGCCCAGGTCCTTGGCGGACACGTTCACGATGCCGTTGGCGTCGATATCGAAGGTGACCTCGATCTGAGGCACGCCGCGGCGGGCGGGGGCGATCCCGTCCAGGTTGAAGCGGCCCAGGGTCTTGTTGTACTGAGCCATCTCACGCTCGCCCTGGAGCACATGGACCTCCACGGAGGTCTGGTTGTCGGCGGCGGTGGTGAAGATCTGGCTCTTCTTGACCGGGATGGTGGTGTTGCGCTCGATCATCTTGGTCATCACGCCGCCCATGGTCTCAATGCCCAGGGACAGGGGGGTGACGTCCAGCAGCAGCAGGTCCTTCACGTCGCCGGTGAACACGCCGCCCTGGAGGGCCGCGCCGGAGGCCACGCACTCATCGGGGTTGATGCCCTTGAAGCCCTCCTTGCCGGTGAGCTTCTTCACCTCATCCTGAACGGCGGGGATCCGGCTGGAGCCGCCCACCATCAGGACCTTGGAGATCTGACTGCCGGACAGGCCGGCATCGCTCATAGCCTGCTTGACGGGGCCGGCGGTGGCCTCCACCAGGTGGTGGGTCAGCTCATTGAACTTGGCGCGGCTCAGGGTCAGATCCAAGTGCTTGGGTCCGGTGGCGTCGGCGGTGATATAGGGCAGGTTGATGTTGGTGGAGGTGACGCCGGACAGCTCGATCTTGGCCTTCTCAGCAGCCTCCTTCAGGCGCTGCATGGCGACTTTATCGCCGGTCAGGTCGATGCCCTCAGCCTTCTTGAACTCGGCGGCCATCCAGTCCATAACACACTTGTCAAAGTCGTCGCCGCCCAGACGGTTGTTGCCGGCGGTGGCCAGCACCTCGATGACGCCATCATCGATGTCCAGGATGGACACATCGAAGGTGCCGCCGCCCAGGTCATAGACCATGACCTTCTGGGCGTTCTCCTTGTCCACGCCATAGGCCAGGGCCGCGGCGGTGGGCTCGTTGATGATACGCTTCACGTCCAGACCGGCGATCTTGCCGGCGTCCTTGGTGGCCTGACGCTGGGCGTCGGTGAAGTAGGCGGGGACGGTGATGACCGCCTCGGTGACCTTCTCGCCCAGATAGGCCTCGGCGTCTGCCTTTAGCTTCTGAAGGATCATGGCGCTGATCTCCTGGGGGGTGTACTTCTTGCCGTCGATGTCCACCTTATAGTCAGAGCCCATTTCACGCTTGATGGAGATGACAGTCCGGTCCGGGTTGGTGATGGCCTGGCGCTTGGCCACCTGGCCCACCATGCGCTCGCCGTCCTTGGAGAAGGCGACCACAGAGGGGGTCGTACGGTTACCCTCCGCGTTGGGGATGACGACAGACTCGCCGCCCTCCATGACAGCCACACAGCTGTTGGTTGTACCTAAGTCAATACCGATGATCTTGGACATAATGTTTTTCCTCCTAAATATATGAAAGATTGTTGTTTATAAAATGAGTTTTGGATCTGGCTGCCATGCTGCGGCGATACACTTCGCTTTAGTTGGCCACCTTTACCATGGAGAACCGGATGACCTTGTCCCCCAGCTTAAAGCCGGCCTGGAACACCTCAGCCACGGTATTTTCGCCCAGGCTCTCGTCCTCCACGTGCATCACCGCGTTGTGGAGGGTGGGGTCAAAGGGCTGGCCCAGGGCGGGGATCTGTGATCCCCAGCTTCTCCAGCACGGACCGCAGCTGGGTCATGGTCATTTCCACGCCCTTCTTATAGGCCTCGTCGGCGGTCTCCTGCTTCAGGGCCCGCTCCAGGTTGTCATACACCGGGAGGAAGGCCAATGCGGCGTCCGCCTTGGCGTCGTTCCAGATGGACTCCTTTTCTTTGGTGGTGCGCCGGCGGTAGTTGTCGTACTCGGCTGCCAGACGGAGGTATTTGTCCTCCTGCTGGGCCGCCTGGTCCTTCAGGGCCTCCAGCTCGGTCAGCAGGGGATCCGTCTCCGCTTCTCCGGCCTCCGGGGCCGGCTGTTCGGTCTGGACGGGCTCTGCTGTCTCGGGGGCCTTCTGCTCCTCGGCCGTCGTCTCCTCCGGCCGCTTCTCTTTCCTGCTCATGGGCTACTGTTCCTCCTATTCCTGATCCTGCCCGTCTCCGCCGTCGCCGCCGGCGGGGAGCTCCCCCTTGCCGAACATCCGGGTCAGGCTGTCGGCGAAGTAGGACAGGCGGGCTGTCACTTTGGCGTAATCCATCCGGGTGGGTCCCACCACCCCGATGACGCCCCGCATATTATCTCCAATGTCATAGCTGGCCATGACCACGCTGGTGTCCTTCAGCGCCTCGTTCACGTTCTCCGGTCCGATGAGGATGTTCATGTTCTGTCCGTCCCCCAGGGTGACCGGGAGGCGGGAGGCCTCTTTTTCCTCCGCCAGGTAGTTCATCAGCGGCTTGGCCTTGTCCAGGCTCCGGTACTCCGGATGCTCCAGCAGGTGGGTGATCCCCGCCGTGTGGACCGGCTGGTTGCGCTGCTCCACCAGCACCTCGATGGCAAACTGGACCACCAGGGAGATCAGCTGGAAGGCCCCCGGGGCGGAGCGGGTCTCCATCTTGTCCAGAGTGTCCTCCATCTCCTCCAGGGTCAAACCCACAAAGGAACTGTTCAGTACGGTGGACAACAGCTGGAGCTGGGTGTCGGAGAGGGTGTCCGGGATGCGGATCAGCTTGTTTTTCACCACGCTGTTGTCCGTCATCACCACCGCGATAAAAGCGTTCTCCTCCACCATCAGCAGATCGTACCGCTTTACGGTCACCCGCATCCGGGGGGCGGCGGCGGTAAAGACCGGGTAGTCGCTGATCTGGGAGAGCACCTTTCCCGCCTGATCCAGGCACCGGTCCAGCTCCTCCATCTTCAGGTTCAGCGCCTCGTTGATCCGCTGGGTCTCCTGGATGGTCAGCTGATGCTCGCCCATCAGCTCATTGACGTACAGCCGGTAGCCCATAGGGGAGGGCACCCGCCCGGCGGAGGTGTGGGGCTGCTCCAGATACCCCATCTCGGTGAGGTCGGCCATCTCATTGCGAATGGTGGCGGTGGAGATGTCCAGGCCGGCCTGCTGGGCCACGGCCTTGGAGCCCACCGGCTCCGCTGTGATGATGTAGATCTCCACGATGGCCCGCAGGATCCGCTTTTTCCGGTTGGTCAACTCCATACGCTCACCTCCTGTACTTCGTTTGGTTGGTTTAGCACTCACTATCTCTGAGTGCTAAAGATAATGTACCACCTGCCCCCTGGATTGTCAATAGGCACTTTATGAATTTATTATAAACAAACACTGAGAAGCGCAAACTTTTCAAGATTTGCAGAGAAATCATCTCTTTGCTAATCTCCGGCCGGCCTGGGTCCCCCACGGCAGTTCAAGGGATCTCTCCGGCGGCTGTCTGCCCTCCCGTTCCGCCGGGATTTTTCTGAAAATCCGTAGGGGAGGGGCTTGCCCCTCCCGCCGGTTTTCGGAATTTTTCGGTCAATGCGGAGGTGAACCGGTGGGCGGGTCAGGAGACCCGCCCCTACAAGGTAATTTCGGTCATGCGTGATATGCCAGCCACCGCAGCCATGAAACCGCGCCTATCTCTCTGAAACCAAACGGGGCTGTTAAAACCGCCGTAGGGGCGGCCCTCTGTGGCCGCCCGTCCCCTGTTGCGGGACGTTTTCCCTGCCCTACAATGTTTCAGGATGTGGAAAACCTCTCATAACGAAGCAGCGGAAGGGACATGCCCTTCCGCTGTTTGAAATCGTGACGAAACGCAGACGCCCCGCTCAGTTTTTCAGACTCTGCATGGGGGCGGGAATGCGTCCCCCCCGGGCCACAAAGTCCCGGGCGGAGAAGGGATGGACCGGCTGCACCGGGGCGGAGCCCAGCAGGCCGCCGAACTCCACCAGGTCGCCCACCTGCCTGCCGGGGGCGGGGATCAGGCGGACCGCAGTGGTCTTGGAGTTGACCATGCCGATGGCCGCCTCGTCGGCGATGATGGCGGACAGGGTTTCGGCGGAGGTATTTCCGGGGACGGCGATCATATCCAGACCCACCGAGCACACGCAGGTCATGGCCTCCAGCTTATCCAGGGTGAGGGCGCCGGAGCTGGCGGCGGCGATCATGCCTTCGTCCTCGCTCACCGGGATGAAGGCGCCGGACAGGCCGCCTACATGGGAGGAAGCCATAACGCCGCCCTTTTTCACCGCGTCGTTGAGCAGGGCCAGGGCCGCAGTGGTGCCGTGGGTGCCGCAGACCTCCAGGCCCATCTCCTCCAGGATCCGGGCCACGCTGT
>OGCN01003597.1_pt1 | contig 14663 bp, 10 predicted proteins | sample 1570181 | NCBI WGS metagenome assembly OGCN01 (sample SAMEA4370584, study PRJEB24528) | human gut metagenome | reverse complement strand
CGGTGTACAGGTCCACCGTCAGCAGGTCCAGCGTCGCCCCGGCCTCCTGCTCGGCCCCTTTCAGCCCCAGCGCCACATTCACAAGCCGCGCGGCGCTCTCAGCGGCAAAGCCCGCCCGCAGCAGCTGGGCTGTCAGTTTGGCGGCCATCTGGCCGTCCACGGCGGCGGCGCGGCCTGTGCCCATGCCGTCGCACAAAAGCATCTGCGCCCGGCCGCCGGTATCGCAGAACTGGTCCAGCGCGTCGCCGCTGACCGGCTGGCCGCTGGCCGCGTGGGCCGCCGCGCCGAATTCCACCGTGAACAAGGGCCGCTCCCCAAAGGTCAGCATCGTGACGGTGCGGCAGTGGGTGATCTCCGGCGTGTCCATATCGCGGCGGCAGATGCGGCTCACCTCGTCGGTCAGGCCGCGCACCTCGTCCTGGGTAAAGTGAGTGCGGCAGATCGTTACGCTGGCGGTCAGCCGCCCGGCCAGGTCGGCGGTCACGCTGCATTCCAGCGCGTCCAGCCCCAGGTCCGCAAACAGTTGGGCCACTTTTGCCTCCCGCCGGGGGTCCGGCAGCCCGGCCTGGCCCAGTTTGCCCGCCAGCTGGGCCAGCGCCCCGGCCAGGGCGCTGTACTGCTCGGTCAGGGCGGTGCGCAGCATCGACGCCCGCGCCCGGGTCTGGCGGCGGCTGCGCCACAGCCGGTAGCCGTGGTTGGCCGCCGTACACAGATCTGCCGGGTGGATGCAGACTGACAGCTGCCCCGGCAGGTCCTGCACCTCAACGCGGCCCTGGCCCTCCAGAATCGGCTTTAGATGGTACAGCCCATCCATGGCCGTGGCGTAGCCCCGCACCCAGCAGCGATTACGCCGGGTGCAGCTCTGGCAGGTGGTGCGGGCCACCTGCTCCACCACAAAATCAAAGCTCTCGCCCTTGGGCGGCATCTGCCGCTGGCAGACTGCGTTGACCGTGTCGGCAATATCACTTAAGGTGTCGGCCACGCTGGCCAGCTTGCGGGCCGCGCCGCTCAACCCCTGGGCCTGCACCGGCGGTGCGGGCGGCGGAAAAATTTTGCGCATGACCCCGCCCGGCACAGCCATGGCCGCCGCTATGCCCACCCCGGCACTGACGGCCAGCGGCAGCGCACCGGCGGCATCCGGTGCGGCCAATGCCCCCACCGTGCAGCCCGCCGTGAACACCCCGGCACAGCGCCAACGCTCGCCCGGGCAGAGGCAGGCCGCGGCCAGGCTGCCCATTGCCACGGCCAGCGCCGCAAAAGCCAGTGTCGGCCCTGATGCCGTGATGGCCGCCGCCAACGCAATGCTTAAAACCGCCGTTTGTTCCAGCGTGCCGCCGATGGCTGCGCACAGCCCCGCCCCGGCCGCCAGCGCCAGGCCCGGAGCCAAGGGCCCGACGGCACAGCGCTGTAAGCAGGCCGTGACCGCTGCCAGCCACAGGCAGACGCCCCGCGGCTCCCGCGCGGGAAAATGCGCGAACGCACAGCCCAGCCCCGCCGCAAGCAGGGCCGTGCACCCCACCGTGACCGTCTGGGAAAAATTTACAAGGCCCCCCAGCAGAATGATTTGCACCATCTGCGCCGCCGCCAGGGTCAGGCAGCCCGCCAGCAGCCCGGCCTTGGGGCGCTCATCGATAAGCCGCCGCACCGTGGCCGCAGCTACCGCCGCCGCGCCCAGTTTGATGCCCAGCAAGGCGGGCTGGAACGCTATCCCCGCCGCCAGCGTGCCCACCGCTGCCGCCAGGCAGTAGGCCGGCGGGCAGCTGATGACCAGCGCCAGCCCAAAGGGGGCCGCCCCGCCGTAGACCTGCCCGGCCCCCAGCGCCAGCCCACCCGCCAGCGCCGCGCCCTGCCACAGCAGCGCCGCGCTGCGCGCACCGGGCAGCAGCTTGTCCATATTGGTATGTAAGCGTTCCCCACTCAAAACAGCCATCGTTGTTTCCCTCCGCAAATATACAGTGTATGTCCGGACGCTTTGCACTATACCACGCCCCGCCGCCGCATTTTGCCGCAGAGCGCAGAAACCCGAAAACAACGTATAAACAAACAAAAAAGAGCACCGCAGCCCATAAAAGACTGCGATGCTCTTGTGTAAAGGCTTCCCCCTTGGGGGAAGCTGTCGCCAAAGGCGACTGATGAGGGGCAGGTTTGCCGATGCAACCCGTCTACCGGGCAGTCGCGGCAAACTTGCCCCTCATCCGGCCCTTCGGGCCACCTTCAGTCTACGCGCTGAGAGCCTTCTTCGGCGGTTGCGCTCCGACACGCGCCTGCGGGCGCAGTCCCCGGGAGAAGGCTTTTCACTGCCGCCACGTCCACCACAAATACTTGGTGTTCGTGACAAAATACCGCTTGAACAGCCGCTTGGGGTCCTGCATCAGGCGGTAGAGCCATTCCAGGTTGTGCTTCTGCATCCACTGCGGGGCACGGCGGATATTGCCCGCCTCGTAGTCGAAGGCGGCGCCCACGCCCACCATCAGCGCCTGCACGCGGTCCTCATGTACGGCCATCCAGCGCTCCTGTTTCGGCGCGCCCAGGCCCACCCAGACAAAATCGGGCTTGGCCTCATTGATCATCCGCACCACGTCCTCGTCCTCCTCGGGCGTCAGCGGGCGGAATGGCGGGGAGTACATTCCCGCAATGACGGCTCCGGGATAATTCTCCGTGACTTTTTCCCGCAGCACATCCAGCGTTTTCTGCGTGGAACCGTAGAAATAATGGCGGTAATGCTTGGTCTTGCTCTCCTTCAGCAACTCCTTCATCAGGTCGGGGCCGGTCACGCGGGCCGCGTCCACATACCCCTGCTGGCGGCTGTATTTGGAGAGCGGGCCGCCGTCCGGCAGGGCCATGACTGCGCCGTTCTGCACCTTCTGGTAGTCGGGGTCATCGTGGGCTGTCACAGTGGTGTGGACATTTGCCACGCAGATGTATTTCCCGCGCCAATCTTCCAGTTTTTCCTCGATGAGGCGCAGGGTCTTGTCCATATCGGTCACGACGATGTTCACGCCCATGATGTCGCAGGTGTTCATCAACCGCAGGTCCATGTACCGCATACCGCCGATGCTGTCCAGTTCGCTGCGGGCGGTCACAAAGTCGTTGTACACCGGCACCGCCGCCACCCGCAGGTGGAAGTTATCGGCCAGCAGCATGATACGGCGCACTTCCTCGGCGTCCTGCACATCCTGGGCCAGCACCAGCATTTCAATTTTCTGGGTGCGCACGACCTCAAACAGGTCGGCCACCGTGCCGCAGTAGTCGGGCAGGTCGGCGCAGGGGGCCGCCGCCAGGTAGCCGCTGTACCGCATGGCCATCGTTTTCTTTTCCCGGAAAACTTCGTTGTAGAACCGGTGAGCCAGCTCGCCGCTGCCGATGATCAGCGTGCGGGGCACAATGTCATGCCGCCGCACATAGGCGGTCGCCAGGGCGCTGAACAGCATCCGCTTGGCCAGGATGCCCACCACCGACAAGACATAATAGTAGGCCAGCAGCAAACGCGAAAGCTGGCTGATGCGGAAGATGTAGAACACCGTCGCCATCATCGCCAGGCCCACCAGGTTCGTTACGCCGATCTGGAACAGCTGGCGCATTTTGTTCTGGCTGTGCAGCGAGCGGTAGCAGCCTTCCACCACATAGCAGGCCACGTTCACCAGCGCATACAGCCCCGCGATGGGCAAAAACGCCCAGACGTCCCACATAAAGAAGCGGCTGCCGATCGGGCTGACGGAGCGCAGCGCGCCCGCAATGATAAAAACGACGACCAGCAGTATAAATTCAAACAGCGCGTTGAAAAAACGCAGCATGGGCGATTTGTTGTAGTGCATAAAGTCCCCCTCCAAACGGCAGACATATATTGGGATTATAGCATATTCCACACCAATTTTCAACCAACCGGACGCGATTTTCCACACAAGCGGCATCATTTCCGGGTGGAACAACAACTGCGGCAACCAGGTTTTGTTGGTTCGAGCGCGAAAAGCCCGTTTGCCATTCTTTTGTCAGCGCCCTTGAAAGCTGCAGCCCAGGCGCTGCTGCCGTTGCGCCTATAAAGCAGCACCAGCCGTCACGGGAGGCGTGACGGCTGGTGCTGTTATACTTTAGGGGGTTGTTTTATCCACAGTAGATGCAAACGCTGTTTTCACCATACTCGTGCTGCTGGGTGCCATGTTCCGTATTGGAATAACGCTTGCAGGGGGAATTGGCTGCCGTGGGGGAAGGTTTTTTTATTTCTTCTCAAACTCTTTCGCCACATCCTGCAGCAGCGTCCGGATCGGCAGATGCTGCGGGCAGATGCGCTCGCACTTGCCGCAGCGGATGCAGTCCGACGCGCGGGAGCCGGGCTTGGTGTGGACATCCTCATAATAGTAGTCCGCATTCCAATCGTGGTGGATGCTCTTTGTGTTCATGATGGCGAACAAATCCGGTATGGCGATGTGTCGGGGGCAGCCCTCGACGCAGTAGCGGCAGACTGTGCAGGGGATCAGGTTCATCTTGCGGAACACGTCCACCACCTGATGCACAGCGGCCATTTCCGCGTCATTCAGCGGCTGGAAATCCTTCATGTAGGAGAGGTTATCCTTCATCTGTTCCAGGCTGCTCATGCCGGACAGCACCATCATTATGCCGGGGAAGCCCGCCGCAAAGCGGATGGCATAGCTGGCAGGGCTGCCGCCGTGCAGGTCGTCGAGAATCTTCTTCGCGTCATCGGGCAGGTTGACCAGGCTGCCGCCCTTGACCGGCTCCATGACCAGTACCGGCTTGTCGTGCTTACGGCAGACCTCATAGCATTTGCGGCTTTGGACGGCAATGTCATCGTAGTCCAGGTAGTTGAACTGGATCTGCACGACCTCAACCTGCGGGTACTCGGTCAAGATCTGGTCCAGCACCTCGGCGCGGTCATGGAAAGAGATGCCCACATGGCGCACCTTGCCCTCAGCTTTCAGCTCGAACGCCGTCTCGTAGGCGCGGCAGTCCTTGAAATGCTGGTAGTTGGTCGACCCCTGGGAGTGCATGAGGTAGAAGTCAAAGTAATCGACACCACAGGCCTCGAGCTGGCTCTGGAAGAAGGGACGGATATCCGCCTGCGTCTTGAAGTAGCCCTCGCTCAGCTTATTGGTCAGGATGTAGTCTTCCCGATTATGGCGGCTGGTCAGGCACTCTTTCAGGGCCAACTCGCTTTTGCCCTGGATGTAGCCGTGGGCTGTGTCAAAGTAGTTGAACCCCTGCGCCAAAAAGGTATCGACCATCTGCTTGGTCTGTTCAATGTCGACGTCCTCGCCCTGCATCGGCAGGCGCATACAGCCGAACCCGAAATTTTTCTTGATTTTTTCCACTTGTAAATGCTCCTTTCACAAGTTGTTGCCTCCGGGAACATTGTAGCAAACTTTAACTTTAAGTTCAAGAGGGGGATATAAAAAGGCTTCTCCTGAGGGAGAAGCTGTCTGCGAAGCAGACTGATGAGGGGCGCGTTTGCCGTTACCACCCGTTCACGGGCAGCAGCGGCAAACGCGCCCCTCATCCGGCCTGCGGCCACCTTCCCCCCAAGGGGAAGGCTTTATCTGTTTTCCGCTTACAGCACCTTACTCAAGAAATCGATCGTCCGCTTCTGTTTCGGGTGGTTGATGACCTCGTCGGGGGTACCTTCCTCGACGATATACCCACCCTCCATGAAGATCACACGGCTGGCGACCTCGCGGGCAAAGCCGATCTCGTGGGTGACAACGACCATCGTCATACCCTCGGCGGCAAGCTGCTTCATGACTTGCAGGACTTCACCGACCATTTCCGGGTCCAGCGCGCTGGTCGGCTCGTCAAACAGCATGATATCCGGGTCCATGGCCAGGGCGCGGGCAATAGCCACGCGCTGCTTCTGGCCGCCGGACAGCTGCGCCGGGTAGGCTTCGGCCTTGTCGGACAGACCCACGCGGTTCAGCAGGTGCAGAGCCTTCTCCTTGGCTTCACCCTTCGTGGCCTTTTTCAGCTCCACCGGGGCCAACGTCATGTTGCCCATGACGTTGAGGTTATTGAACAGGTTGAAGTGCTGGAACACCATGCCGACATTCTCGCGCACTTTGTTCAAATCGGTTTTCTTGTCGGTCAGGTCGTGGCCATCCACAATGACTGTGCCGCCGGTGATTTCTTCCAGGCGGTTCAGGCAGCGCAGAAAAGTCGACTTGCCGCTGCCGGAGGGGCCGAGGATGACAACGACCTCGCCCTCATAGATATCCGTCGATACATCGCGCAGGACCTCGAGGTTGCCGAAGTTTTTTTTCAAATGCTCAACGTGAATTTTGACATTCTGCTTATTGACGCCCACGGTTGAGCCTCCTCTCCACCCGCTTGGCAAGGCGGGACAGCAGTGTAATGACGATCAGATACATCAGCGCGACAATGCTCCACACCTGGAACGCGCTCATCGTGTTGGCCACGACGTTCTTGGCGGTGTTGACCAGCTCGGGGAAGCCGATGACCGACAGGATGGACGTGTCTTTCAGCGTGATGATGAACTGGTTGATAATGGAGGGGATCATCGTGCGGATGGCCTGGGGCAGCACGACCTTGGCCATGGCCTTCCAGTACGACAGGCCCAGGCTGCGGGCGGCCTCCATCTGGCCCTTGTCCACGCTCTCGATACCGGCGCGGATAATTTCCGCCATGTATGCACCGCAGTTCAGCGCCAGGCAGATGGTGCCTGCCTGCAGGGCGGTCAGCGTGAGCTGCGTGTTGATGCCTAGCATGGTATTCAGGTGCATGATGTTGTTGAGCAGCATCGGCACTGCGAAGAACACGTAGAACGCAAGCACGATCATAGGCACGCCGCGGATGACGTCAACAAAAATCGTGGCAATGATGTTGCAGGCGCGGTTTTTGACGACACTCATCAGGCCGACGACCAGGCCGATGATGCAGGCAAAGAACAGCCCGCACAGCGCCAGCAGCAGCGTCTGGCCCATAGCGGCCGCCAGCAGCCCGCCGTAGTTTGCAAGAATTTTAGCCAAGGGTCAAGACTCCTTTCGGGGTGGTTGGATACAAGGCTTCCCCCTCGGGGGAAGGTGGCCGCAAAGCGGCCTGATGAGGGGCAGCCTGCTCGCAGCTGCCCCTGTATGAGGCGGCCCGGCAGACTCGGCCCTCACCCGGCGCTGCGGCGCCACTCTCCCCCTCGCGGGGGAGGGCAAGGGATTTTCGCAGAGGCCGCAAAAGCGGGGCCGCCCGCAAAAACAGGCGTCCCCGCGTGCTTTATTGCTTGTTAGCCCAGGTACTTTGCCAGGATCTCATCATACTTGCCGTTGGCCTTGATGTCAGCCAGACCGGCGTTGAAGGCATCCAGCAGCTCCTGGTTGTCAGCGTTGAAGATGGCGAAGCCGTAGGGGGCGGGGTCGCTGGCGGTGTCATCCAAAACCTTCAGGGCCAGGTCGCCGTCCTTGATGGAGGCCTTCATGATGGGGGTATCCTCAAAGCAGCCAACGCACTGGCCGCCCAGGACAGCCTGGTACATCGTGGGGGAATCCTCAAAGTAGGTGATGTTGAAGCCGTACTCGTCCTTCAGGCTCTCGGCATAAGAAGCACCCTGGGTGCCGGTCTTGACGGCAATGGTCTGGCCGCTCAGGTCGGCGAAGCCGGCGATGGTGGAATCCGCGCCCACGGTCAGGGTCTGGGTGCTGTCATAGTAGCCGTCGGAGAAGGTCCAGCCGCTCGCCTTGCGCTCATCGGTGATGGAGGCGCCGGCGATCATGCCGTCAGCTTGGCCGGCCTGGCAGGCCGCGATGGAAGCATCCCAGCCCAGGCTCTTGAGCTCATACTCAAAGCCCTGGTCCTCGGCGATGGCCGCCAGGATGTCTACGTCGATGCCGACAAAGTTGCCGGAGGCGTCGGTGTACTCAAAGGGCTTGAACACCGTGTCGGTAGCGATGGTCCACTTTTTGCCGGTGGCCTCGGTGGTGGCAGCCTCAGAGGAGGCAGTGTCGGCGGCTTCCGAGGAAGCAGCCGTGGAGGATGCGCCGCCGCAGGCAGCGAGAGACAGGGCCATGACGGAGGCCACACCGAATGCAAGCAGTTTTTTCATGAGATGCTTTCCTTTCCACTCCACAAATTTTTCCGCCGCCGCGCGGCGGGCCGATGCAGGAACCAAAAAAGGGCAATAGCGCCATGGGACCATGCTGCTATCGCCCTTGATAGTTTCTGCTGTATCGTACTTATAATTATAGCACACCGTCGGTAAAAGTCAATACCAAAAAGCAGTTACAGCTTTATTAAATTAAGTTTTTCTGCCGTTTCGACGATGTTTTTGTAAATTTGTGCGTGACAAAGGGACACAAGGCTGCATATGACTCACGACAGCTCAAACATACCGTGGTAGAGCTGGTAGTATTCACCCTGCTTTGCCAGCAGTTCCTCATGGGTGCCGCGCTCAATGATATGCCCGTGTTCCAGCACAATGATGGCGTCGGCGTTGCGCACGGTGGACAGCCGGTGCGCGATGACAAACACCGTGCGGCCCTCCATCAGGCCGTCCATGCCTTTTTGGATGAGCGCCTCGGTGCGGATGTCAATACTCGACGTTGCTTCGTCCAATATCAGTACCGGCGGGTCAGCCACCGCCGCGCGGGCAATGGCCAGCAGCTGCCGTTGGCCCTGGCTCAGATTCGCACCGTCAGCCGTGACCATCGTGTCATACCCCCTGGGCAGGCGGCGGATGAAGGAGTCCGCGTTGGCGATCCTGGCCGCCCGCTCAATTTCCTCCTGCGTGGCATCCAGCTTGCCGAAACGGATGTTGTCCGCCACGGTGCCGGTGAACAAATGTGTATCCTGCAGGACGACACCCAGCGAACGGCGCAGATCATTTTTCTTAATAAGCCGCACATCCATCCCATCGTAGGTGATGGAGCCGCCGGACACCTCATAGAAGCGGTTTATCAAATTGGTGATGGTCGTTTTGCCCGCGCCGGTGGAGCCAACGAAGGCGATTTTCTGGCCCGGTTTGGCGTAAAGCGAGAGGTTTTGCAAAATCATCCGCTCGGGCGTGTAGCCAAAGCTGACGTCGTGGAACCGCACATCGCCGGTCAACGGCTCGGGCGGCACATCGGGGCGGCTGCGGTCACACCAGGCCCAACGGCCGGTCTTTTCGGCGCATTCGGTCAGGGTGCCGTCGGCGTTTTCCCGCACGCGGACCAGCTCCACCGTGCCCTCGTCGATCTCGGGGCGCTCTTCCATGACCGTAAAGATACGCTCCGCGCCCGCCAGCGCCGCCAACAAAAAGTTGCCCTGCTGGGTAAACTGGTTGATGGGCAGGGTTGTCTGGCGCACAAACACCAGGTAGCTTGCCAGGCTGCCCAAATCGGACCAGCCCCACATAACCATCAGGCCGCCCACCACCGCAATGATGGCGTAGTTGATGTAACCGATACTGACGACGGCGGGGATCATCGTGGCGGCGTAGCTCTGGGCACCGGTGCCGGCTTGGCGCAGTTTTTCGTTGCGGGCGGCAAAGGCGGCCATGTCGGCCTGCTGGTGGTTAAAGACCTTGACCACCTTCTGGCCCGCGATCATTTCCTCCATGTAGGCGTCCAACTCGCCCAGGCTGGCCTGCTGGCTGGCGTAGTAGGCGCGGCTGCGCCTGGTGGAGTAGTTGATATACCAGAACATGGCAATGTAGCCCACCACGACCAGCAGCGAGAGCCGCCAGTTGAGCACGAACAGCAAAAACAGCGTGCCTGCGATCTGTATAAACATCTGAATGACCACCGCAAAGCTGTTGTTCAGCGCATCGGAAATCGTGTCCACATCGTTGGTGAACAGGCTCATCAAATCGCCCTTGCGGTTCGTGTCAAAGAAGTTCAGGGGCATCGTCTGCAGGTGGGCAAACAGGTCGCTGCGGATTTCCTGGGTAATACGCTGCGCCGTGCGGACCATGAGCTGGGTGTAGCCCAGGGTGGACAGCGCGCCGATGAGGTAGACGAACGCCGTGAACGCCACGACCCTGGCCAGGTAGGCAAGACTGCCATTTTCCAGAATGCCGTTGACGGCCGGGCGTATCATGTAGGTGCCAATCAGGGCGGCCAGGGCGCTGATGGACGTCAGCACGCCGATCAGTGCCAGTTTGCGCTTGTGGTGGCCGAGGTAATCGCCGAAGCGGCGCAGGGTGTGGCGCAGGTTTTGCGGGCGCTTACCGCCGAATGCTTTCGCCATCTGCGTCGCCCCCTTTCATCTGGGAATGGTAAATTTCCTGATAGATCGTATCCTTTTTCAGCAGTTCGTCATGGGTTCCAACGGCGTGCAAACGGCCGTCGTCCAGAATCACGATGATGTCCGCGCTCTGGACCGACGAGATGCGCTGGGCAATGATGAGCTTGGTCACGTCGCTCAGCTCGGCCAGTGCGCGGCGGATGCCGGACTCGGTGGCCGTATCCACGGCGCTGGTGGAGTCGTCAAAAATCAGCACCTTGGGGTGTTTGAGCAGCGTGCGGGCAATACAAAGACGCTGCTTCTGCCCGCCGGAGACATTGCACCCGCCCTGGCCCAGGTCGGTGTCAAGGCCCTGGGGCATACGGTTCAGAAATTCATCGGCGTGGGCGGCGCGGCAGGCGGCCCATAGGTCGTCGTCGGTGGCATCGGGGCTGCCCCATTTGAGGTTGTCGCGGATTGACCCGGAGAACAGCAGGTTCTTTTGCAGCACAATTCCCACAGCATCCCGCAGAGTGGCCAGGTCGTAGTCACGCACGTCATGCCCGCCGACCTTGACGGTGCCCTCGGTGGCATCGTAGAGGCGCGGGATCAGCTGCACCAGCGTCGTTTTGGCCGCGCCGGTGCCGCCGATAATGCCCACCGTCGCACCGGCGGGGATGTGCAGCGTGATGTCGGACAGGGCGTTTTTCTCTGCCTTTGCGTTGTATTTGAAGCTGACGTGGTCAAAATCGATCCGGCCGTCGGAGATCGTCTCCACCGGCACGGCGGCGTTGGCCAAATCGGGCTGCTCGGTCAGCACCTCGCGGATGCGGCGGGCGCTGGCCAGCGAACGGGACATCTGGAGAAACACGCCGGAGAACATCATGACCGAGTTGAGCACCTGCAAAACGTAGCTCAAAAAGGCGGTCAGCTGGCCGACGCTCATGGTGCCATGCAGCACAAAGCCGCCGCCGAACCAGAGAATGCAGACGATGGCCGTGTACATGACGGCCTGGAATGCGGGCAGGTTGAGCACGGCATAGCGGAACGTCTCGGTCGAGGCGTCGCTGAGTTCGGCGTTGACGGTGTTGAACTGATCGTTCTCATAGTCGCCGCGCACGAACGCCTTGATGGCGCGGATGGCGGTGAGGGATTCCTGGATGCGGCCATTGAGGTGGTCCACAGCGCTCTGCTGGCGGCCATAGAGCGGGCCGACTTTCGAGACGATCCACGCCAGCACGGCAGCAAGGATTGGCGTTGTGATGAGGAAAACCAGCGTCAGCCACGGGCTGAGCACGCAGGCCATAGCAAGGCCCATGCCCAGCATGACCGGGCTGCGCACCAACGGCCGCAGGCCGGTATTGACAGCGTTGAGCATGACGGTAACGTCGGTGGTCATGCGGGTGACGAGGGACGCATTGGAGAAACGGTCAAGGTTCGCGAAGTCGAATTTCTGCACGGCGGCATACTCCGCCAGGCGCAGCTCCGACGCAAAGCCGTTGGCAAACCGCGCGGCGTACCGGGCATAGAGCAGACCGGTAATGAGCGCCAGCACCGCGCAGAGAATCATCAGCCCGCCCTGCCGGAAGATGACGGCCATATTGTGGTCCGGCACGCCGTCGTCCACCAGGGTGGACATCAGCACAGGAATGACCATTTCAAAGATACATTCAACAAAGATAAGCCCCACCGCCGCAAACAGGTCTTTGCGGTAGGGTTTACCGTAACCAAAAATCATGCGCAGGTCCTGCATAGGAGACCTCCTTTGGGACGTTATGCGGGAAGGGAATGGGTAACGATGGGAAGGCTGCAAAGCCCCGGACCTCGCAGGCTCGGACAGTCCCCTTTGACAAGGGGGGCCTTTTTAGCTGCGCTTTTTCTCCGGCAGCTGGCTCGCCACAATGGCCCCAAACATCAAAACGCAGCCGCACAACTCGGTGGCGGACAGCGTCTCGCCCAAAATCAGCCAACCGGCCAGGGCGCTGAACACACTCTCCAGGCACATGGCAAGGCTGGCAATCGTCGGGTCCAACTCCTTCTGGCCGACGATCTGCAGCGTGTAGGCCACGCCGCTGGACATGATGCCGCAGTAGGCAATGGACACCGCCGCGCCGCGGAACTGCTCGATGGTCGGCGTTTCAAACGCAAACATAAACACAGTGGACAGCACCGCCACCACTAAGAACTGCATAAAACTCAGCTGGATGCCGTCCAGCTGGGGGCTGAAATGGTTGACCAGCATGATTTGCAGCGTGAACAGCGCCGCGCAGAGCAGCAGCTGCCACTCGCCGCCGGTCAGGCTCAGGGTATCACGGCCTGCCAGGCAGAGCAGATACAGCCCCACCACACTGACCACCACGCAGCCCCACAGCTTGACGCCGGGGCGGCTGCCAAAAAAGATGCTCGTGACCGGCACCAGCACCACGTAGAGCGCCGTCATAAACCCGGCCTTGGCCGTGCTGGTGGTGCCAATGCCCATCTGCTGCGCCGCCGACGCCGCAAACAGCGCCGCACCGCAGAAAATACCGCCCTTGACCAGCACCTTTTTGTTCTGCCAGAACCCCGGCTCGGCGGCGGTGTTCGTCCTGCCCATCTTGCGCAGCACAGCCATCAGCCCCAGCAGGAACGCGCAGGCCAGCCAGCTGCGGCCCGTCAAAAACGTGTACGGCCCCATGTAGTCGCTGCCGACGCTCTGCGCGACGAAAGCTGTGCCCCAGATGAATGCGCCGCACACCAGCAATAAGGTGTTGCGCATCTGTTTTTTGTCCATAAGTTTCCCCTTTTCCCTCTGTGTTGTACTTTCCTGCGGGCCGATGGCGAGCACCGGCCCCTACGATGTATCATCAAAAATGCCGCCCGGCCATCTGCGGCGCGGGCGGCATTGTTGCCTGTTTTTAACTGTTGGTGGTTTCCTCGTCGCCGTAGGTGTTCAGCTCGGTGCTGCCCAGGCCCTCCACCTTCAGGCCGCCGGTAACGTAGTATTTGTTGCCGTTGTCATAGCTGATCGTGATTTTGTACTGCTTGCCTGCGGTCAGGCCGGTAATGGTGTACTGGTAGTCAGCCTCGTCGGCGCGGAAGTAGATCGTCGAGTCCGGCACATAGCTTGTCATCGTCTTATCGTCGGAAAGCTCCCAGAACGCGATCTTGAAGTACATATAGTTCTCGCTGCTGGCCTCGGTAGACGCATAGCCGGTCACGGTCATGCTGTCGCCGCCCGCGACGAAATACTCAGTGGAGCGGTTGGCAATGCCGTTGAAGGAGACATACAGCGTATCATCCACCGGGTAAGTCACCACACGGGCGGAGTCGGTATCCATCTCGGCGGGGAACTCCACGCTGCCGCCTGCGGGGGCTTTCGTGGTGGTGTCGGTGTCCTCCTCGTCGGATTCCTCGACCAGGCCCAGCTTGTGGACCAGATTGACGACAACATTCTGTGCCCACTCTTTGGGGGAGCAGGCCGTCAGGCTGACTGCCAGCAGCACGGCCATAGCCAGCGCCGCGAGCTTGCGGGTAAGTTTCATATCGTGAACCTCCAATGGGTGATGTCTGCAAAAATACACAGATTATTATACCGCAAAATTCCCGTGTGTACAAGCGTTCCGGCGGTTTTTACACATTTGTTTTTGTGCGGAAATCCTTGATGTAGTCGATGAGCAGCGACGACACCGTGACCGTGACCAGCGAATAGGCGATGCGCCGGAACGGAATGTAGGACAGCGACGCAAAAAGCACCGTTAAATCGGTAAAAAGGTACGCGCGGGAGAGTCGCCACCCGGTCAGCTTGTGGATGACGAGGGCCAGCGCGTCGTCGCCGCCGCTGGACCCGCCCTGCCGCACGATCAGCCCGACACCCACGCCGACGAACACACCGCCCAGCAGCGCCGCCGCCAGCGGCCAGGGCGTCAGGTCAGGCAGCATCGGGGGAAAACACTCCCACAGGCGGTAGAACCCGGCCAGGCTGATGCTGGCGATACCCGCCGAGAGCAGGAAATCCCACCCCAAAAATTTAAACGCCAGCGCGTAACTTATGGCATCCAATAGAGGCGACGCCACCGACGCCGGAACGCCGAGCCAATGGTTGATGAGCAGCACCAGTCCGATGATGCCGCCCTCCGTGATAGCGGTGCGCTGGTGGATGTTGTGGATGCCGAAGGAGAGTATCGCCGTGCCCAGCATGATAATGGCAATGCGCCGCGGCGTGAACCGGGCCAGTGCACGTTGGATTTTTTGTTGCAGCGTTTGTTTTGACATAGCGGCGCTCCTTGGACAGTGATATATCCAGTATAACACAGCCTGTCAAGGGAAGGCGGCGAAAGCCCCTCTCGCCCCAACAAAAAAGCAGGGCCGCACTCGGCCCTGCTTCCTGTACTTTATTTCCCCGCCAGCAAAATTGCCAGCACGGCCTTTTCCACGTAAATCCGGTTCTCGGCCTCGTCAAAAATCTCCTCCATGTGCCCTTCCAGCACATCGGGGGCGATCTCCTCGCCGCGGTGGGCGGGCAGCGGGTGCTG
>OGCN01003587.1_pt1 | contig 14704 bp, 8 predicted proteins | sample 1570181 | NCBI WGS metagenome assembly OGCN01 (sample SAMEA4370584, study PRJEB24528) | human gut metagenome | reverse complement strand
TCTCCACCAGCTTAAAGTTCTTGTCCAGCGCATGGATGCTCATCTCCGTCTCAATCTCAAATCCGGTCGAAAGAATCGGGAAGCTCTTGACAAATTCATAGTTAAATGCGCGCGCGCCTGTCATGATATCCTTGATATTGCTCTTGAAAATCAGGTTGATAAGCCCACGCACCAGACGATTTCCCATATTGTGGAACGGACGCTTATTTTCGGTAAAATACGTCGAAGAAAGGCGGTCGCCGATGACCATATCTGCTTTTCCCTGTAAAATCTGGTCTGCCAGCTTTCTCGCGTCCTCCGCCGGGTAGGTGTCATCGCCGTCCGTCATGACATAGCACTCCGCGTCAATGTCGCGGAACATGCTGCGGATGACATTTCCCTTGCCCTGCTGGTATTCATAGCGCACAACCGCGCCTGCCTCCCTGGCAATCTCATCCGTGTGATCCGATGAATTATTGTCATATACATAGATCGTTGCCTCCGGCAATGCCTCGCGGTAGTCCTTGACCACCTTGGCAATCGTCTGGCCTTCATTATAACACGGAATTAATACCGCTATCTTGTCCATTTTTCTCCTCCCGTTTTCACTCTTCCACCGTTTTGGCGGACCATTCCGGATTGATCACAACAGCCCGTTTTGTCTCAGCTGTACTTACCAATTCCAATTTTATCTCTCTCTGAAGCCCTGTCAGATCAAGCTGTACTTCCACCGGTTCATATTCCTTCTGTCCCGCCTGGATCACAGCAGCCGTCCGGCTGTTTGTCCCATCCGAGGCGATGATTTCCACTTCAAATGGCTGCTTCAGCACCCAGTAGTCCGGATCACACAGAACCGCCCGGATCGTTGGATGATCGTCCCCGCTGGTATTCTCCCAGCGCCATTCTGGTACTTCTTTTTCCGGTTCCTGTGCATCCATGAAAATCTCCTGTGTGCGGTACCAGCAGTTTTCGCGTCCATGCGCCATCTCAAGCCCTGCCAGTGTAAAGGACTGGCTGCCCTGCAGGATTGTTTCCTGATACTCCATATCATGCACGTACCATCCCGCCTCATTCATCCATTCCAGATAGCTTTCCAACGTCTCAAGTCCCTGCGGGATCATGTCATAGACGCCCTCGCCTGCCTCCATCGCCTCCTCGATTTCATCGATATAGGCGTCTTTCTGCTCCGAAAGCTCATTGACGATCGAATACCGGTTCCAGACCGGCACATCTTTGCCCGCAAGCCGCGCATAACTTCCCACATCCGACCAGGTCAGGAAAATACGGTCAATCTTGGAACGTTCTTCCGGTGTAAACAGCTGATGATCGTGAAATACGTAAGGCAGGTTGCTGCGGATACTCTCACGGCTCACCGCCCGCATCGCCCATTCCCCGCCGTTCCAGACACAGGTGTAAGCATCGTAAGCGCGCCCGGCGTAAACAACTATAAACATAATTGCAAATATAACGCCGCCTGTCAGCCTGGGAGAAATAGAAGCCATTCCCTGCAGCACCAGACACCCGCAAAGCATTCCAGCAAATAAGATTCCGCCCATAAAATAGCGGCTGTGTCCCGTCGTTGCCGCCCAGAGAATAAAGGATGCGGCATACAGCAGAAATAGGGTTCCCGTCCTGCTGCTGACCCGCTTCCAAATCCAGCAGAGCCCGGCTCCCGCCGCTCCCAGATACATCAGCGCCAGATCCAGGTTGTATTTCGCCGGGATCTCACTCAGGCGGTAATCCGGATGCCGGATCATCGAATATGCCCACAAAAGAAACTCTTTTATATTGCTGGGTCCCCATCTCGGGTCCTTAAAGTCCGTTTCCCCAAAATACGGCGAATGAAACAGGCTGTTATAATAAGGATAAACTGGATTTTTCATCGCTATCCCATTGTAAATCAGGTACACGCTGACGGGAATCACCCCCGTCACCAGACACCCCAGAAACAGCTTCGGTGTCAGATACTTCCGGATTTTCCACAGATACAGAAGCACCAGCGGCACCAGATACACGATATTCGTCATCTTGAGGCAGAACAGGATTCCACCAAACAGGCAGAATAAAACCGCCTCGCGCTCCCGCTTAGCCTCATCCAGCCCGCGCAGAAGCAGAAATACCATTTCCAGCAGAAACGGCAGCGCCAGAAGCTCGACCATGTAGCTGCCACTCTCCTGAATCAACTCCAGGCGGCTGACAATCAGAAATGCCAGTACCGGCGCAAGATGCTTCGACCAGCTGCATTTTCTTTCCAACCGGTCTGCCTCCATGCTCAGGAACACCGTTACCTGCCGATAAATCACAAGCATCGCCAGTGCGTTTAACATTGTCCCCATCCGAAGCCCCAAAATCGCCCTGAATGGATAAAACATCCGGTCGCCCAGCCGGAAACCGAACATCTGGAACCGTCCCGGTATCACATGATAATGAAGGTTGTCCACAAATCCGGGTATCTGCGACAGCAGGTGATAGTTCTGCGTATCATAGCTCTGATCCGGGGCAAATCCCTTGACCGAAAAGAACGCCAGGATGAACAAGCTTCCCGCTATAAAAAACGGGCTCACTCCCGCATGGTCCCATTCAAATCTTCCGATTGCCGCCATGACAGCGCCGCATAAAACGAGCGCTGCCGCCCGCGACAAAACCGTTCCCTGTGGTACATGTAAAAGCCATGCCAGAAGATCCAGCACTTCCAGCCACCAGATAAAAAGCGTATAGGCAAGCAGCACTACAAAGCTGCGGGTAGTGACTCTCCATTTTGCCGTTTTGTCTGCCGGCCTGTTTCCAAATAACATACTTTTCCCTTGTAATCATCCAGTTTTCTTCATGAACCTGCTGAATCATTACTTCCTTTCCATGAAACAAAATATATCTTAAAAGAAATATTCTTCCAGCATCAGGCACAGTGCATGGTACACCGGAAGATGCAGCTCCTGAATCTTAAATGTCTCCTGCTCCGGCACGACAATCGCAGTGTCGCTGTACCCACGGATCCGCCCGCCGTCGCGTCCCAGAAGCCCGATAACCTTAAGCCCCTTTGCCTTTGCCGTCACGGCTGCATACAGGACATTTTTTGAATTGCCCGAGGTTGAGATTCCGAGGAACACATCCCCCTCTTTTCCATATCCAAGCACCTGTTCCGCGTAAATCATGCTGCCGTCCACATCATTCATAAATGCGGTGGTCAGCCCCGCATGGCCGGTCAGCGCGATCGCCGGAAGTCCCTGCTGCAGCTTTTCGGAAAGTTCCGCTCCCATCTGTGGATCCACCGTTTTCAGTGCCTTTTCTATCTCTTCCGAAACTGGGCGTTTCTTCACAAACCCCTTCATCAGCTCGCCCACGATGTGCTCCGAATCCGCACAGCTTCCGCCATTTCCGGCAATCAGAAGTTTTCCGCCGCGCTCATAGCACTCTTTCAGCGTCTCATACGCAGTGCGAATATCCGCTTTCACCGGTGCAAGAACCGGATAGCGGCTGATCAGCTCGTCTAGGTACTCGTATTCCTTCATGATTTCTATTTCCTCCTGTCAGGTTTTTAGATGTCTATTGAGCTTCTGCATCATAAAATAAATACTCCTGCTCAAACATTTCCAGATTGTTCTGCGCTTCTTCCTCCGGCGCCGCTGTGTCGGATACCCGCGCAAGCATATTTCCATTTTCAAAAAACAGATCGGTCAGGCTGCCTCTGCGGATCTGCTCCCGCAGGAGATCCAGACTCCACTCCCAGCTTCCCGGTCCCAGATAGCCTGCTTCCGCGTAGACATAATCTGTCTTCGCATACGCCATATAGGTTTCAAACGCCTCCGGCGAGTTGACGAGTTCGACGTTGCCCCACGGCGATGTAATATCCTTATACGACTCCACATTGCACGGGAACTGCAAACAGTACGGATGCGTTCCAAACGCGATCACCCGGTTTTCCGGATCCTGCGACACTTCCTGCCAGATCAGCGTGTTTCCCTTTTCCTCCATCCGCGCCTGTTCCTGCGCCCGGTGGTTGACACGCCCTTTATTCAGAAGATGAATCTCCGAAAATCCAGCCGTCCACGCCCAGCTGCTGATCGCCGTGACAATCAAATTTAGTACCAGCAACGGCGCCAGGCACTTCGACGCGAGCGGATAAAAGCCGATTTTCTTAAAATACACCATCGCCCGGCATGCCCCCAGAATCAGCATAGAATACAGAAGCATGAAATAATTTCCGTCGATCTGGTAAAGCATCGACAGGCTGATCAGGCTGACGATCACAAATGGGAAGAAAATTACCAATGCCGCGTTCCAGATATGGGACTGCTCATCTCCCTTTTTGGAGAAAATCCCATAAAGCACCAGCATCACAATCAGCACCGCCATCAGCGAGGTTCCCCACGCCAGAATTACATGCCCCATATCTTCACCCTGCGGCTGCATCAGCATCTGCCAGATGCGCCGCGCCAGCACATGAAGCGTTGATTCCTCCTGATAATTCTGCGGCAGCTCCGAGGTAGCAAATGGGTATTTCATTTTAAAACCAAACCATGCAAAAATCGAAGTAAACACCGAAGTGACCGGCATTCCCGTGATCTTCATCGTCCGCGCCCAGATACCGGCCAATGCCCCAAACGGCAGGCATAATGAGACAATCAGGCGGACCAGATGGTGAAACAGGTCAGCCGCCGCCCCGCGCTCATGAAACCAGAACCACAAAAGGTACAGCCCCATCATGCCAAATACGGCAGTGGAAAAGACCAGGGAGGTCGGCTTCATCGTGAGGGACAGGAAATAGGAACCGGCTGCCCCGGAGAGGAATATCCAATGATTTTCATACACATGAATATACTGAAAGAAACATCCCAGCATAATAAGCTGCAGCAGCCACGTAATCAAATCCGCCTTGGCTGTGAGCGCCATATTCATGATGCCCGGCACCGAAACCGTCAAAACAGCTGCCATAATTCCCGGCAAGACGCTGTGATACGTTAGTTTCTTCTCTGTCTCCTGCTTTCGATTGCCCGTCAGCAGCACCGCATTCCAGACCATCGCCCCGATTCCCAGAACTGCCAGCCAGAGGTTAAAGAACGTCAGGTAGCTGTGACTCGCCAGATCGCAGAGCGGCAGGGTCAGCACCTCAAAGCCCTTCGAATACACATAGACCATGCCGACCAGCCCCGGATTCTCATACAGCCCGGTTCCGCCTGCCACAATGTACTGGGAACGCACACCATACCAGAGTGTATCAAAGTCGAGTGCGATATTCAGGCGTCCCACCTGAATCAGGAACATCAGGACACACCAGCCAGCCGCCAGCGTCCATGCCCGGCGCACCCGGCGCGGTATTTCCCGCGATACCCCGCTGCCAGCCGGTTTGTTACTGTTCACGCATACGTGCCCAGTAACGGAATTTGCCGTGGCTTCGCATTTAAATACGGCAAATTCCTGCTGCCACCACGTTTTCTTACGGCACTTTCGGTTCCAAAAGTGCCTACCTGTGAACAGTAACGCCTGTTTCCCTGCCTCAATCACCTGAACCGACACCTTGTCCCTGCCATCCAGCATCCAGGAAAGCGTCTGCCATCCCATGATGCACTGGCAGGAAATCGAGGAAAAATCAAAGCCCAGCGCCGCCACACCCAGAGCATAGACGCTCAGGCGCATCCAGGCGATTTTTCCAACGCCAAGGGCAGAAAGGAGGCAATACACAACGATTGCAAAGGAGGCGCCAAAAAGGAAGTCCATATAAAAAGAAAAATAAGGCCGCTCCCAGACCGTTCCCCTGAAAAACACCCGTTTTCTCAAAAACCGCCCGATCGCCAACAGGCTAATCAGATACATCGCCGACACCACCATCGGCAGAAATACCACATGAATCCAGGAAAACACCAGCACAACCACCGTCAGCCAGTACATCCGGCTGCGTCCGCGCTTCAAAAACGCCAGCCCCCCAAAGATCAAGACTGCCAGAATCGCAATCTCCACATACATCCGTTTCGATTCCGTGAAATGAATGTAATCCGCAAAAAAACCATTTCCCGTAAACAGCGTTTTCGCCGGAATCAGAACCGCCGCCACGCAGAACAGCACCAGAAAAAGACCAGCCATGCACACGGCTGCGTCTGGTCGTCCGTTTTGTCTCTGATTCTGCATGTCGATGGTTCCTCTCTTTCTAGTTTATGTACTCCCGGAATCTTTTTGTGAGCCGCATTCTATATACGCCCGCCTAAAATCCCGCGCACCGCATCCAGCAGCGTCTCCGCATACGCATCATAACCGCCCGCCGGGCAGCTTCCGTCCTCTTTTATAAGTCCAGCCGCCCTATCTTCCGCATGTTCTTTTGCCCCATAGCCGGTTCCGACAAGGACTCCGGTCACGCCGAAGTTTTTTCCTGCCTGCGCGTCGATGCGCTTGTCCCCGATCATATAGGAATGCACCTTATCAATGCCCTCCGGCAGATCGCGCTCTGCCATCTCAAACATTCCCGTCTCCGGCTTGCGGCAATGGCATTTTTTCTTATAAAGTCCAATCCCATGCTCCGGGTGGTGCGGGCAATAGTAAAACGCATCTACGTGTGCTCCGTCACGCTCCAGCACCTCATTCATATAATCATGAAGGATTTTTACATCCGCCTCGGTATAGTAACCTCTCGCCACGCCCGCCTGGTTGGTAATGACGATCACCTTATATCCGGCCTCGTTCAGGAGACGGACTGCCTCTGCGGTACCGTCAATCAGCTTCAAATCTTCTTTTCGGTGAAGATAATTGACCTCCACATTCATCGTGCCATCACGGTCGAGGAATACTACTTTACAGCTATTTTTACACATGGAATGTATACTCCTTATCCGGCATCTGCACCTGAATATCGCGGTAGTCCCAGCGGTCCTCATCGCAGATCCAGCTCTGAGCGCCGCGCAGTTCGAAATTCCAATCCATCAGCTGTCCGCCTGCCGATTCCAGACGGCGCGCCACCTGATGTTTAACGTTGTATGGGCAGTACACAAGAAGGAAGCCGCCGCCGCCAGCACCTAAAAGCTTTCCGCCGAGGGCGCCCGCTTTTTTCGCCTCATCATAGAGCATATCAATCTGCGGATTTGTGATCTTGCTGCTCATCCGCTTCTTGCTCTCCCAGCCGTAATCCAGGAGGCGGCCAAAATTGTGGAGATTTCCCTTTAAAAGCTCATCCTTCATCGCATAGGAAAGCGCCTTTACCTCGCACATCGCCTGAAATGCGTCCGGTTTCTTATAGTTGCTTACCTGATCCTTGATAATATTCGCGGATACATGGATATTGCCCGTGTAGCATAACAACAGGTTATACTGCAGCTCATTGATAATATCGCGGCGGATGCGGAGCGGGTTTACCACGACGTTGTTGCGTCCGTGAAATTCGATAAAGTTAAAGCCGCCGAAGGTCGCCGCATACTGATCCTGATAACCGCCGGAAATCCCCAGATCGATCCGCTCCACGCCGTAAGCCAGATCCGCCATCGCATAATTATCCAGCGTAATTCCTTTCCAGCGCGCCATCGCGGTCAGAAGACTTACCATGACGGTCGAGGAGGTTCCAAGTCCCGAACCAGCCGGAGCATCACACTGTAAATAAACCTCGCATCCCTGCTTGATATCCATCGCCCGCAGCGCTGCCGTGACAAGATCCAGCCGTCCATCGCAGACGTAATTTTCCTTCGCATTGTACTTGACTGTCATATCAAAATCCAGGGAATGAACCGTGATCTGGTCATCATCCCTCGGAATGATCGAACAATATGCATATTTATTGATAGTACTTCCGATAATGGCACCGCCCTGTTCTACACAGAATGGTTCTACATCCGTACCGCCGCCGCCAAAGCTCACGCGCAGCGGCGCTCTTCCTCTGATTACCATGTAATGTCTCCTTTTCTTACGTCCTCCTGGAACCGGAAATAATCCTCCGGCACACCGATATCAATAAAATAGCCGCCATTTACGATGCCGCCGAGACGTCTTCCCTCCTGCATCCACCTGGGGATGCACTCATTTTCCAGCGAAACTTTTCCCTCCGGAATCTCATCCAGCAGCGCCCGCTTCATCAGGTACACACCGCCGTTGATCGTGCCCGCCCCAGTATTGCCGTTTTTCTCATTAAAAGCGGTCAGCAGCCCGTCGGTCAGGCGCGCCGCCCCATAACGGGAAATATCCGGCACACCGCGCAGAACCAGCGCCATCTCCAGATTTTTTTCCTGCTGGATCCGGCTCAAATCACCGAAATCCATCTGATAAAATGTATCGCCATTCAGGACAAAAAACTGCTCATCCGTCACATATTTCCCGGCATTCTTGATTGCGCCCGCCGTGCCGAGCAGCTCTTCCTCATACGCATACCGCGCCCGGATGCCAAACCGCGATCCGTCTCCAAAATATTCTTCCACCATGCCGCCCTTATAACCGACGGCAAAAATAATATCATCAATTCCGCTTTTTTTCAGCCCCTGAAGCACATACTCCAGAAACGGCTTACCTTCAACCAGCGCCATCGGTTTCGGACGATCGCTTACCACACTGCGAAGCCGCGTCCCCAGTCCGCCAGCCAGAATGATTGCCTGCATACTGTACTTCCTTTCTGTCTGTTGTTTCCAACTCAATTTTTACTGTTTTTATACTGAAAGATACAATTTTTACTTTTGTCAATCTGTCAACCGCTATTAAGTCCAGTTTAACTTATATATCTTACCACATTTCCCTAGTGATTTCCACTAGATAGGGCGGTTTTATCTGCTCCAACTCCTGTTACTGTTCACACATATGTGCCCAGTAACGGGAGCTTGTCAATGCTTCGCATTCCAAATCGGCATGATTCGACAGATTTTTTTATTTGGCAGACACTCTGTTCCGTGCTACAATCTTAGTTATAAATCGGGATTTGGAGGAAATGCATATGGCACGTGATATGACAAAAGGAAATATAACCGGACACCTGATTGCCTACGCGGTTCCGCTTGTTTTTGGAAATTTATTTCAGCAGCTCTACCATACGGTCGATTCGGTGGTTGTCGGACAATTTTACGGAAAAGAAGCATTGGCGGCGGTCGGCGCGGCGGGTCCGATCATGAATATCCTGACTTTTCTGATTGTGGGACTGTCACTCGGCGCATCGATTTTGATGGCAAGCTACTTTGGAGCAAAAGATTACCAGCATTTGAAAGATGAATTTGCGACCTCTGTACTCTCCGGACTGCTTTTGACCATCGTGCTCTCCGGAATCTCACTGGCCGGAAGCCGCCTGTTTATCCGCCTGACGCAGACGCCGGAAGAGATATCGGCGCAGGCATCCTTGTATTTGCAGATTATCTCGCTGGGTCTTATTTTTACCTTTTTTTACAATATTTTCTCCGCCGCCCTGCGCGCGATCGGAGATTCCAGAGCGCCGCTCTATGTCCTGATCCTGACGACCATTGTCAATGTATTTCTGGATGTATTCCTGGTTGGCATCTGCCGCCTCGGTGTTCCCGGTGCGGCAATCGCTACAATCATCTCGCAGGCAGTCTCTGCGCTCGCCCTCTTTGTCTATATCTGGTCGAAAGTGCCGCTCTTACGGCTCGGCATCCGGGATCTGAAACTGAAAACTTCGATGCTCAAAAAAACGATCGATTTCAGCTCCATTTCCGCCGTCCAGCAGACGATTCTCTACATCGGCCGCCTGCTCGTCCAGTCCGGCGTCAATGCACTCGGTGTCGATGCAGTTGCCGCTTTTAATGCCGTCTCCATCATCGACAGCTACGTGCTCGCCCCGGGCGACAGCCTCGCGGCATCTATCACGACGTTCTCCGCACAGAACCTCGGCGCGAAAGAGTATGACCGGATTCCGAAAGGGCTTCGGAAAATGCTGGTGATTGCAGAAATTTATATTATTTTGACAGCGGTGGTCGTGCTGTTCTGCCGTCACCCGCTGCTCGGCATTTTCTTGAAGCCGAATGAAACGGAGGCGCTGCGTCAGGGCATGTCCTATCTGGTGCCGATGGCTAGTTTTTACTTCATCAGTGGTATCACCAATACCTTTCAGGGATATTACCGGGGAATCGGGCACCTGATGATCACCCTGTTCGCGACTCTGGTGCAGATTCCGATCCGCGTTGTGATCAGTTATGCGCTGTTTGGACGGCTAGGAATTCAGGCTGTAGCGATTGGTACGACGATTGGATGGGCTTGTATGGTGGTATTTGAGCTTTTGATGTATCGGAGGTATGGACGGGTGGAAGCGCTGCGGAAGAACGATCGGTAATATAGAATGCTCTTTCCTTCCTTAGATAACTTTAAATTATCCTTACGCAAGAAAACGATCAGAAGCATATTCCCCTGATCGTTTTCTTTATTATATATAATTTTCTATCTTTTACTATTTTTTATTCAAAATCTTCCTTAATCACATCCCAAGCCGCATCAATACTGAAATGCTCGCGGATATAAACCTGCGTTTTCTCTGCCAGGTCTTCCAGGCGTTTTTCGTCTTTGTAGAACTCTACGACTGTCTCGGCAAATTCGTCCGGCTGATCCTTGACGAGGAGAACTTTTTCTACATCCGGGATTCCCTCGCTGCCGACGGATGTGGTGACGATGGGGGCACCGTTATAGATGGCTTCTACCACCTTGCCCTTAACACCTGCGCCGTAGCGGAGCGGTACCACTACAATCCGGCAGTTCCGGTACAGGTCTGCCAGTTCTTCTTCACTTACAAAACCTTTGACGATGATGCCGTTTCCAGGCTGTTCCAATGCTTTGATCTCGTCGGTTACTTTGGAACCTACGATGTAGAAGTTGACCTTGATCTGTTCCCGGATCTTCGGGAATACTTCTTTCGCGAACCAGAGCACCGCGTCTGCGTTCGGCGGATGCGCAAAGCCGCCGACAAACAGGAGTCCTTCCCGTTTGGCGAAGTCTTTGTTCAGATTCTGTAAAAACTCCTCATAGACATATGCCGTGATCGCCTTGACCGGAATCGTCTCGTCAACGGCGTGGATCGCCTCTTCTTCGACGTAGGACGGATAATAAGACACCGCTACTTTGTGGAAGAGTGAAAACTCGATCGATTTCCAATATTCGGATTCCTGACGCTTCTTCACATCGCCGGTCAGCTCATACTCGCGGAACTCACGCATAAAATGAAGGTCGTGACCGTAATAAATCATCTTGATATCCGTGTGTTCTTTGATAAAATCCACATATTTCGTCGCGATATGCGGACGGTTCAGATATGCCACGTGGATATCTTTTCCATTTTTCACCAGCCAGTCCCAGATACCGGTCAGGTATTCCTGTCCGTAGAGGACCTCGATTCCCATCTGCTGCAGCGTAGACGTATACGGTTCCTCATGGAGGTAATTATCTCCGATAAATTTAACAACATACCCCTTTTTCAGGAACATTTTCAGGTATTGGAACGTTGTCTTGGAACCAGCGTCTTTGTCAAAGGTCGGCACATAGTGATCGATCACGACAATGATCTTTTTGCCCATGCTACGCTCGCGTGCGCGGAATGGATTCGGATTGCCGTTGTTGACGCACTGGTTCTTAAACTCTTCTTCCCATTTTTCTTTGAGCTTCTCGCTGTTTTCCACCTGATACCGTTTCAGACCGGTTCCGTTGACATCCGTTCCGTTGGAAATGCCTTCGAAATGGATGACCTTGGATTTTGGCTGGTAAACGACGCGGTAGCCCGCTTTCCGTACCTCAAATGCCAGATCCGAATCTTCGCAGTACGCCGGGGCAAACCGCTCGTCGAAACCGCCGATCTGCTTCCAGAGTGCGGTGGATAAAAGGATCGCTGCGCCGGAAATATAGTCTACATCCTTGACGTAGTTATATTCTGCCTTGTCCGGATCGTCGAGACGGCCGTAATTCCAGCCGGAACCATCGCTCCAGATGATGCCGCCTGCCTCCTGTAAACGTCCATCCGGATATACCAGCTTAGACCCTACCATACCGATGGTGGAGTCAGATTCAATGAGCTTTACCAGGGAGCTTAGCCAGCCTTCTGTTACCTGGGTATCGTTGTTTAAAAACATCACGTATTTGCCGCGCGCCGCCTTCGCCGCCTGGTTGCAGTTGCGCAAGAAGCCCTGGTTCGTCTGGTTACGGCAGATCACCAGGTTATCGGCAAACTCTGCCAGATGCTCGGTGGCATCGGTTGAAACGTCATCTGCGATGATAACCTCATAGCTCACATCCTTCGTATGCTCCAGAATCGACTGCAGGCATAGATAAGTATAGTGAATCTGGTTGTATACCGGAATTACGATGGAAACCGTCGGATTTTCTTCCTTCGGAAGGTGGATTTTTCCGTAGGTCAGATACTCCTCACCGATCTCAAAATCACCTTTGATAAGGTTCTTTCCTTCCTCGGTGGTGTACATCTTCATCATTTTACCCGGATGGAGAATCGTCCGTTTCCAGTAGCCGAGCTTCTTGCGGCGTAGCGTGCCCTTTGGATAGCACCGGTTAAATGCCTGTCCGAGCTTGCGGCGCACCTTGAAAATGACCGCCTCATGACCATTTAAGTAGGTCAGCGTCTTGCCAAGCTCTGCATTTTCATGGCGCAGATCAGAAATGATAACGTCCAGATTCGCCACGTGGTTATTCGTCAGGCGCTGTACCTCCTGCACTTTGCGGAGTGCCGTATCTTTTTCCGAATTTTCTGCCCGGAGCGCATCCAGACGTTCGTTTGCCCTTGCAAGTTCTCCGTCCACATGGGAAAGATCGGCTAATGTCTTCGTCTTTACCATGTAATCTTCCTGGTAGGTGCGCTGGTTTTCCCCGTGCACGTACTCCTGGAAGCCGCGTTCCATCGCCTCGTAAAGCGAAAGCAGCTTCTCATCCGCCTTCACATACTCCGGGAACTGTCCGATAAATTCCCTCTCGGCCTGACCGCCCAACAGACTCTTATAACGGCGGTAGAAATAAACCAGTGTCCTGTATTTCACAAAGCCAGCCGGAACCGGGAATAAGAAGACCCACTCATAGTCGATCGCATAGGTTCCGTCCGCCGTCACCAGCATATTTTCAAAAAGGGCGTCAATGTTGGAGGCGCTGTAGCTCTCGTCCGCAAGAACTGCCCCTAAAGAAGCCCATCCGCCGCCATTTTCTGTCTCTTTATCCCGATAGGAATCCAGCTCGCCCAGCGCATTAAATACCTTGATAAATTCCGGTGTCACCGCAAATGGTTTGCGTTCCTCCGGGCGGATGTTGTAGATCTCATCCATCGCAGCCCGGATCGCGGAAACCTCCGCATCCGCGCCCTGGGCAGTCAGAATTTCTCCCAGAAGTTCCGCCCGCGTTTTTCCCTCTAAATACGGAAAGACCGCTGTCATTCCCTCGTCCTGAAGCTCCGGTTTTGCCAGTTTCAGGGACGGATTCTGACGGTCAAGCACCTGATATTTTTCTTCGAAGGATGTGCGCCTTTCCCTCCGGATAGAGCGCCGTCTTCCAGACCTCGCGGGTTCCATTCTTTTCACGGATCTCTGTCCGGATCTGGAAGCAGTCTTCGCGGGTGCGGTTGTATTTCACATAGATAACGTCCTGTGAAGCATTCTCAGCTTCCGGCGCAGCCTGTCTCTGCCAAAAAACTAGAAATGCATTCGCAAATTCCGGGAACCGTCCGTCCTCGCAGGCTGCATCGAGCGCCGCCCCCATATCCATCAGCATATACTGCGGACAGTCATAGACCGGTAACACACCGGTCAGATCGCCTTTTTTCGGCAGATAGGCATCTGAAAAAATCTCTCCCGCCGTCCGGTAATCCGGCATCGGATAGTAAAATTCCCCGCCCGGAAGCAGCTGCTTCATTTCGTTCCAGGAAAGTGCGCCCGTCTCCCGCTCTGCGCCTGCCATGTATTTCACGCCAAACCAGTTGGAAGCCGCCGCAATCAAGGTTCCATGAGCAGAAAGAAGCTGTTTTGCGGCTGTCATCTGCGCCGCGCGTCCAGCCCTATCTGCCGCCGTCAAATCCCCGATCAGCACTACATATCCATATGTCCCGCCGCACTTTTCCGCTTCCCTCGCATACGTCTCCACATCCGCACAGACATAGCGGATCTTCGCCGCCAGCTCCGGCTCTGTCTTGAAACGACGGCGTACTACCTCCAGATTTTCTTCGGAAACATCCAGCACCGTTACCGATGATAAACGTCTGGCAAGCAGCCCTGTCAGCGCGCCCGCGTCCGCCCCGATCTGCAGCGCCTGCTGTTCCGGGTCAAATTGGTACCAGTCCAACAGGTTTTCCCGCAGATCTGCCAGTGCGTACAGATAGGAAAGCTTCTTATTTTCCCGCAGCGCCCGGCGCCGGTCACTGCCGTATTTATCAAACAGAGCGATCAGCTCCTGATTGATTTTTTTCATCTTAATCTCCTTTTATCATACCTGCAGATCTTCCTGTGCCGCCTCGTCCGCACTAAGCGACTCCGCCTGCTTCGCCGCCTCCCCGGCTGGCGATAACCTGACTGCTACATCCGGCTCCATGTCGTAGACACCGACCGTATTCTTATTGGAAATAACGGTAATATTGGCCACATCGTAGAGACGGTGGTACACCACATGCTCGCCGCCCTCAAATCCGGTACAGCTCATGGACAGCAGGTATTCGCCGCCCTGCAGGGTCATCTTCTGCGTAAACGCGACATCGTAAATATCGCCCTCCTTGACCGGATGGACATCCGTTCCCTCAAACAGGGTGTTCGTGCCGGTCAGATCGGTTCCCTTCTTATCCTTGATCGTATAA
>OGCN01003574.1_pt1 | contig 14757 bp, 10 predicted proteins | sample 1570181 | NCBI WGS metagenome assembly OGCN01 (sample SAMEA4370584, study PRJEB24528) | human gut metagenome | reverse complement strand
ACCAGATGATGCAGCTTGAGGAAGTACGTGTAACCGACGGTTACGCGGCGGTCCATCGGTTCGCCCGTACGGCCGTCGTACAGGACGGATTTGCCGTCTTCCGGCAACCCGGCGATGCGCAGGGATTCGAATACGTCTTCAGCCTGCGCGCCGTCAAATACCGGCGTCGCAATGTGAATGCCGGCCTTATCGGGCTGCGGCATGCCATACGTATCGAAATCATAACCGGCTTCGCGCAGCTTCGCTTCCAAATTCGGGTTCATCTTTTTGATCTGAACGCCCAGTTCATGCATAGCCCAGCCGAGGTGGGTTTCCAAAATCTGACCGATGTTCATTCGAGACGGTACGCCCAAGGGATTCAGCACGATCTGAACAGGCGTGCCGTCGGGAAGGAACGGCATGTCTTCCTGGCGCATTACGCGGGATACGACACCCTTGTTTCCGTGACGGCCAGCCATCTTGTCGCCTTCGTGAATCTTGCGCTTCTGTGCAATGTATACGCGGACGAGGCGGTTGACGCCCGGCGGCAGTTCATCATTGTTTTCGCGGGAGAAAATGCGGACGTTGACGACCTTGCCCGATTCGCCGTGAGGCACGCGCAGCGACGTATCGCGGACTTCCCGTTCCTTGTCGCCGAAAATAGCGCGCAGGAGGCGTTCTTCCGGCGTCAGCTCCGTTTCGCCTTTCGGCGTGACCTTACCGACGAGGACGTCGCCGGGGAATACGTCGGCGCCGATCATGATGATGCCGTTTTCGTCGAGGTTTTTCGTGCTGTCTTCGCTGACGTTCGGAATTTCGCGGGTAATTTCTTCAGAGCCCAGCTTCGTATCGCGGGCATCGCATTCGTATTCTTCAATATGGATAGACGTATATAAGTCGTTCTTCGGCAATTCTTCGCTGAGGAGAACGGCGTCTTCGTAGTTATAGCCTTCCCAGGGCATGTACGCTACGAGGATGTTGTAGCCCAACGCCAATTCGCCGCCGTCCGTAGCCATGCCGTCGGCCAATACCTGGCCTTCCGTAACGCGTTCGTTCTTGTATACCAAGGGACGCTGGTTAATGCAGGTGCTCTGGTTGGAACGGACGAATTTAATCAAGCGGTATGTATCAATAGAGCCGGAATCGGTTCTTACTTTAATTTCATCGCCAGTTACGCGGCATACGACGCCGTCGTGCTTAGCCAGTACGCATACGCCCGAGTCACAGGCAGCCTTGTATTCCATGCCCGTACCGACGAGCGGAGCCTGCGTGCGGAGGAGCGGCACGGCCTGACGCTGCATGTTCGCGCCCATGAGCGCGCGGTTGGCGTCGTCGTTTTCCAGGAACGGAATCATGGATGTACCGACGGAAACAACTTCCTTAGGCGATACGTCCATGAAATCGACGCGGTCGGCCGGGAATTCACGCGTATCCTCGCCGTGACGGCAAGCGACGCGGCTGTGTACAAAATGACCGTCTTCGGTCAGCGGTTCGTTAGCCTGGGCGATGATATACTGCTCTTCTTCATCTGCCGTGATATACCAAACGTCGTTTGTAACGACATGGGTTTCCTTATCGACGCGGCGGTACGGCGCTTCAATAAAGCCGAATTCATTTACCTTGCCGAAGCAGGCCAGCGAAGAAATCAGGCCGATGTTCGGACCTTCAGGCGTTTCTACAGGGCACATGCGGCCGTAGTGGGAGTGATGAACGTCGCGGACTTCAAACCCTGCGCGTTCACGGGACAAGCCGCCGGGGCCCAAGGCGCTGAGACGGCGTTTATGCGTGATTTCAGCCAGCGGGTTCGTCTGGTCCATGAACTGGGACAACTGGCTGGAACCGAAGAATTCTTTAATCGCTGCGACAACAGGACGGATATTGATCAGGACTTGGGGCGTAATGCTTTCGGCATCCTGAATCGTCATGCGTTCGCGGACGACGCGTTCCATACGGGTCAGGCCGATGCGGAACTGGTTCTGGAGCAGTTCACCGACGCAGCGGAGGCGGCGGTTGCCCAAATGGTCGATGTCGTCCACGGTGCCGAAGCCGTCCATGAGGTTCAGCAGGTAATCTATATTGGCGATGATATCTTCACGGGTAATCGTGCGGTGATCGTACGGCAGATTGCTGTTGTTGCAGATAATCTTGTATACGGACCCATCGATTTTTTCTACAAAGGCTTCTACGAGTCCTTCACCGGCGAATACGCCGCTTTCTTTAATCTTGTTGACTTCAGCCGCGCCGATTTCTGTATGAGCGTCGACGATCACTTCACCCGTTTCGGGATGAACGATCGGTTCGTGGAGCGTCAAGCCGAACAAACGGCGTTCCCAGCCCAGCTTTTTGCCGGCTTTATAGCGGCCGACGCGGGCCATATCATACCGGCGGGAGTCGAAAAACAGCCCTTCGAACAAATTGCGGGCGCTTTCTACTGTCGGCGGTTCACCGGGGCGGAGTTTTTTATAGATTTCTACGAGGGCTTCATCCTGGTTTTCCGTCGTATCTTTTTCAAAGGTATCCTTGAGCCGCTTATCGTCGAAGAATAAGTCGAGAATTTCAGCATTGGAAGACCAGCCCAGGGCGCGGATCAGCACCGTAACGGGGATTTTGCGGTTGCGGTCTATACGGGCGTATACGATGCCGTTTACGTCCGTTTCCAATTCAATCCAGGCGCCGCGGTTCGGAATAACCGTAGAATTATACAACATGGTGCCCATCGGATCGCGTTCGCAGCCGTAATATACGCCCGGCGAGCGTACGAGCTGACTGACGATAACGCGTTCTGCCCCATTGATAATAAATGTACCTGTATCTGTAATCAGCGGGAAATCCCCCATGAATACTTCCTGGTCTTTAATTTCCCCTGTTTCATGATTGACAAGACGGATCTGAACCCGAAGCGGCGCGGCATATGTCGTGTCTCGTTCCTTACATTCCCGGATATCATACTTAGGTTCCCCCAGTTTGAAATCTTCAAAGGATAAAGACAAGTTGCCCGATGCATCTTCGATGGGCGAAATATCTTGAAAAATATCTTTCAGCCCTTTTTCTAAGAACCATTCATAAGATTTGTTCTGCAAATCCAACAAATGAGGCATTTTTAAGACCTCGTTAATCTTAGCATACGTGTATCGAGTTCTTTTCCCTACTTGTACAGGTTTGAACATGCTGATTCTTCACCCCTTATAAAAAGTAAACCATGATATAATCGCGTCGTAAAGGCATCTTCAAAAGCGACAAAAAAGCAAGGCTCCGTAATAAAACTTGAACCTTGCTTAATTTTTTGTTCACCGGAAGCGCTTCCTCCATGTACCTCATAATATCATCAATTGAACATTTTGCAATGAGTTATTATAGCACACGTTTTTTCTTCCGTCAATATTTATTTTTCTTATTTCTGAATACGCGCCAGCGTGTAGTTCTTTTTGCCCTTGCGCACGATAACGTATTTGCCGTTTGAATTCTTATGAGGCAGGACGATTTCGTCGAGAGCCTGAACCTTTACGCCGTTGATCGTCACGGCGCCGTTCGTAATATCTTCGCGGGCCTGGCGCTTGGATTTGTAAATCGTCGAATCGACAAGCCAGTTTACGACGTCCTTTTCTTCGTTCGATACGTCGACTGTCGGCATCTTGCCAAAGGCCTGGGTCAGTTCGTGCTCCGTCAAATCGGCAATGCTGCCGTGATAGAGGGCTTCCGTAATATTCTGCGCTTCCTTCAGCGCTTCAGGGCTGTGGACGAAGGTCGTTACTTCTTCCGCCAAACGGCGCTGAGCCAGACGTTTTTCCGGTTCCGTCTTGACGGCTTCTTCCAGGGCGTCGATTTCTTCCTTACTGAGGAAGGTGAAGTATTTCAAATATTTGACGACGTCAGCGTCATCCTGATTCAGCCAGAACTGATAGAATTCGAAAGGAGACGTCTTTTCCGGATCCAGCCATACGGCTCCGCCGGCGGTCTTGCCGAACTTCGTGCCGTCCGACTTCAGCATGAGGGGAATCGTCAAGCCGTAAGCGCGGGCGTCGCTGCCGTGCATCTTATGAATCGTATCGATGCCGGCCGTAATATTGCCCCACTGGTCGGCGCCGCCGATCTGAAGCTGGACGTCGTTGTGTGTGAAGAGATGTTCAAAGTCGATAGACTGCAGAATCTGATAGGAAAATTCCGTAAAGGAAATGCCCGCTTCCAGACGGCTTGCGACAACTTCCTTCGCCAGCATCGTATTGACGCTGAACAGCTTGCCGTAATCGCGGAGGAAGTTCAGCAAATCGATTTTGCTCAGCCAGTCGTAGTTGTTTACGAAAGAAATATTCGAGCCTTCGCCGAACAAATGAATAAACTGGGCTTTTAATTTTTCCGCGTTTTCATGGATTTTTTCAATGGTCTGCAGCTGCCGTTCCGTCTTGCGGCCGCTCGGATCGCCGATAACGCCTGTGCCGCCGCCGATGACGACATAGGGATGATGACCTGCCAAGGCAAAGCGTTTCAGCATCATAAAGGGAATTAAATGGCCGATATGCATGCTGTCTCCCGTCGGGTCTACGCCGCAGTACAAAGACACGCTCTTTTCTTCCGTCAGCTTGCGCAAGCCTTCTTCGTCGGTCATCTGATTTACGGCGCCGCGCCAAGACAATTCATCAATAATATTCATCGAACCCGCTCCTTTTACCGTTATATTTATGGATATGCAAAAAGTATCTTTACCGTACTAATTATACTCATCCGACATGCGTCCGTCAATAAAAGCCTGAAACCTCGCGCTGCCTTCTTCGTTTTACGGAGTCCCGCGCTGAAGCCATTTAAACATAGCCGTCCCCGCCAGGCCGGACATCACAGACGCGGCTACGATGGCAGTTTTGGCCGTCATCAGCGCCTGCCCGTCCGCAAAGGCCAGGGCAGCGATAAACAGGGACATGGTAAAGCCGATGCCGCCCAGCATGCCGGCTCCTAAAAAGTGGGCCGTCCGAACGCCGGCCGGCAAGGCTGCGACGCGAAGGCGTATCAGGCCGTATACGGATAAGAAAATGCCCAGAGGCTTGCCGAGAAACAGCCCGGCCATGATGCCCAGGCCGACAGGCGTCAGCAAGTTTCCTACGCTGCCGCCGTCTATGGCAATGCCGGCGTTGCTCAAAGCAAATACGGGCATGACGAAAAACGCCGACCACGGCGTCAGCCTATGCTCCAGCTTTCTGAGCAGGCTCTCGCCGTGCGTTTCTTCCGTTCCGGCCGGAATGGAAAAGCCCAAGAGGACACCGGCAATCGTCGGATGAATCCCGCCCTGCAGAAACGCATACCACAGCAGCCCTCCTCCAATCAGGTACAAAAGGACCGACTGGACGTTGCGCCGCGACAGCCAAAACAGCGCGAGCAAAACGGCGGCTCCGGCCAACAGGGACGGACCGTGCAAATCGGACGAATAAAACAAGGCGATGACTAAAATACCGCCCAAGTCATCGACAATCGCCAGGGCCGTCAAAAATACAACGACAGCTCGCGGCGCCCGCGGCGCGGCAAAGGCCAGTACGCCTAAGGAAAAGGCAATATCCGTAGCCATCGACACGCCCCAGCCGGAAATCGTCGGCTTTCCAATGTTAAAAGCCGTATATAACAGCGCCGGCACGACCATGCCTCCGACAGCCGCCGCAATGGGAAGAAGCGTAGACGACGGCGATTTCAGTTCGCCGAATAAAAATTCCCGCTTGATCTCCATGCCGATGACGAAGAAAAACACGGCCATCAGCCCGTCGTTAATCCAATGAAGCAGCGACATGGACAGCTGGAAATCCCCCATCCCGACGGACACTTTCCAATGCAGGATCTCTTCATAGGCGGCTGCCCATGGAGAATTGGCAAGGCCCATCGCCATGACGGCAAAGGTGAGAAGAACGATGCCGCTGGACGCTTCCTGCTTGAAGAACCGTTGAAACGGCATGATCATTTGGCGCGATTGCTCTTGAATACGTTCGTAAATATCTTTGTTCATGTGACTCTCCTTTTATGGAATCTGCAGAAAACAGCACCGCACAGCCTGCTGTTTTCTGCGTTATCCTATTATATCATACGGTCATCACATTTCCGCATACTCTGCATGTGCAAAATATGCAACATCTATATCAAAAACGTACGATATGCAAAAAGAGGAAACAGACTTGACGCCTGTCTCCTCTTACGCCCTTGTTACTGGTTATATTTCTTTTTCTTCAGGCCGCTCCAGGATAATACCCTGACGATACGCATGCAGCAGCGCTTTCAAATCGTCGATCATCTGCAGCAGCTTTTTGCCGTTGTCCGTGTCGCCGATCATAACGCGCTTTGGCTCCAGTTCGACCTGCGTCGATTCCGAATCGATATCGGCGTTGTTCATCAATACCTGCGTGACATCCTTAAAGGGATAATGGGCTTTGATGCGGATGCCGTGAGAATTGAAAATTAAGGTGTAGCCGGCAATGCCCGTCGATCCCTGATAGGCCTTGCAGAACCCGCCGTCTATGCAGATTTCCTTCCCTTCCGCACGAATCGGGCTTTCCCCTTTCTTGACCTTGACCGGCGTATGGCCGTTGATGATATGGCCCTGGGGAGAATCGATGCCGAATTCATGGAGGATTTTTATGCATTCATCCCGATCCCGGTTGAGATGGTAATAATCGTTCTGCGGTTCTTTCCACGTCGACTGATCGACGATATAGCTTCGTTCAAAGGTCTTGACAATCCGGCCCGATACAGGAGAATCTATGCCGCACCACATGTACCACATATAGTCCAGGCTGTTCGTATCCCGCTTGTCATAGGCCTGACGGGCGATAAAATCGACCATATCCATGAAAGCCTTTCCCTTATACGGCTTGCCGTTGAGATAAATTTCTTTAAAGCTGCCGTCTTTATTGAGGGGAACGCCGCCGTGGAATAAAAGGTTGTTATTATAGCTGCGGTACAGCGAGCCGTGACTGTATAAGAAGCGGATATGACGCTGCAGCCGTTCGCTTTCCAGGAATTCCGATTGAATAGCCGCCATGATGCGGTGTTCTTCCGGCGACAATTTGTAGGGGTCCTGCGGATCAACCGTCGGAAAATCCGTCGTCGTCAGCTCGTAGGTCTGACCGTCCAGCGTAATCGTACCCTGCTTCCAGTCAATTTTGTGGAACATCAGGCGGTCGTCCATATTGTATTCCGGATGGCGGATAATGACTTGTCCTTCCAGCTTGCTCAAAATGACGTTAATCGCCTTTACCATCGGCTCGATGCCGTCGTCCTTTTTATAGGTATCTAATGCAAAAATAGCCAGAGGGCGGAGGCTGATGCCGTAACCGCTTTCCAATATTTCCATATTATGATAGCGGATATTATTTCTCAGCGCATTGGCAATGCAGGCCTCGCTGCCGGCGGCCGCCCCCATCCACAGGATATCGTGATTCCCCCACTGGATGTCGAGGGAATGATGATGCATGAGATAATCCATAATCTTGTCGGCATGGGGCCCGCGGTCGTAAATGTCGCCGATAATGTGCAGGTGGTCTACGGCCAGCCGCTTGATCAAATCCGTCAGGGCGTAAATAAACTGCCGCGTGCTGCCCGTTTCTAAAATCGTATTTAATATCTTCATATGATATGCCCGGCGGTTTTTATCTTCGTCCGGCTGGGCATGTAGCAGTTCGTCAATGACAAAGCGGAACACCTTAGGCATAGCCTTACGCACTTTAGACCGCGTATATTTCGACGACAGCAGCTTGACCAGGCGAATCAGATGGCTCAGCGTTTTTTTCGCCCACTGATCTGTAATCGCTTTTTCCCGCTGCAGCATATCCAGCTTTTCCTTGGGATAATAAATCAGCGTCAATAAATCATCCCGTTCCTCCGCCGTCATGGAATTGGCAAATATCATTTCAACCTTTTCCCGAATAACGCCGGAACAGTTATTTAAGATGTGATAAAACGCCTCATATTCGCCATGAAGGTCGCTCATAAAATGTTCCGTTCCCTTCGGCAAGTTGACGATAGCCTGCAAGTTGATAATTTCCGTAAACGTTTCGGCCTGCGTTTTATATTCCTTGGACAGTAATTCCAGATACCGCAAGTATTCCGGAGAATATTTTTCACACGTTTCCATAAGACATAAATCCCCTTTTCTTCATGATATGGTATACAACGTATAGGCTTAATTTCTTTCTATTGTACACTATCTTATGGCATGTGACTAGGGATAAGTACAGAAAATCGCAGTTCGTCGACTACAAAAGATAGCAAGAGGGTTCTATATAATCTTTTAACCAGAAGATTACTATAATATAGTATTATTAATACGTCGTTTTCCCATAATTATCTATGCTAATTCAAAATATATATAGCTCTTTTTCATGATTGCATTTTTATTATAATCCAAATAATTATTAGGAATACGTTTGCCTGTATATTTAAATTATGTGGTGTTTTAAATCGAATTTTACTAAATTTAATGGTAATACTTAAATTTTACTCCTTAACTTTCAAAAATAGAAATCTATTTTCATATTACGATGTTTTCAAACGGCAAAAAACATGCTATGATAAGACCATAGAAAGACGATTTGTGGGATACTAAATTCTTAGATGAGGTGATTTTCATGAACAAATATCTTGAATCAGTTATCGAAGGCGTACGTACAAAATATGCTAACGAACCGGAATTCGTCCAGACGGTAGAAGAAGTATTGTCGTCTCTGGAACCGGTTGTAGAAAAACATCCGGAATATGAAAAATTCGACTTGCTGAACCGCTTGGTCGTACCGGAAAGACAATTCACCTTCCGCGTCGTATGGCAGGACGATGCCGGCAACTATCATACGAACACGGGCTACCGCTTCCAGTTTAACGGCGCAATCGGGCCGTACAAAGGCGGTCTTCGCTTCCAGAAAAACGTATATCCCGGCATCATCAAATTCCTGGGCTTCGAACAGATCTTCAAAAACGCCTTGACGGGCCTCCCCATCGGCGGCGCAAAAGGCGGCGCAGACTTCGACCCGACAGGCAAATCCGACGCAGAAATCATGCGTTTCTGCCAGAGCTTCATGCAGGGCCTCTATCGCTACATTGGTCCCGACATCGACGTTCCGGCCGGCGATATGGGTGTTGGCGGCCGTGAAATCGGCTACCTCTTCGGCGAATACCGCCGCTTGAAGGGCGCATTTGAAAACGGCGTATTGACGGGCAAGGGCTTCAGCTTCGGCGGCTCCCTCATTCGTCCGGAAGCAACGGGCTACGGCGCCGTATACTTCTTGGAAAACGTCCTGAAAGACGACGGCCAGGATATCAAAGGCAAGACCATTGCCGCAGCAGGCTTCGGCAACGTAACCTGGGGCATTTGCAAAAAAGCTACGGAATTGGGCGCTAAAGTCGTTACGTTGTCCGGTCCTGACGGATATATCTATGATCCCGATGGCGTCGCTACGGAAGAAAAAATCGATTACTTGTTAGAAATGCGCAACAGCGGCCGCAACCGCGTACAGGATTATGCGGATAAATTCGGCGTAGAATTCTTCCCTGGAGAAAAACCGTGGGGCAGAAAAGTCGACATCGTTATGCCGTCTGCTATGCAGAACGACGTTCATATGGAACAGGCGAAACAGATCGCAGCCAATAAAGTTCGCTACTACATCGAAGTCGCCAACATGCCTACGACGAACGACGCACTGAAATACTTACTGGAACAGAAAGACATGATCGTAGCTCCGTCCAAAGCTGTTAACGCCGGCGGCGTAGCCGTATCGGCCCTCGAAATGAGCCAGAACAGCGAACGTCTCGTTTGGACGGCTGAAGAAGTCGACGCACGTCTCCACCAGATCATGAATACGATTTACAACAACTGCAAAGACGCAGCAGCTCGCAACGGCTTAGGCTACAACCTCGTCGCCGGCGCTAACATCGCTGGGTTCGAACGCGTTGCCGACGCAATGCTCGCTCAAGGCGTATTCTAAAAACATACTCCAACATAAAAAATACTGTGCAGCCGGAGCTGCACAGTATTTTTTATGTCCTGGTAACGGACGATGTTACAGAGTATGCTTTTTAAAGTCTTCTTGCACGGCCCGGCGCAATCCTTCATTTTCCAAGAGCTTAAATACGATGCGGCCCATAATTTCCGCCCCCTGGGCGATAACCGGCTCGATAGCTTTATTTTTTACGGCGTCGGCAATTTGCACGGAATGTTCCGGGTAATACGTATCTCCCATGGCCAGGCACAGATGGAGGGCCGGGCATTGATGGCTGATATTGCCGATGTCCGAGCTCTGGCAATCCTCCGTCTCGGTAAAGGGGATGCCCATGTCACGAAGCACTGACCGCGATATTTCCGTCGCCGCTTCATTCCAAACCATATTGTCAAATTCATATCCCATCTGCGTCACTTCATACGTCGTTTCCGTAGCGATAGCCGCCCCTTCGAAACATTTCATGATTTTAGCGATGACTTCGTTTAAATACGGCCGATCGCTGTGGCGAACGCAACACTCAAGCTCTGCATAGTCCGGCACGACGTTCGACGCCGTGCCGCCGTTGACGAGATACACGCCAATCCGCGTTTCTGGCCGCACGTGCTGGCGCAGCATGTCGATAGCGTGAATCGCCAGCATTGCGCCGTTCAGGGCGTTGCGGCCATTCCAGGGGCTGCTCGCCGCGTGAGCCGTTTGCCCATGAAAGGCGACGCGATAATCGCTAAGAGCCAAGAAATGAGAGTTAGCCATCGTCTTATCGGGCATGACGTGCGTCATCATCGCTAAATCGTAGTCGTGAAAGATGCCCTGCTCACACATGGCGACCTTGCCGCCCCGCAGCTCTTCGTCAGGCGTACCGATGAGGTCAACCTGCACGGGAAGATCAGCCATATCCAAAAAAGCGGCCGCCGTCAGAAAGCTCATAGCCCCGTTTGCCGAGTGGCCGCATCCATGACCGATTTCCGGCAGGGCGTCATATTCAGCCAGAAGGGCTACTTTCAAAACCGGGTTGGAAACCTTCCGCACCGTCGCCTTAAACGCCGTCGGCAAACCGGCAAACTGCTCCGTCACCTCCATGCCCAGGGCGCGGCAGGCTTCGACATAGGCCGCGCAGGCGTGATATTCTTCGCCCGACAGCTCCGGGTCGTCGGCAATGCGGTAATTTAAAGAAAAAGCTTGCGGACCATATTTCTGCACGCTTTGTGCAAACTGATTTATGAAAGACATATATACACCTATTTCCTATAAATTTATAGAACGTACTGAATCAAGAACATATACGACGGAATTACGATAAACCCCAATACTACCGTAATAAAGCTGATTTCCGTGGCATACCTCACATCGGCCCCTACCGCTTTGGCGACGACGGTCATCTGCGTCATCGCCGGCATGCTGGCCTGCATCGTAAATACCTGCGCCGACATAGACGTAACGGACACAAAGGGAAGCAAGGCCAATACGCAAAGCGGGCAGACGATAAAACGCCCTGCCAGAGCGCCTATCAAATCGCGGTCCCACTGTACGCTGCGCAGCGACAGTAAACTCATTTCAATGCCGATGACGATAAGGGACAGCGGCGTCGCCAAATTTCCTACGTACTGAAAAGATACGTGAAGGAATTCAGGCAGTTTGACGTCGGCCATAATCAACGCCAGTCCGATGAGAAAGGCCACCAGCGGCGGCGAAAACACCTTTTTGACAGTCTGCAGCGAAAATAAGGGCATATTTCCCTGTCCGCCCGTGCTGTCGTTGACGATGTGATAAATCCCCAAGGTCCAGAACATCGTCGTATTCGCCATATAATACAGCATGACCGAAGGCACGCTCTGCGTACCGAATAAGGCCAGGTTAACGGGAAGGCCAATGAAGATCGTATTGGCGACAAAAAAGCAGGTAATAAAGATGCCCTGCCGCTCCCTGCGTATGTGCAGCGCCGCAGCTGCCGCCCGGCCCACGACGTAGGCCAGGAGGATAGACAAAAAGGGCAGAGCCAAATCCGGCGCAATCCGCAGCAGCGAATCATGTGTAAAATCCCGCTCCAACTGGCAAATCATGAACAACGGCAAGGCGACCTTCATGATAAGCCGGGTCAATATTGCGCTGGTATCCGGTCCAAACCACTCTTTCTTCGACAACACAAAACCGATGCCAATCATAAACAATATTTCAAAAATACCCTGCAGCCCATGAAACACAGCTTCCACTATCAATCCATCTCCCTCTTATGTCAAGTCGTATAGCCCAGGCTGTCGGTCATGAAATATATTGATACGGCTTCGAATATCGGTGACGCTGTCCAAGTCGATATCTGCACGAAGCATCTCTTCGCCGTCTCCCCCCTGCGCCAAGACATTCCCCCACGGGTCGATAATCATCGAATGGCCGCCGAACTGCATGGAATCCGTGCTGCCGCAGCTGTTGACCGCCACAATGAACAGCTGGTTTTCAATCGCTCTGGCCTGATTCAATATGCACCAGTGATCCACGCGGGACGCCGGCCAGGCCGCCGGCACAAAAATAATCTGCGCCCCCGTCAGCGTCGCCATCCGCACCCATTCGGGAAAACGGACGTCATAACAAATCACGGCAGCCATGGGAATGCCATCCAAGGAAAACGCGCAGCCCTTTGTTCCCGGCGTAAATTTTTCATCTTCATGGCCCGGCGCAAATAAATGCACCTTGTCATACGAGCTGACAATATGGCCGCTGCGATCTGCCACGTACATCGTATTATACAGCTTACCTTCCCGACGGACAGCTGCAGAACCGCCGACAATATGAACGCCGAACCGAGCCGCTGACTCTGATAAGAAGGCCTGCGTCCGCCGCCCGTCCTCATCGGCCAATTCACGGATATTGTCGGGATAAAAGGACGTATTCCACATTTCCGGCAGTACGATAATATCGGGCCGCTCCTGTGCAGCGTTTCGTATCCAGTCTTCTACTTGCTTATAATTATGCTCTACATCCCCCAGCCGCAGAGACATCTGAGCCGCTGCAATCTTCATATCTGTCCCTTCTTTCTACTGTATATTTTTGATAACATCTCGCCATAAATCATTATAATAGAAATATAAGAGAAACACAATATCCGATTGTATGAGAGCCTGCGGCAACAAAACGAAATATCCCCTATCCTTGCCGGGGCTTGAAAAAAGGACTGTATATTGATATAGTAAAATGAATAGCATATGAGAGAAGGGATAGTATGGCTAAAACGAAAAAGACCAACGTCATGCGCATTTTAGATAAACAAAAAATTTTCTATACAACGAAAGCTTATGAATATTCTGAAGACGACCTGTCCGGCGTTCACGCCGCCGCCGAGCTCGGCATGGACCCGGCCCAGGTATTCAAAACGCTGGTAGGACAGGGAAACAAGACGGGGCCCGTCGTATTCTGCATTCCCAGTCACAAGGAGCTCGATTTAAAGAAGGCCGCATCCTGCAGCGGCAATAAATCGGTTCAGCTGCTCCACGTCAAAGATCTGCTCGGCTTGACGGGATATATCCGCGGCGGCTGCTCCCCTATCGGTATGAAAAAGCAGTTTCCTACGTATATCGACGAGTCAGCCCTGCAATACGAAGCCATCAGCCTCAGCGCCGGCATGCGGGGGCAGCAGGTCCTCGTAGCGCCGCAGGACGTCGCCCAGTTGATTCACGCAGAATTCCATCAGCTCACGATGAAAGACATTACATTGACGGAAGGAAGAGTACGATGACAGACAAAGAAATGGAACCTTGGCTGCATGAACTCATGCAGTGTTCAAAATGCGAATTGCGTCACGAAGGCAACCGCGGCCCGACGCGATACTCCGGCGACCCGGCATCGCCCCTCATGTTCGTCGGCGAAGGCCCCGGCGGTGTGGAAGATGAGTACGGCGTGCCCCTTGTCGGCCCGTCGGGACAGCTGCTGGACAAAGCCCTGTGGAGCGTAGGCCTTACTCGGGACCACGTCTACGTTACGAATATCGTCAAATGCCGTCCTAAAAACAATCGGACGCCAACGCTGGAAGAAGGAAAGCGCTGCGCAAACATTCATCTTCTCCGTGAAATCGAAATGGTACAGCCGAAGGTCATCGTCTGCCTAGGAAAAGTCGCCTTTCAGTATTTCTACGGAAAAACGGCCAGCATTATGCGCAACCGCGGCATATGGTTCAACTATCACGGTATTCCCGTCATGCCGACATACCATCCGGCCTTTTTGCTGCGCCAAACAGGCAAAGACCTCGTAGAATCCAAATGGCAGGTATACTACGATTTTAAAGCCGCCGTAGATAAAGCCAAAGAAGCCATGCCGGACTATATATACCAAAGCCCGGAAAAACCTAACCTAATGGAACAATTCGAAGACCTCCATAAATCCCGCCATTTTTAACCGACTGCAGCACACGCCCCTTTATATCCCTCCGATGTGAAGGGGCGTATGTTATATACCGCTAATACAGATTAGCCCTGCCTTATCTCTGGACAGCAAAGATAGCCCTATCATATAATGAATGCAAAGGATATTCGGGAGGTGAAATACATGAACAAAGCGATGCCTATCGGCGTAGATGATTTTAAAGAAATACGGGAGCAGTATTATTTTGTAGATAAGACCGACTTTATCCGGCAGCTGATAGATGTTCATAGCAAGGCTACATTGATTACTCGTCCCCGGCGCTTCGGCAAAACGCTGACCATGAGCATGTTAGAGTATTTCTTTTCTATAGACCGGGCAAAAGAGAGCGATAAATTATTTCATGGCCTTGCCATTGAAAGGTAAATTGCAAGTTGAATTTGAACAACCATAATCAGGAAACACACTCACTAGC
>OGCN01003570.1_pt1 | contig 14769 bp, 15 predicted proteins | sample 1570181 | NCBI WGS metagenome assembly OGCN01 (sample SAMEA4370584, study PRJEB24528) | human gut metagenome | reverse complement strand
AAAGCCTTATCATGCAAGCATGAACGGCTTTTTGACCTTTTGACCCTGGCATCATGTTATAATTACACAAAAAATAATTTACCGAAAGCTTTTATTGGTAAATAAAGAACATTTCAGAGAAGGAGAAAACAAATGAAACGTTTATCGGTTTGTATGCTCTTCGGGTGTGTGTGTGCATTTGGTCTGGGCGTATTATCATGTGAAGCAGCGGAGCAGAAAACACGGACATTAACAGATGCAAATGGACGTGAGGTTGAATTGAACGAGGATATTCAAAAGGCGATCGTATCTAATCGCTACAATCTGGAGATCATCCGGGCAGTAGGTGCGATCGACCAGGTAGAAGCGATTGATTCTCTTGCCTATACAAATGAAGCTTTCTGGCCGGAATTTACTTCTGATGATGTCTATGGAAAAGGCACCAGAGATTTGGATTATGAAAAAATCATTTCCTATAATCCTGATATATTTATTGTACTTCCAGGACAGTATTCGGATGAAATGGCTGAAAAACTGGGTGATTATAACATTCCTGTTTTTGTTTTAAATTGTGCCTCCGGTCAGACAGTGGAAGAATACAATGAGCAGATCGAACTGTGTGCAGAGATTTTCGGAAAAGAAGAAGGCGCTGAAAGAGTCATCGATTTTTGTTCTTCTATTCGGAGCGAAGTTGCAGAAAGGCTGAAGGATATGCCGGAAGAAGACCGAGTAAATGTTTATCTGGAATATTATGATGCCTATACTACATGTTTTGGAAACGAGAGCGGTTGGGGGCAGATGATCAATCAGGCCGGCGGCCATAATGTGATCGAGTCTGATATGCAGGTAGAAGATTCCGATTATGCGGATGCAGAAGCAGTGATCAACAGTAACCCGGACGTAGTGATAAAAACCGTTTACAGAGATCAGAAGGACGGGATTATGGCAGATAATTATCTTCCGCCAGAAGAAGCAGATTATATTTTCGCAAAAGAAGAAATGAAAGCCAGAGAAGGTTTTTCAAAGATGAAAGCCATAGAGGATGATAATATAATTATGTGTTCCGATTTCTGTCTGCGAGGCGGCGGAAATACGGTTGGTCTTGCTTTCTTTGCGAAATGGCTTCATCCGGATCTTTTTGAAGATTTTGATGCTTATGAAATTTTTGATCAGTGGATGACAGAATTCCAGAATATGGATGCAATTGAAGGTCATGTATATGAGGGATGACCGTCTGAAACTGGCACAGGAGTATCAAAAAAGAAGAAATAAAAAGATCGCATATTTGTTTCTGTTTTCTTTCGGAATATTACTTTTGGCATTAGTGGCCTGCTTTATAGGCGTTACGAATGTAACGCCTATAAAGCTTTTTAATACGGTTTTTCATACCTCAATAAAAGATATACAGCCGCTCTCTGAACTGGAAACAGCCGTTCTGGTCAATATCCGTTTATGCAGGGTGACAATGGCAGTGGTTACAGGAGCAGGTCTGGCTGTCTGCGGAAATATCATGCAGTCCATTACCGGAAATGCCATGGCCAGTCCGTTTACGACCGGTGTATCCAGTGCAGCTGCTTTTGGTGCGGCTTTGGGAATTGTTTTTGGAGGAAATAAAGCTAATATTACCATTTTGCTGGCTTTTGCATTTGCAGCTGCTTGTACGATTGCTGTATATGGAATTTCCTTACTGAAGGATTTCAATGCAAATTCGTTGATATTGTTAGGCGTTGCTGTGAATTATCTTTTCAGTGCATTAAATTCCTGTTTACAGTATTTCGTAAGTGAGCATCAACTGGCATCTATTGTTTACTGGACCTTTGGGAGTCTGACCGATGTGGTATGGTCTCAGGTCTTTATATCATTTGTGATTTTCATGGCAGCGTTTCTGTTCTTTATGCGCCATAGTAAAGATTACAATATTATTGCATCTTCCGGAGATGAAAGTGCCAAAGCACTGGGGGTAAATGTAAAACAGTTGCGAAGCATCAGTGGAATCGCAGTTGCGCTTCTTGCTGCAACATTGGTGAGCTTTACCGGAGTGATCGGATTTGTGGGACTTGTTGCTCCCCATATCGCAAAATTCATTGTTGGCGGTGAACATGGTCTTCAGCTTCCCTTAAGTGCTTTGATCGGAGCTGCCCTGGTACTTCTTTCTGATACCGTAGGACGCAGCATAATCAATCCGGTCATAATCCCTGTCGGTGTTGTGATCTCCATAATCGGTGTCCCCATTTTTATTTATATGATCATGAGAAAGGGGAAAAATTGAAATATGAATTTTTCGATAGAACATTTAAAATTTGCATACAAAAAAGAAACACCTTTGATATTGGATGATATTTCTTTTTTCCTTCCGGAAGGCAAGATAACAGTAATCATGGGAGCAAATGGCGCCGGAAAAAGTACATTGCTGAAATGCCTGAATCATATTTACAAACCGGTTGCCGGCTGTGTCCTTGCAGACGGAAAAGATGTCGGACGGATGACACCAAAGGAAAGAGCTTCCTTTATCGGATATGTCCCGCAAAATACAGAATTATGTCCGGGGCTTACCGTTTGGGAAACCATTTTATCCGGGAAAGGCTCCGGTTTTAAAGGAAAGCCTTCTTCAAAGGATCTTACAGAAGTGGAAAAAATCCTGAAAGATCTTGCATTGGAAAGATATGCATTTACCGATGTATGCAGTTTAAGCGGTGGTGAAAGGCAGCGTGTGCTTATAGGAAGAGCACTGGCACAGGATCCGAAAATTATTTTACTGGATGAACCTACCAGTAATCTGGACCTACGTTATCAGCTTGAAGTGATGGAAATACTGAGAAGCATAAGTTCAGAAAAGAAAATGACAGTAGCTGTCGTGATCCATGATCTGAATATGGCATTGCAGCTTGCAGATTATATGATTATTTTAAATAAAAACAAGATCGTTGCAAAAGGAATTCCCGACCAAATATTAACAAAGCAGCTGATACAGGACGTATATAAAGTAGATGCGTCTATCATTGAAGTTTCCCGGAGAAAAGTGGTAATCCCTGAAAAACTGTGTTGTAACTGCTGATATGAGTGGGGACTTCCTTTGTTTTCTTATTTCCCCACCACCCTGCAGAAAATCACCGCCACCCCAGTACTCACTGCCGTTGCCAGAATGGCCGGGAACGTGATGGCAGCGGGATTCACGCTGCCATACTGGCTGCGGTAGGCGATCATGGTGACAGGGATCAGCTGAAGAGAGGAAATATTCATGATTAGGAAGGTACACATTTCCCGGCTGGCGGTCCCGGGCGGCACCGGTTTGCTGTCCGGAAGTCTGCCGCTCCGCCGCTTTTCTTCCAGACTTTCCAGATCCTTCATGGCTTTTAAGCCCGCCGGGGTGGCCGCCATGCCAAGACCAAGGAAATTAGCGATAAAATTCATGGAGATCGACTCATAAGCCGGATGGTCCGCCGGGATCTTTGGAAAAAGAAAACGGATCAGAGGCCGGATCTTCCGGCAGAGCTGTTCTGTAAGCCCTGCATCCTTCGCAACTTCCATCAGTCCCTGCCAGAAGGCAAGGATTCCCGTCATTGTCATACAGAGTGTCACTGCCTCCCGGGAGGCACTTAAAACAGCATCTGTGATTTCCTGCATCCGCCCGTTAATTGCCCCGTATAAGATTCCAATAAGCAGCATACCGCCCCAGAGAAGATTCATAGAAAAAACCTCCGCACAGGATTTTTATATCCTATGCGGAGGTTTGATAAAATATGGTTTCAGTCACCTACCAGAATTATCTTGCAAGTCTTTTCTTCTGCTTTTCCCAAAGCTCTTGGTAAGCAGGACTTGATTCCAGCAACTGAGAATGCGTTCCTCTTGCGCTTATCTGACCATCCTCGATCATAAGGATCTGATCTGCTCCCATTACTGCCGAAAGCTTGTGTGCGATCACAACAAGTGTTTTTCCCTTTACCATTTCGGTTATCGCCTGTTGGATATAAGCCTCATTATCAGGGTCAATGCTGGCAGTTGCTTCGTCGAGCAGAACTATGGGCGCATCCTTAAGGATCGCTCTTGCAATGGATATTCTCTGCTTTTCTCCTCCCGAGAGAGTCGAACCGCCCTCGCCTATCACTGTGTCATAGCCATTTTCGAGCGCAGATATAAACTCGTGGCAGCGGGCCTTTTTGCAGGCTGCGATAACATCTTCCTTCGTTGCGCCCTTTTTTCCGAAAGCGACGTTGTTAAAAACGGTATCGTTAAAAAGATATACATTCTGAAAAACCACACTTATATTTTCAAGAAGGCTTTCCGTTGTCATTGCTTTTATATCCGTTCCGCCAATGCTTACCGTACCCGAATCGGTATCCCAAAAGCGGGCAATCAGGTTTACAACGGTGCTTTTTCCACAACCGCTTTTTCCGACAAGCGCAGTCATGCTGTGCTGCGGTATATGAAAACTCATATTTTTGATAACAGCTGATTCATTGTAGCCGAATGTAACGTTCTTAAAATCAATATCAAAGTTATTGAGTCTGACCGGTTTTCCACTGTCATCCATCATCTCCGTCTGCCTTACTCTGTCATAACGGTCAAGAGATGCATCTGCAACTCTGAACGCAGTTATATTTATAAGTGCAAGCATCGGAGCGGCAAGCTCAAAAGCAAATACTGACATGGCAATAACAAAAGGCAGCTCCATTCCGCCATCAAGTCCAACATATCCGCAGATAAAAATAACTGCTGAAATGCAGAGTCCTGTCATACACTGCGATACAATAATGGGAGTTGAAAAACGTTTTTCAAATTTTATCTGAGCTTCGGTAAGCTTCCAGAAATCCTCCGAGGTCGCTTTGTGGCTTTTTCCCGCAAGGTTGAACGCCTTCACAACAGGCATTCCTTTTATGTATTCAATGACTGTTCCGACAAGCTTGTTCTGTGCCTCCTGCTGATTTACCGCCTCTTCTGAAGCAACCCTGTGAGCCGCGGCGAATGCAGCAAAAAACAATGCCGTTGTAATTGCCATGGCCAACGCCACCCACACATTGAGTGCAAGAAGAAAAACGAAGGATATACCAATGCCGATAACGGAAGTTGTTATCTTACCAAGGGTATCCATTCCGTGTTCTTCCACAAAAGAAATGTCATTTGTGATGACGGAAGTAACATTTCCGATATTACCCTCGGAGAAAAATCCCATTGGGAAACGCTTTATCCTGTCGCCGAAAGTCATACGCTCACGGGCGAATATCTCATATCCCACACCTGACTGGTTGATGTCTGTCAGGTAACGGAATATCATTCTGAGAATAACACCGGCAAAAATACCGGCAAAAGCAATGATAATCGTATTTTTACCAAAACTACCGTTTATTATGGTCATAAGCACATACAGCAGTATACAGATCGGAACATTCGATGCAAGGCTTTCAAAAAATGAAAGCACATAAGCACGGTTAAGTTTTTTGCGATATTCTCCCGAAAGCCCCATGATTCTCTTTATGAACTTAAACATTTTCAGCCCCCTCCTTTACGGCAATGTTCCAGCTGCCTGCTTCCAGGCTCATCTGCCACAGCCTGCGGTAAATACTGCTGTTTTCCATAAGCTCATCATGCGTGCCGTTTGCCGAGACTCTGCCGCTGTCAAGCACGACTATGTTATCGGCATCTGCGATCGTCCCGAGTCTGTGAGCTATCATAATGACTGTTCTGCCCTTTGTCAGTTCATTCAGAGCGTTTGTTATAAGCTCCTCATTTTCCGCATCGGTGTATGCAGTGGCCTCATCAAGGATAATTATAGGTGCATTTTTCAATATCGCTCTTGCAATGGTTATACGCTGACGCTCACCGCCAGAAAGCTTTCCGCCAAGAACGCCTACCTCCGTATCATAACCGTGAGGAAGTTTTGAAATGAAGTCGTGGCAGGCAGCAGCCTTTGCCGCTGCTGTCATTTCAGCCATGGTTGCGTCTTTTTTTCCCATGCGGAGATTATCAGCAATCGTACCTCTGAAAAGGAAATTATCCTGGGCAACATAGGCTGTCATACTCATAAGCGTATCAAACGTATATTCACGAATGTCACGTCCCCCTATGGTTATGCTTCCGTCGGAAACGTCCCAGTAATGAACAGCCAGTCTTGCTGCTGTAGATTTTCCGCTGCCCGATTCACCAACAAGAGCTGTCTTTTTCCCCTGCTCCGCTTTAAAGCTCACATTTTTAAGAACGTCCCTGTCCTTATATGCAAATGTAACATTTTTAAATTCCACATCATAGCTTTCCGGCCGCTCGGAAATATTTCCCGAATGAACATCCTCCGCGCTGTAAAGAGCTTCCAGCTGCTTTACGGTGTAATCCACCTGCGGAAACATCGGAAAGAAATTTATCACTCTCGTAAGCGGTCCGCTCATGCTGAGATCAAGCATAAGAACAAAGATCCATGTATTAAGATCAAGGCTGCCATTGTAATACAGGATTGCACCGACAGGCAGTGTAAGCAGAACCGTACAGGGCATTCCCGCATAAACCAGCGACATGGAACGCCAGCTCTCCCTGAACCAGTCAAGGGTAAACGTCTTATAATTCTCCACTGTATCGGAGTATTTTTTGAATGAGCTTGTGGTCTGGCCAAAGATCTTTATTACTTCCATTCCTGAAACATACTCAACAACAGCATTGTTGAGCTTTGCTCCTGCTTCGTAATAAAACGGCATTTTCTTCATTCCTGATTTCATCATCATTCCCATTCCAATGATCCCGAATGGCAGCGATGCAAGCGAAAGCAGCCCCATTCTCCAGTCTGTCGCAAAGATCACCGCCAGCACAATAAACGGCATAATAAGATTGGGGATTCCCTCGGGAAGCATATGTGCAAGCATAAGTTCAATGCGTCCGATCTCTTCCACAAAGCTTTTCTTGTATTTTCCCGTTCCGCCGTCTGCGACCTCGCCCAATGGCTGATGCATAAGCTCGTCTGCAAGCTTCACACGCATATTGTAAAGTGTTCCGAAAGCTCCCTCGTGGGAAAGATTGAGCCCCTCTCCGTAAAGAATATACTTTACCGTAAAGCAAATCAATATAAGCACAGATGTCCTTACAACATCTGCCATTACAGCAGCTTCACTGATGTATTTCCCGATAAGACCGCTTATAAGAAAATACGGCACAACCCCTATGGGGACGCTTATCGAGATAAGTACAAGTGCTGTAAAAATGTGCCGTCTGTACTTTCCCGCATACTTTAATATAGATGACATTTCGCTCCTCCTCTTATTAGCATTGGCTAACTAATATAAAATAAAAAAGGCACACTTACTGTGTACCTCTTAATATTACAGATTTCATACATCTTTTTTCTACTCCGGAAAGCGTTTTTTTTGCTCCGAAGCATTATTTTTCATTCGCCGGCGATATTCAAGCGGGGGATAGCCGTAAACCGCACGGAATGCCGAAGCAAACTTGCTTTGATTGCCGTATCCGACAAGGTGAGCAACATCTCCGACGCTCATTTCCGTGCGTCCCGAAAGGAGTTCAGCCGCATATCGGAGCTTTTTAGCTCTGATATAAGCGCCCACAGGCTGACCGTAAAGGCGCTTGAAGCAACTGCTGAGATTTGTCTCGGAAATGCAGAATTTCAATGCAAGTTCGCTTATGGTGATCTCATCAATAAAATGAAGATTTATGTAGGCATATACTTCCTTTACCGCCTCTGCAACCGCATGGGAAAAGCTCGGCAGACGCTCCTGACATTCATATCCACCTGCATTTATAAAGCACAAAAGCTCCAGTGTTTTCAGCACCATATAAGGCCTGCGTATCTTTTCATCAACATGATACAGCTCTGAGAAAATATGCTCAAGAGCAGGTTTGGCTCTTATAAAAAAGGTCGGTGAATTGCTGAATAAACGCTCTGAAATGCGTTTGAGATCTATTTCTGCTTCAGGTATCCGCTTGTCTATGACAGGCTGTGCCTTTTCAATATTGATCATAATAGAAATTCCTCTGTATTTGCCGTAAGGAATATGTGAAGATACGAACTGTGAGCCGTTTGTATCGCTTATTGCAAGATCTCCGCTGCTTAAGAAACCGATTTCACCTGTTTCAAGCTCAAATTCAAAGCAGCCCTCGTTACAGTAGTTTATCTGAATAAACCCCGGAACGGGCGGAGTGTCCTGCCAGCATGACTTCATATCAAGAACATCATAGGACATAAGTATCCCGGGCATGACTTCATAAACATGCATGATTCCTTTTCCGCTTCCATCTGAATCAGAAAGATAATAGATCGTGCAGTTCTTTCCGTCCTCTTCACCTGCAAATTTGTAGTTTCTCCATGTTTCGGGGCTTATCTTTTTCATAAATCCTCCTTAAATACAAATACGCTGCACATCTGTTATTTCTGACAGATGTGCAGCTGATAACTTTATTTAAGATCGATTCCGCTTACTTCAACATACTGGCTGTCCGGGCAGAATTTATAGCTGTTTATCTTATCGCTGTTCCATGCGGCAAGTTCAACTGTGTTTGCAAAAGGAACGCAGAGAGCTTCATCAGGAATAGTCGTGAGGATTGTGTTGTATATCTCCTTTATACGGTTCTCATCGGAGGAGCAGTTAAGCTCGGAAACAATTCCCTCAGGCAGGAATGCGGCAAACTGCACTGCAACGGGATCTGCGCTGACTGCGGGATCCATATTGGTAATGGGCGTGAAGGGGTCAAACGAACCGCCATAGGTGCGATAGTGGATAATATCATATTCACCGTTCATCGAAGCTTCGTAGTAGGTCATCATATCCATCTCAGAGACATCCACCTTGAAACCGACCTTGCCAAGCTGAGAAGCGATGGCAAGCATACCGTCGCCGATGCTTCCGTAATCGCTTGTGTAAAGCATAGTCATCTCAAGCGGAACTCCATCCTTATCCCTGATGCCGTCTCCATCAGAATCCGTCCAGCCAGCTTCCTCGAGAAGCTGTGCAGCCTTATCCGGATCATAGCTGTAAACAGTAGCATCAACATCACAGTACGGCTTTGATTTACTGAAAAGAGTCTCGGCAGGTGTCATTGTTCCCTGGAAAACATCGTTTGATATGGAATCCCTGTCAATAGCATATTCAATGGCAAGACGCACATTTTTATCATCAAAGGGAGCTTTTGCCATATTGAAACCTATATAATTTGTAAGAGTAGGTTCATCATTGATTGCTGTGCCGAAAGAGTTGTCTGCAGAAAGTTCCGTGTAAGCATCTGCACTGAGTCTTGCTGCACCTGTTATGGCATCGATCTCGCCGCTTCTGAGTGCGAGCACCTTTGCATCGTTATCGGAGATAACCTTTATCTTGAATGTATCTGCCTCGGGAGCTTCACCCCAGTAATATGGATTGCGGACAAAAGTATAAACACTTCCGTCGAAGTCTCCCTGATACATATATGGCCCTGTTCCCATCGTCATTGTCTGGAAATCATCGGCTTTATATGTAAGGTCATCGTTAAAGCCGTTCGGGTTTACGATACCGAGAGGATTACAGGTGGAAAGGTCGTTGAGAGTACCATAGTAAGGCTGGGTGAGCTTTATAACAACCGTGGATTCATCGGGAGCCTCAATCGTGTCGATGACTGTCATGAGTTTTCCGTATGAACCGATATACGCTCCAAGGTTCACTGCTGCAGCTTCAAGACTCTTTTTTACCGCTGCCGCATCACAGGGAGTTCCATCGGAGAATTTGATGCCGTCCCTGAGGGTGAAGGTGTATTCCTTTCCATCCTCGCTCACATCCCATTTTTCTGCAAGACTGCCCTTATATTCACCATCCTCATAGGCAACAAGGGTATCGTAAAAATTATGTTCCCAGTAGGATATGCCGTAATTTGAGGACATTCCGCCATGAACGACAGCATAAAAGCCTGCATCAAAGGTCCAGCTCTCGCAGAGAGTTACGTTTTTGTTTTCCTCTGATTGATTGTCAGCTGCTCTGCTCGTGCTGCCGCAGACAGCCATATTTGCGCAAAGCGAAAGTACCGTAGCCGCAGCAAAAAACTTTTTCATTTTCATATTATCTTCCCTTTCTGTAGAAATTTGCTGTATATTAACCGCTTTTGGCGGAAATATCCTGTTTTTTTATTCCTGATAACGAGGAGTTTATAAGTGTTTTGGCGTATTCACTTTCAAATACCTTTATATCCCCTGAATATTTTACAGTTTCAAGTATCCTGCCGCTTTTCATAACGGCGATCCTCTGTGATGTGTAAAGAGCGGCATCTATATCATGAGTGATAAGCAGGAAGCCTTTTCTTGAGTTTTTCTGTATCCTTATAAGCAGATCAAGGACACTTTTTCTCACCGCGGCATCCAGTCCGCTGACAGCTTCATCAAAAATTATGTAATCCGGATCTGCCGCAAGAGCCCGGGCAATACAGATTCTCTTCTGCTGTCCTCCCGAAAGCTCTCCCGAACGCCGCGAAAGAATATTTTGCGGAAGCTCCATCTGTTCCATAAGCTTCTCAACCGTTTTTCTTTCTTCTTCACCTGAACATTTTTTCAGATTTTTTATCGGTTCTGCAATGGTTTCATATACGGAAAAGCAGGGGTCAAGAGCAGCTCTGCTGTTTTGAAGAACAAGCTGAAGTTTTGCACAGAGCGCCTTGTTTTTTCTTCGCAGCCTGGGAGTCAGGATTTCTCCGTCACACATGACAGTTCCGCTGTCAGGAGAAATAAGTCCTGAAATTATCTTCACAAGAGTGGTCTTTCCCGATCCGCTTTCTCCTACAAGAGAGCAGAACTCGCTTTTATCCAGAAAGAAACTCTCATGATTGACTGCAGCAAATTTTTTTCCATCCGTGACAAAATATTTGGTAATATCAGTTGCCGTTAAAATATGTCTCACCTCATATCAGCAGAGCGGCATCCAGCAGCTCCTTTGTATATTCATTTTCGGGAGAGGAGATCATTTTCTTTATATCGCCCTGCTCCACAAAAACGCCATTCTTCATTATATAAGCATGCCCGCCGAAGCGGCCTGCCACAGCAAAATCGTGAGTTACCATTATGACAGCTGCACTGCCGCACAGACTTTTAAGCATATCCGTGACTGCTATTCTGTGTTCTGCGTCAAGGGCGGTGGTAGGCTCATCTGCAATGATCAGCCTGGGACGGTTCATAATCGCTGCCGCCACAGCTGCCCTTTGCAGCATTCCGCCTGAAAGCATGTATGGATAGCTTGACCACACCGCTTTGCAGTCTTCCAATCCTGCCCTTTGCATCGCTTCAAGAACAGCATTTCGGGCTGCTTTGGCACTGCTTTTATTATGAAGTCTGTATGTTTCCGCAAGCTGATTCCCAATTTTGCAGGAAGGGTCAAAGGCTGTCATCGGATTTTGAGGGATAAGCGCGATATCGCTTCCGTAAAGTTTCCTTCGTTTCTTTGTATCTGCCGACAGAATATCTTCTCCTTCAAAAACTATCTGTCCCGATACGTCGAAATCATATCTGTCCGTAAGGCCAAACAGCGCACGGCATATCATTGTCTTTCCGCTGCCTGACTGGCCAAGTATCAGAAGCGGTTCGCCTGCATCAACAGAAAGATCAATTCCGTCAACAGCTTTTAATCCGCTGCTTTTTACTCTCACGGAAAGCTTTTTTATTTCAAGCAGCATCTATATTCCTCCCTCAGAGGTCAGTGCATCACGCAGAGCTTCGCCGAAAAGATTAAAGCCACCTGCAGTGATAAGAATGCAGATTCCGGGATAAACAAGCATCTCGGGGTGACTGTAAAGCCCCGTTCTCGCTTCATCCATCATAGCACCCCATTCGGCAGTGCCCAGGGGAAGCCCAAGTCCCAGAAATGAAAAGCTCGATATAATGATGATCGCAGAAGCAACTCCCGTACTCATATAAACGATACACTGCGGAAGAATATTCGGTATCAGGTGTCTGAATATCAGGCCTGCCGTGCCGCAGCCGCTTATTCTTGCAGCTGTAATATACTCTTTGCCCATCTCTGTTACCGCATATGAACGGACCGTTCTTGCAAACCACGCCCACATAGAGATCACAACAGCAACAGCGATATTCTGTATGCCGTTTCCGAGGATACTTATCACAGCAATGGCTGTTATGAGCGACGGAAAGGAAATAAAAACATCACAGATAAATGTGATTATCCTGTCGACCTTTTCGCCTGCACAGGCACTGAAGGTTCCTATAATAAGCCCCAACACTCCGAGTATCAGCATCATGGGAACACTCATTCCAATGGAATATCTCGCACCGTAAATAAGGCGTGAAAGCTCGCATCTTCCGAGCTGATCCGTTCCAAGAGGATAATTAGCATCCGCCTCATGGTATTTGAGCGATGGATCTATCTGGTCCGGCGGATTTGGTGCTATTACAGGTGCAAATATCGCACATATAATTACGATTGTAATAAGTATAAGTCCTATGACCGCCTGTGGTTTTGAAAAAATTTTCTTAGTCATTTATCTCCCTCACCATCCATGGGCATATCAACCTGTTTATCACATCCGCTGCAAGATTTGCAGTCACAAACACTACCGCAATTATCACAATGCAGGCGGCCGTAGCAGGAGAATCTCCGCTCACAACACAGGAAATAAGATAGGTTCCTACCCCGTTCAGTGAAAAAACCTTTTCTGCAACAGCGCTTCCTGCAAGCATATATCCAAGATACTGACCGAAAAGAGTTATCACAGGCGGCAATGAATTTTTAAATCCGTGCTTTACGATTATCTGCCATTCGGACAGCCCTCTTGTCCGTGCATATGCCGCATAATCCGAGCTTATTTCTGAAAGCAGGGATGAACGCATTACCCTGATTGCTCCGCAGGCTGACGGAAACGCCAGGGCAAACGACGGAAGTATATATCCTTTTATTCCCGCCTTCGGAGCAACGCTGAATATCTGCAGTCTGACTGCAAACAGCAGCAGAAGCATAAATCCGAGCCAGAAAACCGGCAGGCAGATCCCGCCTATAGTCAGCAGCCTCACAATATGATCAAACATTTTATTATGAAACCTTGCACACAGCATGGATATGGGAAAAACAATAAGTATCATCCAGCCCATTGCCATAATAACAAGTCGGAATGTTACAGGAAAAAAACTCTTTATATCATCCGTTATGCTGTGATAGGTAACTACCGATTTTCCCATATCACCTGTAAGCAAGCCTTTCAGCCACAGGAAATAGCGTGCAGGCAGCGGCTCATCAAGTCCCATTTCTTCACGCAGGGAAGCTATGAGTGCCGTATCGCCTGCCGAATTGCTTCGCATCGCAACAGCCAGGGCAGGATCTTTTCCCGAAGCTGTCATAAGAATAAAGCACAACACCGTCACCCCTATAAGAACGGGAAGCATGCCCGCAATCCTTTTTATTAAATATTTTTTCAAGTGGATCTCCTTAAAAGTAAGTTTGCGCTAACTATTTGTTTTGCGATTTTTATGATAGCACATCTTAGGACAATTTCCACTCCAAAATCACATTCTTTCGCTCCGAAAAATCAATCCCGTTTTCATCATGATGTTTTCATTTCTGAAGATCAGGCTTCATCCCATCCACCCGAAACTCCTCCATCCGCTCCTTCAAAAACATAAGAAACTTCTCCGCGGCAGGTACAAGATCCGGCAGGGACGCAATGCCAAACTCTACCGTCTGCGGCGGATTGAGCGGCAGAATGCGGACCTTTCCCGACCATGCGCGCCCATTGATGGCATTGTTCATACTCACTCCCAGACCGGCTTCCACCATGGAGTAAGTGGCAAGAGAATCCATCGTGGAAAATTTAAGGTTCGGCGTAATGCCGCAGCGGGCAAATACGCGCGCATTATCAATATCCCTGCCGGGGTACGTCTCAATGTACGGCTCGCTGGCAAAGGCTGCAACCGGAAACGCCCGAAGCTCAGCCATCGGATGAGACTGCGGGAGCCATGCCGTTAATTCATCCTGCATGAGAGGCAGCCAGTTGTGTTCTCCCTCCCGCTCCATCGCCTTTATGCTGGGCACTCATAACGGCACGTCTTACGAAAATGCCTGCCATTACATGCAGCTCGTTGCGCTCTTCTATACATTTTGCTTTACCGGCAACACCTTTGCCGGTTATTTCAACGGAATCGGCCATGTTTCCATCCCATTTATCGGCGCTGCGAGTCATATTGCTCTGCGGGTAATTCTCTCCTGGCTGCTGATTGAAAAAATGGGACTGCCGGAAATGAAGGAGAGATACTGCGCCACGGTCTCGCTTTTTTCTTCCTCTTCCAGCAGTTCCAGGTAGCCGCTGATCGCGGTAAGGGGCGTGCGAAGGTCATGGGAAATATTGGTCACGGCCTCCTTCAGCTCCCGATCGCCATTCTGGTATTTCCGGTGCTGCTCTTTCAGAATTTTCAAATCGTCTTGTGTAATATCTGATAATTCAACCACTTCTATTTCTTCATCTAAGAATAGTGTGTAATCAAATTCTTTAATGCGGTCTATCGCAGTGTCATTCAATAGCTTAAACAGTTCATGCGACAGAACTACATTCTGCCCTTCAGAAAGTAGGCGCAAAAGGTCAGCGGATTTTGTAGGGAGTGCTCCTGTGTCGGATGGCTCTTTGAACTGCAAGTCCGGGCAAGCGCTCTATACCCGCGTGCATTCCGACAGATATGGCGTAACATACAGGTAGCGCTTCTCCCTGTTGTCATTGATGTACTGCAAGGCGGCACTACTCTTGCCCTTGCCCATGATATTGTCGATGATATTGATTATAGGAATCATCCTTTCTTGTGAATATTTTCAAGAGAACTTTCAGATGCCATGGCCGTTGTCCTCG
>OGCN01003563.1_pt1 | contig 14794 bp, 12 predicted proteins | sample 1570181 | NCBI WGS metagenome assembly OGCN01 (sample SAMEA4370584, study PRJEB24528) | human gut metagenome | reverse complement strand
CGGCTACTCCCTTTCACTTATATACTATGATATGTCAACGCAGGGTATTCGTCAATAGGGAAATGTGTTTATTTTTCATATTCCTCTATGACGCAGGTATGATGCTTTTTCTCACCATTTTGACTATCATAATTGATTCCAACCAAAAGAAGCTTTCCCTTATAGCCTGCCAGTGCTCCCTCATAGTGCCTGTCCTTAATCTGTTTAACTGCAGCCTCAGCAGTCTTATCACATTTTAATTCAATTATAATTGCCGGGCGTTTTCCGGCATTTTCTCTTGGTATAAATACCATATCTGCATATCCTTTACCCGCCGGCATTTCTCTGACAATATTGTAATATGCAGGTGCTGTAAAATAAGCCATTGTCAGAACGCAGCTTAATGAGTTTTCATCATTATATCTCAAAACAGATGTATATGATTCATGTGCAAGCTCAATTATTTCTGCCACTTTATCACTTTCACAATTAATTGTAGCCCTTAACAATTCATCACATCTGGCAATTGATTTTCCAATTTTTCCCCAATCTCCTGTGCAAAGAGCTGCCTGATATGCCTTTTTCACTTCATAATTTGGAATAAATGCACTTTCTTCCTCTCTGTCATATCCCAGATATCCCAAATGAATCAGAGCTGTCAAAGCTTCATCCTTTGAAGAAACAGTAGAAAAATCATTCTGAAAAGTTTCGGTGTTTACATATAATTTTTTCCCTGACAGCATATTTACAATATCATCCCTCAAGCCCTCATAATTCATGTTTATAAATGTATTGATTGACTCAAATGATGATGTGTTTTTCCAATAAGAATCAAAATCCCTGTAATTAAGTGCCATCGACACTGAATTCGGATTATACATATGCATACCATCTAGCAGATAGCCATTGTACCAGGCTCTCATACTCTCATAATCCATGTTGTATTGCCTGCACAGCATCATGACTTCTTCTTCTGTAAAACCATAATATTGTGTAATCGGTCTGGATTTAAGCATTGTAAACTCCTGAAAATTATTCAATGCCGATTCGTCCTTTATTTTTTTAATCGGAAGTATCCCGGTTATATATGCCAAAGCAAGGAAATACTTTGATTCCTCTGATTTAAACAATGAATGAAGAAACTGTAAATAGTTATGAATCAGATTCTGGTCATCACTATTTCTGATTACACAATCCCATTCATCTATAATAATTACAAACTGTATCCCGGTAAGCTTATAAACAGACATCAGTATAACACTGAATTTCTTTGAGAAATCAACATTTTCTTCAAATTCATCCCTCAAATCCGACACAACGTATTCCTTGATTTTTTCAATGATATTTGCTTTATAATCATCCCAAAATGATGAAATATCAAGATGTATAACATTGTATTTGTTCATATGTTTTTTATATGCCGGATTTGTTGCAAGCTTAGTGTTTTCAAACAACTCTGCTGAATCACAGCCCCTACTATAATATGCATCTATCATTCCGGCAGCATGAGATTTTCCAAATCTCCTTGCATGACTTACTGCAATACATTTATCATCTGTCGACAGTCTGCTATTTAACTCATTGAGCAGTTCTGTCTTATCCACATATATTCTACTATTTTTTGACTGTAAAAAACTCTCATTTCCAGGATTAAAGTATATTCCCATCCCGTTTCCACCCCTTTGACATATAAAAATCAGCTACACTTTTTTATAGTATAGCTGATTATCTATACAATTACAAATAATAAATGAACCATTTTATTTCCATTCATCTTCTGACGCAGTTTATCCCAATACCTCCAATAAATAAAAATGCCCCGGCCCACCAATATACTGCACTTAATACATTTGTGGTTCCATAAATATCGAGTATGCCTCTGAATATACTTCCGACAGCAAATGTATATATACCGCACTGCTGCATAACAAGAGATATTTCATATATATGTGAAATATCATGCCTGCTATATATCTGTCCGGCTTTTTGTAAATATTTGGGGCTTTTGCACAATTTCAATCTGATAATATCCGGCACTATCCCAAGACACACAGGGAATAAAAATGCACATATCATATACGGCGAATATACCTGGTGGCTGAAATGCTCGTATATTGCTGCAAATATGGCACAAAATGCTGCAAATACAGTATTCTTCCTTATTCTTTGATGTATAAATGAAGCTTTGCTGCTTAATATCATATTTGGCTTAGACTGTTCTGTTGCTGTGTTTTATCCATAAAATCACCATACTTCCGTAATATATAAATTTAATCCTGATTATATAATTCAAACAACTCTTTTAATATCCAATATACACAATATCGCTCACACTGCGTTCTTTTATCGAACTGCCGTTTGTCGTCGGCTTATTGATTATCTGTCCGTTAAAATACATGGTGGACGAACCTCCTCCGTCGAGGTTGTAGGCAGTCTGTACTCCAAGAGACTCCATAAACTCTGCAAGCTCATAAAGTGATAAGCCCTCGTTATCCGATGTTCTTCCATCTGCTACAACAAACACATAGTGATTTTCATCTATTATGCCGATTGCTGTACGTGGGTTACTTGCCATGGCTTTTCCTACCTCCTCATCCTCCGTGACACTCACACTGCCGTCTTCAACAAGAGCCGGACCGAATGCAAGCACATTCTGCGCTCCTTTTTCCAAAAGTTCCTCCGCTGTGATATCATCCTCATCTATTATTTCAAAGCTGCCATCTCCATAAATCACAAGATCCTCGTTGCCGCTTTTAGCTGTTTCTCTGTAAATGACTCCGTTTCGTATTACATATCCACTCTCCTGTGCACCGTAATAGTCTCCGTTTATCGCTAGGATTGCATTTACACTCTCTGCTATATCAGATGTCTTTTCTGTGACATTTCTGCCATATGAGCTCTGCGCAAAGGCTGTTTTCAGATACTCTGATGAGCTGACCTTTACATCAGCCATATGGATGTCAGTATCATTCTCGCGATAATCAATTAATGCTATTTTTATGTTGTCATCCTCGTAGGCTGTTGAGCTTTTGGTTACGCTTCCTGATTTCCCGGATGAATTGCTTACTGAACTATCAGACGAGCTGCTAACTGACCTGGATTGATTCGAGACAACAGCAAGCTTCTTAGTTATCACAAATGTATCAAGCAGCATATATACTGTAAATATCACCAGAACAATTACATACACTCCTTCTCCTATTTTTCTGCCGTTTACCATCCTGCACCACGCCTTTCCATCCTGATATTAATATGCTTTAGAATCCGGGCATATATAAGGAAAGAATCCCTCACTGCATTGAAATGTGAGCTCTTGTTGTCGTCCAGATAAATCGTTTGTATCGGAACCTCCATAATTTTAATTTTTTTGCCGACATACTCAAGCAGCACATTTATCTCATACTCATATCTGTCACCATCAATCTGCCTCATAAAATCTATGTGCTTATCTGAAAAAGCCCTGAGTCCTGTCTGCGTATCCCATACTTTTACCCCCTGTCACAAAGAAAAATACATGCCTTGTAATATCATTTCCCAGCCGGCTTTTTATCGGGACATCATTATCAAAGCCTCTCGCACCAAGTACAAGTGCATCCCGGTTTTCCTCAGATTTCTCTGTAACTCTTAAGACATCATTCATGTAATGCTGTCCATCGGCATCAAGTGTCACAACCACATAGCCGTTTGTATCTGCCAAACCGCTGTTTTTCTGTGCTATATAATCAAGCCCTGTTCTTAGTGCTGCTCCTTTTCCTCTGTTTGTCCTATGGTGCAGCACATCGGCACAGGCGATTATCTCTGTAAAAATATCATTGCACGTTTCATCACTTCCATCATCAACCACAACAATATTAAATCCATATTTAACATGCTCGTGTGTAATTTCTATAAGCTTATCATCCGGATTGTATGCCGGTATCAGTGCATATCTCATATCACTCATAATGAAGACCTCCTTTTCTTTTATGAGTAAAGGATATGACATCAACCTTAAATGAAGTTTAAATCATAATATTTAATCATAATTTAATTAATTTTAAATTTTATTTTTAAAAATTATACACCTCTGCACAGCATAGCTGATTACAAAAAGTGTCAGCTCTGTAAATATTTTTGCTATATAAAGTTTAAGCCATGGAATTGTTGAATATAAAAGCAGCACCACATTGTTCATGCACAATATGAAAACAGCCAGTAAAAAATACGACAATGCAGATTTAATTGTCTGCTTTTCTTTGAAAACCAGACGGCAGTTTATCATATAGTTGCACGCTGCACTCACAATACGCGCTATTATATTTGCTGTTAATATATAGATTTTTGTATTTGGAAAAATAAAAGAAAGTCCGCAAAACAATGCATAGTCTATGAGAAAGCTCATAAATGATGATGTTGCGAACTTTATAAATTTAGATTTCATATTGCATCATCCTCCTTTGGCAATTCGGATGATACAATATGAACCTTAATGGAAGTTTAAATACACATATAATAATTTCCTACCGGCTGCCTTTTATCTCCGGCTGGAATTTCTTTATATCACTTGCTATCTCACCGCTTAAAAGAAGCATACAGATGAGGTTTGGAATAGCCATAAGCGCGTTTGCGATATCTGAGAAATTCCACACCAGGCTCAAAGTCTGTGTACAGCCTATGTATGCAACGAGTGAGAAAATTACCCTGTAAACCATGTTAAACCGGTGTGTGCCAAGCAAATACTCAAAGGCCTTCTCTCCGTGATACTCCCAGCCAAGTATTGTCGAAAAAGCAAACAAAGTGATACCTATTGTCACAAGCCATCCTCCGCCTGTTCCAAGCACTGTCTTAAAGGCCGCTATGGTGATATCAGAGCCTGTCAGATAGTCTCCAGCAGCATCTTTCATGCCAAGCACGCCTGATGATGCAATTGCCAGTCCGGTGATTGTACAAACAACTATTGTATCCCAGAAGGTTCCTGTCATGTTGATATAACCCTGGCGTACCGGATTGTCGGTTGTGGCTGCCGCTGCTGTGATTGCAGCTGAACCCATGCCTGCCTCATTTGAGAAAACACCTCTGGCTACACCATAACGCATAGCATTCATCATTGACGCTACGATTGTTCCACACATTCCGCCGCCCACTGCCTTGACAGAAAATGCCATCTTGAAAATCATTGCAAGGCCGGCCGGAAGGTTAGAGATATTTCCTATTATTACTATAAGTCCACAGATTACATAGAAGATAGCCATTACAGGCACAACAACCGATGAAACCTTTGATATTGACTTGATACCACCTACGATGATAAGAAGTGCAAACACTGTAATAATTATTCCTGACAGCCAGGTTGGCACATTAAAGGTAGCCTTTAATGCACCTGATATAGAGTTTCCCTGTGTCATGTTTCCGATTCCAAACGAAGCTACCACTGCAAAAAATGCAAAAAGCCATGCTAAAACAGCTCCAAGCTTCTTATTCTTTATTCCCTTTTTCATCGTATACATCGGGCCACCGCTCATTTCGCCCTTTTCATTTACCTCCCGGTATTTGATGGCAAGCATACACTCAGAGAATTTTGATGTAAGTCCAAAGGCTGCTGAAATCCACATCCATACCAGTGCTCCCGGTCCTCCGGAAACCATAGCTGTAGCGACACCTACTATATTGCCTGTACCGATTGTAGCTGCAAGCGCCGTGGTCAGTGCCGAGAACGGTGATACATCACCCTCTCCTCTGCTCTTTGTGCGAGCCTCCTTGCTGAGTGTTCTCTTTAGCGCATATCCCAGGTTTCTCCATGTAAGAAATCTCATCCGAAATGTCAGATAAATTCCTGTTCCAACCAAGAGCACCAGCATAACCGGCCCCCAGACAAAGTCATCAATTGCCGAAATAACATTACTCAATTCTTTCATAATACACCCTCGCTTTCCTCCAACCCTGCATAAAAATGCAAAAAAGAGCGATGTATGAACAACATCGCTCTTTTGTTAGATTACTTATTAAATTAAACACTATTTTAAACTTTTTTCGCAATATGTCAAGAAAAAGTTTTTCTTGCCTTTAAACTAAATCATTTACCTATATTATTTACGGTTTGGCTTTTTCGCAAAAAGTGCTGCTCCCACAAGACTTATCGATGCAAACGCCAAAGCGAGCATGCCCATAAGAGGGTTTGTATCACCTGTCTTTGAAGCCTTCTTTACTGTAGCTTTTTTAGCTGCAGTACCTGTTGTGTCAGTGGTCGTAGAATTTGACTTGCTGCCTGTTGCTACAGCTGCTTTTGTATCTGCCCCATTTGAGCTTCCTGTACCTCCGGATACCGCACCTGTGCTTCCTGTACCACTTCCCGGTGTTCCCGGATTTACAGCTTCTTTTTTCTTTAGGCTTTCAATAGCCTTATTGAGTGATGCAACTGCATTGTCAACCTTTGTCTGGTCATCCTTTTGCTCAAGCACTGCTTTTGCACTTGAAAGCACCTGTGAGAATGTCGTCCAGCTGTCTGCTGTGTAATCTGCCTCTTTGAGTGTGTCTGCTTTTTCAATTGCACTCTCAAGTGCTTTAGTATCAATGACTACAGGCTTCTCATATGTAAATGAAAGCTCATCCTTATATCCTGTTGCTGATACCTTGATTTCAAAGCTTGAACCCTCAGCAAACGGAGCCTGAGTAGTATCAATTGTGCCATCTTCCTTGATAAGCTTTACAGCACCCTTGCCTGTTGCCGGATAATCCTTACCATTTACATTTACAGACTTGATTTTTCCAATAAAATCTGCAAACTGTGCTGCTGATGCACCATCTGCCACTACAAGCTTCGGTGCTGTTGCATCATTATTGTATGCCGCAGAAACTGCATCTGCATAGAGCTCGAATGTTGTAGTGATTGGGGCATATTTATTGCTCTTATCGGATACTGTCAGCGTATACTCTGTATTCTCTGCATCCTTCGGATATGTAATTACAAGCTTATTAGTCTGAGTATAGCTTGCTGCATATGTTGACACTGCCGATGCTAAGTTTTCCTCTGTAACCTTAAATCCCTTTACTTCATTTCCTTTTGCATCTGTAACTGCATATTCTGCGTTAAAATCATCCGGAAGTGTAACGTCAAGATTAGTCTGTCCTGCTGATACAGCTGCATTTTCTACTTCAACTGCTGCATCCTTAGCGTGCTCAAGTACCTTGTAATCTACAGGTAAAGTGAAGATTCCTTTACTTGTATAGTATGTTACATTTTTGATTGTCTTTCCAACCATAGACTTATAATGCTCAGATGAAAGCGGACATCCATGGCTATCTGTAATAATTCCCACACTCCATGCAAGCTCCTCTGTTTTCCAGATGTTCTCCACATGACGCATAGCATAATCTGTGTTGTCATCAGTGCTTACAATAACACCGTAAACCACATCGTCATCTTCAAAGCCCATAGCATCCTTTATGCCATCAAGATTGAGCTGATAGTCTCCGTACTTTGTTTTTGTCTTGAACTTTGTAGTCACCTTATCAGCAGCTATCTGCGTCTTAGTTCCATTTACAATGCCAAATGACAGTTTTTTATCTGTGCCTACTGTTGCTGTCTTATAATATGAAGGCACCTCACTAAGTACATAGTATGAGTAGTCAGCACTCTCAAAAAGAGACTTCTTTCCTTCATATGTTGTTGTAGAAACCTTGCCCTTGATATTTGTTGTGATATCTACCTTACTGTCATCTGTAATCTGTGTATAATCCTTATTATTATCATAGAAATCATCTGTGACCTTTACCGGGAAGGTTACACCGTTTATGTGCTCTCCTTCTGAATCAGCATGATATGAGCCTGCTGCCAGAGTATTTCTGGTCTTCTGCTTTGTGGCAGATGTGGTGGCATCTACTGCGACTGAATTGTTATTAAGATCAGCCTTGTAAAACTCATCATATGGAATGTTCATGAGTACATACTGTGATTTCAGGTTATTTACAGCGTCTGTGAGGTGTGATAATGCTTCCTTTGCTTCAGATTGCATGAGGTCAGTCTTTGCTAAAGCATCCTTTGCTTCCTTAAGCTCAATCTGCATATTTGACCATGTTTTGTCAGTATAAAGCTCCTGGTTCAGCTTATCAGCCTCCAAAACCTTATCAGAAAGAGCTTTCTTTGAAGTCTCATCTGCCGGTACCTGTGGTGTAACTATATTTGCAGCTGTTGCCTCAAAATTATATGTATAGTCCTCATATCCCAATGCATAAATTGTAACAGACCAGTATCCTGTTCCATCATATCCACTTGGCAGGCTGCATCTGAGCGAATCGGTGAGACCAAGCTGGATTCCCATAGACTTATGCATCCAGTTATCTGATGCAAACTTTGTTCCATATGTGGCAAGCGCTTTGGTTCTTGTGCTGTCATTACCATAATATGTCCACTTAACCGCCTGCATATTGGCTCCAAGATCACCATAGTTACCGTTAAAATCAACTCTTAAAAACTCTCCGTATGATCCGCTTGCATCCTTAACTGTACCTGTAACATCAGCTTTTTTAAGAGAAGTATCTTTCACACCGGAGTCGGTTCCGGTTGCTCTGGCAGAAAAGCTGAAGCTTCCGTCAGCGTTCTTCGTAACAGTCTTAAGACCGTTTGTATTTTCTGTAACGTCCGCTATCTCGTCTATTGTATTAAGGTTGCCCTCTCCGAAACCGCCTTTTAAGTCAGAACCATTCTCGTAAACGGTATATTTTGCCTTAAATGCCTCGTAGTCTGACTCTTTTACCTTTACCGGTACAAACTTAAGTCCTGTTACTTTGTAGTCCTTTAGCTTGAGAGTTGTTCCATCTTTAGTAAATACACCCTTATTGTAATTATATTCAGTACCATCTGTCATGACAGCAATTTGCTGATTATTTTCGCCTGTCTTCCAATATGAAAGATTGAGTGTCGTACCTTCTTCTGTCTCGACAATAGCATTACACTGGAAGCTTCCTCTGTGAAGGCCATGATTTGCAGTGGCACGGGTTACCGTATCAAAAGCTCCTTTATCCGATTCATTATGTGAATCCTTTTCGCTTGAAGATGCTGTGCTTCCGGCGGCCTGAACTCCCTCAGCAGCCCAGTACTCTGCCCATGTAAGCCCTGCATAACAGTATACATATTTTTCTTCTGCCGGCTTTGACTCCTCCTTAGCTGAAGCTGACTGAATTGCTTCAAGAGCTGCTTTTTTTACCGCAGTTGATGTACGTGTTGCTCCTGAAACAGTATCCCAGCTGTTTATTGTCTCTTCTGTTGCAGCCTGACCTTCCAGCTTTGTCTTTATACCTTTTGATTTGTTATATGCCTTATTGAAATACGAGTCATTGTCAGAATCATATCCATTTTCAGGTGAGACAGTTATATCCGAAAACTTTCCGTCCTTTACCGTCAGCTTTACATTTACATCATATTCATCCCACTCATCATCTGTATCTTCCTCTGTTCTTGTCACATGAGCCGTGCTGCTATACGTCCCGTCAGCCGCCACCTGGCTGCCTGTCACTGCAAATGCACTTGTCGGAAACATGGTGGCTGTCACCGATGCTGTCAGTGCAAATGTAAGAAATTTCTGTGCTAAAATCTTTCTCTTCATTTTTTCCTCCTTAAGATTTTAATGCTTTATAGTTAATGTGGCTGCCTTCTAATTTGCAATCCACAATTGCTACCGATTTCAATATTAAGCATATATACTTAATTGATATCTTTTCTCAATAAGTTAGTATTCTCTAACCTGCGTTTAAAAAATTTTTCCCGCTTATTCCTACTGCGGGAAAGACCTTTTGTGCGACAATTCCTATCAAAAGTCCTGTCAGTGTGCCAGCCACAAGAAGTGGTGGCAGATAATACCCAACTGCAGTGCTTTTAAGCACTATCGCAGCGGCCAAAAGCTGTCCTATGTTGTGGCTGATTCCACCAGCTACGCTAACACTGACCATCGAAAATTTGTCTGTTTTCTTTATAATAAGCATTACCGTAAGACTCAGCAGACCACCTGCCAGACTGTATATGATGGAAACACCATTTCCAAACATAAAGCCCACGAGAAATATCCTCATTATCACTACAGTAAGTACCTCACAAGGCCCAAGGAAAAATATTCCAAGAACAGTGACCAGATTTGCCACTCCCAGCTTAATACCCGGAATGCCTATGCTTATCGGAATAAGGCTCTCCACATAACTGAATATCATCGCAAGCGCCACAAGCATGGCGCCGTATGCTATTTTTCCTGATTTAGTCATATTTCTTTTCATTTAGTTTTGTTCTCCATAATACCTGCATGCTACACACCAAGCCATATACATATAGCTATAAGTATCGCAGCTCTTATACCAGTAAACCAAAGCTCATTTCCTCGGAGCCGCTTTATACCTGTATGAATATTGCTCTTCGGACATATTCCGTTACATTTCTGACACTGGAAGCAGTCACCTGATATCCTGCCTGAGCCATCATCCGGTAAACCTATGTCACACGGACATATCTTCTCACAGGCTCCACAGCCCTTTATGCAGCCTGCTCTATCCCTGTGCAAGGTAAAGGCATCTGCTATAGGGAGTATTGAAAAAACAGCTCCCATCGGACACATAAAGCGGCAGAAAAACCTCTCCTGCACACACATACCGATGATTATAAGCACAAGCACTACTGCTCCTGTGATATATGAACCAAGACCTAAATTTCCTGCCCGAAGCATTGAGAAAACATCCCACGGACTTGTGCCCTTCAATGAGCTATAAACTCCCAGATAGCATAATATCAATATGATTGTAAGTATCACATATTTCATATATGTAAGCTTTTTTGCAGCCTTCGCCGGTATACTCACCGGCTTTTTATTAAGCTTACGGCAGCATGACACATATAGTGCATGCATCGCATCGCCAAAGCTTCCGAATGCACAGGCAAAACCACAGAAGAATCTGCCGAATATCATTGTGTACACGCAAAGCATCAGAAGAACCGCTACAAATGATGTAAGTTCAATTCTGTTTCCTGAGCCAATCTGTGTAAAAATATACTTGACGCCATTGAACGCTGCCGTGAACATTGACGGAAAAAGTATAAAAAATAAAAGCTGCATTCCTGCACGAAACCATGTCTGTATCTTTCTATTTCGAAGCTTTGGATTCATATCTTTTATTCTCATCTATTTCACCGCCTTTTCAAGTGCCTGCTTAGTGGCATTTCTTATTGCAGTTGAGCTGAATGTCGCACCGCTTACCGTGTCCACATCCGCAGACTGTGCCGAAATAATGGACGGTATGATATCCTCTGCCATCGCCAGGTATGCGCCATCTTCCTTCTCTGCCGCTGTAATGTCAACCGATGATATTTTCCCCGCCTCGATTGTCACCTTGACATCTACATTTCCACCAAAGCCCTCTGCACTGCCTGTGTATGTGCCATCCTTATAAGCTCCTTGACTGTCTGTGCTTTCAGTTTCTGCAGCAATATGCTGCGTATTTTTATTTTCCTGTTCTCTTTTATCTATTGTCATGTTGTATCCCCAAAGCGACGATACAACTATAAACAGGCTCACCAGTCTGATCCAAAATTCCTGCATGTTATCTCCATCCTGTAAATGTCCTTGCGGTTTTATTTCTTTTTAGCAGCTTCAAGTGCGCTCTTACAGCCATCAATTATAGCCTTTGATGTGCATGTGGCATGGGAAACAGTATCAATACTGCTAAAGTCAATGCTGTCTGCATTTGTCTGTGATGTAAGAACAGAAACCATACCGGGCTGATTTTTTGTACCATCTACCGCTTTCTTTATATAAGAAACATTTTGTGAATCTCCATCTCCCTTTACATCAGTAATGGAAACTATCCTGTCATTTGCTATAGTCACCTTCATGCTCAGATTATATGCACTAAAGTCCATGTCATCATCCGGTATGCACAGTGTAGATACATCATATGTGCCATCCTCGTATACATTTGTGGATGTATCATTTTTCTGAAGTGCATTTATTGCAGCCTGAAGCTTCTCCTGTGCGCAGCTTACATCCTTCTTAGTTGACTCCGCGGATTCCAATACCTCCTGTGCATCCCCCAGACGTATCTGAAGCAGATACCAGCTAAGCTGTGTGTACTGTGCGCCGTCAAGCGATGCTTGCGACTGCACAAGCTTCAACAGGACTGCCTTGTCCTCTTCTCCCGCAATATTGCTATTATTATCATTGCTGTTATTGCTATCTGAATTGCTGCCACCGGTATTCTCACCTGCAGTTGTCTTTCGTGCTTCCTCAAATGCAGCCTTTACGGCTCCTATGAGTCCCTTTGAGCTGTAGGTGGCTCCTGATACCGTATCCACATCCGCACTCTGCTTTTTCATCATATTTTTTAACACATCCATTGCATTAGTGATAAAAGGCTCATCATCTTGTTTTTCAGTGACAAGAATCGCCTTAAGCGTCTTGTCCTGGATAACAACCGCTACCCTTATGTCACCCTTGTAGCCCTCTGCTGTGCCGTAGTATATACCGTCAACATACGGAAGTGTACCTTCTGTGCCCTGTTCAGATGCACTGCCGGATGAATTTTTACCAGTCTGTCCATTTCCCGATGCCTCTGCAGCACCCTGTTTATCTGTATTATTGCCCGTTGTCTTATCACTCACAGCTGCCTGGCTCAGTGCACTTCTTACAGCAGCTATGATTCCACGCGAGCTGAATGTAGCACCTGAGACTGTATCCACGTTAGTGCTCTGCTTTTCGACTATTGTATCAAGCAGCGATGATGCGCTCTTTACATAGCTATCACCATCCTTTGTGCTGACTATGCTTATAGAGGCTATTTTACCGCCTGATATATCAACCTTTACCTTCATAGTGCCCGCAAAGCCTTTTCCGGTGCCGTAATATGTGCCATCCTTGTAAGCGGATGCGTCCTGTACAGCCGCTATCTCTGCCAAAGAGCTGTCAGACTCTGACTCTGATGTGCTTTCCTGTTTTGATTTTCCTGTAACACCATTATCCTTCTCACCTGTCAGGGCATTTTTCACTGCTCCGATTATTCCGTTTGAACTGTATGTAGCTCCGGATACAACATCCACATCAAAAGATTGCGACGCTATAATCCTGTCTATTACAGCCTTTGCCCTATTGAAAAATGCCTCATCATCCGTAGATGAAAGGATATCAATGGAAGTAATCTTCTTATCCATGATAGTTACAGCCACTGTCACAGGTCCGCTAAAGCCTGTCGCAGAGCCCTTGTACACACCATCTGCAAGTTCGAACGAGCCTGTGGCTGTTTGTGTATCCTCTGCAGCATTCTCTGTTTCAGTATCAGTCACCCTCTCTGAAACCTGGTGCTTTTTATCCTTCGAAGGTTCACTCGCCTTTGTCTGATATCCACTCAATGAAATCACCACACATGCTGCAATCACAAGTGACACTCCAAGTGGTGCATATACCTTTATTTTTTCCAAAACTTCCTTGAACTTCATATATACCTCTTATATTTCCGATAGCACCGCTATCTGTACAATATTACTTTTGCTCTGCTCTATTTTGCATTTATTACCTCATACTCATAGTCAGATGAATAGTCATCCGCTATCCCCTCTGAAATATACATGCTGTCATCATCTGTAAGCAGTACGAAATCAAATTCATCACTGTGTGCCTTCCAGAACTCACACGCCTTATCCTTTCCCATGATAAACAGCGATGTTGACAATCCATCTGCGAGTGTTCCATCATCACTCACGATAGTGACTGATTTAAGTCCGCTCTCTGCAGGATAGCCTGTAGCAGGATCTATGATATGGTGGTAGATTTTTCCATCCTGCTCAAAATAACGCTCATATCCACCGGAGGTGATAACCGCCTTGTCGCTCACATCAACCACTCCTATATACTGACTTTCATCCTCCGGGCTTTGCACAGCAACTCTCCACTTGCTGCCATCAGTCTTGGTTCGGTAAGTCTGGACATTGCCTCCCAGATTCACAAGACCGCTATCCACGTCATACTCCTTGAAAATATCCATAATCCTTGATGAAGTATATCCCTTTGCAATACCACCAAGGTCTATCTCCATACCTGCATCATCAAAGGAAATCTCTCTGCTTTTATTGTCGTAATCTATTTTTGAAACATCTGCAAGCTTTAGCAGCTCTTTTAGAGTTACATCATCCGGCACCTTAAAGTCCTTCGTCGGAAATCCCCACTCCTGCATAACAGGATATATCGCTATGTCAAAGGCTCCATCAGTCATCGTACTAAGCTCAATTCCTCTCTGCACGAGATATCCCCCATCCTCTGACAAAGTGGCTGACTTATTCACATTCAGCTTTGCTATTTCACTGTCTTCATCTCCTGTAGAAAGCAATGCATCAAGCCGCTTTATCTCTTCTATAGATGCATCCACCGCTTTTTTCGCATTTTTACCATATGCAGTCACTGTCATATATGTATCCATTGCAAATACTTCCTGTGAGGACTCATTTGCTGATTTTAAATCACTATTTATTCCTTCCTGCGAAGCTGTTGTATTCTCTGTCGCATCACTTCCACCTGAGCCACAACCGGTCACTGCCAATGCGACTGTCAGTAATATCGCAACTGCTATCTTATTTTTCACCTTATTACCTCTTATCTAAAAAATATATATTGTTAACTTACGTATATTACGCTAACTTATGTATCACTTTTCTATCTTAGATTAGTTTTTGCTAACTTCGACATTTTATTTTAAATCACGTTTTATGTCAATAACAGTCCACGAAAAAAATACCTATCGATTTTTTTTATCATTAATTTTTTCTTGCCTTTATCACGCTAACGTGGTAGCATGGTTACTAAATAAACTATTA
>OGCN01003553.1_pt1 | contig 14820 bp, 7 predicted proteins | sample 1570181 | NCBI WGS metagenome assembly OGCN01 (sample SAMEA4370584, study PRJEB24528) | human gut metagenome | reverse complement strand
GTAATTACATTGATTAGGAATCTGGGACCGGAATTTGAGGCAGTATATGTGGCAACAGAAGGACCGATACGGGAAAGGCTAATAGCAGAAAATATAGATTATTGCCTGGTAGATGTGTTTGACCGTAAACATCTGCGCAGCGTAATATTACGATATCAGCCGGATATTGTGCATGCACATGATTTCTCCGCAACGGTCCTTTGTGCTTCTTTAAAGCGAAATTTTCGATTGATTTCACATTTGCACTATGATCCGCCGTGGGTCACACGCTGGAATATAAAAACTCTGATATTCGCGGGATGCGCAAAGCGCATCGACTGTTTATTGGGAGTATCGGAGAAAATGTTTCAGTCTATGATTTTTTATCCGAGATATCGTTCGAAGGCAATGGCAGTAGGAAATCCAATGGATTTTATAAGAATCAGAAACCTTGCGCAGACATCAACAGATGAAGAAACGATAGATATTCTTTTTGTTGGAAGACTTGTGGAGCAGAAAGATCCGCTTCGATTTTTAGAATTGATCCGAAAACTGAAGCTTGCAGACTGGCCAAATATCCGAGCAGTTATGCTGGGGGCAGGAGAATTGCAGCCTGAGTGCGAAAAATTTATTCATAAACATGGACTGAATGGAAATGTCGAGATGGCTGGTTTTGTTGATAATCCTTATGCCTATATGAAGCAGAGCAAGCTGCTTTGTATGACTTCAAAGTGGGAAGGATTTGGTCTTGTGGTGCTTGAAGCGAATGCGTTGGGAATTCCGGTTCTGTCAACTCCTACATCAGGCTGCCTTGATATCCTTGGTACGGATGTGCCTGAGATATACAGAAATGATGAAGAGTTAGTGGGCAAGGTGTTACATTTGCGTGATTGTGATGACACATATGGGGTATGGAAAGCACGTGCAATAGAACGGGCGGAAAAGTTTGATAATATACAGGCTTATATGGACTGTATCCAGCAGATTTACAGAAATGAGGATTAATGATTGATTAGTGTATTGTACGCATGTAACGCGGCATATTTGAGACAGACGATTATATCTGCAGCTTCTGTGCTCATGCATAACGGAAATGTGCATTTATATTTTTCGCTGGATGGAATAACATCGAAAATTCAATGTGAAATAGAGAATGCATTAAGTCGGTGGAGCCCAAGGATTACGTTTATCAAGCTTGAGGATCTTCTTTCAAACATAGAACTTGGTAAAGGAGATCGGCATCCCAGAACTATTTACGCCAAACTGTTTATGGAACAGGTGGTAGAGGAGGATAGAATTCTTTACCTGGACAGTGATGTGATTGTGAATGGTTCGTTGGATGAGCTGTTTAGCCGAAATATGGAAAAGGAATATGTGGCGGGAGTCATGATGCCTTATTCATCAAAATTAAAGAAAGAGATAGCAGCAGTTAGTGGAGAACCATATATCTGCGATGGGGTAGTTCTGTTTAATATGGAACTGTGGAAAGAAGGGCAGCTGACGGAATCCTGCAAAAATTACATTGAAAGTTGCTGTGGAGAGCCGCCGATGATGAGCGAAGGAACTCTAAATCATGTGTGTGCAGGAAGGATAGGAGTATTGTCTCCGGAATATAATCTGATGCCATCTATGCTTGTATATAGCTGTAGCCAGATAAAGGAACTATTTTTAGCAGATTGCTATTATAAGGAAGCTGATCTGGAGAAAGCTAAGGCATGTCCGAAAATTGTACATTTTATGAATGAACTTTATAATCGGCCATGGTACGAACCATGCAGTCATCCTATGAAGTATTTTTATCTGGAAACAGAAATGACTGTTTATGGTAAAAATGATGTTCAGCAGCGGGAATTGCCGCTTCATACCAGACAAACCAGATGGCTAAGATATCATTTGCCATTCCAGATATTTAAGGTTCTATATCATATAAAAAACAGGAAATAGAAATTATGAAGTTAAAAAAATTGGTAAAAAAGTTTCAACGGGTATGGAAAGATGAGGGTATCACGACAGCAATCGGTCGTGTACTTCATTTTGCCGGAAACACAGAAGGTAGAAAGAACCGTCGAATTGATATAAAAAGAGCAAAAAGTACGAAAGGCAGCGTTTTGTTCATTAATGGGTGTTGTGTAGAACATCCTACGCGATACAGAGTTTTGCATCAGATGGAACAATTACGGCTGGCCGGAATTGTTTGCGAAAAAGTCTTCTTTGAAGATATTGATTTAAAAATGGAAGAAAATTTTGAAAAGTTTATTTTCTTTCGCTGTGAGTGCACAGAAGATGTGGAACGCTTTATTCGTAAAGCAAAGGCAGATGGAAAGAAAGTATATTTTGATATAGATGATCTTGTGATTGATACAAAATATACGGATCAGATTCCGTTTGTACAGGAATTGACACCTTTAAACCGCAGATTGTTTGATGCAAGTGTAACCCGCACAGGCGAGACTCTGAGATTATGTGACGCAGCAATTACGACAACAGAAGGGCTGGCAGAAGAATTAGGAAAGGTGGCCCCTGTGGTTTATATTAATCGGAATGCTGCTTCAAAACGAATGGTGGAATGTGCCCAGTATGCACTGGAAAGAAAAAAAGAAAACAGTGACAATATGGTGTGGTTAGGGTATTTCAGTGGCAGCCTGACGCACAATAACGATTTTGAAATGATTCGTCCGGCGTTAGAGAGAATCCTGGGTGAATATCAAAATGTTGGCCTGATACTGGCGGGAGAATTGAATGCATCGGATACACTGAATCAGTACAAAAAACGGATTGTTAAAAAGCGGGCAACCAGTTGGCAGGAACTTCCCAATTTGCTTATTCAGGCGGATGTCAATCTGGCTCCATTGGAAGACACGCTGTTTAACCGTGCCAAATCAGAAATTAAATGGATTGAAGCTGCGCTGGTCAAGGTACCGACTGTAGCAAGTAGGGTTGGAGCGTTTGAGGTTATGATAGAGGATGGAAAGACCGGTTTCTTGTGTGAGAATACAGAAGAAAGCTGGTATAACTGTTTAACACAAATGATTGACGATAAACAAGCGAGAGTAAACGTGGGAACAGAAGCTTATGAATATGTGATGAAGCATTGCACAACAGAGGCAGCGTCGAAAAATTATGTGAGCTTATTAAACTTGTAATTATAGAAATATGGAGAAAACGATGAAAAAAAATAATCCTTATGAAAAGATGAGCCCTGAAGAGCGAGCGTTCTATGATGAACTTCAGGAAGAAATAAAAAAGGCAGAGAATGAAGAGGCATACGAAAAGTCAAAGAAAAGTGGGGAAAATGAGAAAGCAATAAAGGTAGAGTTTGATGATTATGAGAGCGCGTACCTTTATTATAAAGCTAAGTATGAGGCAATTCGAGATGCCTCTTTTTGGCGTATGACAGAGCCACTGCGAAAGTTGGTTGATTATTATAATTGGAAGCGCACGGGAGTAAAGAAAAAGATTCTTGAAGATGAAATCAGTGTGAAACCGGTAAGCGCAAGACGTACAGAAATAGGTGTACATTTGCACTTATATTATGAAGACTTACTGGATGAATTTTGCGGATACTTTGATAATATTCCAGAAAAATTTGATTTGTACATTTCATGCAAAAAAGGAGCAGATATTGCAGTAATTAGGGCGCGTGCAAAAAAAATCAGGTTTGTTGATAAAATTGTTATTCGGGAAACACAAAACAGAGGCAGGGATATTGCGCCTTTTTATGTCTTATTTGGAAAAGAATTATCCGAGTATGATATATTACTTCATGTGCATTCTAAAAAATCTCTGTATACAGGAGGAGAAAAAGCGGAATGGCGTCATGAGGCATTAGATGGTGTTTTGAAGAATGAAGCAATGGTAAAAGAAACATTGCGTTTAATGCGTTCAGGAAAACCAGGGGCAGGATTAGTTTTTGGAGAAATGTCAAAAACTCTTCCGTTAATGGCGTTACACTGGCTTTATAATACTGGAAAAGGTATGGAATTACTACAAAAGATGAATATACCATTTGAAAATGGAATGTTTTTTTATCCAGTCGGTAGTTTCTTTTGGGCCAAGACAGAGGCAATTAGACCTATTTTTGATTTGAAACTAACTTATAAAGATTTTGATGAGGAAAAGGGACAGATTGATGGAACTTTAGCACATGCACTTGAACGAGTTATTGCATTTGTGACCAGACACCGTGAATATGACATGTATATTTATGATGCGGATTCTGATAAATTTTCAAAAAATATTAGTTACAAATGTTTTCATCAGTACTTCTCATATAATGTTCAGAATTTAAGTGAATTGTTAAAAAAAGAATTTGAAATTATTACGTTTGATGTTTTTGATACGCTGATTACGCGGATAGTATATGAGCCGGATGATGTCTTTCGATTAATGGAGAGAAAGATATGGTATCAGTATGGAAAACGGGTTAATTATTTATCGTTGAGAAAAAAGGCTGAAAGCATTGCTTGGAATGAACAGGGAGATTACTGCAATATTCACCATATTTATGAAAAATTGCCAGAGATTTCCAATTTCACAAAAATTGAAGCTGAACAGTTAAAACAGTTGGAAATTGATTTGGAATATGATCTTTGTGTTCCGCGAGAAGATGTATTGGAAATATTCAATTCATTAATTAAGGCTGGGAAAAAGGTAATTTTGATTAGTGATATGTATTTGACGACTCCAATTGTTGAAAGAATGTTAGAAAAATGTGGTTATAAAGGATATGATGATTTATGGTTGTCATGCGAGAAAGGAAAAAGAAAGGATAGAGATACGATATGGAATGATTTTTTTGAAATATATGAAAAAAAGAAGACAATTCATATAGGTGACAATCCACATTCGGATATTCAAACTATCATAGATCGTAGAAGAAACGCATTGTTACTGTTGTCACCAATTGATCAGTTTCGAATTTCAAAACAATATGAGCGGTATCAATCTTATATAGGGAATGGTCTGGATAATTCTTTGATGATTGGTTATATGGTGAATGCATGCGAATATAATTCACCATTTTCATTAAAAGAAAATGGATTTCCCACAATGAAAACTATTCAAAGTGTAGGATGTGGAGTATTTGCTCCTATTTTGATGAAATATATGGAGTATCTTCATGAAACAAGCCGTTCGGATGCGAAATTATTATTTCTCTCAAGAGAGGGCTATTTTTTAGAGAAATTGTATCAAGCATATTGTAAAGCAACTGGGGAAAAAGAATTAGATCATGTGTATTTTTTGACATCCAGACGAGCAACATCTGTAGCACAAATAAGATCGTTTGAAGATATAAAAGATTTATTGCAGATAAAGTATGAGGGAAAATTATCTAACATATTAAACGAGCGTTTTGGCATGGAAAATATTCAAATAAGTAAGGACGAGCGAATTTTGTTGCCTGAAGAACAAGCAAAAATGTTGGTTGCTTTATCTGAGCATATTCATGAAATAATGGAGGAAGCGAAAAGCGAAAGAGAGTTATATTTAGCATATATTTCTCAAACAGTAGGACATGATATGGACTGGGAAAAAGCAGTTCTTGTTGATGTAGGATATTCAGGAACAATTCAGTATTATCTGATGAAGATATTGAATAAACGTTTGGATGGATGTTATTTGGCTTGCGAACGCAATATGAAGCCAGTGAAAATAAACGGAACGTGTAGAAGTCCATATACTTTTTGGAGAGATAAGTCTTTTATAAAAGGGCAGTTATTTTTAGAAGCCGTAACGGCGGCACCGCATGGCCAGATTGTAAAATTCAAAAAGGATGGAGAGAAAATAGTTCCAATAATGAAAGCAGAGAAAAAATTATATTGGGAAAAAGCTGAACCATTTCAGAAAACAATATACTCATATGTGGAATTTATGGGAGCGATAATGGAGAGATATCATTTACAAGTGAATGGACAATTAGCAGAGCGAATGTTTAGTGATATTCAGTGCAAGGGCTTTTTAAATGATAATTTAAAAGATACATTCTGTGTAGGCGATGGATATTGCAGTGATGGAGATTGGGTTTATAACGAGACTAAGGGTGATTGGGAATTAAGACATTAATGAAATTTTGAATCAAGAAAACGTAATTAAATAGTGGAAGGAATTAAAATGTCGAAATATGATTTTTCTTTAGATCTTACAGATACTACTTCAACGGGATTGATTTTAAAAGAAATAAAAAAAGAATCCACCATTTTGGAATTTGGCTGTGCAACAGGACGAATGACAAAATACATGAAAGAAAATCTGGATTGCAAAGTTTATATTGTTGAATATGAACGGGATGCATATGATGTAGCAGCTCATTTTGCCGTAGATGGGGTCTGCGATGATATTTTGAAATTCACATGGGTGACTCAGTTTAAAAACATTAAATTTGATGCAATTATATTTGCGGATGTTTTAGAACATTTATCCAGACCAGAAGATGTATTGAAACAGTGTAAAAATTTATTGGCTGATGATGGGAAAATCTATATTTCTATTCCTAATATCACACACAATGATGTTTTATTAAATGCAATAAATGATGAATTTAATTATACAAAGGTTGGTCTTTTGGATGATACACATATTCATTTTTGGGGGTTGAAGAATCTTTATAAGCTAGCTGAGAATAATGGATTGTATGTTGAGAAAATAGAAGCAACATACTGTTCAACAGGGATGTCAGAACAAGCTCCTAAAATAGACTATGAAGATAAAGAAAATTTATTTTTACTTAATGCTTTGAAGAAGAGAAGCTGCGGAGAAGTATATCAATTTGTTATGGTGCTTGGTAGGGAAAATGTGCCTGGTACAGTAAATATTAAAAATCCTTTTGTGACAAGTCACATATATTTGGATAAGGGAGAAGGATTCAATTCGGAAGATGTGTTGGCTATACCTGCGTCATATATCGGTAATGATGAATTCCAAATAGGTTTTGTCATGGAAAATATGTCTGGAGTAAGAGCATTTCGAATCGATCCTATTGAACAGCAAAATTGCATTATAACAGAGTGTAAGGTAAATCAGATGGGACAGGAATTACAGTCTGTATATTCGGAAAATGTATATGTAAATGAAGGCGTTCTATTGTTATCTGAGGATCCGATGATAACAATTCCGTCGTTATGTGATACTGGTAGCGTGAAAATACACGTAAAGTTCGTATTGGCTGGCAAGCGTTTCTTAAACGATATGCAGAAAACATGTATAGAGAATATGAACGAGAGGGAAAAGCTGGTAGTAAGAAAGAATGAATTAGAAGTAAGAACGAACGAATTAGAAAATTGCGTACAGATTATGCAGGAAGAAAATGAAAAAATCGTTTTAGAACAGAATGAATTGAAAAATAATATTGAGGATCTGAAGAGAGAAAATGAAACTATTTTGTTAAAACAGAATGAATTGTTGAGGAATGTAGAGCAATTTGAATGTGAACGGAGCATTTTGCAGTCCAGAATCAATGAATATATTATGTTGGTTAATAAAAAAGATGAGAGTATGATACAAAAAGAAAATGAACTCAATTATTATAAAAACCTGTATAGCGTTAGGGTTGTAACTGGTTTTGCACATGCTAAACGTAAGGTAAAAAGTGCATTAAGAAAGTGGGTAAAGAAAGTTGAATAAAAAGTTTTTGGCATCTTTGTTTATTGCCATTATTGCCGTAATTGTGAATATATCTGTGATCTTAAACTTGCGACCAGATATTCAGAGTGCTATGGCAAATTTTCATTTTACTATAATATCAGATCAGGCAATAGAAATTCAAACATTTTATAAAGATGATAGAGAGTTTACGCCTGATCAGGTTGAGACATATGAATATAATACTCCTGGGAAAGCCTGTGAGGTACAAATTCCTGTAGGAGTGGATAGTAAATATATAAGAATAGATTTTGGAGCAATATCAAATAAAACTACGTTGAGTAATTTGTATTGTGATGTAAATAAAAAGCGTTTAGATATAGATGAAAATAAATTATTGCAACCAGTTATTATGAACGAAATAGAAAACATTCAGAACAGTACAGATGGGATTGAAATTTTAGCAAGTTCAGGGGATCCATGGCTTGTGTTTTCTGTAGAGGATATGAATTTAGAACAGCTGTATCTGGAAACTGTTCAGAGCAGATATTTAGTGTATAAGGTATTGTTGTGCATTGCTGTTGATGTCATGGCTCTATTTTGTATGTATAATATAAAAACGATCTTTAGACTGCCATTAGATATTTATACTGATCGGGATATGTTTTGGGATCTTGCAAAAAATGATTTTCAAGCTCGGTTTGCTGGAAGCTATTTGGGAATTGTATGGGCGTTTATCCAGCCGTTTATAACTATGCTTTTGTATTGGTTTGTTTTCCAGGTTGGGTTACGAGCGGGAAAGGTAAGTGAGTATCCGTTTATATTATTTTTAATGTCAGGATTAATTCCATGGTTCTATTTTTCTGAGGCTTTGAGTGGAGCAACCAATGCACTGTTAGAGTATAGTTATTTAGTAAAAAAAGTGGTTTTTAATGTGGAAATTTTGCCAGCAATTAAAGTGATATCTTCTATATTTGTACATTTATTTTTTGTAGCTTTTATCATGATTATATGTGCAGTGTATGGATTTATGCCTGACTTATATTATATTCAGGTTTTTTATTATATTATTTGTATGGTATTGCTTGTTCTTGGTATTTCTTACATTACCGCTGCATGTACAGCTTTTATGAGAGATACGGCTCAGCTAGTTAATATATTTTTAACAATGGGAATTTGGATTACACCAATTATGTGGAATCCGGTCGGGGTTTTATCACTTCCGCTACAAAGATTATTTCAGCTGAATCCCATTTATTATATAGTAGATGGATTTAGAGATTCTCTGCTCAACAAAGTTTGGTTTTGGGAGAAACCGGTATGGACAGTATATTTTTGGATCATTACGCTTTTGATCTATATCGTGGGAATAAAAATGTTTAGCCGGTTAAAGATTCATTTCTCAGATGTACTTTAGGAGGTGCTGATGGACACAGCAGTTAGTGTAAATAATGTTACAAAGATCTATAAAATGTATGATAACCCTAAGGATCGATTCAAAGAATCCTTGGGGTTAGGGAAAAATAAAATATATCATAAAGATTTTTATGCATTAAAAGAGGTTTCTTTTGATGTTCACAAAGGAGAAATTGTCGGAATCGTGGGCCGAAATGGTTCTGGAAAATCTACCATTTTAAAGATTTTAACAGGCGTGTTGAATCCTACGGGGGGGACTGTAAAAATAGCAGGAAAAGTAGCAGCTCTTTTGGAACTTGGAGCAGGTTTCAATATGGAGTATACGGGAATGAAAAATATATATCTCAATGCTACTATGATGCATGTAAGTAAAACTGAAATTGAAAAAAAGATACCGGAAATATTAGCTTTTGCGGATATAGGAGACTATATTAATCAGCCGGTAAAAACGTATTCAAGTGGTATGTTTGTTCGATTAGCATTTGCAGTAGCGATTAATGTTGATCCAGATGTATTGATCGTCGATGAGGCATTGGCTGTAGGTGATGCAAGATTTCAGCTCAAATGCATGAATAAATTTGAAGAATTCGTAAAAGCTGGAAAGACTATTTTATTTGTTACGCATGATGTAAATGCAGTAAAGCGGTTTTGCAGCAGAGCAATCTGGTTAAATCGAGGAAAGCTGATTATGGATGGAAATACAGATGAGGTAACAGATCGTTATCTGGATTTTCTGAAATCAGATATGCCGATAGAACAGTATCTAACTCAAAGCATTTCAGCAGAGAGCGAAAATAAACAAGAGAACTCTGCAAAGCAAGATGTTGATGTATCGGGGATTGATATAGCAGAGATTGATGAGCTTCATATGTATGATGTATCTGGTATGGAGATATCAGATATTGTGCATGGAAAGAAAGTTATTGTTAAAGTAAGCTATCTTGTAAGTGATGAGACTATAGAAGATCCGGTCTTGGGAGTTGCAATCCGGAGAATAGATAATGAATATATATGTGGACTTAATACAAAGCTGGATACTAAAAAAATACCATGGAAAAAAGGCTATAATGAAATAACATTAATATATGATTGTTTCAATTTGATTGGAGGAGAATACTATTTTGATGTTGGAATATTTGACAAAACAGGCATTGTCAATCTTGATTATAAATCAAAAATAAAGAGCTTTTTTGTGAAGATGGATTATATTGCAGAAGGTATTGTGGTTATGAATCACGAATGGAGTGTGGAAAATTAGAATGAAAAATCCTGATATTTTAAAGACGAAAATAGATAAAGCTACAGTAGTATCTTTTGATATCTTTGATACATTATTATTTCGAAAAACGAATGATCCGGAGACAATTTTTGATCTTGTAGGAAAGCATTTTGGAATACATGGTTTTAGAAAACTTCGGATAGACAAACAAAATGAAGCAAGCCGTTTGGTATATGAGCAGAAAAAATATCCACATGCAGATATTGATGATATATATCGTATGCTTGAAAAAACAACAGAATATGAAGTAGATTGGCAGGCCGTAAAAGAATATGAAATTCAGATGGAAAACGATGCATTGGTGGCGAATGAAGAAATGCTGGAGATTTTCCATTATGCTAAGTCTGCAGGAAAAAGAGTGATAGCTACGAGTGATATGTACTTGTTTGCAGCAACTCTGAGGAACATTTTGGAAAGCAGAGGATTTGTCGGATTTGATTATATTTATTGTTCGGCAGATGAACATAAAGCGAAATTTGATAAGAGCTTATTTGCACATGTGGCAGAGCAGGAGTCTGTTCCATTTAATGAGATTTTACATATTGGAGATAAGGCGAGAGATGATGGGGAGTTTCCATCCAGTTTTGGTATAGATACGTTTGTGTATGAGAGGGAATGTCCACTAGATAAGGTTAAGAATGCAGCAGCATCCGAAATTGATAATGGATTATACAAAATTTTATACAACGAGCAGAGAGGATTTTGGTACAATTTTGGAATAGAAGCCGGAGGACCATTATACACGGGACTTTTTTTGTGGTTAAGGCAGAAAATTAATAATACGAATAAGAAGATATTTTTTTTGTCAAGAGATGGATATAATTTATATCAGATATACAAAGATGCAGGGTATACGAATGTTGAATATTTATATACTTCCAGAAGATCTTTAGTTTTAGCGGGAATTACAGAGATGACAGATGAAGTCATGAAAGATTTACCGCCTTATACTAAGGGACAAACAGTAGGGGAAATATTAGATTATTTATGTGTTCCCGTGAATGAGATAGAACATTTAAAAGAAGCTGGATTTGATAATAAAGAAGCGGTGATAAAGACAGAAGCTGATATTGAGAAATTTAGAAAATTATATGTTCTTGATCAGAAAGCATTTTTGAAAAGGTGCCAGTATGAACGAGAAAATGCGAGAAAATATTTTCAGAAAACGGGATTTTTGGATCAAGATAGTATCGTATTTGATTGTGGATGGAGTGGAAGTTCGCAGCATTTAATAGATCGATTGAAGAAGGCTTTGGGATGTAATTATAGCAATTATTTTTATTATTTTGCAATTCGAAATACCCCAAAGAGCCATATTCAATTGCATAATAAGGATTATGAGACATATGCGTTCGATTTTTATAGAAACTTTGCATTACAGAAAAATGTCAGTGAAGCAATCGTCGTATATGAGTTGTTTTTTTCTGCGCCTCATGAATCAGTTTATTATTATGATGAAAATGGTGTGGTCTTTGAAAGGGGCAGAGGTGATCAGGAAAAAGAGCAATTGCTGCAGGGAATACGAGACTATTTAAAATTAAGTGTACCATTTGTAGAAAAATATCCAGTTGAGTATCTTCCAGAAGATGCGCTTGGTCATCTGCAGCATATTGTTCAGAATCCCACAGATCAGGAAGCTGTAACAATAGGAAATCTTCAGAATGTGGATGGCTTTGCACGCCAGAAGGGTGAGCAAAAATATATTGCATATGTAACTGAGAAGCAGTATGCACAGAATCCGCATATTGAAGTGTACTGGTTAAGAGGCTTATTAAAACGATCAGATATATCCGAGCAGTTAAAACAAAAGATCGCAGCATCGCATGGAGTGGCTTATCCAGAGGATACAGTGTCGAAATATCATTTAGAAGATGAGCAAAGCGTAAGAAATTATCAGCGTTGGATAAAAAATTATGAGAAACAAACTGTTGTCATGAAAGAATTGAGCTATACACCTATGTTTTCTGTTGTAATGCCAGTATATAACACAGTAACAGAGCAGCTGAAAGGTGCAATAGATTCTGTATTGGCACAGTCTTATAAAAATTTCGAATTAATTTTAGTAGATGACCATTCTTCATGGACAAATGTTGTTCCGGTTTTACAATCTTATGAAATTAATTCACACGTAAAAGTAATATATAGAGAAACTAATGGACACATTTCAGTTGCTACAAATGATGGAATTAATGCAGCAGTTGGAGAGTTCATAGTATTTATGGATTGTGATGATCTTTTAGCGGAAAATGCTTTATACGAATTCGCAAGCAAACTGAATGAAAATCCTGAGCTGGATTTTATTTATAGTGATGAAGACAAAATAACCGAAGATGGGAAAATAAGACACTTACCATTCTTTAAGCCAGATTGGTCACCAGATTTGTATATGTGTGAAAATTATACAAATCATTTATCAGTATATCGGATGTCTATTACGAAAGAAATTGGTGGACTGAGAAGTGCATACAATGGTTCTCAAGATTATGATTTTACGTTGCGTTTTTTGGAGAAATCATCGAACGAACGTGTTGGTCATATAGCGAAAATTTTGTATCATTGGCGAGAACGCAAAGAATCTGTGGCATATGATATGAGCTCTAAAAATTATGCAACGAAGGCAGCATGTAAGGCAAAAGAAAGCGCATTAATGCGGAGAAAAATCAAAGGACATTTAGAATATATAGATGGGATGAATCAACATAGAGTAGTTTATGAGACAGACAAAAAGTCGCGTGTGAGTATTATTATTCCATCAAAAGATCATCCGGAATTTTTAAGACAGTGTATTAATTCTATTAAGAAATTTACAGAGTATGATAATTATGAAATTATTGTTGTTGACAATGGTAGCTCTTTGAAAAATAAAAGATGTATTCAATCATATTTAAAGGATGTTAATGCAAAATATGGTGAATACACATTTAATTTTTCAAAAATGTGTAATTTGGGTGTGGAAGTAAGCAATGGAGAATATATACTATTTTTAAATGATGATATTGAGGTATTTCAAAAAGATTGGCTCGAAAGATTACTAGCTCATGCGCAGCAACGAAATGTTGGTGCAGTTGGTGCGAAACTATATTATCCATTTAGTACCAAAATACAACATGCGGGTATAGCGAATAGATATCGAATTGGACCATGTCATCAATTTTTGTCTATGGATGATGCGTGCGCATATTATTTTGGTTTTAATTGGGTCGATTATAATGTGATTGCCACGACAGGTGCTTGCTTACTGATTAGTAAAAAAATATTTAATGAAGTTGGTGGGTTCGATGAGAATTTTCCAATAGCATATAATGATGTTGATTTATGTTTCAAAATACATGAAGCAGGATATTATAATGTTATTAGGGATGATGTAATAGCATATCATCATGAATCAGCCAGCAGAGGAATGGATGCTTTGGATATACAAAAGACTATTCGTTTAAGTGGAGAACTGGAGAGCCTTTATAAAAAACATCCGAATTTAAATGGAAAAGATCCATATATTAACAGCAATTTACGTTTGTACAGAGCAGTATTAGACTTAAATGATAAGTTTGATCGTATGATAATGGCAAACGAGGAAAATTATGTAGAAGAAAAGTATGGTAGTATTGATATTGTAGAGAGTTCGATAGATGAGATACGGATCGCAGGGTGGTCATATTTGCCCGATAGAAGTGATAATGATAAATTAGAACGTTATCTCATCATGAAAGATATGTATCAAAACTGTTATTTAGCATCCGTTGAAAATACATCACGATTAGACCTTGCTATAGTTTTTGGTGAACATGAGGATTTAAAAGGTTGTGGTTTTGAGGCAGTTATAAATAAAAAAGAACTTCGACTTGATACTATGCAGTACAGACTTGGGGTTATGACTGTGGATAAAGAAGGACAAAAACATGTCTGGTGGAATTCGTTTCTCACAAGTGGTGTTAGAAACTATCAAAATACAACCCTGTACTCAGAACATTGCAAACTGCTGAATGATACAATTCATAGTTTTAGCAAGAAGGTAGAGTGGAATCTCGAATATGTTCAACAAGACGAGGAACAATATAATATTGCCGGTTGGATTTTCTGTGGTGGAAATGAACATTATAAATATGATAAGCATTTAATCCTCAGGTCAGAAGACGGGGATATGATAATGTTTGAGGTTTTTGATCAAGAACGAATTGATGTTGCGGTGGCTTTCCCAGAAGTTCATTATCTGTATAATACGGGCTTTATTTGCAATATATGGCGTAAAAGTTTAAATGCAGGAGTAACGTATGATATTATTTTACGTCTAAAAAATCAATTTGATAACAGTGATATTCAAGATATAGTGGTAGGAAAAAGAATAAACGGTTAGCATAGGAACTAGTAAAATATCTACATATGTTGCGTATTTGTGCCATATTATGCTTTGAAAAGATAATATTTATAGTTATTGGAGAATAGCATAATATGGCACGGCGTTGCATTTTAATTTTAATAAGAATTTTATATACTGAAAATACTTAACTCAAACTTCGCACTTGAATAAGTGCCTGTGCACCTTGAAAATTCAATAAAAACTGGCAATA
>OGCN01003549.1_pt1 | contig 14834 bp, 9 predicted proteins | sample 1570181 | NCBI WGS metagenome assembly OGCN01 (sample SAMEA4370584, study PRJEB24528) | human gut metagenome | reverse complement strand
TCGTCCCAGGTCTCCTCGTTGCTCGCCGGCATCGCCTCCGATACCTCCGGCAGCCTCGTCATGACCCTCGACGGCGCCGACCAGTTCGTCTTCTACACCCCCATTAGCGCCAAAAGCGGCTGGTCGCTCGTGACCATCCTGCCGCTTTCGGTGGTGGAATCCGACGGCACGCAGATCGTCGGCATCACCAACCAGATGGTGGCCGTGCTCGCCGTGGCCGTGGCCGTGGCGGCGGCGGCCATGGTGGCCCTCATGGTGTACCGGCGCCGCCGCGAGCACCGCTACGAGCAGTACATCCAGAGCGTGTACTCGGCCATCGGCGCCAACATCGACACCGCCATCTTCATCGTCGATCGCAAGGAGCGCCTCATCGAGGCCGTCTTCGAGAACACCCAGGACATCCTCGGCATTCCGGCCCGTGACTTCTTCGTCCCCAACGAGCTGTCGCCCAACGAGGCCTACGCCAACGTGGCCGCCATCGTGCACTCCGGCGCCGGCGATAAGGCGCGCACCTGGGAATTCGAGGCGGACAACCCGGCGCTGGGCCGCTCCCAGTGGCTGCGCATGACGGCGCGGCCCGTGATGCTCGCCGAGCGCGAGAAGACCATCTTCTCGCTCACCGACGTCACCGCCGACCACGAGATCCGCGCCCGCCTCGAGCGCGCCGCCACCGCCGCCGAGGACGCCAACCGCGCCAAAAGCTCGTTCCTCTCCTCCATGAGCCACGACATCCGCACGCCCATGAACGCCATCCTGGGCTTCTCCACGCTCATCGACCGCGAGGCCGACAACCCCGCCCATGTGCGCGACTACAACCGCAAGATCGCCACCTCCGGCCAGCATCTTTTGGGGCTCATCAACGACGTGCTGGACATGTCGAAGATCGAGGCCGGCAAGACCACCCTGGAAGCAAGCGCCTTCGCCCTCTCCGGCACCGTGGAGTCCGTCGAGGCCATGATGCGCCAGCAGACCGACGCCAAAAACCAAGTGTTCACCGTGGAAGTGGACAAGGTCGAGCACGACCGGCTCGTCGGCGACGAGGGGCGGCTGCGCCAGATCCTCATGAACCTGCTCTCCAACGCCATGAAGTACACGCCCGAGGGCGGCCACATCCTCTTCCGCGTCGACGGCTCCGCCAAGCGCCACGGCGAGCTGCAGCACCTGCGCATCATCGTCCGCGACGACGGCATCGGCATGTCGAAGGACTACCTCGCCACCATCTTCGATTCGTTCACCCGCGAGGAGTCGAGCCTCACCAACAAGGTTCAGGGAACGGGCCTCGGCATGGCCATCACGAAGAACCTCGTCGATCTTACGGGAGGCACCATCTCCGTGGAAAGCGAGCTGGGGACGGGCAGCACCTTCATCGTCGATCTGGACTTCCCGCCGGCCGGCGACGAGTCGGACGGCACCGAGGGCGACGGCGGAAAGCGAGCCGGCGACGCGAGCGGGGCCGACGGGAACGCCCTGGCGCACAAGCACGTCCTCGTGGCGGAGGACAACGCCCTGAACGCGGAGGTCATCACCGCCATCCTGAACATCCACGACGCCACCTGCGAGGTGGCCGCCAACGGCGAGGAGGCCGTGGCGAAGTTCGGGATGAGCGCCCCGGGCACCTTCGACATGATCTTCATGGACGTGCAGATGCCCGTCATGAACGGCCACGACGCCGCCCGGGCCATCCGCGCGATGGATCGCCCCGACGCCGGCACCATCCCCATCATCGCCATGACGGCCAACGCCTTCGCCGAGGACGAGCGCCAGGCCCTCGCCTGCGGCATGAACGCCCATGTCGCCAAGCCCATCGACGTCCACGCCCTGGAACGCGTCGTAGCCAAGCTGTCGCAATAGGGCAAAACCGACCTGTCGCGTTAGCCGCATTTGTCTGTTCGCTTCGCAAAACTCAGCAAACCTCGGGACAAAACATAAAATGCGTCGCAAATGTCGAGAAAATCACGATCGCGCGAGTTCTGAGAAGAGAAAAACTCGCACGATCGTGATTTTCTCCGCAAAATGAGTCAACGAAGGCGCTTCAGACTCGCACAATCGCACTTTTCTCTGCACGAAATGCTGAAAAGTTGTCCCGAGGGCTTGCTTTGGGATATCGATGGTTGCGCAGGAAGGTGGATCGACAGCGGGTTTCGAAGATCGCTCATTCTACCCGGCTGCAAGCGCTCCCGGGAGGTCGTCCAGCAGGGCGCGGGCGTCCTTGAACTGGCGGGTGAGCTCCTCCATGGGGTCGCGCCGCCGCTCGGTGGCCGCCACCGACTCCTCGGTGATGGCCATGGCGCAGGCCACGGCGTCGGTATGGGTGTAGGACAGTGAGAGGGGAATCTCCCGCACGCCCTGTTCCCGGGCCACTTCGCGGGCGCGTCCGGTGAGCACCACGTAGGGGCGCCCCTTGCTCGTGCGGCGCACTTCCACATCGAGCCAGCCGATGCCCTCGGAAAACCCCGTGCCGAGCGCCTTCAGCACCGCCTCCTTGGCGGCGAAGCGGGTGGCGTAGTGCACTTCGGGGTGAGCGTGGGAGTCGCAATAAGCCCGCTCGGCGGCGGAGTACACCTTCTCCACGAAGGCCGGCGAGCGATCGATGATCTTGCGCATGCGCGCGATTTCCACGATGTCCACGCCGAGGCCCACTTCCTCGTTGGGCACGTCCATGGCAAGCGCGCCATCGACGGCGGCTTGGGATTTCTTCGATCGGGCCACTCCATCTGCCTTTCAGATCATCGGGGATACGCAAAGGCGCCGCCTCGTGGTCGAGCGCGGCGCCGAAAGAGATTCGAAGCTATTCGACCGTCACCGATTTCGCGAGATTGCGGGGCTGGTCCACGTCGCAGCCGCGTTTGACGGCCACGGCGCGCGAGAGCAGCTGCAAGGGCACGCTGGCCGTGATGGGCGAGAAGGCGTCGCGCACCTTCGGTACGTAGATGACGTGGTTGGCGTGCTTGGCGATTTCCTCGTCGCCCTCGGTGGCCACGGCGATGATGCAGGCGCCGCGGGCCCGGGACTCCTGCAAATTCGACACCACCTTGTCGTAAACGGGGCTCTTTGTCGCGATGGCCACCACGGGGAATCCCTCGTCGATAAGGGCGATGGGACCGTGCTTCATCTCGCCGGCGGCGTAGGCCTCGGCGTGCAGGTAGCTGATCTCCTTCATCTTAAGGGCACCCTCGTAGCTGGTGGCGGCCCCCATGCCCCGGCCGATGAACAGGGCGCTTGTCGCGTCCACCATGGCGTCGGCCGCCGCTTCCACCGCCGGATCGCAGTCGGCGAGGATGCGCTCGACCTGCTCGGCGGTATCGGCCAGCTCGCTGAACAGCAGCTTGATCTGCCGGCCGGTCAGCCGGCCCACCGCCTGACCGAGCAGCATCGCCAAAAGCGTGAGGGAGACGACCTGCCCCAAAAAGCTCTTCGTGGAGGCCACGGCGATCTCCTTGTTGGCCTTGGTGTAGATGACGCCGTCGGATTCGCGGGCCACCGGGCTTCCCACCACGTTCGTGATGCCGAAGACCTTCGCCCCCTTCACGCGAGCGTCGCGGATGGCCGCCAGCGTATCGGCCGTCTCGCCCGATTGCGATACGGCCACGACCAGCGTCGTGGGCGTGATGATGGGATTGCGGTAGCGGAACTCGCTGGCGACCTCCACCTCGCAGGGGATGCGCGCCCAGCTCTCGATGAGGTTCTTGGCGATAAGGCCCGCATGGTAGGAGGTGCCGCACGCGATAATGTAGACGCGATCGACCAGGTTGAGCTCGGCCGGCGTCATGTCCAGCTCGTCGATGACCAGCGAGCCAGCGACCAGGCGGCCGGCCAGCGTATCGCGGATGACGCGGGGCTGCTCGTGAATCTCCTTCAGCATGAAGTCGGGATACCCGCCCTTTTCGGCGACGTCGAGATCCCAATCGACATGGGTGACGTCGGGCTTAATGGGGTTGCCGGCCTCGTCGTAGTACTCGATGCCATCGGGGCGCAGGCGCGCCATCTGCCCGTCGGCGAGCACCACCACATCACGCGTGGCGTCGATCATCGCAATGATGTCGGAGGCCACGTAGCTGCCGGTCTCGCCGCAGCCCACCACGATGGGGGAATCCTTGCGGCAGGCGATGATCGTGCCCGGCTCGGCATCGGCCATGACGGCCAGACCGTAGGCCCCGACGAGCCGCGCAGCCGCCTCGGCCACCGCCGCACGCAGGTCGCCGGTGCCTTCGGCGAGCATGCGGTGGTAGGACTCCTCCACGAGGTGCGCCACCACCTCGGTATCCGTCTCGCTCTTGAAGACGTGCCCGCGACCGACGAGCTCCTCGCGCAGCTCGGCGAAGTTCTCGATGATGCCGTTGTGCACCACGGCGATGTCGCCGGAGCACGAGGTGTGCGGGTGCGCGTTGGCCTCGCTCGGCTTGCCGTGGGTGGCCCAACGGGTGTGCCCGATGCCGCAGGTGCCCGTCATTTCGAAGTGGCCGAGGGTGTGCGCAAGCTCGGCCACCTTGCCCTTGCGGGTGATCACCTGAATGCCGCCGTCCTGCTCCACGGCCACACCCGCCGAGTCGTAGCCGCGGTATTCCATGCGGGTGAGCCCCTCCACCAGGATGGGCGTGGCGCTCGCCTCACCGGTATAGCCGACGATTCCGCACATAGATGCTCCTTTATCGAAAGCGGGCGACACGAGGCCGCCCTTACTCATTTGCCGGTTCGCTATTGTACCGAAGGGGCGCCGTCCCCGGCCGCCTTCCACGAAAAGCCCGTCTCGACCGCTGCCGGATCAAGCGGAAACACGGGGTGTTCTGACCGAGCGAGTTCCGCAGCGAACAGGACAGGACTGAATGTCCTGTCCTGCAGAGCGAGGACTGCCTGAGCGAATCAGAATACCGCGTGGTTCCGCCCTCGCCCGACGCCTACCCGCGAACCTCGGCGCCGGTGGCTTTTTCCACCTTCGACACGAGCTTGCCGTGGGCGCGCTCCACTTCCTCGCTGGTCAGCGTGCGGTCGGGCGCTCGGTAGACGAGACTGTAGGCCATGGACTTCTTGCCGGCGCCCACGCGCTCCGCATCGCGGTACACGTCGAACAGCGCCACGGATTCCAAGAGCTTCCCGCCGGCCGAGGTCATCACCTGAACCATCTTCTCATGGGGCACGTCCTCGGCCACCACGAAGGCCTGATCCACCGTGACGGCCGGGAAGGTGGGCACGTCCACGTAGTCGCGGGCCGGGCGGCACGCGCGCACGAGCGCCGCCACGTCCAGCTCGAAGGCCACCACGGGCGGCTCGGCCCCGAAGGCGTCGGCCACGAGCGGATGAACCTCCCCCACCCAGCCGACGACCGCGCCGTTCGCCATCATCTCGGCGGCGCGGCCCGGCTGCAGCTGCGGGGCCTCCTCGGCGGAAAGCGCCCGGAAGCGCACTTTGGGCAGCGCCAGCTCGCGGACCAAATTCTCCAGCACGCCCTTGGCGTCGAAGAAGTCGAAGGGCACCGCCGGAGCGTTCCACGCCCCGTCGCGCATGGAGCCGGCCAGAACGCCGGCGAGCTTCTTGCGCTCCTTGGCCTTCTTGCGGCCCTCGGCGGCCATAAACACCGTGCCGATCTCGTAGAGCTGGATGTTCTTCACACCGCGGGCCTGGTTATAGGCCACCGAGCGCAGAAGCCCGGGCACGATGGACTGGCGCATGACCGACATGTCCGCGTTCAGCGGGTTCAGAAGCTCCACGGCCAGCCCCAGCCCCTCGGCCGGCAGGCGCAGACGCTCGATGTCGCCGGGCTCGGCGAAGGAGTAGGTCATGGTCTCGTTCATGCCCGACGCGCGCAGGGTGTCGTTGATCACGCGCACTGTCTCCTGCTCCGGCGTGCGCGCGCCCACGCGCTCGCGGCCGCCGGGCAGCGTGGGCGGGATGCGGTCCATGCCCCACAGGCGCAGCACTTCCTCGTACAGGTCGATCTCGCGCTCCAGATCGGGGCGGAAGGTGGGCGGCAGCACCGAGAGCACGGAGGCGTCGTCGGTGGCCTCCACGGCGCAGCCGAGGCGCACGAGGATGTCCTCGATGAAGTCAGCGGGAATGTCGGCCCCCATCATGGCCACAAAGCGCGGGATGCGGAAGATGAGCTCCGGACGGGCGGTGGGAAGCTCGTACACGTCCACCACGCCGGGGCGCACGGTGCCCCCGGACACCTCGGCCAGAAGCGCCGCCGCGGCTTGCGACACCACTTCGCACAGATGGTCGTCCACGCCGCGCTCGTAGCGCATGGAGGCCTCGGAGATGAGCCCCAAATTGCGGCTCGTGCGGGAGGTGCGGCCGCGCTCGAAGGCGGCGGATTCCAGAAGCACGCAGGTGGTCTCTTCGGTGACCTCGCTGTTCTCGCCGCCCATGACGCCGGCGAGCGCCACGGCGCGCTCGGGGGTGGCGATGACCGTCATGTCCTCGGTGAGCGCGCGGTCCTCGCCGTCCAGGGTGACCAGATGCTCGCCGTCGGCGGCGGCGCGCACGATGATGTGGGCGCACCCGTCGGCGCTGGCCACTTTCGCAAAGTCGAAGGCATGCAACGGCTGGCCGTAGAGGTACAGGATGTAGTTCGTCACGTCCACGACGTTGTTGATGGAACGGCCCCCGGCGGCGGTCACGCGCTCGGCGAGCCATTCGGGCGAGGGCCCCACCTTCACGTTGTCGATGATGCGAGCGGTGTAGCGCGGGCAGCGCGCGGCATCGGGCACCTCAACGGTGACGGCGCCGGCCACGTCCTCGCCGGCAGTGACGGCGGGCAGCTTCTCCACATCGGCAGCCAGCGGCCAGGTCACCGGCTGCTGGTACATGGCGCCCACCTCGCGGGCCATGCCCACCATAGACAGGCAGTCCGGCCGGTTCGGCGTGATCTCCAGGTCGAGCACGGTATCTCCCGCGCCCATGAAGTCCGCCATGGGCTGGCCCACCGGCGCGTCAGCGGGCAGCACCCAGATGCCGGAGTGGTCCTGTCCCAGCCCCAGCTCGCGGCGCGAGCAGCACATGCCGCAGCTCACCACGCCGCGCAGCTTCGATTTCTTGATCTTGAAATCACCGGGGAGCACCGCGCCCACGAGCGCCACGGGCACCTTGATGTCCGCCGCGATGTTCGGCGCCCCGCAGACGATCTGCACGGGTTCCTCGGCGCCCACATCCACCGTCACCACGTGCATGTGGTCTGAATCCGGATGCGGCTCGCAGGTGAGCACGTGTCCCACCACAACGCCCTCGAAGGCCTCGCCGGTCTTCTCCACGCCTTCCACGCCCGTGCCCGTCAAATCGAGCCGGTCGCAGAACGCCTTCAAATCCTCCGGCACCGCCGTATACTCAGAAAGCCACTTCAAGGATACTTTCATGTTTCCTCCTAGAACTGCCGCAAGAATCGCATGTCGCCTTCAAGCAGCATGCGCAGATCGGGCACGTCGTACTTCAGGCAGGCGATGCGCTCCACCCCCATGCCGAAGGCGAACCCCGAGTACTCCTCTGGGTCGATGCCGCTCATGGAAAGCACGTTTGGGTCCACCATGCCGCAGCCCAAGATCTCGATCCAGCCGGTGCCCTTGCACATGCGGCAACCCTCGCCGTGGCAGATGCCGCAGCTCACGTCCGCCTCGGCCGAAGGCTCCGTGAACGGGAAGTAATGGGCGCGAAAACGCGTCTTGCGCTCGGGCCCGAAGATCTGCTTGCACACGTAGTCGAGGGTGCCCTTCAGGTCGCCGAAGGTGATGCCGCGATCCACCACGAGTCCCTCGATCTGATGGAACTGCGGCAGATGCGACGGATCGGCCACATCGCGGCGGTACACCTTGCCCGGGGCGATCATGTAGATGGGCAAGTCCCAATCCTCCATGACGTGCACCTGCACGCCGGAAGTCTGGGTGCGCAGCAGCACGTCGGACTCGCCGCGCACCCGCGAGGTGTCGCCGGACAGGTCGTGCACGTAGAAGGTGTCCTGCATGGAACGGCTCGGATGGTCAGCCGGAGCGTTCAGGGCCGTGAAGTTGTAGTAGTCGGTCTCGATCTCCTCGCCTTCCACCACTTTGTAGCCGAGGCCCAAGAAGATATCGGACACCTCGTCGATGATGCCGTTGATGAGGTGGCGGGTACCCACCTGCTGGGCGCGGCCGGGCAGCGTCACATCCACGGCCGCCGCCCCCATGGCCGCCTCAAGCTCGGCAGCATCGAGCGCCGCCTTGCGGGCGGCCAGCGCCTCTTCCACTTCCACGCGGGCCGCGTTCACGGCACGGCCCACGCTCGCGCGCTCTTCAGCGGGCACCTGGCCCATGGATCTCAAGTACCCGGTCAGCGTGCCGGACTTGCCCAGCACCGCCACGCGCACGGCCTCGAGCGCCGCCGACGTGTCCGCCGCGGCGATTTCGGCCAAGGTGCGCTCGCGCAGCGCCGCCAACTCCTCTGCGATTGCCATAAGGTTCGCCTTTCTTCTCGAGCCAACAAAAAAAGAGCCTTCTTCCGTCCCGCCTGGGGCCGCTTGCGGCTTACCAGGAATCCAAGGACGGGAGAAGGCTCTCGCGGTACCACCTCGGTTGGCAACGCTTCAGCGACCCGAAGGGAATCGCAGTGCGGCGTCGCCCGCTTGTTCGCGCTCTGTGACGGGAGCACCCGGCACCCCTACTGGTCGCCTCGCCCGTGGGCGTTCGCGTTCGGGAATGCTGCTCGGAAGGGAATAAGACGCACTCAGAGGGTCGGGCTCTCTCAGCCGGTGAAGCCCTTCTCTGGCGACCGTGACGCGCGTCCGCTGTCTTCGTCATCGCATGTAACGCCACAGTATAGCGCACTTCGGAACATCGCGGCTCAAAAAGTTCCCCGCAGCCGATTGGCGGCCGGGCTCCTTACAGGAAGCGGTACTTGACGGTGCGCAAGCCCCAGGCGCGGCAGCTGGAGAAGCCGAAGGCTTTCCACACGCCCGGCTGCAGATCGAGGGCGCGGGAACCGCCGCCCATGGAGCCGCAGTCGTTCACCGTGGCATAGACGGTCTGGCCGCCGTAGACGATCTCCACGGTGCGCCCGAAGTAGCTGCGGTAGTTCGGCAGCGACTTGGGCACCGCCACGCCCATGGAGTTGTCGTCGCAGACGGCACCGGTGGACGTGGTGCCGGGGTTCGGCGTGTTCGGATCGGTGCTGCCGCCGTAGGCCGAGGCCACGCCGGAAAGCCACCCTTCCTCCGAGGAGCCGCCGGATCCGCCCCCGTTGCCGGAGCCGCCGGAGCTTCCCGCGTTTCCGGAATTCCCGGATGAGCCCGAGTTGCCGGAATCGCCGGAACCGCCCGACGAGCCACCGTCGCCGGAGGGGCCCTCGTCGTCGGAGACCACCGGCTCGCGATCGCCCGTATTGGCGTCGGGGCTCTCCTGCACGGCCGCGGCCGCCGCTGCGGCGGCCTCCTCTTCCTGCTTGCGCAGGGCCTCGGCCTGGGCGGCGAGCTCGGCCAGACGGGCCGCGTGCTCCTCCTGAGCGCCCTCCAGACGGGCCGTGGCATCCTTCACGACGCTTTGGGCCTCGGCGCGCTTGGCCTCCTGGGCCGCCAACGCCTCTTCCTGCTCGTTCTTCTGGGCGTTCAGCTCGTCGCTCACGTCGTCGAAGGCGCGCTTGCGCTCCTTCTGCTCGGCCACCTCGTCGGCCTGATAGGACATGATCTGAGTGACGTACTCCATGTTGCGGAGCAGCTCGTCGAAGTTTTTCGAATCAAGGATGAGGCCCAAAAGCCCCATGGAACTGCCGTCGCGGTACTCGCCCACGGCCACCTGGCCCAAAGCCGCGCGCCCCTCGAGCATGGCCTGCTGGGCCTCCATGGCCGCCGCCGCCGTCTCGTCGATCTTGGTCTGCAGCTCGGCCACCTCGGCGGTGAGCTGCTCGTACTCGCTATTGATCTGGGCCATGCGGGATTCGGCCTCGTCCAGCGTGGCCTGCGCCGCATCCACGGCAGCCTGAGTGTCGCCGGCAGGATCGGCCGCAGCCGGAATCGCGCCGATGCCGACGAGGGAGAAGGCGAGCAACAGGGCGAGAAAGACCCTCGTCGCTTTTCCTTTTCCGAACGCTCGCTGTGCCAAGGTTTCCCTTCCGTTCTGCCATTACGCCGCAGCTTTCCCCGGACGAACATGCCGACCGGTGCGCTGCATCGCTCCATCTTCCCCAAATCGACCGACCGAGGCAAGCGTCTTACCGAAAAAGACACGAGCCGTCGACTCCTTGTCCATGGAGCTTAACACTTTTTGACCATAATGCAAATACTTGTTCGTATTATTATTGCAATTTGTTCGATGTTCCGTTATACTGCGCCAAAAGCAAGAGAAAGGAGCGGCCATGCACGCCATGGTAACGGCCCGAGTGCCCCTGGAAATCCGCGACCAGGTGAACGCGAAGCTGCGGTCCATCGGCTCGTCCCCCACCGAGCTGGTGAACGCCGCCTACGATTACGTACTCGCCACCGGCGAGCTGCCCGATGCGCAACGGGGAGAATCTCCCCTGCGCATCACCCTCACCGACGCCCAGGCCAACGAGCTGCGCTTCCGCTTGCGCCAGGCCACGCGCCCCGTACCGGCGTCGTTTTGGGAGGCCCGCGACGGCGCGCCCGCAACCAGGGAAGGAGAATAGCCATGCGCCTGCTCATCGATAGCGACGTTCTGCTCGACTTCATTGGCGAACGCGAGAGCACCGCCGCCGCCTGGGTGAAGCTCCATGCCATGGAGCTGGCCGGGGCCGCGGAGCTGTGGGTCTCCGCCGAGGCCTTCGGAGAGGTGCGCACCGCCCTCGCCGAGGCCCTCTCCGACCACGACGCCCGCTCGGCTTTGCGTTCGGCCATGGCGTTTCTGTCCGTGTGCTCGATCGACGGCCCCGACGTGCGCTTCGCCCTGGAGCACGAGGGGCTGCCCTATCGCGCAGCCCTCACCGAGTCCTGCGCCCGCAAGCTGCAGGCCGACTTCATCGTTACCCACGGCGGCGAGGTGTCCGTCTCCCGGGCCGTGCGCCGCGTGGCCCCCGACGAGCTGTTCAGCGTGCTTGAGGCGGAGCAGGGCATCATCTTCGACGTCATCGACTTCTAGCGGGGAACCATGATCGACGAAATCCAAGTGAAGGACGTGGCCCTCATCCGCGAGGCCTCCCTTTCTCCCTCCCCCCGTCTCACCGTGCTCACCGGCGAGACGGGTGCGGGAAAGACGGCGCTCGTGAGCGCCGTGAAGCTGCTCGTCGGCGAGCGCGCCGACAGCTCCTACGTCCGCGAGGGGGCAAAGGGCGCCGAGGTGCGGGGGCGCCTGTTCCCTTCCGATCCCACCGCCGAAGAGCTCGTCGCGGTGCGCAAGGTCAGCGCCGACGGCCGCAGCCGCGCCACGATAAACGGCGCCATGGCCAGCGTGTCGGAGCTCGCGCGCACGGTAGGGCCTTTGGTGGAGCTCTGCGGACAGCACGAGTACCAATCGCTGCTGAAGCCGGCGGAGCACGGCCGCATCCTCGATGGTTGGGCCGATCTGGAAAGCACCGTAGGGGCGGCCTTTCGCGAGGCCCTCGCCGATGCCCGTGCCGCCGAGGCGGCCCTGGAAGAGCTGAGGGCAACGGCGAGCGCCTCCAACACCCAGCTGGAGGAGGCACGCTTCACGCTGCAGCAGATAGAGGCGGTGAACCCCGAGGGCGGCGAGTACGAGGAAACGCGCGACTGGCTCGCCCGGGCCGAGCACGCCGAGGTGCTCGCCCGCAACTCCCACGGAGCCGCCGAGGCGCTCTCCGGCGACGGCGGGGCGCTGGACGCCCTGAACACGGCCATCTCGCTCATCGAGGAGGCCGCGCGTGCCGACGAGTCGCTGGCGCCCTTCGCCACAACGCTCCGGGAGACGTGCTTCGTCGTGGAGGACGTCGCCCGGGATATGGCCGGCTATTGCGACGCCATCGATTTCGACGGCGAGTCTTTGGCTGCGGCCCAGGACCGCATGGGGCAGCTCATGGGCCTCATGCGCTCCTTCGGCCCCACCATGGAGGCCGTCTTCGAGCGCTGGGACGAGGCGGCGGCCCTCGTCGGGCTCGTCGACGACGCCGACGAGAACCTGGCCCGCGCCGAGGCGGCCGTGGAAGCGGCCGAAGGCGCCCTCGCCGAAGCGGCGGCCGCCTATGATGCAGCCCGCATCGAGGCCGCGCCGCGGTTCGCGGCGGCGGTCAACGAGGTGCTCGGGCGCCTGGAGATGGGGACGGCGGCGCTGGTGTGCACGGTAGAGCCGCTGCCCCGCGAAAGCTGGAGCGCCGCGGGCAGCGCAAGCGTCGTCTTCGAGTTCAAACCCGGCGCCTCCATGCAGCCGCGCCCCTTGGCCCGCATCGCCTCCGGAGGCGAGATCAGCCGCGTCATGCTCGCCATCAAGGTGGCCCTGGGCGATGCGGACGGCACCGAGACCCTCGTCTTCGACGAAGTGGATGCCGGCGTGGGCGGCAGCACCGCCAATGCGCTCGCCGCCGTGCTGGCGGAGCTGGCGGAAAGCCACCAGGTCATCGCCATCACGCATCTGGCCCAGGTGGCTGTGCTCGCCGATACCCACTACACCGTGACGAAAACCGCGGGCGACGCGCCCGAAACGGCTCTGACCCCGGTGGAGGGCGACGAGCGCGTGGCCGAAGTGGCGCGCCTGTTGTCGGGCACCGCCACCGAGACCTCCCTCGCCCACGCCCGCGAGCTCTTGGGGCAGTAACGCCTATTCCGCTGCCTGCTGGGCCGCCAGCTCTTGAGCGAGGGCCTTGGCGTCATCGTAGGCCAGAAGCTGGTCGATGGTCACAAACTTGTAGCCCTCGGCGCGCAGCTGGGGCAGCGCGATCTTCAGCGCCTCGATGGTCTGACTCCGATCACCGCCGCCGTCGTGCATGAGCACGACATCCCCCGGCTTCGCCGACAGCAGGCGCTCCGCAATGGCATCGGCGCCCGGTCGCCGCCAGTCCTCCGTGTCCACGTTCCAGCCGATCTCGCCCGTGATGTAGGGCTGCAAGTTCCAGATGATCTCGTCGTGGAAGTTGCCGCCCGGCGAACGGAACACCTTCGACGCCTCGGCGCCCGTCGCATCCGCGATGGCCTGCTGGCCCATCTGCACCTCTTCAATCTGCTTCTCGGGACTCTGGCGCGTCATGTCCACGCCGTTGCCGCCGCCGGTGGCCGCATGGTCGTAGGAGTGGGTGCCGATCTGGTGACCCTCGGCTGCCATGCGCTTGATCGTCTCCACGTAATCGGTCTTATCGGAAATCTGCTCGCCGATCGTGAAGAACGTCGCCACGGCGTCGTTCTCCTTCAGCACGTCGAGCAGTTCCTGGGTCGTGGGCCACGGGCCATCGTCGAAGGTGAGCGCGATGACTTTCTCGCCGTTCGTGTTCGCGTTGTACTTCAGATAGACGTTGTCGGAGCCCTCCTTCACGGTTTCCTCCACCGTCTTGCCCGACACTTTGCCGGTGCGCTTCTCCACCTGGGCCGCCTCACCGGGCACGTACACGTGGATGGCCCCCTCGCCCAGCTCCACCTGGCCCGGGGCCGTCTCCTCGGTAGTTACATCGTATTCCTCGGTCGCATCGGCGCCGTCGTCCAGCTGGACCACATCCCCCTTGTGCAACTCGGTGGCGCCGTCGGTCACCTCGCCGCCATTGACCGTGCCGGTGAAGGCGGTGCCGCCGCCCTCTTCCAGCACCTCCCCGTCGACGGCGAGCAGGTTGCCCGGCTGCGGGGACACTACGCCCTCGGCGATCATGTCGTTCAAGGTCGTGCCCCGATCAACCGTGCGCGTCATGCCGTTGACGGTCACGTTGAACTGCAGGGGGTTCAAATACAGATACACCCCCACGCCGATAGCGGCCAAAATGACCACGGCGGCGATGATGGAGACGACGCTCGCCTTCTTCTTGCCCTTCTTCTTGTAGCGCCCCATGTCGGCATAGGGCGCCACCTGGCCGTCGGCCTTGGTGGCGGGAACGACCCGCGGGGGAACCTGCGCCGCGTAGCCCGCATAGCCATGGGGCGAAGCTGCCTGATGCGGCTGCGGTTGAGGCTGCTGATAGCCCTGCGGCGCATAGGGCTGCGCCTCCTGAGGGCGCGGGTCCTGCGCCTGGGCGGCATAGCCCGGTTGCCCGTAGTGCGCCAACGGCTCCTGCTGCGGAGTGAAAGCCTGCTGCACCTGAACAGCCGGCTGGGGCCGCCCCTCCGGTCGGACGGCCGCCGGCTGCTGCTGCGGCGGTACTGCCGCGCCGCCATGGGGGTGGGGCGCCGGCGCCGGGGTCGGAGCGCCCGGATGGCGGCGCGTGGGCTTCTTGTGCTGTCGCGGGTTGTTGCGGGGGTTGTTCGAACCTTGGGAGGCGGGCTGATCGGGCATCGCTTTATTCCTTAGGAAGTACTTCAGGTGGTGCAAGGGCTTTCTCGCGATTATACGACGAAGCGACGGGGCGTCCACGGCAAAGCGGCTTACATTTCCGTAAAGTTCGCAATCCGTCCCGAATCCACGAAAACTGAACAGCCCCCGTCCCGCAGGGGCACCGTCCTGCAAAGGTCGGCGTCCTGCGAGACGAATCTTGCGGCGATGGCAGGAGCCCGGGCGCAGCGCCTTTAACTCGCGCGCGACGACCCGTAGGCGGCGTGCTTGCGGTTGCCGTAGGCGCTCCCCTTTCGCGCGCCCTTCTTCAGATCCTTCAGCACGTCTTCCTCGGACTTGTCCTCCACGGTGCTCTTCAGCTTCACCACCTGGTCGCGCAGACGGGCCGCCTCCTCGAAATCCATGTCGCGGGACGCGGCGGCCATGTCGTCCTCCATAGACGAGATGAGCCGCAGGACCTCCTCGCGGGAAAGCTCTGCCAGCTCCTTGTTCACCTGCTCGGCAGTG
>OGCN01003548.1_pt1 | contig 14836 bp, 19 predicted proteins | sample 1570181 | NCBI WGS metagenome assembly OGCN01 (sample SAMEA4370584, study PRJEB24528) | human gut metagenome | reverse complement strand
AAGATCCTTAGTCTTGCTCGTCTGCCAGTTCCGACACTTCCGCATATCGCATTTCCCTGGGAATTCTTTATTCTCTTCCCTCGCGACAATCAACAGTATAACGAAGTAATCTCCATATGTCAACACTTTTTTCATTTTTTATCAGTCTATTTTTCCAATTACGCAGGCACTTCCGACAGTGCCACCACACCACATCTGGTAAAAACCGGCAGTGTAACAAAAGAATACACGATCGAACCTGCTTCTATCTACACAAGCAGCACTACCTGTACACTTACACCAGACACCTGCATATACGATGGCAGACCACAGGAACCCAAAGTAACCATTGTTAATAACGGCAAAACCCTGGTTGAGGGCAGGGACTTTACTGTAGAATATGCGTACAATGCTTCTCCTGGAAGAGCACGTGCGGGCATCACAGGTATTGGAAATTATTCCGGATATTTTACCACCACCTTTTATATCAGCCGTGGAGATATCAGCAGTTGCGACATCACTCTTTCTGATGAGTCGCAGATTTATGACGGCGCAGCAAAAAAACCTGATGTCACTGTAAAATGTAACGGCAGTACCTTAACGCAGGATCAGGATTATACCTTGTATTATCGTAATAATACCAATGCAGGCACAGCTTCCGTTACTATCTATGGAAGCGGCAGCTTTTCCGGTTCTATAACAAAAACCTTCCAGATTACTGCCAATGATTTCAGCAAATGCAATGTTCAGCTTTCCAGCTCGGTATTCACCTATGATGGTTCCGAAAAAAAGCCGAAAATCACCGTAACAACCTCTGCCGGTAAGAAATTGTCCCCTGACACAGATTATACACTTGCCTACAGCGATAACACAGACGCAGGCACGGCTTCTGTCACCGTCACAGGTACCAGATGCTATGCTGGCAGAAAAACAGTCAACTTTCAGATTGCCCGTGCAAAGGCTACACTTACAGTAAAAGCTGCTTCTCTTACCCTGAATCAGAGCAGTAAAAAAACAGATATCATCAAGAACAAAAAAACCGATGGAAAAATCACCTGCAAAGAATCAGGCAAGCATATCCTGGAAACCGGTAAAATCCATTACTGCCTACCAGATCCAGTACAGTACTTCAAGCAACTTTAAGGGTGCTAAAACGATCACCGCAAAAGGCAGCTCCAAATCTGCCATTCTGAAAAAGCTGACCCGTGGCAAGAAATATTACATTCGAATCCGCACATACAAAACCGTCAGCAAAAAGAATTATTATTCTGTTTGGAGCAGAACTTCCTCTGTCAAAATCAAATAATTTTATGAAATAGTTCCAAAAACGCCGCACCACAGGGCAGTTTATTTATCTTCTGCCTCTGTGATGCGGCGTTTTTTATAAATCTGAATAATAATCAAAAAAATCCCTGCACCTTCTCAGATACAGGGATCTATCCATGCGGAAGATGGGACTTGAACCCACACAAGCGCAATGCTTACAAGATCCTTAGTCTTGCTCGTCTGCCAGTTCCGACACTTCCGCATATCGCATTTCTTTGGGAATTCTTTATTCTCTTCCCTCGCGACATGTAGTAGGATACCAGAAACAACTGACAAAGTCAAGGCTTTTTTTGAAATTTTTCCGTTTTTTTGTGAATTTAATTCAATTCTGCAATTCTGCTGACAGCGACATAAATCTCCTGAATCTTATACCAGGTCGGATAGTCTGTAATTCCCGTCTCAGGAAGTCCAAAGACATCCTGAAATTTACGAACAGAATTCTTTGTCTGCTCGCCATAAATCCCATCTACTCCAACCTTCGGTATCGCCGGATATGCATCGCTAATCACATTCAGCTGTTCCTGAATCTGGCGGACTTTATTTCCTGTTGCCCCGATATTAAGATCATATCCCGGCCAGGAAGAAGGAATCCCCGATACTGCTTCTGCAACATTTACATAAATATCATTTCCATAAAAATACCGAAGAATTTCTATTGGAGAGTACCCCTGATCTCCCAGCGATTTACTGCCCCATTGTGTCATCCATCCGCGGTTTCTGCACTGTACCTGCCGTCCGTCACAGTACTGGGTCAGAATCGGCTGTCTCACATCCGGTCTCGACAGATAATTTTCAAAAAGCTCATCTACGATTCTGGAAATACTGTCAAAAATATTTCTTCCATGAATCCATTTGTGATCATAGGCAGTGGACGATGTAATTGTAAAATCTTTTCCTTTGTTCCGGTACCACGTGTTATATATAAATTCGGGGTTGATTTCTTACATCATTTTATCTTAATATCATTTAAAATTATACTCTTATCAGACGCTGTTGCCAATAAATTCTGACTTGTTTTTTCTGGATTGCTGATAAAATCCTCCAGCCGTATTCTAAATCGTATTGTGATCTGTTCTTCCATTACATCAATACGCTCAACCAACTTATCAACCAAAACTCTTTTCGTGTGTGAGTCCGCATCCAAAAACACCTGCTGCCACGTCGGGATCTGTTCCCGGAGGTATCCCCACTCGGAAATGGATACATCCATATTTTTTAATTTTTCTTCTTTCTGCTTTATTATCTCCTGTTGTTTACTATAGGTTTCCTTCTGCTTATCAATCAGTCTTACAAGATCATCCAGTGATAATGGATATTCTCCTGTCATAGCCTGTGGAATGTTTTCTTCCATGACATCAATTTTTTTCTGAATCTTGAGAAGCTCCTGTTTTTCTTTTTCCAGCTCAGTTCTCACTGCTTTCTTTTCCTTTTGTTTATTTATCTCTATTTCCTGAAAAACATCATCATTTTCCTGCAGCCGCCCTATGTACTCAGAAATTGAGTTGAAGACAATCGGTTCGATCTTGTCGGCCCGGTAAAAACCTCTTCCCGGATGTACCGCACCGCTCCATGCATCCTGACATTTATATATTCCGACTTTTCCGGAACGCTTTTCTCCGGTACTCTTGATGGTCCAATAATTATACCTGCTGCCATTGGTCATTTTACATCCACAATAACCACAATATAATACATCCATCAGAGCTAATGTACCTCTATTGCTAATCATTACTGTTATATTCGGATCTTTGTGTTCATCTGTTTTCGCAATGTTGTCAGCCCGCTTCTTCCTTAGATCCTGTACACCATTCCAGATATACACCTCTACAATAGCAATTTCTGGATTACATTCTTCCGCAACAATCCAATTATCGCTTCCAAGCTTATGATATACGCCGTCAGTTCTGGTTCTCCTATTATATGCAGTATAACCAGCATATATGGGATTCGTCAAAATGCTCGTAATTGTTCCAGCTTTCCAGATATCATTCGGTGCCATATCCTTATATTTTTCGTGAGTATTTAAAATTTTTGCTATCTTTACAGAACCATATTCCTTGTAAAATGCTAAATCGTAAATAAACACAACCACTTCAGCCTGTTCCGAAATGATAACCAGGTGTTTCAGTGCCCTTCCATGTTTACTGATTTCTCCAGATAGCTCCAGAGTATACCCATATGGAGCCTTCCCGCCCATAAATTTGCCTCTCTGCACCAGTTTCTTTGCCGTATCTTTTACTCGCATTCCTGTATCAGAGCTGCTCTTTTGGGCATTTCCATAACGAAGTGCCAGAACCATCTGCCCCATAATGTCATCAGATTCTGGAGAAATACACCCATCTTTCACCGTATAAATGTCCACGCCACAATTCTTCAGTGACATAACATAAGCACCAATTTCCCACATCCGGCGACCAATACGGTCATCTTTATAAGCAACCAGAATGTCATATTCTTTATTTCTGGCATCCTGCAGTGCATCCTGTAAAACATCTCTGTCCGCAACCGAATTTTTGTATCCACTGTTACTTCCTTCGAAATATTCTTTTTCATCCAGCTTCCAGTCAGAACGTTTTTCTATGTATTCAAGTACAAGCTGTCTTTGTACACTCAAATCTCCATCTGCTTCCAGCTGTTGATTGGAACTTACCCTTAATAGCATTCGTACTCTTTTCAATTTATTTTTCTCTCCTCTTCTGCAAAAACAATTTCGAGGAGGTGTTTCCTCCTCGAATAGCAGTTTACTCGTCCCCACTGGCCTTTTTCAGATTTTCTCTCAGTGCTCCTGAAAGAATATCTTTTACCTCTTGAACAATCTTTTCTCCGTTAATTTCTGTTCTTTTGGGGAATTCCATACAAAGTTTTATTCCGGATTCAGTTTCTCTTTCAATACGGTCATATTTAGATTCTTCCATAGCGATGCCAACCTCAATGACCTTTTTTTCATCTTTATTCTCACCTACCGGAACATATGCACGTCCTGCCATATTAATACCTCCATTTCTTCAAAAAATCTATGTTTCGGTATTAATATGTAATTTATTTTGCAAAACAGCAAAAATTCAGATGTTACCTTGTAATCTCTTCATTTCTCTCACATTTTATCTATTTTTCTTCTGTTTCTGATTATTTACCCAGTAAATAATAACCCCTTCTATTTTCAATTCTAATTTTTGTGCTATACTATTTAATAGCTTAATTTATTCAAAGGGGGATTTTGATGAACTATTGTATAATAATGAAATATTCAGCAAAGGAAAATTGCTACATTGTGACCGTTCCAGATCTGCCGGGTTGTATGGCTGATGGAAGAACGCCTAATGAGGCATTTGAAAATGTAAAAAATGTGATTACAGAATGGATAGATACGGCAAAGGCAGCAGGGAGGGAGATACCGGAACCCAAATTTGCTCAAGAGAATTTTTAAGGGACAGCTTTTTAAGAGCCATCCCTTTTTATTACTATCTCTTCTATATTAAAAGAAAATGAAATCAATAATTTTCCGGAACAACGACTGATTATTAGCCGCTGCTACCTGCTGGAACTCGTCCTGAGTCTGTCTCGTTTCCTGAAACTGCTGTTGCTGAAATTGCTCTGTCTGTTGCTGGAATAAATCTTGTTGCATCATATCCTGCTGCTGATACATGAAATCATTATTAAAATCATCGAAACCGCTATTAAAACCGAAATCGTCAAACATTCTTATATACCTCCACGTTATTAATATCTGTAGGCTCTGGTATCCGGATATCTGCCCCGATTGCTGCAGTTATCCAGGCCTGTTTCGCATCTGCTATCATTGCCGGAATATCTTGCCACCTCTGGCAGCAGGTAATGCATCCGGGTAGATCTGGAATAGTTGCAGTATAGCCACCCTCGGCTGGATCTTCTATGATTAATATAGGATATTTTGCGCTCATACTTGCAGTCCTCCATTTTTGTATTGGTGGCTGAGCCGGTAGAATGTGGTCCTACTCAGTCCGGTTAAGCCCATCGCTGCAACTGCGGTAATCTCCCCACGTGTCCACCTCTCCATAACCTCACGGTAGTTGCTCGGAAGTTGCACTTGCGGCCTACCGTAGTCCCTCCAGGCCGGCTTATCTCGGATCCTGTCAACGCCCTGTGTCTGCCTTTTGTGGGTGCGCTCTATTTCGTGGCTAATCACGTAATCCAGGGTGCTTATTACGGTATCCATGATCATATCGGATATTTCCGGATTGCAAATCGTGGTTGTTGGGATATCCAAGATTTTTACGCGGATACCATGATTCCTGTAATATTCTAATTCCTGGCGTGCGCTTCTTTTTCCGCCAAGAGCCTCCAGATCATAAATGACCAGAATGTCTCCCGGTTTTAACAGGTGATTTTTGAGATGCTGGTATTGCTCTCGCTCCGGTATCTTACCGTGAAATCGTTCGATTACAGTATTGTCATCAGTGGCTCCTACCGCCATCAACTTTTTTCTATGTGTAGCTGTGCGGAATGTAGATATGTAATAATATGTCTTGCCTACATTACTAATAGATCCTCCTAAGTGCTATTTTTCTTATTATCAGACATTTCCGGGCGTTTCTGTATGTAGTATGGATTTGTCCGGCCGCCAGATCATACGAAATGGTGGACTTTTTGGAATATTATTGCTATTAACAGAGAGGTATTTCTGCCAGCGCGAAATCTGGGTTACTATCGGTTGAGATGCGGATAGTTCGCGGATACTGCTGACTAACAGAGTTTCTTCCTATTATATGAGTTAACGCCAGATTGACCGCCTTACTAGCTTCTTCTGATGTCAGTCCAATATAGTTTTTCAATGAAAATTCTGTCTGTTGGAGAATTTCATCAAGGTTACGTTCAACCAATTCACTTAAATAGTAGATTTCACTTTCTGGCATACGGGGACACTCCTTCCTTTTTGCTCCTCTTACAGATCTGATAATGCTATTATACGGCTGCTATTCCAAAAAATCTATTGACGTCCTGCCTAAAGCTATTGCATCTACAATTCCATTAACTAATTTCAAAAACTGATAATTACAAACGCAACCAAAATTTCATATCCAAAAAGCATTTTTATTATGCATCTTATACAAAAAATTACCATTTTTCCAGTTTTTTACTTTCGTCACTTTGCACAACGAAATATTCAGATATCTAAATAAAAATTGAAGTATCCCAAAAAGCATTCCAAAAGTCAATGTGACGAAAATGCTATTTATCCACATAAACTCTATATTTTATAAGCATTTCATGGTACTATTTCCACATAACATTACAGAAAAGAGGTGTTGTGCAAAATGACTAATATTCTTTTATATGGTAGGAATGATTTTGATTTTACTCCTGCGGACAATGAGGACCTGAGGAGGACTATCTACGCCTACTATTGTCATAACGGCTATCCGGATGAACTTCAAAAGTCCATCGACTCTGCAACCAAGCTGCTAGAAGGTGGCGACGTTACCGCCGAAAGTGAAATTAACGACCTGCTAATGGCTGTTACCGGTGCTGCTGACATTTGGGCATTCTGGGAAGGATTTCGCGCCTGCGTTGATATTATGACCGGTAGCCTTTTTCAGAGAATCCTTATACAGCATAGCGAAGGGGAGGACGATAAATGAAGGATCTGGAAGTATCAAATCTGGAAATGTCAAATCAAAAAGCATGTAAATCTATTGACACTATAGATGTCATGAGGATTTCGCAAGAATTAATCGTAAAAAACAGGACAGTGTACAAGCACCTTGCTGCTGATATCCCCGTTCAGCAAATCCTGGATGAGATCATCCCTCAATTAATCAAATTATACAAAGGGCATGTGATCCAAATTGTTCAGTTCAAGAGTGACCTGGCATACATTAACCTGGCTGTCTTACTTGATGACTCCTACACATTAACTATGCATCAATCCAAAATCGGGAAAAGCCGCAAGTTGAGGCGTGCCATAAATGAGAAATACGGACCTGCTACTATTACTATAATTAACTGTAGGTATAATGACGTGCATGATCCAAAAAGGAGCAGCGCACACCTCTACAAGGCACGGAGTGGCAAGGCGATTTGGACCCGCAAGGAAACGGAGGTCGCCGATGAGTGAGCCGTGGGAAGTCTTTCGGCGTGCGTGGGAGCATGGTTTTAACGTTGGCTATCTGCAGGGTTATATACCGTTTGTATTCATTCTAAACCGTTATTATTATTTTTCCTCCAATGGAATTGAACTGGAGGATGTGTACAGAAAATTAGCAGGCGAAGGCTTTTTTGATTGGTACCTAGACAGGAATGCACTTTGGAAAAGGACCGATAGACATTATATTCTGAATACTCTCATACCAGAGCTAGTCAATCTGTACGGAGATTATGTAATGCAGATTGTCCAGTACGAAGCGAGCCTAGCGGATATTTCGTTGGCTATACTGACCAGTAGCGATCTTGACGACTATGAACGTGCGCTAATTTACCGACAGCGTCGAGACATCGAACAGAGATATAATGATATGTATGAGGCCGGTACATTAACCATCATCGAATACAGTTATGATTCGGTAGTTAATCCGGAGGCGCACGATCCGGTGGCTGATATGCTCCGTGGAGGAGACGTACTTTGGAAAAGGGGGGAAAATAAAAATGAATAAAGAAAAAGAAAAAACTGCTGAGGAGCTGGCGTATTATGTAAAGTCGGACCTGGATATAGAAACCATTATCAATACATTTAAAAGTAATCTGCAGGAATTGGATTATGGTAATCGCGTCGCGGCTATCAAAAAGGCCATCGAACACCTGAATCAGGGTTGCACCGTTAATTACGTTGTAGACGGACTCCGCGAATGGTACGGTATAACTATGGATCCAGACGAATTGAAGAACCTTCTGCTCCAATCAAAAGATCTATTGCCAGAGGAGGAACGAAAGAAAAATATCGATAAAAGCCTGCTCACCATAGAAAGACCGGAGGACGGCAAGAAAATTGATCTGGCCTATTTACAACATAAATACAAAAAGGGATATCCCTATATAGATGATCTATATAGAGAAAATATTTTTCCTTATAGCGGCAGCGATCTCTGCGAGGCTTTGTATTTTCAGGCGGTCTGCAACCTATGTAAAGACAGAGAGGAGATCGATGAGTATTTTGAAAACCTGAAAAGAGAAAGAGAAGCTGCACAGGAGAAAGAAGAACAAACAACTGAATAATTTTCTCATGTAGAAAGAGACCCACTCACCGGGTCTCTTTTCCATATCTATCAAAACCATCTCAAAACCCCTAATATCGTCACAAAACCCCTAATATCACCTCAAAACCTACCAATATCAGCGTAAAACCGTTTTCTTCCCGACATGTATGTCGGGAACATCAGTTGCCGCTACCCAATTATGCCTCATACGGCATTTTTAATTACCGCTTATGCCTTAAACGGCATTTTTAATTATCGCTTATGCCATATACGGCATTAATAGTTCTTACTTATGCCCTATACGGCATTATTGACTTTTAATTATGCCTCATACGGCATAAACTCCCTTTTTAATAATACCACTCTATGCCGTATGCGGCATTAACACCCTTTGGTTATGCCGTATTTGGCATTTTCTATTTTTTTCAATATCATTTCTGATATACCCGTTAAAAAAAATCCGTATTTTCCTAAAATAGCTCTTCTTAAAAAGGATTTTGCGCGCCGTCCTTTTTCTAAAATAGAAATTTTAGGATGAGTATGATCCGATCTCTTAAAAATGCCAACTTTTACGGAAAACCAGGATTTCTAAAAGTTGGCAGCAGGATTATTAAGAATTTTCCTGAAAATCAAACAAATCTAACTCAAATCTGTATAGATATTGCTATTTTCCCAACTTTTATTGTCCTAAATTCCAACTTTTATAAAAAAATGTCAACTTTTTGTTCTAAAAAAACAAGTGATTTTACTAGAGGAGAATAACTTTTACTCCCCTAAAAGTTGATGTTTAAAAGTTGAAAAAGGACCGGCGAACCGGTCCTACTGCTTCAAAAATTCTAACGCGTCCGATAATCCAGCATAATATGCCAATTTCTCTGTCATTTCATTCCGGGATTGCATGCAGCAAAAAATACTATCTATAATGTCCCTATCATATTTTGACAATGGCAATTTCTCATACAATAATTTCATATTCTCCAAATCATTATTGTCCTGAATTACATACTCCACCTCTGAATTGATCCGTTTCATGGTGTTCACTCGCCGCTCTTCCACAATTCCGCCAATATTAATTTCTACCTCACCCATTTTTAAAAACCTCCCACATAATTATAATTCTACTATACGTCTGAATAAAACTTTTTACAAACGATTTCATGTGACATTTCTCGACAAATAAAAAGAGGGGACACCCCCTCTTTTACTGATATCTTATTATATCCGCCTCAGATAATATCATAAATTGATCTTTACATAATGTAATAAAATAATCATCTCCACATAGCAACGCGCATATTAGGTTTGGTTCATTGTCGGTATAAGACTCAAAATTTTTCCATACTTCAGCTGAGGCTTTTTCATTCCGACATTTAATAATATATCCTCCAGGTTCTATCGACACGCCTACGATATACATTCCCGGCGGATAACTCTTCCCTTTTTGCTCTCTCTTGCTCATATTTGCTCCATTGTTATTAATAACAACTCTTGAAATATCTTCACTTTTATTATTTAGCAGATTATTCCGTATATATTCACCGTCCCACAATATAATATTTGTCGTATTTGCTAAATCTATTGCCGCCGGAGTAAATTTGCTATTTGTCATGACGATTCCAACATTACAATGATAATATTGCATACCGGCTATAACTTCCTGGACAGCTTTATTACCTACCGGAGCACCGTATCTTTTACATTGAATAGCATATTTAACTTTGCTTTTCTCTGCTATAACATCAACGCCCTGGTCTCCGCTGCCCCTTGTCACTTCTACATTTTCAAATCCATTTAGCCGGAGTATACCTGCACAATAATATTCAAAATCATGTCCCTCCAGCTCATTCATATCCGTAGTAGACTCACGGAATTCTTCAGGGTTTTCAACCTTTTCATTATTTAGGTCTGGTAATTTCGGTACCTCCCTCCTATTGTAAAAATCGACTTTCATACCTAACTCAATTTTTACAGTAGATCCTATATGAATTTCGATGTTATTAAAAGTCTGGCCCTCGCTCATACGTTTCTGAAACTTAATAGGGCCATCAACTTCAACATTTCCGCTTCCTTCAAGAATACATATGTCATATAAGCCCTCTTTAATATCTCTGTCACATATATACTGTCCACTATATCGCGGATATCCCCGGATGATTGGCTTACTGTTAACTACCTCTGTTTCTGGTTGTTCGCTTTTTATGATTCTATATGCGATATATGACGCTATAATAACAGCCATTATTATCAATATCAACATATAATTCTTTTTGATAATTTCAGCTATTGAAGCTATGATACATATTAATATAAAAAATACTCCGCATGAACCATTATCATTTTTTCTTCTGCTCACATTAATATCTCCCCTGCTGATTATATATGTTACAATTATACATCCTGAATATTGAAAAGTATATGTAAAAAATAAGCAAAAAAAAGGCGCCTCAAATGAGACGTCTCATAAAAATCAAATCGCTATAAGATCTTTCCAGGTTGCAGCATCGCAGATACCGTTCTGAGTCATCTTTCTGGACTTTTTGTATGCGTTCAGAGCATAAATGGTATTGGTACCGGCTTTTCTGTCCAGATCCAGTGTTTTTCCATCTTTGCCTTTAAAACCTCTGGCAATCAGGAGCTCCATTATTTGGATAATACCCACATGCGCATAGATTCGTTGCGACTACGAAAATGATACAATTAAACGATGCACCCCCTGTGAACACCCCTACACAAAAAAAGAACGCCAGAATCTTATCCAACGTTCTCTTCATTTTCACTTTCTCAAGTCACATGATGCTATCACATACATGTATAAATAAATTGTACCTCTGCATTTAACCGAAACAATCTCTGATCTTATTTGAAATATCAGAATCAACAAAGCCTTTCTGTGCCATATCATCAAGTATCCCACACGCTTTGTCATGTGACAAACCCTTCTTATAAGGTCTGTCTTCAGTAAGTGCCTGATAAATATCAATGCAAGCCATAATACGCTCTGGTTTATTTAATTCATCAGCAGTTTTTCCAAAAGGATATCCTTTTCCATTTAACTTTTCATGATGAAGAGCCGCCCAGTCTCGTATTTCCTCGAAATCATCTATCCCTGACAAAATATAATAGGTATATACTGCATGATGTTTCATCGTTTTAAATTCTTCATCGGTTAATTTTTCTGGTTTTTCCAGAATCTCATTCCCGATTGCGACCTTTCCTATGTCATGTAAAGCTCCGCCAATATACATTTTCTGACAGATATCCTCATCAAATCCCATGAACCTTGATATTTTTTCCGCACCTTCCGCAACACCCATTGAGTGGTTGCTTGTAAAGGGTGATTTATAGTCCACAATATGGGCAAAAAGATCTGCAATAGCTTTAATCTGTGCAAAATTAAGTTCCAGCTTTATTCTGGGTACTTTCTTCCACAACATCGTATCCAGGGTTTCATTATCAATCATATGAATTTTTTCATCTGAAAAAGCATTAAAAAAAAGCTTCCACGCAGAAGGAATCAAACAATTTATCTTTTGACTTTATTACAAATTCTTCTGTTCTTTTCCCCTCATCCGAATCTGATTTCATAGATCGGCAAAATATATCTATCGTATCACACATATGGATAATCCTTACAAAAAACGGTACTTCATTCCATTGTTTTCCAAAAGGTTCACTTCCATCAGCGTTTTCATGAGGGGTACAGTATGACATTAGATACATCATTATGAAACGGTATATTTTTCAGAATTTTTTCTCCTATGGTACAATGCCTTCCCAGCTTCGTCACCCCGTTACGTAAAGCGTCATTTTAAAGCTCTTCCTGAATATATTGTGCCACTGCATTGTCGTGCAGCAATGCACACTCTGCCAGATCCTGCAGGCTTTGACCCTGTATACCCATTTTTTTCAGCAGTACAAACCGCCATATATGCCACACGTTTAGAATGATTGTTTGTTACTTTAATCAGCTCTGCCTCTACACAGTCCAATGCATATGAGCAGGCTGCTAATAACCCCAGCACATCAAATTTCATTTTTGATCTTGTCTCCTCCTTTGTTCTGTTTTCTGAGAAATCTGGAATATGCTTACCATGACAGATTTCTCAGCCTCGGATCAATAAAAGCATATGTTTTGTCTTTTCTTTAATTTTTCCATGACCGTTGGATATTTTTTATAATCTGTGTGAGGTAAGGCCTGGGCAGCTACCATCTGTTCCAGAAAATCATCCACTTCCGCAAATTGTATATAAGTCATTTCTTCCAGTATCTGATCAATATCTGCAAGAAGTTCTTTGTTCAGCAAAAGCTTCTGTGCTCCTTCCAGCGAAGAATTTCCAGCATTGATCATCTTCTCCCGTTCCATGTCAGGATACATCCCAATGGTAATGGCTGATTCCACAGATACATATTTTCCAAAAGAGCCGGCTACATAAAATCGATCTGCCTGATTCAGTTCAAGTCCAGCTTCCCGGAGCATGATCTCAACCATTATATGTGCTGCGGCTTTGGTAAGAATAAATTCGTCGATATCTTTCTGATAAAAATACAGACCCGGAGCATATTCTATGCAAAGCTGACCTTCTCGTTTCTGAATAAGATTCGTTTTTTCAGGAGAAAACTTACCACGAATATCTATCCAGCCTTCTAAAAAAAGTTCCGCAATCAGATCGACAATACCGGAACCGCAGATACCCTTAGGGCTAATTTTTCCTGAAGAGTTACCAATTACATGAACATGGATTTTTCCACCTCTTATCCTCACGCTGTCCACTGCTCCGGCATCTGCCCTCATCCCGGTATGTACTACACCGCCTTCCAATGCAGGCCCCGCCGCACCGGCGCCGCAAAGAAGAAAATCTTTATTTCCTATCACAAGTTCACCGTTGGTTCCAATGTCAAAGAAAACACTGATTCCATCCTTTTTATATAATTCCGTTTCAATCATTCCACTGATGATGTCACCACCCAGATAATTAGACTTCGCCGGATAACAATATACATAACCATTCAGCGGAATGTCCAGATCTTTTGCCGGCTGGAATCCCGGACGGTCTGCATGAACAGCATGTGGCGTATAAAAGACACAGAAAGCATCTATTCCCAAAAGAAAGTGGATCATGGTGGTATTGCCTGCTACTACCATAGACAGACATTTTCGTGACACCGGATGCTTTACATCCAGCTTATCCATGCACTCTATAATAGACTCAACTGTAGCAAGCCGTATCTCTTCCAGTTTTTTCCTGTCATCTTTGCAGAAAAAAATACGTGATAAAATATCGGTTCCCCACTGAATCTGTTTATTAAAGCAGCTCTCTTCTCCCAATATCTCACCACTATTACAATCTAAAAGTCTCACCACTACCGTTGTACTTCCAAGATCCACAGCCAGCCCATAATGCTGTCTGGCTGTATCTCCGCTTTCTATATCAACCAGCTCCCATTTTTCTCCATTCCAGGAAAGCGAAACGGTTATTTTCCAACCTGCACGATCAAGTAATGGATATAGTTGTCTCAACATGCGAACCGGAATATGAACCTCCTCTTTCACGCCCTCCGCGGATAAAGCTTCCAGAATGCGCTGCTGGTCTGAACGCTGATCCTCTTCGGTTGGAACAGAAAGATCAAGATATAATTTTCGGCTAAGACCTCTCATAGTATTCATCTCCCTACAATTTGTGCATTTTTTATTCTGTAAAAAAAGAAGGTCATTTGCTGTAACATGCCTTTTCATTTCATATACAGCATTTTTCACAAGATCTTTCTGAATTGTATTTCTTCTGTTAGTCATTTGCCCTCCTTATTAGGATTTATTCTTAATTAGAAGTATATATCAGAAGTTTTAAAATATCAATATAAAATTAGTAATAATTACTATTATTGAAATAATAGTACTTTGTAAATGTCCCTTTTTCGCACAATCTTATTCCATAATTTTTCGTTCAAAAACATATTCTATTTCAGATGATAAATCTCTTCTAAAATTGTATCCAAGTCTGTCAAACGTTTGTACGTCTGCAGGATTTTCAATTTCTTTTTCTGCCATATATCTGACCATCTCACCTCGAGCCATCTTAGCATATGTACCTTTTGTTACCAGTTTATCCCCTGATTGTTCACAAAACGTAACCGTAATATATTTGTCTTTATCTGATAAATATTTTTCTATACATTTCGAGTATTCTTTTGATGCAAGATTAATGATAATCCTGCTGTCATCAAGCACTGAACGATATAATCTTTCACCCCAATAGTCATATAGATTTTTGGTATCTTCTATTTCAGCTTTCGCCTTCATCTCCAGGCGATGCCTTCTTTCATCAGCATAATCATTGTATCAGGATAAAGTTCACAAAGTATCC
>OGCN01003532.1_pt1 | contig 14873 bp, 8 predicted proteins | sample 1570181 | NCBI WGS metagenome assembly OGCN01 (sample SAMEA4370584, study PRJEB24528) | human gut metagenome | reverse complement strand
ACGGTATTCGAGACGATTCGTACCTGTCGAACAGCAAACGGGAGACTTGCATGGGCGATGTGATCCCGTTGAATCAGGTACAACGTCTTCAGCAACGTTGTAACAAGATAAATGCCCTTTACCAGAAAGACCGTAAGAATTATTCCTACTGCCGGGCAATCTTCATCCATGTAGACAGCCGTAGCAAGGGAAAGCAGACTGATGTTTTTTTCTATCATTCAAACAAAAAAGCGGTTAGCAAGCGCTTGGCGAATAATATGAAAGACACATTCGAATCAAAGTACGGCAAGCACCAGCCGAACCGGGGATTCTCCGGAACAGTGAGCGGACGCAATTTGTATGTGCTTTCGCATACTACTCCCGCTTCTGTTTTCGTGGAGCTGGGCAATATCCAAAATTCTTTTGACCAGCGCCGTCTGGTGATAAATTCCAATCGTCAAGCATTGGCAAAATGGCTAATGGAGGGCTTTCTGAAAGATTATAAAGAGAAAAAATAAATATAAAACATCTTTTTCGTGAACAAAACCGAAATAGGAATGTTTTATATATGCAAATCGCCTGATGACTACTTGTAGGTATGCGAGTATATATGAGTCGGTGAATATGCCTCCCCGGCATAACAGGTAGATTGCATAGTAGTTTTGTCGTGTTTTATTTTGTGTTTGTGTTGTGACGGTGCTGCGATGTGAATCGGGGTACCGTTTTTATGTATGTGACAGAAAGAAATTGTAAATGGCTGCATTAAAAAAAGAATAAGCACGAAACCATAATTTATTCCGGCTTCGTGCTCACTCTTTACTTATATACTGCAATCAGGCAGTACTATTTCCATTCGCTGTGCTGTTCCAACATCGGGTTTGTATCAATCTCACTTTGCGGAATAGGCCATACCAAATCTTGTGCTCCACGTAGATTATTGCGTTCGACTGCTCCGAAGCCATAGAATGACTTGTCTTCCTGCATACGTTTCTGAGCATTCTCAAAATCTTTCCAGCGATAAAGGTCGGCAAAGCGTAAATCTTCGAAGGCCAGTTCCACACGGCGCTCATGGCGTACAATGGCGCGTAGTTCATCTTGTTCCAGATTAGTTCCTTCTACCTCTTCTACAGCAGGCATACCTACGCGGTCGCGGACTTCATTGATATACTTGGTAATTTCCGCTTGGGAGTAACCGCCTTTTTCAATCATAGCTTCAGAGAGTGACAATAGTACCTCTGCATAGCGGATGACATAGAAATCTAAGCTACCGTCATATTCGTTTGCCGTATTTTCGGGAGTAAACCATTTACGGATACAGCATGTGGAGCTGGCAGGTAAGTTGTTAGTGTACAACTTTCCGTTCCATTCCATTCCCGGAAGCATCAATGTTGCCTTCATACGAGGGTCGCGGTTCTCATAACGTCCCATATCCGGATTCTCTTTTGTATGAGCTCCTTTGTCAAGGCTACCCTTAAATAAAGGAGACTTGTCAATAGGTAATCCATCCGTGCAATAAAAATCATCGCATAAATTCATTGATCCTTCGATGGCATTCATCGGAGCAGACCAGCAAACTCCAAAGCAATTACCTTCACCCAGTCCCGGGCCTTTGTAGTGAACACTCAGTAATACTTCACCAGCTGTTTCATTGGCTTCCTTGAATAAGTCTGCAAAGTTAGCTGCCGGGTCGCTGCCGTCTCCCGATTTGAAAAGTTGTATTTTACCAACAACGTTTTTGTAGGCATTTATAGCCTCGTCCCAATGCTGGTTGAAAAGGGCTATCCGTCCCATAATAGCGTAGGCTGCTTCTTGAGTCAGACGTCCTGTCTGTGCTTTTCCTATCACGGGGATCTTAGGAATCCATATTTTCAGATCTTCCAATAAAGAAGAGATAATCTGGCTGCGCTCCGTTTTGGGTGCTTGGGCTTCTGACAGAGTGAGAGGTTTTGTCAGATAGGGTACATCGCGGAAAACAGAAGTCAGATTGCAATACATCAGGGCGCGCAATGCTATTGCTTCAGCTTTGTATGCTTCTATTTTTTCTTGTTCCATTGGTATGCGTTCTACGTTTTCCACTAACATATTGCATCGCTTGATAACTTCATAATTGGCGTTCCAGTACATTGAAAAACATTCATCGGTGGTAGCCGAGGTACATTGTGAAATGGAACTACCTAGCATCCAGTTACCCCATGTGTGGTCACCATTGTCTGTGCTGGTTTCGCGTCCCAGAAATCCGAATTTCCAGCCGTCAATGTTGTCGTCATATAAGTTTTGGCTTTGCATGGCGTCGTAGCAAGCGGTCAGTGCCATCAATGCATCCGATTCGGTTTGCCAATAGGTCGTTTGGGAAGGCTGGTTCGGAGAATCTGTCTGTAGAAAACTGTCCGAACATGCGCTGGCAGATAATAACATTCCGGATAATAGTAAAACTCTGCATATATTTTTTGTATTCTTAATCATAATATTTGTCCTCCTTGTAATTAGAATTGAATGTTTAATCCAAATGAATAAGTACGCATATTGGGATGTACGTCATTTCTTGTATCACCCGATGACTTTTCCGGATCCCAGTTCTTCAACGGTGTGAACGTCAATAGATTACTTCCGGCAAAGTAAACACGGATGCTGGAAATACCAACTTTGGCAAGTTCGGCCTGGCGGAAAGTATAGCCGAATTCCAGATTCTTCAGACGTAGGTAATCTGATTTTTCAAGCCAGAATGAAGAATAAGAATCGTTCATGGTGTTACCTAGTGCAGGCATGGGAGCATTTATGTTGTCAGCCGAATAACGGTTCACCCAACGGCTCGTGAGGTTGCCTCGAATGTCGGTAGAAGTCTCCCAACTGTAACGATAGATACCTCCCACCCCTTGCCAGAAAGTAGACAAATCGAAGTTTTTCCAAGATGCGCCCAGGTTGAAACTATAAGAGTATTTCGGGAATGGATTACCTATAATATCGCGATCTTCAGGAGTAATATTACCGTTGTCATCAAGGTCGGCGTACATGATATCGCCCAATTTGGGAGCCACACCGTTTTGTTTGATAACTTCACCCTTCGAGTTGGTACGTTGCAAGTCGGCTTCCGTACGATAGATGCCTATTGCTTTATATCCGAAATAAGCGCCAATAGGGTTGCCGATACGGTTGATTATATTGCCGTCAATTTTTTCCTCCAATTCACCCATTTCAAGGATTTCATTCTTTACACGTGACAGGTTGAAACCGGCGTTCCAAGCCCAGTCACCTCTACTGTCGGAGTAATTTACAGTCCATTCCCAACCGCGGTTACGGACTGCACCCACATTCTGATAAGGAGCGGAGAGAGAACCCAGGAAAATGCCGGGCATAGCCAGTTGCATCAAGATATCGGAAGTTTTCTTGTCGAACCATTCAAAGGTGGTTTGTATTCTGTTGTTGAAGAATCCAAGGTCGAGAGCTATGTTTACAGAGCGGGTTGTTTCCCATTTAATGTTTTCATTGGGGACGGATGTCTGTACCATACCTGCCTGCTTGTCTGCACCTTGGTCGAAGAAGTAATTTCCGCTTGCACCCAAAGTAGCTGCATAAGCGTAGTTACCAATTTCCTGATTACCTAATTTCCCCCATGACAGACGTAACTTTCCGAGAGAGAAGTTTCTGTAGTCTTTCATAAACCCTTCGTTCGAGAATACCCATCCTGCAGACAATGAAGGGAATGTGGCATAACGATTGGCTTTGGGCATACGTGAGGACCCGTCATGACGAATATTGAATTCGAATAAATACCGGTCATCATAACTGTAGTTTACACGGCCGAAGAATGATTGGAGCTTATATTCTTCTGATTCCCCCGTTGCTCCCGGATTGATTGTACCTCCTTTGAGCTCATAAATATTCTCGGTTGGGAAACCCTGTATGGATGCTGTTGTTTTGTAGAAACGTGAACCGATGACCGAATGCCCCAACAGTACATTGATATTGTGTTTGTCGAATTGCTTGTTATAAGTCAGCAAGTTTTCATTTGTCCATGTTGCGTTGCGGTACCAATAATCCTCTTCCTTATTAGTCTCTCCTGCTGCCTTTACAATGTTTCCGTCTGCATCATAGCGGGCAGGAGATTTGGGAGTGTAAGACTTAGTCGCATTCAGGTCGAAAGCATAAGCAAGACTTGTTTGGAACTTCAATCCTTCCCATAGTTCAATACCGGCAAACGCCTTACCGTTGAAACGCCAATATTCGTTGCTGCGATGTCCTAAGGACATCAACTCTACAGGGTTTTTCACCATTTCGGCGCTCATTGACGAACCGTCTACATAGCCATAATGTCCGTTGGAGTACATCACCGGTACGGTGGGGCGAGTGAACCAAGATACGAAACGCATGATACCGCCTTCGCCCGAAGGAGCAACAGCGGGAGCCGTCACGTTGTTTTTGTTACCGGACAAGTTCAGCCCGAATGTGAAACGCTTGTAGCGGGTGTCAAGGTTTGAACGAAAAGAGAAACGCTCTACACCTGTTTTTACCATGATACCATCTTGGTTTGAATAAGCTACCGAGGCCATGAAGTGCGTATTTCGCTACCACCTGATACGGACAAATGATGCTGGTGCATACTGGCATTGCGCAATACGGCGTCCAACCAATTGGTGTTTGCATAATGATCGGGATCCGAACCATCTTTCAGTTTTTGTAGAGCTTCCGGTGAGAAAGTGTCAGGGTTCACTTCGTTTCTCATAAGAGCCCAGTTATAACTGTCTACATAGTCGGGAACGATACCCGGAGTCTGTAATGTATAGCTTCCCGAGTAGGATACTTTCACTCTACTTGAGGCCTGTCCTCGTTTGGTAGTAATTAAGATAACGCCATTGGCGGCACGTACACCATAGATAGCTGCAGATGCTGCGTCTTTCAATACAGAGATATTGTCGATATCTGCAGAGGGGATTTCGGAAATTTGTGAAAGACTGCCTTCCACGCCGTCAATCAATACCATCGGGTTGTTGTTACCAAAAGTACCGATACCACGGATTCTTATTTCCGGATTGTCATTACCGGCCTGTGCACCGTTTTGAGTCAGTACCAGACCCGGAAGACGACCTTGCAACAAAGTAGCTGTATTGGCTACCGGGATGTCCTGGATATCCTTGGATGACACAGAAGCCACGGAACCTGTTAGATTCACTTTCTTTTGGGTGGCATATCCCACCACGACCACTTCGTCGAGTTTCTTGGAGTCTTCTTCCAAAGTAACCTTAAAATTATTTTTGTTTCCTATTGGGAGGATGACATCCTTATATCCTAAGAAGCTAACGACCAACGTCTGTGAAGGTTGTGCCTTCAACTGAAAAGCACCGTCCATGTCGGTGATAGTTCCTTGTGTCGTACCTTGAATCACTACACTGGCTCCGATAATAGGTTCGCCTGATACATCGTACACTTTACCTATCACTGTGTTTTCCTGTGCATATACTGCGAAAGAGAGCAGTATAAGAACGCCCGCTAAGAAAATGCGGAAAAAGTTTTGTTTTTGTCCGTTCATAAATTTAAAGTTTAAGCAAGTTAATAAGTTCTTTATTATCTATTTTCTTGTAACTAAGAATACTTTTATCGTTTTATTTCCATTGGTAATGGCGTACCCAGTCTACTTCCATCTCTACGGGTAAGTCGGCCGGATCTACCGTACCGACCCAACTTCCTCCTAACTGCATATCGATTAGCAAATATTGCGGGATATTAAAAGGAAACTGTCCTTCTTGTTCGGTTTCAATTCGAGGATAAACAAAGTTTCGTTTTCCGTTGACATGGAATACAAGACTGTCCGGCCAAAAATCCACTCCATATACATTGAAGTCTTCGGGATTAATGGGAATAGTGTTTCCGTGTTTCGGGTTGTTTTCTATTCCTAGTGTATAGGTATAGTGCGAGTGTACGGTTTGGTAGACAATAGAGTCATGGTTCAGACGTTCCATAATGTCCACTTCTCCTCCCATAGGCCATGAGTATTTGTCTGTTTCATAAGGCAATGTCCATATAGCAGGCCATGCTCCCTTTGCTCCGTGTAGTCTGGCACGTACTTCGATACGTCCTCCGTGGAAAGCACGTTTGTCTTTGGTCCATAATCCTCCGGTCAGGTATTGGGCTGCGTCTGCCTCTGTATTGTCATTGACGATTCCTTTCAAGATTAAAAGGCCGTTACGCATTTCATAACAACGGTCGTCAAAAGACTGGGTGTTTTGCCAATCAGGTTTGCCGCGAGGTATGCGGCTCCATACACTAGTGTCGGGCTCTGCACCGTCAAAGTTGTCTTCCCACACCAATTCCCATTTGGGAGTATGAGTGCAAGCAAATATGCTACATGCTGATAACAATAAAAGTATAACCTTTTTCATACGCTTAAATTTTGGTTCATAGAATTTACTTTAAAAATTAACATTGCAAACGTATTCTATTTCTTTTATAAATGACTCAGGAATCGTATAATTCGAGTCAAATCTTGTCTAAATAGGTTGCTTTTGATGATTTTTTTTAGAAAAGGCCTCTCTTTTTTAATGGATAGTTGCTGAAAAAATGAGGTGCAGATTTTTAGTGATGAGAAAAAAATGTATTTTTGCAGAAAATGAATTTATAATGTACCGTACCTTAATCATAATATTATTTCTGCTGGCAGGGGTAAAACTGCTTTCTTCTGAACACTGCGTTAATTACTCATTCACCCAACTCTCCATAGAGCAAGGACTTTCTCAATCCACTGCCCAATCTATCTTATTGGACCATAAAGGTACTTTATGGATAGGTACCAAAAGCGGATTGAATAGCTATACTCAGGAAGGGATAAAGACTTACCTTCATCACTCGGGAGATCCTCATTCTCTTCCGAGTAACTATATTAATCATTTGACAGAGGATTCTTTAGGGAATTTCTGGATAGCGACTTCAAAGGGACTAGCTCTGTATGATGATGAACAAGACCAGTTTAACACTGTTAATTCCTCCATTATTTATTCATCTGTGGGGGTTGAAGGTGGTATGTGGTTTGGTAGCGAGAATGCCATTCATTGTTATGATTACAAAAGCAAAGAACTAAAAACGATTCATATCGAAAAAGAAGAAGGCAAAGGCATTAATCTGGTGGATTATAGGATTCAGAAAATGCTTTATTTGGAAGATGGCAAGATTCTGATAGGTACCCGAAAGAAAGGAATCTATTTATATGACTGTCGCATCCGGCAATTCACCCTTTTGATTCCAAGCAGTCAGAATCTGTTGACATCGTTATACGTAACAGCAGACCATCACATTTATACCGCTTTTTATGGAGATGGATTTTACTGTTATGACCGGACAGGAAAAATGCTGAAGCATTACACAAAAGAAAATTCCGGGTTGAAAAACAATTATGTGTTGGATATGGCGGAATATAATGGTAATATATGGCTGGCAACAGATGGGAGCGGAATCAATTTATTTACTCCCCGAACCTTTCAGTTTTCGCAATTACAACACATAGTGGGGGACTATTCTTCCTTACCGGTCAATTCCATAACCTTGTTGTACAAGGACATGAAAGATAATTTATGGGCTGGAAGTGTGCGTGGAGGGATATTCAGTATTAAAGAAACGTATATAAAGACTTATAAAGAAGCTATCTTGAACAATACCAACGGCCTTAGCGAGCAATCTGTGATTAGCCTGTATGGATTGGAACGGATGGAGGAGGAATTAATCTGTATGATCCGTCTACTGACAAGTTTATCCATTTCCCCTCTACTTATGGTGATAAAGTTGTTTCTATTGCCGAAGTGTCTGAGACTGAGTTAATGGTGTCTTTATATACCAAAGGAATTTTCCTGTTCAATAAGAAAACACATAAATACCGTCCTTTTACTATCGTTGACGAAGAAACTAATAAGAAAGAATGTTTTTACGGTTATCTCCCTCTGGCTAATCAGGTGGCGGACGGTAAGATATACATAATCAGTTGCGGCACTTATGTATACCACACGCATGACCATACATTTTCGAGGATGCAAACTGACCGTGATTATGATTTTTCCAATGATGCACTTTGCCTGTCATACTCCAATGATAGGTTTTCTCTGTTAAAGTGTGCTCATCAGGCCTTTTGGGTCGATCAGAAAAGTGATAGTATCCGGCTGTTGTTTGAGTTGGAGAAAGATGAACTTATTACTTCCATGTCTTACGATAACAATCGTATGATATGGACCAGCACTAACAAAGGACTTGGATTTTTTGATCTGGAAAGTCAAAAGTATCACCGTATCCGTACCAGACTTTTCAATGGTATTTCTTACCTTATTGCTGACGGAAAAGGACGTTTATGGATTTGTGCCCAAAATCATTTATATTCTTATATCATTAAAGAGAATAGATTTATTCTTTGGAACAGTTCGGATGGTTTCCCGCCTAACGAAATTTTGTTTGCGTACCAAAAGCAATCCAATAGGGATTATATTTATTTAGGAGGTTCAGAAGGATTAGTTAAAATTAATACGGATATTCCTTATACCGAAACTCAAATTCCGGAAATATATCTGTCCGAAATTCTTTTTAATGGTAGCCCTTCTTTGAAGAAGGTAAAGGAAAATACAATAAAAATACCATGGAATTATAATTCTCTTTCTGTTCACTTCCGGATCAAGAACAGAGATGTGTTTCAGAAATACCTATTACAATATACTATTGAAGGCAGAGGTAAGCAGTCTATTGAAACTTATGATCCGGTGTTGAACTTGTCTTCTTTGTCGGCAGGCAATTATTCAATATGGGTTTCGTGTAATACAAAGAATGGAAACCGAACTCCGTCTAAACAATTGATACATATTATCGTCACTCCTCCTTGGTATAAAACAGTTTGGTTTATTGGTGTAGCCGCTGTGTTGTTTATTATTATGACTGCAAGCATAGGTTATATTCATTATCGTCGGAAAGAACGCAATATGAAAGGTAATGTAAACTATTTCCTGCAAGCCGTATTAAACGATATGCTCAGTAGTAAAGAAGAAAAACAGCGAGGTGAAGAAGATAACTGTGCAGAAACTCCTTTGTCTGATATCTCATCAAAAGAGGATGATAGCCGACTGGAGGAAACTGGGCAACAAACTCAAGCGAAAAACAGCAAGGAAGATGAAGAATTTCTCAATAAACTCAATATGCTTATCCATGAGAACATGGCGGGTGGAGAACTTTCTATTAAATTCCTGACGGACAAGTTGGCTATGAGCAGAGCTTCTTTATATAATAAGGTGAAGTTCCTGACCGGTTTGGGAGTTAATGATTATATTAATCGGTTGCGTATTGAGAAGTCGGTTTTTCTGCTTACAAATACTAATATGAACATTAATGAAATATCCTATGAGGTCGGTTTTTCTTATCCTCGGTATTTTAGTACTTCCTTTAAGCAGATCAAGGGAATGACACCTACCCGATTTAAGGAGGAGAATAAGAAGAACTGATTACTGTTTTGTGCTGTCTTTGTTTGTTGGAATAAAGAGGTGTGGTTGCTGTTTTCCTTGTTAAAATCCCGTTCCTGCCTCATTTTCTTTAAACTTCTGTGAACAAAATCCGGATTAGTCTGTTTTTAATTATGCAAATCGCCTGATAAAGCTTCTTATGGGTATGTGAATATAGATAAGTCAAGCAAGATATGCCTCCCCGGCATAACAGGAAGATTGCATAGTAGTTTTGTCGTGTTTTATTTTGTGTTTGTGTTGTGACGGTGCTGCGATGTGAATCGAGGTACCGTTTTTTATTATGGATAGGTATAACCGGAGATTATCCGGTATAAAAAAATACTGTGAACCGGTTTGATGAAAAATGGCTTCCTTTGCAGAGTAATAAACAGAGTAATAAATTCAGTATCACTAAAATCTAGTAATTTATGTTCAACGAAAAAAGAAGCAGCATGTTGCACGGTGTCTTGTTGATAGCACTATTCTCTTGTGCGGCGTTTTACATTGGTGAGATGTCTTTCGTGAGAAGTCTCTCTTTCAGTCCGATGATTGTAGGTATCATTTTGGGTATGCTCTATGCTAACAGCTTGCGGAATAATCTTCCCGAAACTTGGGTGCCGGGCATACAGTTCTGTTCGAAAAAGATTCTGCGTATCGGTATTATCCTCTATGGTTTCAGATTGACTTTTCAGGATGTGCTGGCTATCGGATTGCCTGCTATGTTGATTGATGTTATTATTGTGGTGGTGACTATTTGTGGTGGTATTTATCTCGGTAAGTTATTGAAAATGGACAGGGGTATTGCGTTGCTCACTTCTATCGGAAGTGGTATTTGCGGGGCTGCCGCCATTCTCGGTGCGGAGTCTACTATTAAAGCAAAACCTTATAAGACGGCAGTGTCCGTTTCTACCGTGGTAATCTTCGGTACTATCTCTATGTTTTTATATCCTTTCCTCTACCGTAATGGAATTTGTGCGCTCACTCCCGACCAAATGGGAATCTATACAGGCTCTACTCTTCATGAAGTGGCTCATGTGGTGGGAGCGGGTGACGCAATGGGAAACGGTATTTCGGATTCGGCAATAATAGTGAAGATGATTCGGGTGATGATGCTGGTTCCGGTGCTTTTGATTACTACTTATATGGTGGCAAGAGCGAGAAAGAAACAAGTACAGAAAGGGCAGAAATTTCAGAAGATTGCCATTCCCTGGTTTGCAATCGGCTTTATGGGAGTTATCGCTTTTAACTCTTTTGATTTGCTGCCTGCGCAGTTGGTTGCGGGGATCAATACACTGGATACTTTCCTGCTGACAATGGCTATGACTGCACTTGGGACAGAAACAAGCATTGACAAGTTCAGAAAAGCGGGGGCGAAACCTTTTGTCCTGGCATTTCTTCTTTATATTTGGCTGGTAGTAGGCGGTTATTTCCTGGTGAAGTATCTCACTCCTTATTTAATGTAATAAAAAAACGGACTTACGTAGACTCTCAGAATGACATTCTTCAGAATTTGTGTAAGTCCGTTTTTGGTGGTGGTACTTTGACAAGTACCTATCTAGTTGTTATAAGGGCATATTTCCATGCTTTTTAGGTGGATTCGTCTGCATCTTGTTTTCTGTCATTTCCAATGCCTGAATCAGACGTTTACGGGTTTGTCTCGGATAGATGATTTCGTCGATGAATCCCAGCTCGGCAGCCTGATACGGAGTGGCGAACTTTTCCTTGTAGGCTTCCAGTTCTTTCGCCTTAGTCTCTGCATCCGCTTTGCGGAACAGGATATTTACCGCGCCTTCTGCCCCCATTACTGCGATTTCCGCACTTGGATAGGCAAAGTTTACGTCTGCGCCTGTCTGCTTGGAGTTCATCACAATGTATGCACCGCCGTAAGCCTTACGGGTGATAACGGTCAGTTTGGGAACGGTAGCTTCCGCGAATGCATAAACGATTTTCGCGCCGTGGCGGATGATACCGTTATTTTCCTGCGTGTATCCCGGAAGGAAGCCCGGAACATCTTCGAAAGTAATCAACGGAATGTTGAAACAGTCGCAGAAACGGATGAAACGGCTCGCCTTGTCGCTGGCATCAATATCGAGCACTCCGGCAAGGTAGGCAGGCTGATTGGCGACGATACCTACCGAACGACCTGCCAGACGTGCAAAACCAATGAGGATATTCTTGGCAAAATTCGGCATAACTTCAAAGAAATAGCCGTTGTCTACCACTCGCTCGATGATATCTTTCATATCATAAGGAACATTCGGGTCTGCCGGAACGATAGTGTCCAAAACGGCATCTTCACGGTTGGTTTCATCCGTGCAGTTCTGCTTTTTAGTTTCGTCCATATTATTCTGCGGCAGGAACGAAAGCAGTTCGCGGATACTCATCAACAATTCTTCTTCGGTGTTACACATAAAATGAGTCACTCCGCTTTTGCTGCTGTGAGTCATGGCACCACCCAGTTCTTCCTTGCTTACTTCCTCGTGGATAACGGTCTTCACTACGTCAGGCCCCGTCACAAACATGTGGCTCTTTTCTTTCACCATAAAGATAAAGTCCGTGAGGGCGGGAGAGTAGCAGGCACCACCGGCACAGGGACCGAGAATGGCGGAGATTTGAGGAATCACGCCGCTTGCCATTGTGTTCTGATAAAAAATGTCGGCATATCCCGAAAGGCTTTCAATACCTTCCTGTATGCGTGCACCGCCTGAATCGTTCAATGCGATAATCGGAGCACCGTTCTTTAAAGCCAACTGTTGCACCTTCACAATCTTTTTCGCGTTGGAAGCGGACAGTGAACCGCCGCAAACGGTGAAGTCATAGGCGTAAACGAATACCTGGCGACCGTCAATCTTTCCGTAGCCGGATACGATACCGTCTCCCGGAATCTTGTTCTTGTCCATGCCGTAGTTAGTGCAACGGTGAACCATTAGTTTGTCCAGTTCAACAAATGTCCCTTTATCGAGCAACATCTCGATACGTTCGCGTGCAGTCATCTTGCCGCTTTCGTGTTGTTTCTCTATCTTCTCAACGCCCCCGCCGAGGGAAGCGATGCGGTCACGTTCCCGGAACGTGGCATATGCTTTGTTTATTTCTTCCATGATGCAATCCGTTTTTTAGTGTTATGCAATCGGTTCTAATGTTATTAATGTCTGGTCACCGGTGATGTTATCGCCTTCCTGAACCAGAATTTCTTTGATACGGCAATCCGAAGTCACTTTGTAGTTGCTCTGCATCTTCATGGCTTCGATAACGATAGCGGTGTCTCCCGCTTTTACTTCCTGTCCTGCCGTTACGGGAATTTTTACTACTTTTCCCGGCATGGGAGAAGTGATGCGGTCGTTCTGTTCGTCCTCACCTTTTTTGCGCATACGCAGGTACTTCGCTTGGCTGTCTACGATTTCAACATTGAAACTGCTGTAATGCGTGTTCACTTTATAGCTTTTCCCGTTCTCCTTGCGGATGAGCTGCGCGTTTGCGCTGCGACCGTCCATAAGGATGTTGCAGGTTCCGTTTTCTGCCATTACCACGTCCGCTTCAAACGGCTTTCCGTCAATGGTAAGTACCACTTTATTATCTTCCTTGCTGACCAGTTCCACTTCGGCCACCCGGTCACCTATATGAATTTCCATAATTAACTGCTTTTTTTAATTAGATACGAAGTACGCCTTTATGCAATCCGAATTCTTTCCATTTGCTGATAGGACGGTTGTCGGTAGCGTCGCCGCTGTTCTCTTCAAGATTCATCAGATAATCCATGTAGGCGGCAATCAGTGCAATATTCTCGGCACGTTCGCTGGTTCGCATGATACACTGATGCAGGTGTTCGCCGTTCTTGGCGATGAATCCGGTATCATAATGACCTTCTACGAAATCGGGCGTATCCATAATAGCACGCAGGTAACTGATATTATTCTTGACTCCGGTCAGCTTGTACTCATGAAGCACACGACGCATCCGTTCGATAGCATATTCGCGGTTAGTTGCCCACACAATCAGTTTGCCAATCATCGGGTCATAATAGATCGGAATCTCGTATCCTTCGTACACATAACTGTCGATACGCACTCCGATACCGTTCGGTTCTGTAATCTGCTTGATGATTCCCGGACTCGGCATGAAATTCATTTCTGTATCTTCGGCACAGATACGACATTCGATAGCGTGTCCGCGCTGTTTGATATCTTCCTGTTTCAGTTGGAGAACCTGTCCGTCGGCTACCTTAATCTGCTCTTTTACGAGGTCTACACCGATTACTTCTTCCGTAATGGGATGTTCCACTTGCAGGCGGGTATTCATTTCGAGGAAGTAATAGTTGCGGTGCTTGTCTACCAGGAACTCGATCGTTCCCGCACCGATATAATTGACGGCTTTGGCGGCAGCCACCGCTTTTTCTCCCATATCTTTCCGCAATTCCGGAGTGACAAAAACCGAAGGAGTTTCTTCTACAATCTTCTGATTGCGGCGTTGCACGGAACATTCGCGTTCGCAAAGGTGAATTACGTTTCCGTGTTTGTCACCCAGAATCTGAAACTCGATGTGATGGGGCTCTTCCACGAACTTCTCCAGATAAACTGTATCGTCACCGAAAGAAGAAAGAGATTCGCTTTTGGCAGTTGTATAGGCCTCTTCCACTTCTTCTGCGCTGTGGATAAGGCGCATCCCTTTTCCACCGCCACCCATAGAGGCTTTCAGCATCACCGGATAACCGATTTTATTGCAAAGCTCCACAGCTTCTTCCACACTTTTCAGGTTTTCTTGTGTGCCGGGCACAACGGGCACTCCGGCTTCAATCATTTTGATGCGGGCGGAAATCTTGTCGCCCATTGCTTCCATTGTTTCCGGATTGGGACCGATAAAGATAATGCCTTCTTCCTGACAGCGTCGTGCAAAAGCCGCATTCTCGGACAGGAATCCATATCCCGGATGAATGGCGTCTGCGTGGTTCGCTTTCGCCACTTCGATGATTTTTTCTATATTCAGATAACTCTCTTTAGATGCGGCGGGACCTACACAATATGCTTCGTCTGCGTAGAGCACATGCTTTGCAGTCCGGTCTGCCTCGGAAAATATCGCGATACTCGTTATTTCCATCTCCCGGCAGGAGCGCATCACCCTCACGGCTATCTCACCGCGATTGGCTACTAAGATTCTTTTTATCATACTTTTCTAAATTAAGTACATACTTATTTTGTGTCTTCCCACCTTGCGGACATACTCCACCTGATGAAAACACAGTATTTTCCTGATTTGGGGCTTAACAAACGATGTCCTTTCTCCTAATCCACGAGGCGAAAGAACGTTTTACGTGAAGTGGCAGGTCTTCTGACTGACTCTTGTCTTATTTGCCTTCCCGATAGAACATCAGTGGCGTCAAATTAGTTCATTTATAAGACATTGAACAGAGCTTCACAGCAGCGGGACTGTTCGGGACTTACACCC
>OGCN01003528.1_pt1 | contig 14891 bp, 30 predicted proteins | sample 1570181 | NCBI WGS metagenome assembly OGCN01 (sample SAMEA4370584, study PRJEB24528) | human gut metagenome | reverse complement strand
CGGAAGGCAGGCCTCAGTCTCTGAGAAAAATGTCCTAAAAAGGGTTGCCAATCCAGCAAGGCGGCGAGGGAGGTTCGCAAGGCCGAGGAGCGCAAAGCCGAGCGCAAGGCGAGGCGCGCCGAAGCGGCGAAGGAGGAGGCCGAGAAGCCCGCCGGGGATTCGGGCGCGAAGCCCGAAGAGGCGCCGAAGGATTCGCCCGAGCAGGAGCCCGCGAAGGAGGAGGAGCCCGCGCAGGATTCGCCCGAGGAGGGCGAGCAGGCCATCCGCCGCGCCGCCGAGGAATTCGGGCTCGCGATTCGCGAGACGTCGCTCTGCCTTTGGCTCGCTGGCGACACGAAGCCCCATAAAGACGCGCTGAAGAAGGCGGGCGCGAAGTGGTCCGCGAAGAAGGGCGCGTGGTACTTCCGCAAGCCGCAGGCCGCCTAGGGCGCCCCAATTGAGCCGCCGCGCGAACTCGCAGGGAACGGCGCGAGTTCGCGAGGACGGCCCCATATTGGGGTTCGGTTGGGTTAGAATTCGAGAGGAAGGCACGACGATGAAATTCACGAAGACGAGCGAGAAGCAGCTGCGCGAATACTTTTCGAAGATGGACGCAAGCGGCTGCGTCGTCGCGAGCGATTGGACAAGCGGAAGCGGACGTTTCACCAAGCCGAAGGCGCTGCCTCCGTTCGTGCAGCGCTTCGAGCGCAAGGAATACGCGAAGACCGCCCTGCCCAAGCACGGCACGCCCGAGCGCGTCGCGTTCGAGTTCTTCAGCAAGAACCCGCGCCGAAAAGCGGTCCTCGTCCTCGACAAGGAGGCCGCGCTCGCCTTCTTCTTCGAGGCGGCGCACGGCAAGGAGATCTAGCCGAAACGATTCGCGGCCCGTCGATTCGGGGCGGGCCGCGTGATTCTTTCCATATCCGATTCGGGGTCGCGCGCGCAAGGTGCCGCGCCCCGCAAACCCCGGGAGGTTTCGCGTGTTCGATTTCCTGCTCGCGCTGCTTTACATTTACCTGTTCTACATCGCCGTGGTCGGCTCCATCGCGTTATACGGCAAGATTATCGACAAGATTTCGGAGAAGAGCCCCGAGCGCGGCGAGAGGGTCCACGCGGCCGTCATGAAGGCGCTGAGGTTCGCGCTAGTCGTCGGCGTCTTCGTCGGAATCGCGACCGGCTGGATTTTCGTCGTGCTGCTTTTCTAGGCGCGATTCGACCAGCTCGGCGGCGTTCGCCTCGACCTGCGCGCGCATCGCGGCGTGCACGGAGCGGAGCGCCTGCATCCATTCGATATAGTTGATTTCGGGATACGCCTGCATCGTCTCTACGAGCGCGCGTATCCCCTTTTCCGCTTTCGCGGCGTCGTACCAGTCGGCCTTAGATTCGTCCATCGGACTCCCCCGCCAATTCGTCCAGCGTCACTTCCAGCGCGCGGGCGAGGTGCGCCCACGTGTGCAGCGACCCCTTCGCCAGCGGCGATTCGTCGCGCCGCAGCTTTCGGATGGTGCTTAGGGTTATTCCCGAGCGGCGCGCGAGCTCGCGAGTGCTCACGCCGCGCTCTTCCATGATACGCGAGAGTTGGTTCAAATTCGGCTTCCCCTGGTTTTGGTTCTTTTTCGCCAGCCCGCATGAGCGGACGGGCTGGCTCGTTGGAGGCTCGGCCCATGGATTCAGGGCCGCAGATATTCTACCGCATGTTGCGCCGCAACGATTCGCGAACGCAATATATTGCGTTTAATTCGGCTCTCTCGCGCGTTCCAAGGTGCCGTTCGCGCAATTCGCGGGCGAGCATTCGTTTCGCGCTCTAGAAGCCCGCAGAGAGCGCGAGGCTGCCGCGTTCGCGCGTTTTCGGGCATAAGGAAGGCCCGCATTTTCGAAAAAGGAAAAGGGACGGCAGGCCGTCCCCGTTCGTTGTTCCCTTATTTCTTCCGCGCGTACGCGATTATGTGGCCCGCGTATTTCGAGTGGCCGGCGTTGAGCGCGTCGGCGAGGCTGTCGCGCGGGCACTTTATCGCCGTCGCGGCCTGCGTTATCGAGCGGTACAGCTCGCCGTCGATTACGACCGGCTTCCCGCCGCCGCGCGTCGCCGCGGCATCTGGCCTCTCGTACTCGGGCTGCTCGGCCTTGCTCACGCGCCCGATTTTCGAATTGCCGTATATGATCATAGCTTCCTCCGCATAAGCAGCTCGCACAATTCGCGCGCGCTGTACAACTCTTCGAGCGTCCGCATGAGCGCGACGAGCGCCACCGCCAGGCCGAAGCAGAGGAGGGCTATGAGGCAGAGCGCGAGCTTCATAGGCGTGCCCCCCGCTTGCCGCGGGCCTTCGCCGACGCAGCGTTCCCGCGCCTCCGTGACTCCGCCTCGCGCTGGCCCCTCGGCTTTGCGCGCTTCGGCAGCGGCACGAGAGGGTCGCCATTCGTGTCGCGCTTGATTCCTGCGCGCCCGTCGGCGTGCAGCGGCGCGCACCTGGTCGGCGACGGCTCGCCCGTGCGCGGGTCGAAGTAGCTGATTTCGATGGGCGGGAGCTTGCGCCCGCTCTCGCGCGGCTCCATGACGGCGGAGGTGCCGGCCATGCGGTAGTCGCTACTGTGCGTCATTCGCGGCCTCCTTCGCAAGCTCGTCGGCCAAGCGTTGATATGTGCCAGCTTCGGCAAGCGCGTCCAAAGAGGTCACGACATGCCTGCTGCCGGCTCCGCCCGGTTTGTAATACAGCGCTGCAAGAAAACTGCCAATAGCCGCCAGGTCGCAGTGTATTGCGCGAAAAAGCGCGGTCTCTTCCGTCATTTCTCCTCCTGTCTGTCTCCGAAGTCCACGAGCGGGGTTTCCTTCACTTCGCTGCCCTCGTAGTCCCATACCGGGCCGTACTCGTCGTACTGGCGCGTCTCTCGCTTCGCCGCGCACTCTTCGGCTCGGGCCTTGTCGGTAAAGGCTATTACGGGCCGCTCCCACGCGTCTTCCCAATCGCCGCCGAAGTCGGTCACTAGGTAAATCGCGCGCTTTCGCGTCTTCGGCTTCTTCGCGCTCATCGCTCCACGTCCGCTCCGCAGTAGGGGCAATGCGTCAGCGACGTATAGTCGACATTGGCCCAAAGCGCGCGCGTTGAACCGCATGCCCGCGTCGTCCAGCTCAATCGACAGCCTGCCGAAGTGGCACGCCGTACAATCCAGGTAGTGCTCCATCCTCTCGTCGTCCCAAACCTCGACGAGCTCGCATGTCGGACGGTCGATGAGGTCTGCCAGGCGGTTGAGCAGCCTTCTGTTGTTGTGCTTGTAGAAATCGTTCGGAACCGTAGTGAATACCGCTTCCGCGCACGTGCCAAACGCGGCGTAAAGTGACGCGTGGAGGTCGAGCAGATTCGAAGGCTCCCGCAGCGCCTTGACTACTCGCCTGCGCTCTTCGTCGCTAATCATGGCTCCACCACCTTCCGCCCGCAATGCGGACAGTATTCGTACTCGCCGTACATCTCCTCGCAGGACTGGCCGCATTCACGGCATTCCCAGCCGCGCACCTCCTCGCCGTGCACCGTGCGCGTGACCTCGGTGAGGTCGAGCACGGTCGTTTTCATGTCGGCCAGCTCTTCGACGATGACTTGTCTCGCATTTGTTCCTCGCAGGCGATTCCCGCGCGCATCGTCGCTAATCATCGTCAACCTCCGCGCTCTGCTCGCCAGCGTATGCCGAGCCGTCTATCAAGCCAGCCAGGCACATAAAGAGCGAGCGTGGGTCGGGAAAATCGTCCTCGCCAGTGGCGATGCATTGCAGCCTCGCCCACCATCCTGACAGCGTATCGCCGTCGGCATACATCGCGTAATGGCGAAGCTCTTGCGCAATCTCTTTGCGCTCTTTGTCGCTAGCCATCCACAATCACCTTCCATTCCTTCGAGGTCGCCGCGATTTTGACGCAATCGCTCTTCTCGTAAACCCATCCGACGGGGTATCTGTATCTTTCTCTGAACCACTCCCCCGTATCGACTTTCGCCACGACGCTCATCAGCCCCGTGTCCACGCACAGCTTTTGGAGCTGCTCGCCCACGAATCCGTACTTCTCGCCGAAGTATGCCTTTGCGTCGCTACTGCGCCTGAAGCTCGTCGTTCCGACGAGAACCGTGTTCTGCCTGCGGCTTTTTAAGATGCCCATATCATTCGCCTTTCACGCACCTCCCATTCCATGCTTCGCGCGCCTTGTCCCATCGGTTTTCGCCAGGCTCGACTTTCTCGCCTGTGATAATCGGGCCGCACGCGGAGCAATTCTCGCAATAAACATGGTGCTCGTAGTTGTCCGCGTTCCCTTCTCTGCTGTAAAGATTCGAGCGAACGCTTTTGCTTCCGCAGAACGGACACGACTTGAGGTCGTTGTTCATCGTTACTCCGCCTCCTCATCGATGCCCGCGAGCTTCTTGGCGCGGGCTATCATGTCGCGGCGGGCGTTCTGCCAGCATGCGCGGCCAGTCTGCCTTGACCCATGCGGACAGTCGTCGCATGACGCATTGTCTGAGCCGATGTCAAAATAGGAGCATGCGTGTTGCATCGCGTCCTCTTCCAGCTTCTCCCAGCTGTCGGCTGGCTCGGGCTTCCTGTGCGACCATAAATAAGCGACGCAGGACTCCGATGCGCCCTGTTTGTCAGGAAGGCCGATAAAGTAAGCCAGATCCATGCTCGCCGAAGCGCGGTATCCGACGACGGTTCTCTTCAACGGCTCTCCGCCATCGTTGAGCTGTAGCCACATTTCATCGCCGATTCGAATCGGTACTCCGTCTGCGTCGAGCGGCAGCTTCATGTACGCTTCGTGGTTCTCGCCGCGGTTCAATCGCTCGCGCAGGCTGTCGTTGGCTTCATTCAAGCCTTGGATTTCCGCCTCCATGGCGGCGTTGTCGGACACAAGGGCATCAAGCTCGCCCGAAACGTCTACGGCCATCTTGCCAATCTTCTTCATCGCGGCCGCCTGCTCAGTGATGCGCTTTATGCGCTCTTCCGTGATGCCCATCTACTCCACCCCCGTGCTTCCGAAGCCGCCCTCGCCGCGCTCCGTCTCTTCCAATTTGGCAACCAGTCGGAATGCCGGCAGCTCGCACGGCAGGATTACCAGCTGGGCGATGCGCTCGCCCGCCAGCACGTTGCTCGGCGTGTTTCCCGCGTTGTAGAGCGGCACCTTGATTTCGCCAGTGAATCCCGCGTCGACGATGCCGACGCCGTTCGCCATGAGCAGCCCGCGCTTGCAAAGCGAGCTCCGCGCCGCCAGCAGGCCGAAGCAGCCCTCGGGGATGCTCACGCGCACGCCCGTCGGCACCGTGGCGAATTGCCCGCTTCCGATGAACGCGGCCTCGCTCGCGCGGAGGTCTGCGCCCGCGTCGTGCGTGTGGGCGCGTACGGGCAGCATGCCGGCGGCGCACACGGTTTCGATTTCCATCGCGCCCGCGTTCCGCTCCAGCAGGTCGACGTAAGGCGCCACGGCTCGCTTGGCTCCTTCATAGACGGCGGTGCGCAGCTTTTCCTCCCCGACCTCGACACTAGCGACGGCTTTCGTCTGCTCCTGGCGTTTATTCCAGCGGAGGATGGCTTGGCCCTTGCCCGACTCGGCGGCCGTATGGCAGCGACACCACTTGTTCGAGCATTGCACCTCCCACGTATCGTCGGCGAATAAGACAAGATTCGCCTCGCACCCGCAGAACGGGCATTTCTTCAATTCGGTTTCGCTCATTTCTCCTCCAAACTGCGTCCGCAGAACGGGCAATGGCTTATCTCGACGATGCCGTACTCGACCATCGCGCCGTGGTCGTCGAGCTCGACGCTCATGCACGGAGCCGTCGCGTCGACAGCCACCACGAAGCCCGTGCCGAAGCGGTCGCGCTTGTCGACCGCCGCGTCCGTGTACGGCTCGCAGTATTCGCAGGCGCTCATTCGGCGCCGCCCTTGCCGATCGCGTCGAGAATGCGGTCAGCAATCCAGGATTCGTACCCGTTCACTTCTCCAACCTCGTCGCAATATTCTTTCTCCCAGGGGTCTCGGAGGTCTTCGACGATATCCATGAGCTTGTCTACGTCGACGCAGATGTGGGCCCCGTCGCCCTCCTTCTCCATGGGGCATGCGTGGGTAATCCCGTCCGGCTCGCACATGTACGCCAGGCCGTTGTCGCCGAGGACGAACAGGATGGCATCGTCTTTTCGGTAGTCGATTCCGATGACATGTCCGCGCTCGCCGTTCGGGTGAACGATTTCGTCGCCGATTCGGACGTACTCGCCGTCGGCGCACTTCGGCAGCTCTATCGAGCGCTCATCCTTGTATCGCTTGAGCGCGTCGAGCGATTGCAGCATGCTTGAGATGCGCGAGTAGAGGCCGTCGATGTCGACGTCGAGGCGTTCGGTGGTTCCGCTCATTTCTTCCTCCTTTTTTTAGGCGGTTGCCGAGTTGCCAGGATTGCCGCTCGCCCCTATTAAACCTATATATATCTATATTCTTCTTAGATATCATTTAAAGGGTTATCGGCAACTCGGCAACTCGGCAACATCGCAGGTCAGAGCCTTGTCTTGGTTGCCGCCTTTTCCGCGCGGCAACACGTTTGTTGCCGCCGTTGCCGTTGTTGACGGCGTTTCTAGAAAACTTATTAGTTTCCCGCCGTTCACTTCTTATTTTTGGCGTTGCTGCGCGGCAACGATGGCCGCCTCCGTCGGGACGTAGCAGCGCTGCACCCCGTACGTTCCGCAGCGCGCCTTGCCGCCCGCGCCCGGGTATTTGACCCAGCCTTCCGCGTACGTCTGCACGAGCTTGTGCATGGCGTTGGTCAATGCGGGGCCAGCCTGCTTGCTGTACATGTCGGGCAGCGCCTCCACGATTTCCTGCACGCACACGCGCACGCACTTGGGGTCGGCGGCGGCCAGCAGCTTGCCGTCCATGTACTCCAGCACGAGGCCCACGCGGACGTCCTCCTCGGTGTACTCCTCCTGCTTCCGCAGCGCGTAGCCCTGCAGGCGGCTGTCGAGCACGAGCGGCGGGCGCTCAGTCTTGTACACGTGCACGGCCTCCGCCCACGCCTGGCCGAACTCGGCGTCCACGCCTTCGTCGAACAGCCCCGCCAAGGGCTCCACCGCGCCGCACTCGACAGGCAGGAACCGTCGGTTGCCCGTCGTGTCGGTCAGGAACGCGCTGTCGTTCGTCGTCCCGCAGAACACGCAGGCGCGCGGCCTCTGCTCGGTCTCCCTGGCGTACTTCGGGCGAATCGTGTCCACCGTCGACGTGATGAACGCCTTGATGCCCTCTACGTCCTTCTGCCGCTTGGTGGCTAGCAGCTCGGCCATTTCCAGAATCCACATGCCGCGCAGCTTCTCGGCGGCGGCGTCCCCCTCGATGGTGTTGAGGTTGTCGTTGTACCAGGCCGTCTCGTGCGCGAGGCGGCGCAGGAACATGGACTTGCCGAGACCCTGGCGGCCTATCAGCACGGGCATGTAGTCGAACTTCGTGCCCGGCTCGTAGGCGCGCGCCACGGCGCCCTGCATGAACAGGCGCATGACCGCCGCGTTGTAGTCGCACGGCTCGGCGCCCAGGTAGACGGTGAGCAGCGTGTCGACGCGCGGCACGCCGTCCCACTTCAGCCCGTCGAGCCATTCGGCCACGGGATTGCGCTGGTTCTGCATTGAGACGTTGACCACCGCGTCGATGGCCTTCTGCTTGGACATGAGGCCGTACTCGCGCTCCATGTACGCGGCCAGGCCGCAGTAGTCGGCGTCCGATATGGGCCTGTCCTTCGCGCCCCCCACGTCCCACGGCACGGGCGGCGATACCATGCGTGTGTACGCTCGCGTGTCGTAGTAGAAACGCCCGGCGAGCGCGGGGTCGCCGTTGATGGCCCGCCCGCAGTTCTCGATGGACTGAATCACGCCGCCCTTGCTGTTGAGCATGAGCGCGACGGTGTTGCGAGCCGCGGCATCCCCGCGCCTCTTCGGGTCTCCCTTGTCGTAGCGCTCGCACACGCTGCGCACGATGCCCTCGATTTCCGAATCCGCCAAAGGCGGCTTGCATTTCAGGCGATTCGCCGCCTCCAGCGACGCGAGTATGAGCGCGTCGTCGATGCCCTGCGACTGCATGGAGCAGGCGTAGCGCATCAGCGTGTCGTTCCTCTCGCCTCCGTGAATCTCGTTCGGAAGCTCGAACTTCCTCTTCAGCCCGCCGTTCGGCTGCACGCTGCGGATGAACGCGAGCGTGTTCGCGTCGGCCTCGGCCACCTCGTAGTCCTCCGGGTCGTTGTCCCATGCGTACGGGCGCCCGTTCGGGTGCACCGACGGCGGCGCGACGATGTACCCGCCGTCGCCGCGGATGTCGATGCCGTAGTCGGCGTTCACGCTGCACCCGATGGGCTGGTCGCTCTTGAACAGCAGGTGCATGCCCCCGCGCCCCGTCTCGGCGCACACGGTCTCCGGGAGGTCGCCGTTCGTTATCTCCCACGTGCGCAGGCGCTCCATGCCGTCCTCGCCCTTGTCTGGGTCGACGTCGACGTCGATTACGATCAGGCCGCCAGAGGCCTCGCCCGTGGCGATGCCGATGTTGAAATTCGGGCGGTGGCCCCATGCGGCCTTGATTTGCTCGGGGTCGGTGGTCGCGACCTTGAAGCCGCCCTTCACGGCGGGGACCTTCTGGCCCTCCGCCAGCGGGAAGACGGCCCAGCCGCGCGCCGCGTATTCCAGCGCGGCGTCAAGGAACTTGCTCACGAGCCGTTCCCTCCCTCCAACAGTTCAATCACGCGCGCCCCCGCGTCCTCGGGCCTGCAGAACTCGAAGCGGACGCCGTAGCGCTGCTCCATGGTCTTGCACGCCCTCGCGAGCCTGGCACCGCTTATGGGCGGCCTCAGGCCCTTCCTTCGGTTGATGGCCGCGCGCGGGTTCTTCCAACGCGACAGCGTTTCGAGGTCGGCCACGCCGTCCCCGTTCTCGACGAGCACGATGAGCTGGATTCCGCAGTCGCGGGCCAGCATCAGCTCGCCCCTGAAGCGCTCGTGCTGCTGGTCCACGTCCATGCAGAGCTCTAGGACGTCCTTCTTCGTGTCGACGGAAACCGTCCCGCCTACCAGCATGTAGTCGCCCACCACGAGCTTTGAGCGGACGACGCGCAGGCCCATAGCCGCCCACGCGTCGTTCTTGGCAGTGTGCTTGCCGAGTTTTTGTCGCGAATCTTCAATGATTACCCTGCTCATACGGCAGACATCCACGAATAGCCGCCCGACTTCTTGATTTCGCCCCTAAGGCAGCCGGATATACCACTCTGGGCAGCGCCCGTCGCGCGCGCTGCGGCTCCCTGCGACGGCCATACGGCTATGACGCTTCCGTCGTTCCCGATCTGCTTCACGGGATGCCCCTGCGTAACCGCCGCCCTCGCCTTTGCCGTTCCGTACGTGTTGTTGTACTTCCGGTCGCACCACTCAAGATTCGTGGCGCTGTTGTTGCTCTTGTTCTCGTCTTTATGATTGACTTCGGGCAGGCCGAACTTGTTTTCGACAAACGCCTTTGCGACAAGCCGGTGAACGAGGAGCCGTTTTGACTCGCTGTCTTTGGATAGCATCACGCTCTTGTATCCGTTTTTGTAATGGGTGCTTTGAGCGAGGATGTGCGCACGAATCTTTCTTTGCACGCCATTGCGCATGCGTACGGTTCTTGCGATTGCGCGAACTCTTCCGCCATCGCTTACCTCATAACACCCCTCGTAACCCTCTATGGGCTTCCAGTGTTCCATTTCGATACCGCCATTAGAACGGCAAGTCGTCGCTATAGGAGCCAGCCGACGCGCCCTCGTACTGGTCCTTCAGTCGGCTGTCCTTCGGCTCGGGCAGCTTGAAGTCGCCGTTGCGGATGTCCTGGCTGGCGTACACGCCGACCATCTCAAGGCGCTCCTTGTCCTCGCCCTTGTTGTTGGTGTACTGCTCGGTCTGGAGCACGATGCCGACTTCGAGGCCGACGAACTCGCGCTCGTTGCAGCCGCGCGCCTGCCACGCCTCGATGCTGAAGCCGACGTTCGACTCCTCCAGGCGCTTCAGGAACGCCTTGAACATGCCCTGCGCGGTCTGCTTGTACGAGCGGCTGAAGCGGTGCGCCCACGCGTTGTTCTTGCCGAAGTCGTCGGAATAGTGGCCGCTGTGCTCGCCCTCCGCGATGTCGTAGACAATCCAGAGGTATTCTTTGTCGGAGACGTCCTGGACGTCGACGATGCGCGCGACGTAGCCGCCCACGGGCAGCTTCGCGCCGCCGTTGCCGGATTCCTCGATAATCTCCCAGTTGATGAGTTTCATTCATTCGCCTTTCTGAATCGGTTCTATTTCCCGCCGCCGAGCGGCTTGAGCTCCCAGTAGTCGCGTATCGCCGCGTCGACCGCCTTGAGGTCGTTGTCCATCTCCTCCGGCAACATGCCAGGGGGAGACTTGAGCGGTTGCCCGTTCGTGATGAATCGGTATTGCCCACCGTCGCACACCGCCATTAAGGCGATCGTGAACATCCCGACGAGCTTCACCTTCTCGTTGAGCATCTTGCCCACGGTGGCGGGCTCTATCTCGCCCTGCTGGTTCCGCTCCGTGTGCATCATCAGGTAGACGATTCGGTCGTCCTTGCCGTCGTCCATCAGCGCGGTTATCAGTCCGTAGACCTCGCCGCCGATGATTTTGTAGACCTCGTACTGGTCCCGGAGCTTGTCTTTGCCGTACGTGTACCGCATGTACGTCTCGGTGATTAGGTAGCCGAAGTCGTCGACCACCGCCGCGCGGTACGGCGTGTCGGCCAGAAGCCATCGCTTCACCGTCGCGAAATCTCGCGAGTGCGCGATTTTCAGGCTGTTGCGAAACGGCAGCGGCTTCGCGATGGTTTGGATGACGGCCACCTCGTCGGCGCCGAACTCGCGCAGGCTCGAAGATTTGCCGCTGCCCGGTTCGCCCAAGATAAGAACTGGAATGCTCACTTATTCCACCTCCCCGGCGTACGCGCGCTTGGCGGTGGCGCCCCACAGCACGCCGTCGTGCCAGAGCTGGTACGCGTTGTAGTCGATGCCTTCGATGCGCTCGACGCGCATGTCGAGCTTCGCGGCCACTTCGAGCAGCGCGTTCTTGCCGTGCTCGCCGAGCGAGACGCACGGCACGTACTTCACGCCGAACACGTCCTTCATCGCCTCGCGCTTGGCGCGCTCTATCTGCTCGATGGTCTCTATCTGCTCGATAGTTATCATTTCCGCTCCTTTACGGTGTATAGTCGCGTTCTTTACGGCGTAAGGCGCTTGGATTCGTCGGCGTCGCCGAGCAGGAGCGCGTCGAGCCCGCCGAGCCGCGCCACGATGGGCGCGACCTGCTGCGGCTTGCAGCCCGTGACCATGATTCCGTTCGGCTTCGCCTTTGCCGGAACCACGCCCGGCACGATCACGTCGGTGCCGCTCACCACGATGGAGTCCCCCAGGCGCTCGAACGTCTTCGCGAACTCCTTCTTCGGCTCCTCCTCGCACTCGAAGAGCCACGGCTTGTCGCTCAAAAGCGACCAGACCTCCTCTTCGCAGCCCTTCTTGACCGCGTGGGTCTGCACGAGCTGGCCGTTGTCGAACAGCCAGTCGAAGAACGCCTCGCGGTCGACGACCTCGTAGCACTCCTCCTTGACCTTGAGGGAGACCTTGCCGACCTCCTCGCCGTCGAGCACGAGGCGCTGGCGGTCGATTCCGTCCTCCGCGAAGCGGGCATTCATGTCCGCCTCCACTTGCCTGCGAACTTCGTCGGTCTTGGCCTTCACCATCTTCTGCATGGCCGTCAGGATGCCGAGCTGCTGGACCGGCTTGAGATTGCTTTCCACCGCTCCCCCTTTACAGCCCGAGGCCGAGGGCTAGCAGCGCTGCCAGGCCCAGCGCCGAAGCGCCCAGCACCGAGGGAATCTCGCGCACGCCGCCGCCCTCGAACAGCTCGCCGATTCCGAACGCCTGCGCGGCGAATCGCAAATCGTCGGCAAGCGTGCTACAATCGGGCTGCATTTCTGCCGCGCCCGCCTGGCTACCAACCTGGGGCGCGTTTTCTTTTTCAGCCATCATTCGCCGCATTCCTTCTTGAATCGCTCCAGAGCTTCCGCAATCGCTTCTTCCGTGAGCTCGCGTGTGGCGCGCTCGACATCCTCCTCGTCCGCCAATTCCTTCAAGAGGACATCGACCGCCACTTCCAAGTGGATGATGCTTTTCAGCAGCTTCTCGCGGTGCAAGTCTTCTTCGCCAGCGGCGAGCCCCGCCGCGTTGAACGCGAGGTTGCTTACGACCACGCGCGCCGAGCGAAGCAACCGGTCTACATGCTCAACGTAATCCATCGCGCTAAATTCCTTCTTCATTCGCCAACTCCAATCCATTCCTCGAACCATTCCATCTTCACGAGCTTCAGCCGCTCGCATCCCTTCGGCATCGCCGTCTTGAGGTCTCCCCTACGCGCCGCCGCGTAGAGCGCCGACTTCGGCACGCCGCAGAATTCGGCAAGCTGCGGGATTGTGTAGTATGTCTGCGCTTGCCCTTCCATCTCCGTCCTCCTTTCCGTTTCGCCGTTGCCCCCGCCGAATGGCGCCAACCGATTTGCCGAAGTCCCCTGGCGCGGTAGTCAAAGGAAGGAAAAGAAACTACTTTGCCGTGGTTGGCGCCCCTCGGCGGGGGCGAGATGGTTAATCGCTTGGAAGCTGCCCGATAGCTCGGGCAGTACGCTCGTCGGTCTGCTCGAGCAGATACTCAACGGAGCATCCATACAGGTGAGCGAGCTTCTCGAGGTTGCCCGACACCGGCTCCGATTCACCGTTTTCCCAAGCAAAAATCGAATTGCGATGAACGCCGATTCGCTCTGCAACCTCTTCCGCAGAAAGCCCGATACGGGCACGTTCGGCCTTCATGTTTCCTCTCATAGTCACCTCCTTTAGCTAAACACACCGTATTGGTGTTTTCGACTGTTCAAAATATACACCTCTATGGTGTTGTATGCAACCGTTTTGGTGTGAAAAAATAACACCATCATGGTGTTTAGCGATTGGAGCAAGCATGTCTGGTTACAAAATCGCAGAGGCGCGGATTGCAAAAGGCTGGTCCCAGCAGGACTTAGCCGAGAAAATGGACACGACGCAGCAAACGATTCAGCGATACGAGTCTGGGTCGAGAGACATAAAATCAAGCGTCCTTATAAAACTAAGCGCTGTTCTTGGCGTGACTATTTCGTATTTGCTTGGGATGGAAAATACGTCTATCCCAAACAACGACATGGTCGAAGTCCCCCTATATGGAGCCATCGCCGCGGGCACCCCGATCGAGATGGTGCCCGTCGAGAATTCCCAGCCCGTCCCCTCGGAAGTGCGCCGCCGCTATCCGAGCGCGTTCCTGCTCAAGGTCGAGGGCGATTCCATGAACCGCATCCTGCCGAACGGCTGCTACGCGCTCGTCGACCCATGCGAGGCCGTCGAGCACAACGGCGCGCCCTACGCGGTCTGCGTGAACGGATACGACGCGACCATCAAGCGAGTGAACAAGCTCAACAACGGCTTCGAGCTGGCGCCCGACTCGAACGACCCGACCTACTCCAAGCAGGTGTTCAACTACAACGAGCCTGGCACGCAGACCATCACGGTCATAGGCGAGGTCGTGTATTTCGTTTTGCCGTTCGACTGGGAGTTTTAGGGGCGCACCATTTTGCCGGCGGCGGCAAAAAGGTGCTGGAAATCGATTGCTTTGAAAGGAGAGCCATGGCCGAACACAACGAAGCTGAAATCATCCTGTACCAGTCGCAAGGGGCCAACGTGCCCGTACGAGTCAGCTACATGAACGAGACATTCTGGATGCCGCAAAAAGAGATAGCCGAGCTTTTCGGAAAAGACAAGTCGACAATCTCCCGTCATCTACGAAATATCTTCGAAAGCGGGGAGCTTGACGAGAATTCAGTTGTTGCAGAAATTGCAACAACTGCCGCGGACGGCAAAAATTACAGGGTTTTGTTCTATAGCCTAGACGCGATCATAGCCGTCGGGTACCGAGTGAACTCGATGCAAGCCACCCGCTTCCGGCAATGGGCCACGGCGACGCTGAAGGAGTACATCGTCAAGGGGTTCGTGCTCAACGACGACATGCTGAAGAATGGCGCGCCGTTCGGCAAGGACTATTTCGACGAGCTGCTCGTTCGCATCCGAGACATCCGCGCGAGCGAGCGCAGGGTGTACCAGAAGATAACCGACATCTTCCAGGAATGCACGTTCGACTACGACCGCAACAGCGACATAGCGCGGAGATTCTATGCGACGGTTCAGAACAAGCTCCATTATGCAGTAACCGGCGACACGGCTGCTGGCATCGTGCAGCGGAGGTCAGACCCGGCGCTTCCCCACATGGGGTTGACGTCATGGAAAGGCTCGCCCGACGGCCCGATCCATTCCAGCGACGTGACCGTAGCGAAGAACTATCTAACCGAGAAGGAGATTAGCGACCTCAACCGTCTCGTCACGATGTTCCTCGACACCGCGGAGATGCGCGCCGAGCGCCAACAGCTCACGAGCATGGAGGAATGCGTCGCGCTGCTCGACGGGTTCCTGACATTCAATGGACGCGAAGTGCTGAAAGGGCTGGGCGACCGCAACAAGAAGACGGCCGACAAAATCGCGCACGAGCGATTCGATGAATACCGGAAATTGCAGGATGCGACGTACGAGAACGATTTCGAAAAGGCAGTAAAGAAGCTGAAAAGCTAGACAAGCAAAATAAGCCCCGCGCCATACGGGAGTGCAGTCCCTGGCGCGAGGCTCGCAATATACCAACCGAATAACGGAAGGCGGTTACATTATGCCACGAAAAGCGAGGCGGCGCGCCTGGGGTTCCGTCACGGAGGCCGCGCGCGGCAAGAAATACGTGCTGCGATGGGTGGAGAACACGCCGCAGGGGCGCAGGCGCAGGAGCAGGACCGT
>OGCN01003525.1_pt1 | contig 14897 bp, 8 predicted proteins | sample 1570181 | NCBI WGS metagenome assembly OGCN01 (sample SAMEA4370584, study PRJEB24528) | human gut metagenome | reverse complement strand
ATAGTTTTGTGCATTTTCTCAAATTTGCTCATTTAAAGTTTTTATATTAACACTTTTAGCCTCTTCCAACGCTCTTGCACATTCCTTCCATCCACGCTTTGCGTCTTCTAATGCTTGGGCACATTCAAACCACCCCTTTTTAGCGTCTTCCAATGCCTTAGCGCACTCTCTCCATCCTTTTTGATTAATTTCTAATTCGTTATTACATTTACTCCATCCGGTCTTTGCTACATCTAAAGCTTCAGCTGTCTCTTTCCATTTTTGATATATTTGATCACGTTCATTCTGAAATTGTGCGATCTCATCTTTCAAAATCGCAATATCTCTAGCATTTTTATCTCCAAATATCTTTGCCTGTTTCAACGCTTCGGAACACTCTTGCCATCCTTGTTCAGCACTCTGAATCTCTTCTTTTAAAATAGCTCGTTCGTTAGGCAAATTTAAGCTCTTTTTTTTTTTTTAGAATTATTTATTTTTGAAAAATTTCTTAGATCGATTTTCACTTATGAAATACAAGAAAAGTATAACAGAGAGCCCCATACGTCTCCGTAAATATTTATAAGCTCTTTTCACGTAAGTATTTACCGTATTGACAGAGATTCCACACTCATCCGCAACCTCTCTATATTTTTTCCCTTCAACGACACAAGCAATAAAAATCAAACGGGTTTGCTCAGGTAATTCATTTACAACTCTCCATACCTTATCTATCAACCTCTCGTCATATTCAACTTCCGGTAATTCTGCATACAAATAAGCTTCCATCAGCCAGGACTTATGTTTATCTTCTATCTGAAGATGTTTGATCTTATTCAAACAAATATTCTTAACTTGTACAAAAAGATAAGAATTAAAATTACGAATATTGGAAAAATCAGTTTTCTCCCAAAGTTTTAAAAAGCAATCCTGTACAACATTCTCTGCCGCCTCTCTTTCAAGCAAAAAATATTCGGCAAAATGCACCAATTGCCCAAAATATTTTTCAAAAAGGAAACGGAAAACCTCTTTATCTTTTTTTTGCAGACCTTCAATTACTTCCTCCGAGGAATATTCTTTTATAACTTTCACAACCTATCAATTTAAACAGCAAAACAACTTTAATCGTTCGTTTCTTTTGGCGGATTTCTGTCAAAAGAAAAATGGACAAACGATAATTGACAATTGACAATTTTCTGGAAGCTTCTCTTCCATTAGGAAATAAAAAAGGAAAGAAAAATGAGAAATAGAACAAAGAAGATTATCATTGATTATCAGACAAATAAAGAAGAGACCATAGGTCCGAAAATATTTTGACAACTGTCATTTGACAATTGTCAATTAACAAAATACCCGCAGGGTCCATTGACTTTATAAACTTTATGGACTTTATAAATTTTCGACTGATTTAATCGAACATTTTTTCTATCCTTTTCCTTCTTTTAATATCGTGCGCATTCGTTGCCGGAGGTTCAATTGTGTACTATCGACTTTAGCTTTTCGCGAAGGGATAAAAAGATCCTTGTATTTCGCTTTCGTAATACGGAACTTCATCTTATCGAGATTCCCTGAAATATCCACACCGGCCCGGAAAGGCAAAGGTGATTTCAGGATAGAGATATGATATTTAAAAGTCATATCGATATTGTGTTGTCCGCCGACAGCAGCCTTATAACGGTCGATTTCTACCAGAAAAGGGAATATCTCGATCGTCCCATCCTTCACCATTAAATCTACTGAAATACTATCGATCATATTCCGCTTTTTATTCTTAAACATCAGCATTTTCGAAATTTCAGCAAAAGTCTCCCCATCCATCAGCACCAGATCGCGGCCGTCCAGATAAGCCGCAGCCCTTAGAGTCGGCAAATCGATGTTCATGGCAGAATCCAGCCACGAATCTGCAGCAATGTGAAAATCCACCAGTCCCTCGAACGACCTCAGCATAGGGAAAAGCGTATCTAAAGAAGGGATCAGTCCAACCAGACTATCGATCCGAATGTCGTGCATCTGCAAAGCAAAACCGGCATAAGCCTTGGTGGTATCTGTCGCCCGATACAGAGCCGTGGTACTCATATTGGCAGCCGAAGAACGTAATTCCAGATCCGATAGCTGGATGCATTGATTGCGCATAACTACTTCTCCATGAATACTATCCATTTGCAATTTTCCAAACAATACTTTCTTTATATCGGTCTGGAAAGTAAAGTCGATACCAGGAGGAACCACAAACAAGCAATTACTTCCTTCCAAAGCAGTAGTATCACTGACAACAGGAACTTCATCCATATCGTCCAATTCTGTAGAAATCGTATCCCGGAAACCGGCTTTCACCTTCTCCATATAGGCCGTTCCTCTTTCCATCGCCCGCATCAGCTGATTGCAATCTATTCTATCGGAAGTAACCAGCAACTGAGCTTTCAGTTCTTCTTTCTTAAAGAACGACTTAGCCAGATTAGTCACATTTCCGGTAAGCCGCAAATCCGAACGCCCCAGATGCAGCACGGCCGAATCCAGCTGAATTTCATTCCGGTCGAATCTCAATCGGGTACCCGGCATCCGCATACGCACCGGAAAATAAGGCGTATAAGCCCTTAGACCGGTAAAATCGACGTATCCTGTCGGAAGCCAGATCTTCGTATTACGTTTACTCCGGACAGCCTCGACTTGTACCTCTGCCTTGGCAAAATTCAAACGGTTGCCCATAGCTCGCAAGCGCAAACTATCCACCTGCAGTTCTGCATTGATCTGAGGAACTTTTTTATTACGCTTCGAGGGCAACAGCGAAGCTTTAGCATTCGCCTGTTTCAACCCCACCAGCAAAGTATCACGGACGATAAACACCATCCGTCCCAAATGTAGGTTAGCCCCCATGGAAGCCACTACAGAAGTATCTTTCAATGGCGAAGTTCTCAGCGCCAGATAAGTCGTATCCATCAACAAACGTACCTTATTGCGGACATGGATATCCAATCCGGAATAACCGACCACACCGTTCAATAAATCCGTTCCCTGGACAGACTTCGTATTCTTGCGGTTAGCGGCAAAAACCAGTCCTGCCGACTTAACATTCATAACGATACTATCCTTGGGGATAAAAATATTCACATCCTTCATTTGACACCACCCGCCGATTCTCAATTTCCCATAATCAGCATTCCGGACATCTTCGACCAGGACATCCGTTTTTAAAGAAGTATTCAGCGTACCCCGGCAAGTAATTCCATCCGCCAAGGGAAAGATTTTTGTCAATTCTTCAAAATTCACCAAAGCCTTTACTTCAGCTTTCAGGGTAGGTGCTGTCAACAAGCGTTCGGCATCGCCCGCCATATCGATATCGATACCTCCACCTTTCATACAGAAATTCCGCAAATTCACATAAGACTCCTGTTCTTTCTGCAAATCGATCAAAGCAAAAAGATCTACGTTCAGGGTATCGATTTTCGAAGGCATACCGGGATAAGCGATAAAGCCATCTTTGATCCGAAATTCAGAAGTCAGCAAGGGAATATTCTGTTGACCGTAAATACCTTTAATCTCTCCCTGGCACAATACATCTCCCCGCACCTCCACATTTTCAGTCTTATGCAGAATAGTATCGGGCACCAAGTCCAATAGTGTCTTTAATGTCGGAATATGTATTCCATACTTTAAATTCACCAGTAAAGTATGATTTACGGTATCTCCTCTTAAAGTTCCTCCGGCTCCGAAACGGATACCGTTTACATCGACTACGGCTTTCTCCAAAGTGTATAATAAGGAATCCCGGTTGATTTTCATACCGGTTTCTATTCCGAAAGCCAAACGGTTGACCAGCAACTGTCCTTCTTGCCAAAACAATACGTTTTCAGTTGAAAAATCCAGTTTCAGCCGAGAACGGCGTTTACCCAGATAGCCATCTACTCCAAGGTTTATTCCGGTCAATCGGGTATACAAACGCGTATTCCGGTCATCGAAAACAAGCCTTCCATTCCGGATTCTAACATTCCGCAAACGTATTCCCGAATCGAAAGTAGTGGTATCCGCCATCGTTGTATCTACAGTAGTCGTATCTGCCGCTATCCGGAGTATATCCCAATTGGGAACACCGGCCGAATCTACATAAGCATATATCTCCGGCTGTTCCAATACGAAATCCTTCACCACAATACGGTTCTTAGTCAGGTAAGCGATCGGATTTATAGTCAACAGACAAGATTTTATATTCATCAAGGAATCCTGCATGGTCGGCTCGCTATTAGCCGTACTATCACGGAATGTCCCGGAAATAACAGAAGCATCGTCCAATTGAATTCCAAAATCCGGGAAAGTAGAGAAAAAAGTCAATTCAATATTTCCAAAATGTACCTCGGCATTCAGGTATTCTTTTGCAGTCTTCTCTACCAAAGGAGTTAATTTTGCCGGGGTAAAGATAAAATGAATAACAATAGTGACACCGACCAAAATCAGTACCACTAAAGCTAACAGGCTCCAGAGAGTCCATTTCAACACCCGTTTTCCCAGTGACTTTTTCATCTTCAATCCACTAATTCAATAATTTATTTATAGATCAAATACTTCTCTCTGATTTTCTGAAACTCTTCCAATGGAGAACGCCAGGCAGCTCTTATCTGCTGCTCGCTCTTACCTGCCTCAATATCTTTTCTGAGTTGATCTGTCCCGGCCAATTTCTCGAAAAAAGAAGTGAAAAAAGGAGTTTTTCCGGTATAATTCCGATAAGCCAATAGTAACCAATCCACACGTAACCGTTGTCCCTCTCTCACCTCATCGTATTTATTCCTCAGGTCCATGCCATAGCATTTCAATCCCAGGCATTTGGGATTTTTACTCATACCGGGAATACTTTCGGGTACAAAAGTATAAGGCATACCTTTCAATTCGGGATGCCCGAATACCTGAAAGGGAGTATAGGTCCCACGCCCTTCACTGACTACCGTTCCTTCAAAAAAACAAACCGAAGGATACAACATGACCGACACTTTATCGGGCAAATTGGGAGAAGGTTTCCGGGGTAAATCTACCGTCATACTCCTCTTCCATCCCTGACAAGGAATCACCGTCAAATCACATTTCTTTTTATCTTTCAACCAACCTTCTCCATTAATCATCCGGGCATACTCACCGATAGTCATCCCATAAACGACAGGAACCGGATGCATTCCGACAAAAGACCGGTATTTCATTTCCAATACAGGCCCGTCTACATAAAAAGCATTCGGATTCGGACGGTCCATAACCACAAGCGGAACCTGATTCTCGGCACAAGCCTCCATCACATAGTGTAAAGTAGAGAGATAAGTATAAAAACGGACACCGACATCCTGCATATCGAAAACAACCACATCCAATCCCTGCAAATCCGCCGGACTCGGTTTTTTCTTCTTTCCGTATAAGGAAATGACCGGTAAACCGGTCTGCCGATCCCGGTAATCACCCACCGTTTCCCCAGCATCGGCATCTCCTCTGAACCCATGTTCCGGACAAAAGATACGTATCAATTGTACCTGATGATCACGCAGGAAATCGACACTATGCTTATATCCGTCCCCGGTTTCCAGCACAGCAGTCTGATTAGCCACAATCCCGACCTTTTTGCCTTCCAACAAACTCCGGTATCGGTCAAAATGCTGAATACCCGGAGAAACGGCTTCAGCCCCTCCGATTATTCCACACCACAAACACAGAAAAAAAATGCACTCTCTCATTATCCCTTTATTTCTTTTCTTCCTCGGGGAAATCGATTTTCATAGAATTTACAATACTTTCCACTTGTCTCAACATATTCCGTTTTTTACCATCGGGAGCGTATACATAGCCCATCATATAGATGATACGGCTATTCTTTTCATCCAATACGACATTCAAAACAAACGGCCCCCCCATAAAATCATTTTCGGCAGTCCACAAACCTCTGATAAGCAAAGCATAATGAATTCCGTCATATTTATAAAAAGCAGCAGTCATCGGAGTCTTCAGATCCAAAGCCATCCAGGTACTATCCCGGGGCCCAGGAATATATTTCTTCAACTCTTCATTCATCCGGTCCAGGATAATCTGGTAATCCATCTGACTTTCATGTTCATATTTTTCCTCAAAAAAAATGATCCCCTTGCTATCGACCCGGGTCTCGGAAGAAATCCATACAAAATTCGAAGTATCTTTATTTATATAATATCCTCCGGGACAATACAACAGGAGGTCGTACTTATTCTTAAACATATTGAATATCTTCGTATCCGGTGTTTTCTTGTATACCTCGATCAAACGGTCACGTTCTGCCTTGAGATACACGTTCATCATTTTATTTTTATTGGCATTGAAGATTTTATAAAATGCCTCTACATCCGGTGCACTGATTTGAAAAATCTTCTGAGAACGAGCCCAGGGACTCTCGTGAAACACGATTGAAGCCGTATCGACTTTATCCTTAATCGAAACAGTCAGTATATTCCGATGAAAACGGACATTTTTTTCGAAATTAGAAGGCGGAAGATTAATCAAATCAAAGACCGGTTCGCCCTGAGGTAAGCCCAATTGAGGCTGTCCGAAAAATTCCTTGATAGTATCCCCGACATGACCTTCCCACAAAGTTTTCGGCATAACGACGAGCAGTTCATTCGTAGAACCGCTGACAGGAGGTAAAGCTGACCGCCGGGCACCGCCACCTTCTTTACAAGAGAACAAAAAATAACTCAGGGTCAACACCAGCAGACTGACTAATATTCGTATCTTCATTTTATTATGATTTAAAATATACATTAAACTTATTCTGTAAAATCCCCGTATTTACTAGCCGAACGATCTAAAATCGCCTTTACCGATCCGACCAGAATTTTCGCTTCGACCATCAAAGGAAGCCGATATTCGTCTTTACTCAACCAAATCTTCATATTTTCGCCTCCTTTGAATACCTCACCTTCAACCAACAAGGGAGAAAAAACGTAACATTCCTGTTTCCGGCCGGCAATCTTGCTTTTCACCACACCCAGATAACGGATATACAAATCATAAATTTTACTATCGATCAAAATCCGGATCGGAATCAAGTCGTTTTTTTGGTATTTATCAAAATCCAACTCCCGGGCCATCCAGGCAACCGAAAGCATATCATAGGTTTGACCGAGTAGTTTCACTGTATCTGTCCGTCTGAATTTTCCAATCCGATGGATATCTCCCAATACGACAGAATCGTCATAATGAAATGTATAATCGAAAGTCTTATGATAATTCCCTTCATGAGCTTTTCTCGAAAATTCATAGGGCATAAAAGTATTCTTGTCAAAATGCGATATCAGGGTGTCCCTGATCGTGAATATCCAATCCCAGGAAGGTAAAGAATAACCCACAGCTTTTAAACGTTCGGCATTCGGATATTTTTCGGAAGTCGTCAACGAAAAATCCACCCGCCCAGCCTTGACCCAAATAAATCCCCAGTTATAATATCCGGTATATACCAACTCTTCTATAGGCGGGTATTTCGATTGGGCACAAAGCGACAGGCTTCCCCCCAATAACAACATCAATATCCAAATTTTTTTCATATCCTTCTATTTATCACTCTCATCCTTATACGGCTTCAACAAATTAAATTCCTGCTCAATATCAAAATTTTGTTTGACACTGATTTCGACAGGTAAATAAACGATTTCTTCAGGCTGTTGGTTCTTCAAATACAAACCGGTATCCCAAATTCCATTGCCATTGGTATCCAAGATCGCCCTAAACTTGTATTTTCCCTCGGGAATCAACGGGAAAGTGACCTGTCCATCCTGGTTGATAATTTGCTCCTGTACCACTGCATAAGAACGTTTTCCATTCTCAGATTTCCCATTATCCGACTTATAGAGTTGTAGAATAACCTGTCCCTGCACGCCACTCACATTGAGCATAATCTTCCCGTAAAATTCTTCCTGACGCACTTTGAATTTTTTCTCCAATTTGTTATTATGCCGTCCATAAATATCGTTGACAGAAGCAGAATCCAAAGTCAACAGATATTCCTGCCCGGCTTTCCAGGAAGCATCGATATAAATACGCCGGATCTTCAGACTATCTTCTTCCAGGGTAAATTTCAGCGGCTGATAAAGTGTATCCACTTTCTCCGATATATGCAGATTCTCCAAGCCCGCCTTGTCGACCGGCCGGTTAAATTCCAACCACAAACGGGCACCCAAATCAAAATCGTTACCGGCATTCGATTTTATTTCCACAAACTCAATCGCCGGAGTTTCAGGTTCGTCTTTCCTGCCCTTCTTATTGTCGGGCTTCTTTTTGTCTTTAAATGTATAGCGGCTGGTATCGGCAAAGGTCGTCAACCGACCGGTACTATCTGTCCGCAAGTAAGAAAGGATAACATTCAAGGTATCTTTTTTATACACGGTAGAATCTTTAATCCACAAAGCTAATGTATCGTTTCCGGCCGAATGTTCCAACACATACCAATCCTCCGGTAGCGGTTCCGTCGACAAGGTATCGAACAAACGGGCCTTAAACTCATTCTTTCCCGGAATACTAAAGATAAAATCGAGGCGTTCCCGTTCCTTCCGGTCATCATCGGTCATATACAACTGGGTCAGCTTTTCCTGAAACAAACGCAGATAAAGATTGTTAGGCCCAAATCCCAGATATTCCTGTGTGACGATACTATCCCTCATCGTTGTGTCCTGCCCGACGATTTTATCGACAACCCGGAACGTATCTACCCGGGTCATAGTCATCACCACGGGACGCACCAAGGTATCCAGGTAAGCAAACATTTCTGCTTCGGGCGTATATTTATAATCCCGGTTATCGTCCTGAATCGCCACGACACGATAAATCGTATCTTTCAAGTTCGTCAAACGGAAAAAACCGGAACTATCCGTACGGGCGACATAGTCAGGCACCTCCAGCAAAGGCATCGAATCCGCCAGATTAGAATACAATTCGACATATACATTTAAAACCGGTTCGCCGGATTCCGCATTCACAACCTGTCCGCTCAATTCCAACGAATCGATTTCATTCCCGGTAGAAAATACATAGCGATAAAATCCCAAAGGATTTCCCTCGTTATTATCGGATATAGCATCTGCAAAATCCAAGGTATAAGTGGTATTCGGTTTCAAGGAATCCACAAATTCGACTTGTACATATTTCCCCTTTAAACGAGGCTTCGGTTTTTTCTTTTGAGGCGGAGAAATAATGAACTTCTCGTTAATATCTTTTAGCTGGACAAACTCATCGAAATAAATGTTCACCCGCTTTTTATCGAAATTTTTAGTAAAAGAGGCCGGTTCTTCGAGGATCACTTGGGGTGGGGTCGTATCTTTAGGTCCACCTTCGGGATATCCCCGGCTGGCACAAGCATAAACCACTACTGCCATAACTAACATAGCCAGCCACTCCCAGCCGAAAGCTCTATCGTCGTTCTTCTTCATCCCTATTATCTATTTACTCAGTCAGATCTCAATTTACAAAGATAAACTATATCGGACAAAAGGGGAATAGTTAAAGGGAAAAAAGTGAAAAGAAAAAATCAGACCGTTTGAGCCAGACACCCTAAAGAGAAACGCACATTCCCTGCCTGAGCCAAAACCTGCAAACAAGCACCGATCGTAGCTCCTGTCGTTATCACGTCATCGACCAACAATACCTTTTTTCCTGTAATTTTAGCGGGATTGCGCAACTCAAAAATATGCTCGACATTTTTAAGCCTTTCGCTTGCATTCTTCCCGGTTTGCGATGCATTGTTCCGAACCCTGAAAAGCACATCGTCATAAATGTCTACTCCTATCGTTTCGGCCATACCACAAGCAATTTCCCGGGCTTGATTAAATCCCCTTTCTTTTTCCCTTTTGGGATGTAAAGGCACCGGAATGATACAATCTGCCTCACATTCATTTTTAATCTTCTCTCCCAGCAAACGGCCGAGATAGATACCCAGAGACCGATGAGAACGATATTTAATCCGGTAAATCAAATTTTTATAGGGGCTGAATTTATTATAATAAAACAAAGAGAATAATTTTTCAGGCCGGTAAGCGGCATCGAAATTCAACAACACATCTTCCTGAATAGCATAGGCCTGATCGGAAAACGGGAAATCAGCCAGACAGGCGGTACACAAATACACTTCACCTTTCATCAGGCTTTCCCCGCAAACGGTACATATCCGGGGGTAAAACAATTCACAAACAGCCCTTCCCGAAGACAACAATCTGTCTTTTAGCCATCTTCCGATTCGCAATCCAAGCTGTCGTGTCATAAATTCAGGTTTTAGCCATCCGACCCCATCATATTCAACTTTTCAGACGATATCCTCTGAACCAATCTATTTCCATACGTGCGGGTAACTGTTTTTCCAGAGGTTCTTTATTGGTTCCCAAAGAGAAAACGACATACATCGGAACGTCCGGGATATGTTCGGTTTCCTCTTTCACCACCAGATCGTTTACCATCCACACCATTTTATTTTCCGTCCACTCCAAAGTGAAAATATAATAGGCATTATCGAGCTCCAGCTCTTTGATTAATTGGATATCTTTATTGACCGCTGTACGATAAGAATACACTCTTCCCATATGTACTCCATCGGCCTCACACTTCATGATTTCCACATGAGGCACCTCTGTATCCCCCAGCATCCAAAAACAAGAAGTCAGGGCACAACGATTCAGCTTAATCTTAGCCTCAAAACGACCGTAGCGCTGCCTCAAAGCAGTGGCAGAACTAATCATAGCAGAGGAATAATCGTATTTTTTCTCCCGTATTCCTACCTGCCGGTCCCAATATTTTCCGATGATCGATTCTTTTCTAAAATTCAGACAAACCGCACTCTCACCGAAGGTGATATTATCCGGTGAGTACAACTGCATATCCTCTCCCACCCCATAGGTATCGTTCAAAAACCGCTCTCCGGCATAATAACGGGTAATCCATTTGGTTTCATCCAGGCGTCCCTGATTGAAATCGTCTTCAAACACCAATTGCCATCTCCTCATACTATTAAAATAAGGGTCCTGAGCCAATAAGATATATTTAGCTATTTCGGGGCGCTTTTTCAAAGCATCGAATTCGCAAAGTAATTGATAATCTTCGGTCGTCTGATACCGGTTTTTATTCAAGAGATAAGCTCTGTTTCGCTTGAATTCTTCCGAACGGATATAAGTTTCCAAATGCGTAAACTTTTGTGGCAAATCCGTATCTTTAACCTCACGGTATTCTTTAAAACGACGTAATTTCTCTAATTTGATCAAAGCAGCGATCTTCGGCTGACGAATAATTTCCTGATAAGCTTTATATTCGACGGCATGTAATTTCTTATCGAAACCGGCCGACATAACCATCACTTTCAGCTTCTGATACTCTTGATATTCAGGCAAAGCTTTTACCCGTTCATACCCCTTCAATTCTTCAGAATCGGCAATCAACAGATAAGATTGTAACTTACGCACCTTGAGCAAAGCTTTATATTGCCGTTCTGCTTTATAATATTCGCTGTCCTTATAAGAGAGCTGTTCGATTTCTTTCCGTCTTTCCTTAAACTGAGCACTATTTACATACTCTTCAAGCTCGCGATAACGTTTTAGCTCTTCCCCTTTTTCCACCCTCAGAAACAATTCTTCATCTTCACGGAATACGGCTCTGAAAGTTTCCGCTTCATAGGTCGTACGAAGTAGTTTATGCTTAGAAAATAAAAAAGAAAATAATCCCATACACTACAATAATTAACAGATCAGACACTATCACACATCAGATAGCAAAGTTAATGTAAAAAAAACAAAAAACCTATTTTACTGCTTTACAAAATTATAAGTGATCGTACCTTTCTGCAGCGCAGGGGCGTCCGGTTTTTCATTAAAACGCGAACGTTTAGCAGCATCGACAGCCACCCGCCACAAACAGTCGTCCGACTGAGACTGATCTTCCAAAATTTTAGCTTTCTGGACCACACCTTTCGGATTAACCAGTATCTCGACTACAACTTTACCTCCATATTCACATTTAAATACCGGAATCGGCAGAAAACGGGCATACCGGTCTTTCAGATTATAACTGACACTACTTTCACCGGCATAAAAAGTAGATTTCAAAGAATCCAGTTCCTGTTCCCGTTTATCGCGATCATTTTGCAAACTGTCTTTTTGGTAATTTTTATCGCGTTGGGCTTTATAACGTCCGCTATTTCCTTCTTCTTCCAACTCCTTCAAAATCTCGTCCACATATTGCTGTACACTGGCATCTGCTCTCTTTTCCGGCTGTACGGCATTCTCATTGACAGCAATGGAACGCAACATGCGTTCGACCTCTTCCTGAGAAGTCTTTTGACGAATTTCCTCTTTTCGTTGCTGCTCTTCCTCTTTTTTCTGCCTCTCCTCCGGAGTCGGGGTATCCATAACGATTTCCATCTCCGTATGAACCTGAATCCGGGAAATTTCCATACTCAATAAAAAAATAGCCAGGACCAAGTGAAAAATCACGGTACCCATAATCCCGCGCCGATGCGGAATAATCCATTTTTCTATATATGCTTTAAAATTCATCTTCATTACTTCACGTTACTCGAAACGAATCGCTTTAATCGGTTTTATCCTGGAAATCAACATCGTCGGCACGACCAACATCAACACCGAAACTACCAACACTCCGACATTCAATAAAATAATATAGACCCAATCGAAATAAATCGGCACCGTATCCATATAATAAGTAGCCGAATCTAATCTGACAATCCGAAACAGAGCCTGCAAACCACCTAAGGTAAGAGCCAAAATATTACCTACCACCATCCCTTTGCCAATCAATCCGGCAGCTATATATAAAAACAATCTCCTCAGACGTATATTCCGATATCCCAAAGCTTTCAAAATCCCGATAAAGGAGGTCTTATCCAAAATCAGGATCAACAAACCCGACACCATATTAAAACCGGCAACCACAACAATCAGCGTCAGGATGATCCAAACATTCATATTCAACAGATTCAACCAATCGAAGACCTGAGGAGCCGTTTCCCGCAAAGTAGTGATTTTATAAAAATCGTCATCCTGATTCATGGGCAAGGTGTCGTCCAACTCCGCCTCCACCTCTAATATGCGTTTCATATCGTTCAGTTCCACAGCAATACCGGAAACCTCCCGGGGCGCCCAATTGTTCAATTTCTGTAAATGCCTGATGTCACACACCGCCAGCATATCGTCATACTCCTTAAAACCGGTATCGTAAATTCCCTTCACCGTAAACACCCGTGCTCTCGGCGGATCTTGTACAAAATGTGCCGTAATTTTATCACCGGGACTGACATTCAATATAGCCGCCACAGCAACTGAGATCAACACCTCACGAGAAGGTTCGGCCTGAAAAAAATCAGGGTATTCGCCCTCCCGAAGATGCTTCCGGTAGAAAGAAGCATCGTAAGAGGAATCCATACCTTTCAAAATTACACCGTGAATTTCTTCCTTACTCTTCAAGATCGCCGGTTTTGTCACATAAGCATACATCTGCTTTAAATCGGACACTCTCCGGACCACTTCCAACAAAGAATCGTTCAGCTCGATCTCACTTCCCGAATAAGCATCTTCATGATCATAAGCCGTAATGCTCAAATGAGCCATAAATCCCGACAATTTAGTGGTTATCTCATTTTTAAAACCGGTAATAATCAGGATCGAAAGCAGCATCACACAAACTCCTAGCGCAATACCGGCTAACGCAATTTTTACAATCGGCACAGATACCGCTCCGTTTTGTTTTCCCTTCAATAATCTTCTTGCTATGAATAATTCAAGATTCACTCCGTCACCAATTAGTTAACCCGACAAATTTAAGGGAAAAAATTGTTTATTCATTTATTTAAGGATCGGTTTATTTGCCAAACAACGGATTCCCCCAAAATAAAACGACAGCAATCAAAATTGATTAAGCTCAACTTTAAAACACGTCGAAACTACTTTAAAAAGTAGCATTATTGTTGTACTTATTCGTCTTCGGTGATCGCGTTCGGAGACCCGGTCGCTTCCGCCGGTCAATGAAGGAAAGCCTTAACGAACCGGTCTGACGGTATAAAAACCGGAATCGGAATAGAAAGGGGAAAAATCAAACCTAGATTTAATCTGCAAACGATACAAATTTGATTAATTATAAGTTAAAATCACCATATCATTGTATTTTTTCAATTAATTTTTGTATTATTGTTTCAAAATGAAAGCAACAAACTAAATCATATCATGCAAAATAATCTGATTGATAAACAGCTGGTTGACACCACGATGGCTCAATGCGGAGTAAGTAATTTAGACGATGCTTCTATCCGCGACACGGTAAAAATAGCTAATCTACTGGAAAAAGCCACCGGCGAAAAATTCATCCGAATGGAAATGGGTGTTCCGGGTCTGGCTCCTTCCCGTATCGGAACAGAAGCCGAAATCGAAGCATTAAAACACGGAGTAGCCCAATTTTATCCGATGCTGGAAGGTTATCCGGTACTTTCTGAAGAAGCTTCCCGTTTTGTAAAAAATTTCATGGATGTCGATATCCGGCCAGAAGGAATCATCCCGACAGTAGGTGCCATGCAAGCATCTTATGTCGCTTTCATGGCATTGACCGAATGCCATAAGGGGAAAGACACGATTTTATTTATAGATCCGGGATTTCCGGTACAGAAAACCCAACTCGAAGTCATCGGCAAGCCTTATCAAACCTTCGATATCTATGAATACCGGGAAGAAAAACTGGAAGCTAAACTACGGGAATACCTGGACCGGGGGAATATCGCCGGCATCGTTTATAGTAATCCGAACAACCCATCCTGGGTATGCCTGACGGATTTCGAATTACAAGTCATCGGCAAACTGGCAACCGAATACGATACCATTATTCTCGAGGACCTGGCTTATTTTGCCATGGATTTCCGCAAGGATCTGTCTCATCCGGGTAAGGCT
>OGCN01003504.1_pt1 | contig 15013 bp, 7 predicted proteins | sample 1570181 | NCBI WGS metagenome assembly OGCN01 (sample SAMEA4370584, study PRJEB24528) | human gut metagenome | reverse complement strand
ACTCCTATGTGAAGGCACTGAAAAAGCATCTGTCGATAGATTAAGGCAACACCGCGATTCGGGTGTGTCGGTGGAGCAACGGAATGATTCGTGGTCGTTCGACATCGCAAAAGCCGCTAAACGGTATACGTTTAGCGGCAGTTTTTTTATCGGTTTCTTCTCCACGTTTCCGGCGCAAACAGCAGAAGCATGGGGAACAGCTCCAGACGACCGGCGAGCATATCGAAAGTCAGCACGATTTTACTCAGCGGGTGCAGTGCACCGAAGTTGGCTGCAGGACCGACCTGATTGAGTCCCGGACCGACGTTATTGATGCAGGTAACGACCGAGGTGAAGCTGGTTACCATATCCTCACAGTGCAAACTGACAATGAGGATGGAAGTGGCAATGACGATCAGATATGCCACAAGAAAGGCGTTGACCGAGCGCATGACCTCATGCTGGACGCGCTGTCCGTCCATTTTATGCACGCGCACCAGACGCGGATGAATCAGCGACATCATTTCCTTCTTTACGCCCTTGAACAGCAGCAGGATGCGCGAGCATTTCATGCCGCCGCCGGTCGAACCGGCACACGCGCCGATGAACATCAGCAGCACAAGCAGCAGCTTGCTGAATGCAGGCCACTGGTTAAAGTCCACGGTTGAAAAACCGGTGGTCGTGATGATAGACGCAACCTGAAACAGGGAATGGTGGAAGCTCTCGCGCAGCGAACCGAAGCAGCCGCGCACGTTGAAGGCGATCAGCGTGGTAAATACGGCAATCACGCCGAGGTACACGCGAATCTCCTCGATTTTGAACAATTGCTTGAATTTACGGGTCAAAAGCAGAAAATACGCGTTGAAATTGATGCCGAAAAGGATCATAAAGACCGAGATAACATTCTGCAGGTAGGCGCTGTTGTAATGCGCGATGGAATTATTCCAGTTGCCGAAGCCGCCGGTGCCTGCCGTGCCGAGCGAAACGCAGATGGCGTCGAACATTGGCATGCCGCCGAACAGCAGCAGAATGATCTGCAGAACGGTCAGTCCAAAGTAAATCGCGTACAGGATAAGCGCGGTATCGCGCATGTGCGGCGATATTTTGGAGACCGAGGGTCCCGGGCTTTCCGCGCGCATCAGATAAATGGTCTGACCGCCTGCCAGCGGCAGGACGATCAGCATGAACACCAGAATGCCCATGCCGCCGACCCAGTGCATCAGGCAGCGCCATAGCATAGAGGCATGCGAAAGCGCCTCCACATCGCCGAGAATGGTAGCGCCGGTGGTGGTGAAGCCGGATGCGGCCTCGAAAATCGCATCTACTGCGAACGGAATCTCGCGGCTGAGCACGAACGGCAGGGCACCGGTCACGGCCAGCACCAGCCAGCACAGCGCGACTGCCACAAAGCCTTCGCGTGCGTAGAACTTGGTGTTTTTCGGCTTGTATTCACACAGAATGCCTGCGCCGACCATACAAATCAGTGCGGTGGCGATATAGGCAGGCAGCTCGGGTTCACGGTAAATGACCGCGGTAAACGCGGGCAGCAGCAGGAACAGGGACTCAATGCCCATCAGCCAGCCGATTAGATAGCGGACGATTGCGAAATTCATTTTTCGCGCCCTCCGGCTGTTGGCAGGAAGATATCCTGAAGGTCGTTCATGCCCTCGAAGGTGGAAACGACGATAACCGTATCGCCTTCATGCAGCACATCGTGGCCGCGCGGAATGATACGCTTGCCTCTGCGGTTGATGCAGCACAGCAGAACATCCGGACGAATCGGCATATACTGCAGGGGAACACCGGTGAGATGGTGCGCCGCAACACGGAACTCAAGCGCTTCTGCGCCGTCCAGCTGATGCAGGGTCTCCACGTTGGAGCCCATCGAGTTCTGCATCGCGCGGGTGTACTGGCTGATCAGCTCGGCGGTGGTCTGCTTGGGGCGAATCACCTTGCCGATCGGCATGCTGGCAATGACTTCCTCAAAGTTCACACGGTTGACCTTGGTGAACAGCTTCGCACGGGAATGACGGCCGGCGTGCAGCGCAAGCAGGATGTTCTCCTCGTCCATGCCGGTGAGAGCCGCGAAGGCCTCACAGGTTGCCAGACCCTCCTCATCGAGCAGGTTGCGGTCGGTGCCGTCGCCGTAGATGATGGTCGCGTGCGGGAGCATTTCGGACAGTGCTTCGCAGCGTTCGAGTTTGTTTTCGATAATCTTGACTGCAATGCCGGAATTCAGCAGGATTTTCGCAAGAAAGTACGAGATTTTGCCGCCGCCGACCAGCATCGCAGAGGAAATGCGCTTGACCGGCAAACCGACCTTCTCGAAAAATTCGCTCTGCTCATGCGGCGGAATGATAACCGTGATGTTGTCGTTTTCGCGCAGGATGAAGTCGCCCTTGGGAATATAGGTCTGGCCGTCGCGGCGGACCATACACAGCAGCACGTCCGTGCGGAGCAGCGGATTAACCTCGCAGACCGCCATACCGTCCAGGCGGGACTCGTGCGGGATTTTGAGGTCGAGCAGCTCGATGCGTCCGCGGGCAAACGTGCTGACGCGGATGGCCGACGGGAAGCGGATCAGACGCGAAACAACACGCGCGGTGGACAGTTCGGGGTTGATGACCATCGAAATACCCAGCTCATCGCGGATAAAGCCGAGGTCGGATACATATTCCGGATCGCGCACACGCGCAATGGCGTGGCAGCCGGATGCTTTACGAGCGATCAGGCAGGAAAGCAGATTGATTTCGTCATGGGTGGTAACGGCGATTAGCAGGTCGGTATCCTGCACGCCGGCTTCACGCAGAACGTGATAGCTGGTGCCGCTGCCCTTTACTGTAGCAAGGTCGTATGTGTTGGACAGTTCCTCCAGACGGCGTTCGGACAGGTCAATCAGTGTCAGGTCGTGTCCGGCCGCGCTGAGCTGTCCCGCCAGCTCCGAGCCGACTTTGCCGCAGCCTACAATAATGATGCGCATAGCGCACCTCCGATCTATTTCTCTATAGCTGTGCTCTGTTGACACAGTCTTGATACGCATATAGCGATTATAGCTGTTTGACCGAGAAAAAGCAATATCCAGACAGGAATTTTGCAGGAGTTTAGCGGAAAACCGACAAATAGGGAGAAATGGTCGGTGTATAGCTGATAATAGTATGTCCGAAAAAAGGAAAAACCACCCGAACGGGTGGTTTTCACTGCGGATTAAAGTTCCGCGACAGGTCACTTAAACTGTGTATAAGTGGTATCGCTGGCGTAGCCGTCGCTGTCGGTCTGGTGCATGGAGACCAGATTGCCGTTATCATCAAAGGTACGGGTATCGGTCGAGAGGGTACCGCCTTCGATGGTCGAGCGGGTGGTCTGCGTTTTGCCGTCCACCGAGTACACGGTGAGCACCTCGAACACGACGCCGCTCTCGTCTACGGTGACCGACTGGATGAGCCGTCCCTGACTGTCGTAGCGGTTGTCGGTGGAGGAGGTGATATTGTCCTCGCCCTCGTAGGTGCGGGAGGACAGCACGTCGCCGTTGGTGTTCATGCCCATACGGACGACCATCAGCTCGTTGCCGTCTGCGTCGTAAACCGTGTTGACGGCAGAGGACTGACCGTTGTCAACCTCGGTGTAAACCGTCTCGGAGGAGACCGAAAGTTCGCCGTCCTCGTAGTTTTCCGTGCGCAGAACGCGGTTTTTGTCGTCGTAGCTGCGGCGATACTCCGAGGTGGAGTTGTTGGTCTTGTCGGTGGTGATAGCATCCGTGCAGTTGCCGTTTTCGTCGTAGGTGTAGTCTGTGTAGGTGAAGTTGAGCGGCTCCTCCTGACCTTCCACGGTCTGCATGGTGTAGGAGCGGAAGGTGTTGCCGTCCTTGTCATGGCAGTTGACCGTGTAGCTGCGGTTGCCTTCCTCCGTGCGCAGCTCCAGTTCGTAGGAGGCAGCACGCGGCAGAACGGAAGCCAGCTGTGTCGGCACCTGCTCCATCACGGCAATGCGGCATGCAGGCGTGCGGTCATACGCGATGGTGGCACCGAGCACGATGACCGTGCTTACAATACAGGAAATAATGCGTTTGATCATATTTTTGTTCCCCTAAAATAATTAAGGTATAATAATTTCGGTAATCAAGGTGATTCCGGAAAAATGCAGCCGAACCGGAATTCGGCTGCATTCAGCGTTGCTGGATTTTTACTGCGGTGTTGCCTCAGTTACTTTACGATTTCCTTCGCTGCAGCGGTCAGAGCCTCGACCTTTTCTGCGGCCTCGGCCTTGTTCTCGCCCTTGGCCATGATGTAAACCTTGACCTTCGGCTCGGTGCCGGACGGACGGATGATAAAGGTTGTGCCGCCCTCGAGCTCGTAGTACATCACGTTCTGACCCTTAAGCTCCATCGGCTCGGACTTGCCGTCTGCCATGCAGGTGCGGGTGCCCGGCATGTAGTCGCGGGTGTAATCGATCTTGTGGGTGCCAATCTGGGTCAGCGGCTTGTCGCGCAGCTCCTGCATGAGCTCCTTCATGCGCTGCAGGCCGGAAACGCCCGGCATAACGATCGAAATGGTCTGCTCGCAGTAGCAGCCGTACTTTTCGTACATCTCTTCCATTGCGTCGTACAGGGTCTTGCCCTGGGTGCGGTAGTAAGCTGCCATCTCGGCGATCAGCATGGAAGCGGTAACGGCATCCTTGTCGCGGGCATAATCGCCGCACAGGTAGCCGTAGGACTCCTCGAATGCGAAAATGTACTCGTGCGAGCCGTCCTGCTCGAACTGCTTGATCTTCTCGGCAAGGAACTTGAAGCCGGTGAAGGTGTCGAAGCACTCAACGCCGTTCTTTTCAGCCGCTGCGCGTGCCATTTCGGTGGTAACGATGGATTTGAGCACCGCCGGATGTGCAGGCATGGTGTTCGTCAGCTTCTTTGCGGTGATGATGTAATCGGTGAGCAGCACGCCGACCTGATTGCCGGACAGGGTGACATACTCGCCGGACTTGTCCTTGAGGACGATGCCGGTACGGTCGGAGTCCGGGTCGGTGCCGATGATCAGATCAACATCGTTCTGCTTTGCCAGCTCGATGGCGAGCGTAAAGCCTTCCTTGTACTCCGGATTCGGGTTCTTAACGGTCGGGAAGTCGCCGTCGATCTTCATCTGCTCCGGCTCACAGATAATGTGCTTGTAGCCCAGACGGCGCAGGATCTCGGGCACCAGACGGTAGCCGGCACCGTGGAACGGCGTGTACACCAGCTTGAACTCATCGGCAACCTGCTTTACGCAGTCCGGATTTACCGCAACCTTAATGACTTCGCCGAGGTAAGCCTCGTCGGTCTCCTTAGACAGAATACGGATCAGACCGTTTTTGACGGACTCATCGTAGTCTGCAGTTTTTACACCGGTGAAGATATCGGTCTTTGCCATTTCGCTGGCAACCACGTCTGCCTCGGCCGGAGGAAGCTGTGCGCCGTCCTCCCAGTAAACCTTGTAGCCGTTGTACTCCTTCGGGTTGTGGGAAGCCGTGATGTTGATGCCTGCGATGCAGTCGTAGTGACGGACAGCGAAGGACAGCTCCGGGGTCGGACGCAGCTCATCGAACAGCAGCGACTGGATGCCGTTTGCGGCCATGATGCACGCAGACTGCTTGGCGAACTCGGCCGAGAAATGGCGGGAGTCGTATGCGATGGCAACGCCGCGGTCCATTGCGGCCTGACCGTTCGATACGATCAGGTTTGCCAGACCCTGTGCAGCCTGACCGACGGTAAAGCGGTTCATGCGGTTGAGGCCGACGCCCAGTACACCGCGCAGACCGGCCGTGCCGAACGACAGCGGCGCAAAGAAACGGCTTTCGATCTCTTCCTGATTATCTGCAACAGCAGCCAGCTCGGCATGCTCGTCCGCAGAGAGGGCAGAGCAGTCCAGCCAACGCTTGTATTCCGACATATAATCCATTGGTATCACCTCATCGTGTTAGTTGGCGCATCGCCGCTTTCAACCGACGGATTGCCACTATCTAAATTATACAATATCCGGCTGTCAATGCAAGGGGTTTTGCGCGAATTTGTGAAAAGATTCCATGAAGCGGAGTAATGATATACAAAACGGCAGAGCAGAAATTGTACGTTCTGTGAGAATGCCGGAAAATTCTGCGAAAATGCGGAACCAAAACCAGCAGCAGGCCGTCTCTTTAGACAAAAGCCCTGTCTCGAGATAAAAATAACAGTACACAAATAAACAAAAGAATGGTAGAATAAAGGTAAATTATAATAAGAGGTGATAGCTTTGAAAAAAGTCCTTTCCGCCGTACTGACAGCGGCGCTGCTGGTCAGTACCGTGCCGGCTGCCTTTGCGGCTTCGGATATTGATGGCCACTGGGCAAAGTCCTACATTACCGAGCTGCATGAAAACGGCATTATCAATCCGTCTGCCAGCACGGGTAACTACGGCCCGGATGACAAGGTAACGCGCTGGGAGTTCATGCGCTATATCAATCGCGCGTTCGGCTTTACCGAAAAGGCGGATATCAGCTTCTCGGATGTCAATTCGAGCGATGTTTTCTACGAAACCGTGCAGATTGCGGTCAAGCAGGGTTATATCAACGGTGTCGGCAACAACCGTATGGCGCCGGAGGGCACGCTGACCCGTGAGCAGGCGGCAACCATCCTCGGCCGACTGCACAAGTACACGCCGACGGCTGATCTGTCTGCGCTGGATATGTTCTCTGATCGGGCCAAGCTGAGCGATTACAGCAAATCCTACGTTGCGGAAGCGGTCAAGCAGGGTTATATCAACGGCTACACGAACGGTACCTTTAAGCCGCAGGGCACGCTCAGCCGAGGCGAAATCGCCAAAATGCTGTACGGCTATATGGGCACCTCGCTGAATAAGAACGGCAACGTGTACTCGCAGGCTACGCTCAAGAGCGATACCAAAAACGTTACGATTTCCGTACCGTGCACGCTGGCCGATGCGGATATCAAGGGCAATCTGTACATCACCGAGGGCGTTCTGGCGGGCAATGTAACGCTGGAGGATGTCACCGTTGCGGGCGATATCATCGTCAGCGGCGGCAATGTAACGCTGGACGGTGTTTCCGCACTCGAGATGGTCGTCTCCAACCCGACCGGACTGACCCCGCAGGTCATTGCGACCGGCAACACCAACATCGGCACCACCGAGGTAAAAACCTCTGCAACGCTGACCGAGAGCAATCTGGCAGCGACTGCAGGCGGCTTCTCCGACCTTAAAATGAACGGCAGCAGCGTCAGCCTGACGCTGGATGCAGCTGTCTGGGACGTTGCCAATGAGCAGACCGGCACCATCTTGACGACCGGCAGTACCTCCATCAGCACGCTTACCGCGAACGGAAGAACCACTGTCACCGGCGGCGGCTCGGTCCAGAAGGCGGTGCTCAACTCCAACGGCTGTGAGCTGACCATGCAGCCGACCAGCGTTGAGCTGGCGAGCGGCGTCACCGCGAAGATTGCCGGCAAGGACGTTGCGGCGTCCACCAGCGTTTCGGTTTCTCCGTCCACGCTGTCCATCGACGTAAACAACAAGGACGCGATCGCGTTCTCCTACGAATTCACCTTCAACGCGGACAAGAACGATCTGACCCGTGTTTCGGTCAACGGCACCAATCTCAAGCAGGGCACGGATTACAACCTGCTGAGCGACAAGAACGGCATTCGCGTGTACAAAACCTATCTGTCCACGCTCAAGGCGGGCACCTACACCGCAGAACTGACCTTTGAGGACGGCTCCAAGGCAGCCATCGGTCTGGCGGTCAGCAACTCGGCGCAGAGCGCAGTCAGCCCGAGCCAGATTACCTTTGATAAGTACGAGCAGTCCGCAAACTATGCCGATCAGACGGTAAACGTCGTTCTTCCGGCGGGCACGCGTCTGGATTCCATCAAAATCGGCAGTACGGTGCTCGAGCGCGGCACGGATTACACCTATAATGCAACGAACGGCACGATCCGTCTGCTCAAGGAGACGCTTGCCAAGAAGAGCAAGGGCACTTATACGGTTACATTCGTACCCAATCAGGGTTCGTCCTTTACCTGCTCGCTGAGCGTGGTAGATACCGCGCCGGTGAACGAAGTGGTTCCGGGCACGGTCGATTTTGACGCGAACACCTCGTCCGGCGGCTACGCCGATCTGGTGGTAACGCTTAACATGGTAGACGGCGCAGCGCTCAAGAATATCCGCTCGAACGGCAAGACGCTCGAGGAGAACTGGCAGTACAAGATCGCGGGCAGCAAGGTTACGATCAACAAGTCTGCGGTTGCGGAATTCGGCAAGAGCGGCGCATCCTACGCGGATTTCGTTTTTGTGATGAGCAAGGGTCAAAGCCCGACGCTGCGTGTCAACTACGTTACCACTTACGCGCTGACGGCTTCCGTGGTCGATGATCTCGGTCTGCCGATTTCGGGCGCGTCCGTCACCTTCACGCCTTCGGACGCGGAGAGCGGCACGGCAGCGCAGACGCTGACCACCGGCACGGACGGCACGGCAACCGTTTATGTCAAGCGCGGCTCGTACGTTGTAACGGCAACGCATTCGCGCTTTACCGCGGCGGTTACGCAGACGGTCAAAATCTCTGCAGGCCGCACGGTCAAGCTGACCGGCGAGATTCTCGAGAATGTACAGCTGGTTGTCACCAACGCGTACGGCGCACCGCTGTCCGGTGCGGTTGTCACGGTCGGCGGCAAGAGCATCACCACCGGCACGGACGGCACGGCGTCGTTCAGCCTCAAGCGCGGCAGCTATGTGGCGCAGGTGGCGTGCACCGGCTACTCCGCACAGAGCGTACAGCTTTCCGTAACCGATTCGATTCGTGAGCGCGTACAGCTCAAGTAATTTCTCCAAAATGCAAGCCGCCCGGTTTTCCGGGCGGCTTTTTTGCGCGCTTTTACAGGCGGATGGGGGATAGGGCGCAAGGGCGTCAAAACGGCGCACAGCGGCTTGCGGTTGGGGCGTGATAGGGAATAAGGGCGGCCTGCGGCGCAGCGCAGAGCGGCGGCAGACCGCTGACGGGTGAGGGGATAAGAAAACCCCCGAGGAGATTTTCCTCGGGGGTTCCTATTCAGAACGCAGCCAAAGCTGAAATTCTAAATTACGGGTTCGGGAATACGTCAGTATCCAGCTCGTTGCCCAGATCCACGATCAGAAGGTCGAGGGTGTTGCCGGAGCCAACAATGTACAGAGCATTGTTGATGTAGCCGCTGCCGGTTGCCGGTGCAGCTTCCTGCAGCTCGCCGTCAACGGCGCCATCCTCGTCCTTCGTGTTAACGAACAGGACCTTGGTGTCGTCCTTGTCGATGTCGTAAGAACCAGTGCCGCCGCTGAATGCAACGCTGCCGTCCTGACCCTTGGTCCAAGCGAACTTGGTCAGAGCGCCCTTCTTCAGCTTGCCGTTTGCAATGGTGTACAGGGTGCAATCAGCGTAGCCGTCAGTATCCAGGGTGTACTCAACAACAGTGCCTTCCTTGTAGAAGTTAGAAGCAGACTGCTTAACCTTCAGAGTGGTCATCTCAGAGCCGTTCCAAACGTTGTACTCAACGTACTCGTTGTTGTCAGCGTCCTTAGCGTTGTTCTCAACACCGAAGATGTAAGCGTAGGTCTTGTCAGAGCCGGTCGGGTTCTTGCTGTCGGTAGAGTTGATGAAACCAACCTTAGCATACGGATAGCCGTTGGAGTTATCAGCCAGCAGATCAGCGGAGAACTTGTAGGATTCGCCCCACTTCTTCATAGCAGAACCGGTAACTACCTTGTAGTCGTCGGAACCATACTTCAGGAAGATGGTAGCAGAATCGTTGATGTAAGACTGGAAGCCGTTGTCGCCGCCCAGAATCTTACCGTCCTTAACGTGCCACTTGGTGAAGGAAGTGCCGTCGATGTGCTGATCGTAACCAGCATACTTATTGGTAGTGGTGTTCTTAACGATAGTTTTCAGAATGTACTTGCTGCCAGACTGCTCGTAAGTAACCAGAACCGGAGCAGAAGACTTCAGGGTCGTAGTAGCAGTGCTCTCATCAGTGTCGATCTCAACAACCTTGCGAGTGCCATCCGGGAAGAGCATGTCAGCCTGCCACTTCTTGCCAACACCAGAGTTGATATCAGCCTCGATCATCAGAGCAACATCGGTAGAACCGATCTTAACATCGTCAACACATACAATGTAGCCGTTCTTCAGAACAACGTTTACAGTATTGCTCAGGGCGATATCAGCATTGTCATCCAGTGCAGAAGTATACCAGTTGCCATCGATGCGGACATCGTTGCCGCTGTCGCGGGTAGAGGTGATCTTGCCCTCAACGGTGTCAGCCTTAACAGCGTCCAGCTTGCCGTTTACCTTGCTGTTGGTGATGATGACATAATCGTCCTTCTTCAGACCGGAAATGTCAGAGTTGCAGGAATCCTTGTCCAGCTTGGTGTAGCCGGAGAACTTGGAAGGATCTGCAGAAGCTGCCTTGTTGGTAACATTTACGTAGTCCTTGCCAACGTAGGAAACCTTGCCAACCATGTAGCTGGTAACCTCGAAAGACTTAACTTCGTCGTCTTCCAGAATTGCCTTTGCGTCAGAAGCCTTGTTCAGACCCTTGTTAGCAGCGCCGACAGTAGTGTCATCCTTCAGGTAAGTGCTGATTGCATAGGTAGTAGCGTTAGAAGCGTCGGTATCAACCTTAACGTTCGCAGCGCCAGACTTGATGGCATACTTGGTGCCGTCAAACTTAACCTTGCCGCCACTGATCTTGTAATCGCCAACAACACCGTTCAGAACAGAGCTGTCGTCGGTTGCATATACGCCGTAAACTTCGTCAGAGTTCTTGTACAGAACCTTAACAACGCGGTTGGTCAGTGCAGAGTAATCCTTAGCAATCTTGGTGAAGGACTGCTGGATCTTTGCAGTATTGTTTGCGATAGAACCGCTGATGATAGTGCTGTCGTTCAGCTGCTCGGTGGTCGGAGCGTCCAGAGACAGCTTGTAGGTGCTCTTATTGGTCTCCTTGGTAACGCCCTTCAGAACAGCAACAGAGGTCTTCAGACCCATGTACTTCTCGCCAACGGTCTTGTTGTCGGTGCCGAGCAGGGTTACGTTGGTGTAAGCGTCATCGCGCCATACAACGGTCGGAGCAAAGATTGCATTGTAGATGAGCTGTGCAGCGTACTGACGCGGGCAAGCAGAGGTGAACGAGGTGTTTACATCGTCCAGCAGGCCGTTCTCGTCAGCCAGTGCGTTGGTCTTGGATGCCCAGCTAGCACCGGTCAGACCAGCCTTAGCCGGATCGTAACCCAGGGTTACCAGCAGCATCTTAGCAGCTTCCTGAGCGGTTACCTTGTCGTTCGGGCAGAACTTGGTGTTGCTCTTACCAGCAATGATGCCCAGGGACTGGCAGTACTTGATGTAGCCGCGTGCCCAGTGGGTACCGATGTCGGTGAAAGAGGTCTTGTCGTCGTTGTACGCAGAAGCGTCAGAGTTACCGGTGCGCAGAACGTAGATCATCTTCGCCATCTCCGCACGGGTTACGGTACCGTTCGGCTTGAAAGAGCCATCGTCGTAGCCGTTAACTACGCCCAGCGATACCAGAGTGTCCACTACATCAGCGTCAACCTTAATGTCAGCCGAATCCGTGAACGCTGCACCAGCAAACATGGTGAATGCGCAAGCAAACGCCAGTACCAGTGCAAGAACCTTTTTGAGATTCGCGTAAAAAACTTAAAACCATGGTATAACTCGTGAATTCAGAATATATTCATGGATTTATTGAACTATTTTAGACTTTATACATTTCCTTTCGAGTACCATTATATGGATATTGTAAGCGGTTTTAGGACATCTGTTCCAAAATTTGATTTTGACAGATTGAACAAAAATCAGATTATAAATTTTACGAATTATATCATCCGTCTGTCGCGCTCAGAATATGAAATATCCATTTATTGTATCTTTTTTTGAGGCATACAAAACATCAAAAAAGTTCATAAAACATCGGATATTCCATGAATTCCTGATCTAAGTGTATATTTTGAGATTTTCCTTGCAACTTCAAAAAGGTTCTTGCACTGGTACTGGCGTTTGCTTGCGCATTCACCATGTTTGCTGGTGCAGCGTTCACGGATTCGGCTGACATTAAGGTTGACGCTGATGTAGTGGACACTCTGGTATCGCTGGGCGTAGTTAACGGCTACGACGATGGCTCTTTCAAGCCGAACGGTACCGTAACCCGTGCGGAGATGGCGAAGATGATCTACGTTCTGCGCACCGGTAACTCTGACGCTTCTGCGTACAACGACGACAAGACCTCTTTCACCGACATCGGTACCCACTGGGCACGCGGCTACATCAAGTACTGCCAGTCCCTGGGCATCATTGCTGGTAAGAGCAACACCAAGTTCTGCCCGAACGACAAGGTAACCGCTCAGGAAGCAGCTAAGATGCTGCTGGTAACCCTCGGTTACGATGCAACCAAGGCAGGTCTGGTAGGTGTTAACTGGGCATCCCGTACCAACGCACTGGCTGATGAAGCTGGCCTGCTGGATGATGTTAACACTTCCTTCACCGGTCCGTGCCCGCGTCAGTACGCTGCACAGCTGATCTACAATGCAATCGACGCTCCTACTGTTGTATGGCGTGACGATGCATACCATCACACCAACGTGCTGGACAAGGACAACCAGACCATCGGTGAGAAGTACATGGGTCTGAAGAAGACCGTTGGTATCCTGTCCGCTGTTACCAAGCAGGACAACAAGGATACTTACGATCTGACCATTGATGCGAATAGCGTTAATGAAGATGAGTCTTCTGATAAGTGCCTGACTTCCTTCACCAAGGTTGCTAAGGACTACTCCAGCCTGAAGTACAACACCGTTAAGGTTCTGTACAAGGCAAAGGACAATGTTTACGGCGTATTCGCTACCGACGACAACACTGTTCAGTCCGGTCTGCTGTCTGACATGAAGTATGAAAGCGATCGCAAGGTTAAGCTCAATGGCACCAAGTACGATCTGGCTAAGGATACTTCTGTATATGTAGACGGCGAACTGGTGCAGACTGTAAATAAGGATGGCAAGAAGGTTAACTTCCCCATCGCTGCATTTGCTAATCGTTACAGCGATAACGGCTCTGATAAGTATAATACCTACAAGGAAGGCACCTCTGTTGAGCTGATCGCTGCTGACGGTTCTTCCGACTACTCCATTCTGAAGGTTAAGACCTACAAGGTTGCTAAGGTAACCTTCGTTGGTTCTGACTATGTCAACACCAAGGCAGGCAAGTTCGATGACGATGAGTACGTTATCGCTTCCGGCCTGAAGAAGGATGATTACGTTGTAATCACCGAGGCTGGCAACTACGCTGACAAGGATGGCCGCATTGAGAAGGCTGAAGTTGTTGAGGGCAAGGTTGTTGGTATTAAGGGCAATGACAAGGTTCAGATCGGCGACAACTGGTACACCATGGCTACTGGCGTTAACCAGCCGGCTATGAGCGCTAATGTCAAGCTGATCATCGTAAACGGCTACGCTTACGAGAAGGACACCATCTCTGCTGGTTCTGAGGATGTAGCTCTGGTTGTTAAGCTCGGCAAGAGCAGCACGGTTGGTTCCAAGTACTATCAGGCTCGCATGATCTTCTCTGACGGCACCGACAAGACCGTTGACGTAGAGAAGAAGGACGGCAACGATAAGGCTCTGGGCGAGTTCGATACCTATGACAACACTCTGGTAACCTACGATATCTCCAAGAACGTTTACACCATTACCGCTGTTACGGATAAGAATTCTGCAGTGGCTGCTGGTTACGATGAATACAAGGCTGCTTCTACTGTAACCGTTGATAACAGCGTTCGTTACTCTGACGGTCGTGTATACTTTGAGGATGATGCAATTGTATTCGTTGCTTACAAGAACGGCGATTACAAGGTAGTGACCGGCAAGTCCGTAGCTGGCTGGAAGGAAACCAAGGCTAAGACGGCAAAGAGCCTGATTACTCTGGATAACACCACCAAGAATGCTTCCGTTGCATTCATCGATCTGGATTCTGCTAATGTACCGGGCGGTTCTGACACCACCTATGCAGTAGCTCTGGATAAGACCTACACCAAGAAGATTGATGGCACTACCTACTACTTCACCAAGGCTTGGAACGGTACTGAGGAAGTAACCTACAAGTCTGAAGACACCAAGGTATTTGCTAAGGGCGATGTATTTGAGTACTCTGCAGACGGTGCTGACACCGTATCTGTTGATCCGGTTACTATGACCAATACTCAGGTTGCATCTTACAGCAACGGCGATATTTCCTTCAAGGATGATATCGCATACACCGATCAGCCGGCTGATACGTCTGAAAAGCTGAACGCTGGCGATATTCGTGAGATCGACAGCAAGGACACCGTAGTTCTGTACGTTGACTCTGACAACGCTAAGGGCGTAGGCGATGGCGAGATCCGCGTTGGTAACGCTTACAACAACGCTGGTAAGGACACCGACAAGGCTAACGTTTCCGTAAATATCGCTTATGGTGACGGTTTTGCTGCTGATGGTTACGTAACTGTTATCGTTGTTGACGTTAACAACAACATCGAGCAGTGGTAATCACTCGTTTAGCTTAGCTGAACAACACAAAAACCCCCGAGGAATTCCTCGGGGGTTTTCCCTATTTTTCACGCAAAAACGGCAAACGAATACTTATATCCGCTCAAATTGAGGGCGCAGTTGCGGCTATTGAGCAGCTGAAAGCCGTCGGCGGTGACGCCGAGACCGACGCTATCGCCGTACATCAGCGGCACGTCCTCGGACGCCAAACCGCCGTAAATCGCGCTGCTGTAACCGGTGTAGCAGCCCTCGCGAAACACGAGCACGGCCTTGGGATGATACCCCAAACTGATGGTACGTTTTTCGGTTCCATCGCCGGTATAAGTGCCGAAATGGCACGCAGTTTTAACCGTAAGCGTAGTTTTGACGGTGTTCATGTCACTTTGCAGGTCGGTGTCCGCCGCGGTGCGCGCGTTGGTTTCGGACTCGGCGGCGTGCTCAATCGCGGTCAGGCG
>OGCN01003502.1_pt1 | contig 15017 bp, 9 predicted proteins | sample 1570181 | NCBI WGS metagenome assembly OGCN01 (sample SAMEA4370584, study PRJEB24528) | human gut metagenome | reverse complement strand
AAAACGTACGTTTTTTCGCTATTTTTCTTCTTATACCCATATACTTCTTATTAGCAATGACTTACATTGAAAAAAGTGCCTAAAGCCATATAAAAAAAGAGCTGTTTTCAACCGCTCGCCAAACTTTTTTACATCTTCATCAAAACAAAGATAATCAATCACCTATAAGATTAACTCCCTTTATTCACATTGGAGGGGAAAAACGGCAAAAACAGCAGGTTTCGTAATTTCATCTTGGAAAAGCTCCCCCTTCTGTTAAAGATATACAAAATACGGAGTATTGGTTGCTTAGCTCAATAACAGCTTCAAGACTTGCAAAACCTTACATTATTATGTATCTTTACATCAACGTCCGTCACAGACGGATCAAACAACTATAATACATTAATGGAATATATGAAAGAAAAAATCGACTCCTCCGACATCCCCACCTCCTATCTGCTCTGCATGAAACAAGATTGCCCCAAAGCCACTACTTGCTTGAGGAGAATCGCAGAACAACAGATCGGCGACGAAGTCAAACTGTGGCACGTCATCAGCCCTAAATACCAAGAGAAGCAAACCGACCGATGTGCTTATTTCCGCCCTGCCGATAAACTGACCTATGCGCTCGGTTTCATCGGGATGCTGGACCGGATGCCCTACAAACTGATGCAGGAAGCCATTTGCAAGCTGATGAGACGGTTCGGACGCAGGACTTACTACCGCGTGCGAAAAGGCGAACGCCCGCTCTCGCCGGACGAACAAAAAAGCATGTTGAACATACTGAAACAGTGCGGTATCAACGATCCCGGAAAGTTCGATGCCTACTTCGAGGCATACGACTGGTAAGTTCACATGACGCTACTTGCCTACGTATTGGTTGTGCCATACCTATGTAACGACCGTTTCCTCGGCATGAAACGGTTGTGCCAAGCTTATGTAACAGGCGTTTCCTACTCAGGAAACAGTTGTGCCAAGCCGATGTAATTGTTTTGGCACAGCCGGAGCAGCAAACATACCCTTGCGGGAACAAGTCCAAGACTCGACGCCGAACAGATTCCGGACAGAAGCGAATGGGAAACGGAAACATAAAAAAGAAGCCTCTCTTCACAGAGAGGCTTCTTTTTTATACCGAAAATAACCAATAAAAACTTTTCGATATAGTTAATCATCTTATATGCTTACATAATTGACAAAAGGTTTTGATATAGCGATTATACTAATAGTGTTACTTTCTTAATGACATTGCAAAGATACGGGTACTTCCCACCTCCTACAATACCTATATGTGAGTAAAAAAACGTCTTTTACTACCTAATCAAGGTGATATTCAGGCGCAATACCTACAAATGGGTAACATCGGAACCTTTTTACCTACTAATTGCGATTGCACACCGTTGACAGCCCCTCTAATTTTGCCAAAAATTAAAAAACGCAATGAAAAGGTTAACTAATTTATTAGCAATCACTCTACTCACCTCTTGTGTAACGGCATTTGCACAGGAACAAGAAGAAACAACGACAGAAAAATCCGCAGTGGAACAATCCGCAGACATTTATGCAGCCGGATATAACAAGTTCCGCTTCGGCGGATATGGGGAGATCCTCGCAAACTTTATGGACTACGGCATCAACCGTTTCCGGGGTACGGACAACGGAAGCAAGAAAGACCATCGCAATTCGATCTCCATACCCCGTTTTGTCTTGGCCTTCGATTACAAATTCAATTCCCAATGGGTATTAGGAGCAGAAATAGAATTTGAGGCTGGAGGTACGGGAAGTGCCTATGAGATAGAAAACACAGAAAACGGAGAATACGAAATGGAAGTTGAAAAAGGCGGTGAAGTTGCTTTGGAACAATTCCACATCACACGTCTTATCCATCCGGCCTTCAATGTCCGTGCCGGTCATTTGATCGTCCCGGTCGGTTTGACCAACGAGCATCACGAGCCGATCAACTTCTTCGGAACTTCTCGTCCGGAAGGCGAAACGACCATCCTTCCTTCTACCTGGCACGAAAACGGTATCGAAGTGTTCGGTACGTTCGGCCGAGGCTACACACGTTTCAACTACCAGGCTTTGGTCGTTGCCGGATTGAACGCCAACGGGTTCGACCGCAATACATGGGTTGCCGGCGGCAAGCAGGGACTATTCGAAACAGACAACTTCACCTCACCGGGCTATGTGGCCCGCCTGAACTATTTAGGAGTACCGGGATTGAAAATAGGCGGTTCCTTCTACTATTGCCACAATACGGGAGCCAATTCCGACAAACCGGAAACATACGTCAAATATGGAAACATACCTTTGCGCATCTATACGGCTGACCTGCAATACAAAAACAAATATGTCACCGCACGCGCAAACATGATATACGGCAACCTGAGCAAAGCCGACGACCTCAGCAGTGTCAACAACCACCAAAGCGGCGGTTCTCCTTATACACAGACAACCCCGATCGCCAAACGTGCGGTCAGCTACGGTGGTGAAGTGGGGTTCAACCTGCGTGCGGTTTGTAAAGACAATATGAGCGTACCCGTAATCTATCCGTTCGTCCGCTACGAATACTACAACCCACAGGAAAAAGGCGAAGGCAAGCACACGATGGATTTACGCAACAAAGTAAGCATGTGGACAGCCGGAGCCAATTGGTATGCTTTACCTAATCTTGTCGTGAAAGCAGACTATACAACACGCAAAATCGGAGGCGGCAAATATAACAGCGAAAACGAATTCAGCTTGGCTATCGCCTATATCGGCTGGTTCCTCAGCAAATAAAAACAATATAAACAAATTAATAACTTATCAATAAAAATGAAAAAGAAAAATTATTTCTATCTGGCAGCCTTATCGCTCGCCATGACATTCTCGATGGGAGCATGTAGCGACAACAACGACCCCAATCCGGATGGTGGCGGAAAAGATCCGGTCAACCTGGATTACAGTTCTGAAAACGCCAGTGCATGGGGTAACTATATGTATAACGTTGCAATGTTGCTGAACGACGATGCAACCATGCTCTACAATTCTTGGGTAACCGACTACGTCGATGAGCAGGGTTCACACGGCCCATATGCCACGATTTTCAAAGACCAGACTGCCGGAGCTTACCAAAGCCCGCTCTCGTGTATCGAGGAAATGATCGAAAGCGGTATGTGGAACATCGCCAACGAAGTAGGTGACGCCAAGATCAAGGACCCGTATACCAAATATACCAGCGGTGACAAGGAAGGCGGTCTCTATGCCGTCGAATCATGGTATAGCTGGCATTCGCGCGACGACTATACGAACAATATCTTCTCCATCCGTAACACATACTACGGCCGCATCGACGACAACGACGTGTCCAAAGTAGACGGAAACCTGAGTGCATTCAACTCTTACAAAGATTTCGACGATGAAGGAGACATCGCAGAACACTCGCTTTCAAAACTGATCGCTTCAACCAACCCGGCTCTCGACGAAGAAATCAAAACGCTGATTTTCGCTTCTGCAAAGGCGATCCAGGCTATTCCGCAACCGTTCCGCAACAACATCGACAGCGAAGAGTCCGTTGCCGCAATGAACACTTGCATGGAACTGGCCAACCTGTTGTTAAATGAAGTAAAACCGTATGTAAACCAAACATTCGGCGATCCTGAATACGACGATGACCTTGATGCAATAGCCGAACAGTTTGTCGATGCGGTCGTTCTTCCTACTTATAAAGACTTGCAGGAAAAGAACAAGCTTTTGCTGGATGCGGTAAACCAGTTCAGACAAAACCCAAGCAACGACAACTTCGAAAAGGCCTGCAATTTATGGATCACGGCACGCGAACCGTGGGAAAAGAGCGAAGCTTTCCTTATCGGTCCGGTCGCCAACTTAGGTCTGGACCCCAACATGGACAGCTGGCCTTTGGACCAGAACGGTATCGTACAGGTATTGAATTCACAAAACTGGGATGACCTGGAATGGAGCGGAAACTTTGACGAAGAAGATGAAGCCATCGGAGCCGCACAGAGCGTACGTGGTTACCATACATTGGAATATCTCCTATTCAAAGACGGGCAGCCCCGCACTGTCGATGGAGCAAAATAAACATGCCTCTGAGACATAAAACTTGATAATAGATCATGACAAACCTTGAAACAGCAGACAAATGCCCGCTGTTTCAGGGTTTCAGAGTAATTACACAATGCGACTCGCGTTATTCGGAAATAAATTCAGAAAACCAATAAAATGATATGAAGCAATCTTACCTGTTAACATCCTCGCTATTCCTGCTCTTTGCATGCGCAGCTTGTGAAGAGGACGATAAAATGGATATGGATAAAATAGATGTCCCGAACGGATATGCGCTGTCAGCAGGGACTTCAACGATTTTCCTAAACTCATCGGTCGCCTACGATACGAACGCCGACTGGATAACAGGAGCCAACTCGATCCGTTTCAACAACGGCGACGGTCTCTACGACGATGTACGCACCAGCAACAATGGCGACGGAGGCGGTCTCGGACCTGTTTATGCCGGCTATTCCTGCGGCAGTTGCCATCGCAACGCAGGAAGGACCAAACCGACATTGTGGGAAAATGGCGGATCGGGCAACTACGGTTTCTCTTCCATGCTGGTCTATATCTCCCGCCGCAACGGTGCTTTCTTCCGCGACTACGGACGTGTATTGCACGACCAAGCCATCTACGGCGTCAAACCGGAAGGTAAGTTGTCCGTCACATACGACAAGCAGACTTTTTCCTTCCCCGACGGAGAGACTTACGAACTATGCAAACCCAATTACACGATAACCGAATGGTATAAAGACAGTATCGCCCCGGAAGATTTGTTCTGCACCGTACGCATCCCGTTACGCCACGTCGGTATGGGACAGATGATGGCAATCGACCGCAGGGAAATCGAAGCGCTCGCTGCCAAAAGCAATTATCCGGAATATGGTATCAGCGGACGTTGCAACTATATCACCGAGAAGGGTGTCACCGGTGTCGGCCTTTCAGGAAACAAGGCACAGCATCTTGACCTGACCGTCGAACTGGGCTTTTCAAGCGATATGGGCGTGACAAACAGCCGCTATCCGGAAGAGATTTGCGAAGGGCAGGCTCAGATCAACCAAGGCAGCATGATGGGACTCTCGTACGACCAGCTCGACATATCGACCGCCGATATGGAAGATGTGGACCTTTACATGCAAAGCCTCGGCGTACCGGCACGGCGCAACATAAACGACCCTCAGGTCATCTTAGGAGAACAAAAGTTTTACGAAGCGAAATGCCATCTCTGCCACGTCACTACGCTGCACACGCAAGCGGGCGGTTCCACACTGCTCAACGGCACACGTTTGCCATGGCTCGGCGGACAGACCATACATCCTTATTCTGATTTCCTACTGCATGACATGGGGTCGGAGATCATGGGAGTCGGGTTGAACGACAATTATGTCAGCGGCCTGGCACGAGGAAACGAATGGCGTACTACGCCGCTTTGGGGTATCGGGCTGCAGGAGAAAGTCAACGGTCATACCTATTTCCTTCATGACGGACGCGCCCGCAACCTGACCGAAGCCATCATGTGGCATGGAGGCGAAGGGGAAGCCTCCAAAAATTTATTCAAACAAATGAGCAAGGAAGAGCGTGAGGCAGTGATCGCATTCCTCAACTCCTTATAATTTATCCATAAGACAAACTAAAATGAAACAACTGATAATCACAATTGCAGCATTATTACTATTGCCGTTGGCTGTCATGGCCCAATATGAGGAAGATACGGAAAACGGTGTCGTATCACTAAACGGCAAAGAAGGTTTTACAATCGCTACCAAGAAGGGGGATTTCGTTTTCAAACCTTATATGTTGGTACAGACCAGTGCTAACATCAACTACTACGACGATGAAGGGCTGGACCCGGCCTACAATCAGGACAATATACACAACAGCGGTTTCTCGATCCCTTATGCCATCCTCGGTTTCACGGGCAAGGCATTCGACCGGGTGACATTCAACCTCTCCATCAATGCTGCCGGAAACGGAGGAAACATCCTTCAACAGGCTTGGTTCGACGTAGAGATAAAAAAGAGTTTTGCCATACGTGTTGGCAAGTTCAAGACTCCGTTCTCGCACGCTTACCTGACTACGCTGGGCGAGACGTTAATGCCGACACTGCCGACATCGCTCACCTCATCCGTTATCCTGCCTTATTCTCTTAATGCCGTGACACCGAACATCGGCATGGGATTCGACCTCGGAGTGGAAGTGCACGGATTGGTAAAGGATAAGTTCGGCTACGAAGTTGGGATTTTCAACGGAACGGGAAGCTCCGTCAACGTGGCATCCAAAACGTTCAGCGACGACTGGCATATCCCGTCATTGTTGTATGCCGGCCGCATCACGTACATGCCGAAAGGAGTTATGCCGTCCAACCAGGGCAGCCCGAACCGTTTGAAGGAAGATAAGATGCTGTTCGGTCTTTCCACTTCATTGAATGTGGAGAGCGAAAGCGAAAGTACGAACGATTTCCGGGCAGGAGCAGAATTCGCCATGTTGAAGAATCGCCTGTATCTCGGCGCTGAAATCTATTATATGAATGTAGGGTTTACCAAACGGCAGAAAATTGACGAGAGCTATAACTATTTAGGGGGGTACGTGCAAGGCGGTTATTTCGTTACCAACAAACTACAAGCGACAGCCCGTTATGACTTCTTCAACCGCAACGGATTGGACACAAACGGTTTTCTGAATATGCCGGCCGTCGGATTTAACTATTTCTTCACCAGCTGCAACTTGAAACTGCAAGCCATGTATCAGTTCATCGGACGTACCGGACATGACACGCAGCTTGACCGCGACAACGACGACTTAGGATTAGCCATGCATTCCGGAACCGTCTTACTTCAGTACACTTTCTAATCGTAACGTCATGAAAAGAGAAGTTTATTCATTCATCTCCGGGCTATTGCTCTTTTCCTGTCTTGCCATCTCCTGCGACGATGGCAAGATATATGATGAAAACAATCAGACGGAAAGGGAAGGAGGAACAGTGAAGTTAACCGCCCAAATCAACGGGATAGATTCCTGGCCAGGCGGTTACAGCGTCGTACTGGCCGGATTCACCCCTGACAATGCTTTCGCACAAACGGCAAAAGGGATTAGCCAGACAGCCGACGGGACGATAAACATGGTCTTGGCCGGTATTCCCAGTGAAGTCACACAGATCGAAGTTTGTGTCATCAACAAACTACGCAAAAGGATTGCCAGTTTCTATACCGCCGACTACACGGAACAGGCGGATACCATACGGCTGGATGCCGGAAAGTTGGATGCCGGCATGTTCAACAGTATCCAAACCGAAATTTTCAATCGTTCCTGTACGGCTTGCCATGGAGGAAGTACGGAACCTGCTGCCGGACTGTACCTCACGGAAGGCAAAAGTTACAAGGCCTTAGTCGATGTCGTAGCTGATAAAAGCGAGGAAGGGCTGAAACTGGTCAAGCCGGGAAGCGCGGAGGAAAGTTTCCTGCACGTCATCTTGCACGAGAACATTGTCAAGTACGATCATACCAACGTCATCACGACCTCCAGCACTCTGACGTTGCTCGACGATTGGATCAATAACGGAGCTAAAGAATAAGAAAGCACATATTACATGGATTATATCAAAAAGACATACACAGACAAAGCTGTCGAAGTTCAAATTTCTTCCTTTGCTGGGAAAGGTGGGGTTACCGAATATCACGTTCTGCTCGCTATTACAGACCGGACATTGCCGTTTTCCGGACAACTTCAGAACATCCAATGGGCCTATGTGGCAGTTATCCAAGAGGTGTTACCTGACGATGCGACTGCCGTCTTCCGGCGCTATTTCCTGAGCGACGCTGCCAACCAGGCCGACTTGGTGATGGTTTGGGAATGCGAAAATTCCTATTGCCCTCTTTCCATCGTGGAGCAAGCTCCACTAAACGGGAGCAAAATAGCCATGTGGACTTGGTTTCAGACCGGTATCACTGTCGAAACGACCAAAAACGGAATGTCGAAAGCCAAACACAACCGTTATACACAATACTGGACCGGGGGCTCTTGCAATAGGGCTTCCAACTCCGAGTACCAGACACGGCTTTTGCTGAACGATTACGTCTTGCAACTGACCGAGCAGGGATGCAAGTTGGCAAACGATTGCATCCGTACCTGGTTCTTCGTTCAAAACGTGGATGTCAATTATGCCGGCGTCGTCAAGGCCCGTAAAGAGGTTTTCATCACGCAAGACCTGACGGAAAAGACCCATTATATTTCCAGTACGGGAATAGAAGGACGCCATGCCGATCCGAACGTTTTTGTCCAGATGGATACTTATGCCGTAAAAGGCTTGCAGTCCGGACAAATCCAGTTCCTCTATGCTCCCACCCACCTGAATCCGACATACGAATACGGAGTGACTTTCGAGCGGGGGACAGCTGTAACCTATGGCGACCGGAAACAAATCTTCATTTCCGGAACCGCGAGTATCGACAATCAAGGCGAGATCATGTATCCGGGGGATATCCTGAAACAGACGGAACGCATGCTGGAAAACATCGACACCTTGCTACAGGAGGCGGGAAGCGGATTGCAAGACATCATGCAGGCAATCGTCTACTTGCGCGACCCGGCCGATTATGTCGTGGTCAAGCAATATATCGAAAGCCGGTATCCGTCGTTTCTCCACCTGATCGTACATGCTCCCGTATGTCGTCCGGGCTGGCTGATCGAAACGGAATGCATAGCTGTCATACCGGCGGATGCACCTCAATATGCATACTTATAATAATCTACTATACAAATGATAAAAAATATGGGAAACATGAAGAACGGAAAATACAGGGAAACAAGCAAGATGAGTGACCTGATATGCGAGAATTATCCGATGGTCCTTGTGATGAGCCGCTTCGGTATCGACCTGGGGTTCGGAGAGAAAAACATCGGGGAAGTATGCCGGCAGAATAAGATCGACACATATACATTCCTGACTGTCGTCAACTTTCTGACGGAAACGGAGACAATCCCGGCAGCGGAGGTCCATAAAGATATCTCCATCTCTTCGCTTATCACTTATCTGCATAATGCACACGACTATTTCCTGAACTTCCGTCTTCCCCATATCCGCCACAAACTGACAGAGGCGATCGTGAGCTGCCCGAAAGATGTGGCCTTCGTGATCCGCCGCTTTTTCGACGAATATGCCGAAGAGGTACACAAACATATGTCGTACGAAGAGAAAACCGTCTTCCCGTATGTCCGCAATTTGCTGGAAGGAAAGAAAGACCCGAAATATAACATCACCATCTTCCGCAAACGGCATGACCAGATCGAGATGAAAATCACGGAACTGAAGAACCTGATCCTGAAGTATTATCCGGGACCGGACAGTAACTTGCTCAACAGCGTCCTGTTCGATATTTTCGCAACAGAACAAGACCTTGCCTCTCATAACCGGGTAGAAGACTACATCTTCGTACCTGCTATTCTGTCTTTAGAAAAACAATAAAACCACTTGCCATGTCCACTAACATTAAAATAACGATAGCCGAATCATCCTCCATCATCCGGTGCGGACTGGAAACACTACTGAAACGCTTACCTGGATTCCGTATCCAGATATCCGAAATAACAGCAGCAGACTGTCTGACAGAGGGCTTACGCATTTATAAACCGGACATCCTGATCGTAAATCCTTCCATTCCGGGAAACTTCAACCTACAACATCTGAAAGACGAATGCGGCTGCCCGGATATGAAATGTTTTGCCCTTCAATATAATGTAAGCGACCCGTTTCTGCTTCGCTCCTATGACGATCAGATATCAATATACGATAATGCCGATGAGTTGAAAAATAAATTGGAACGCCTCAACACCGAAGAAGTTCCGTCCGAAGAAGGGGAAAACGAGGACCAGCAGACACTGAGTAGCAGGGAAAAAGAGATTGTCATCTGTGTGGTAAAAGGCATGACAAACCGAGAGATTGCAGACAGGTTATACCTATCCACCCACACCGTTATTACCCACCGCCGGAACATCGCCCGAAAATTGCAAGTACACAGTGCCAGCGGCTTGACTGTCTATGCCATCGTAAACAAATTGATAGAGTTGAAAGACTTGAACGGCTAACAAACAGTACCGTTCCTTGCTTTATTAAGTAATTTTCAACTCTCAATTTTCTGATTTCAATTAAATAGCCTTATTTTTACGATCTATACTATAAAAACACAATATAAATATGAACCTGATAAGGAAAACATACGACACGACGGAAGTGCAAATCACCTCCTTTCAATCCTCCAAAGGCATAACGGAATACCATATTTTCTTCCAACAGACGAACTGCCTGGAGGACTTTCACACTCAGTTACAGCACATACAAGATGTTTACGCCCATTCAGTGGAAGAGTTGCCGGGTAATCCGGTCGCTATTTTCCGGCGTTATTTTCTGAGTGACGTAACCAACCAGACAGATGAACTGATGGAACGGGAACGGCTTTCCCCCTATTGCGCACTATCAATCGTACAGCAGGCTCCGATGAACGGCACGAAGATTGCATTGTGGGCTTGGCTGCAGACTGGCGTACAAACACAGGTGTTGCCAAATGGGTTGTTTGAGGCGCGTCACGGTGCATACGGCCAGCTTTTAGGTGCCAACCAGTGCAACAGGGCAGCCAATTCGGAATACCAGACCCGCCTGATCTTCCGCGATTATATCCTGCAACTGACGGAAGCCAATTGCACACTGGCGGCTAACTGCCTGCGCACGTGGATCTTCGTACAGAATGTAGACGTGAATTATCCGGGTGTGGTAAAAGCCCGCAAAGAAGTGTTCGCGACACAAAACCTGACAGAAGAAACTCATTTCATCGCCAGTACGGGAATCGAGGGACGCTATTTCGACCCGATGGTATTCGTGACAATGGACACATATGCTGTTTCCGGTATCTGCCCCGGACAAATCCGCTATCTATATGCACCAGAACACCTGAACCGCACATATGAATACGGCGTTACGTTTGAACGGGGCACAGCTGTCACATACGGCGACCGCCGCCATGTCTTTATCTCCGGCACGGCAAGCATCGACCGATACGGAGAAATCGTGCATGCTGGCGATGTCATAAAACAAACTTCCCGCATGATTGAGAATATCGAAGCCCTGCTGAAAGAAGCGGACGCCACTTTGAATGACATCATGCAAGCTGTAATCTATATCCGCGATACGGCGGATTATGCGCGGGTCAAACGTTATATAGACGAACATCATCCCAGCCTCCCTTATATCATCGTACGTGCTCCGGTTTGCCGAACCGGCTGGCTGGTCGAAATGGAATGTACAGCGGTGACAGCCAAAGGAGATGAACGGTTTGCGGCACTTTAGCCATTTGGGCAGAATCCTTTTATCATAATAACAACGAAGCCCCGACGGAATTACTCTGTCGGGGCTTGTTTTGTGTCTGCTCTCTTTCCTCACGGAAGTACAGGCAGCATTGTTATTTTTTACTTTAGTATTAATGTACCACTTGTTCGCCCTCGCGGGGTAATTGACTGGTCGGAAAGACCGGACACATGGTCATTATTTGATTATAAAATCTTTATTTCAATATAGTAGAGACACTGTTTCATAGTGTCTCTACGGGAGATCATTATTACTTAACGATCGCTTTAACAGCTTCTTCACCTTCAACAGCTACTACAACTACGCCCTGAGGAGCAGCAATTGTTGCATCGCTTGAAGTGATAACTGTGTTAGCAACTGTCTGGCCCAAGATGTTAGTGATAACAACTTTCTTACCTTCAGCGTTAGCTACACGTACAGCACCCTGCAAAGCGATTACTGTAACTTCAGATGTTGCAATTTCTTCGTTGTCTGTTGCCAGCTGATCGTCAACCTTATTTTCAACATTGAAGATCAAAGCTCCGTCGCCACCTGTTGCAGCATGTGAGAATGTAGATGATTTGTCTGTCAAAACCACACAACCATTCTGAATCTTCAACCATGCAGCATTTTCAGGTGCAATAATCTTATTGTCATAGTTGTTCGATTCGAACAAGAACTGATTTTCTACGCCTTCTTCCGTTACATTACCTGCATTTTCCGGATGTACATAACGGAATGACCAAGTGTAATTCTTATGTTCGTTACCGTCAAGTCTATTCTTGATCAAATATGATTTAGAAGCAAGATTTTTCACAGAATCATTATAAGCTTCCAAAGCATCGAAGCTAATCTTATCGTTAGCCAAAGCTACGAATTCTGCCGGCAGGATCCACAACGTATCGGCAACACGGATACCTTCAACGAAACCTACGCGAGTATAACCACCCTTGATATCTGCATAAGGTTTGTCCTGACCGTAAACATCTACAGAATCCTGGAAACTTACCAAATATTTAGCTCTTTCGAAGCCAGGGATAGCCGGAGTAGCGTGAACACAATGTTCTGCGTCTGTAATATTACCGTCTTTGTCTACGTGAGGACCATCTTCCGTACAAGGTTTACCCGGAGTTCCAGCAAAATCGTTATGTGCAACCGAAATCAAGTATTGCGGTTTGATATAACCAGCACCACGATTAACCCAAGCAGTATCGATCTGGAATGACAAACCTGTTGCTTTGTCAGCTGTCCACATACCCAGATAGTCAACATTAGCATCAGTCAAGTTGCTATTGTTTTCATCCATCAAGTATTCCTTACGGATCGTTTCGAAGAATCTCAAGCTGTCACGGCCGTCCGTTGCGCTTTCACTCAGTGCAACGTTGTTGAAACGACGATACAACGGAGTTGTAGAAGGTTCAACAGTGAAAGCAGAAGTTCTTGTTTCATTCAGCAACTGAACTTTCAGACCAGCACTCATACCGTCATCAGCGATACCGACTTTCTTCGTAACACCTGTATTTTGAATTTCAGTAGCATGAGCAGTTCTATTATAATTAGATTCGACGATAGCATAGAAGTCTTTACCATCATAGTGGTTGTTTTCTTTAAAGAAGAATGTATCAACAACCATATTATTAGAACCATAGTTTGCTACACCCATTGAATACTTGCTTCCATAAGCTTCAACCAAACGATCCTGTTCATCTTTAGCAATGACATAATTCGTTCTTTCCAACTGAGCCAGTCCCGGAATCTTTTTCAAAAGAGCGGCATCAACATCGATACCATATTCGTATGTAGAACCTTCAACCAAAGCATAATCGCCGGCATCCTGCTTAACATAGATCAAAGAATCTTTACCTGTACCGTTAGCAATCCAATATTCCATTGAGAACGGGTTCAGATAATTGAATTTATATCTGTTGACCAACAAATCATTTGAGTCGATATGTTTGTAACCTAACTTCTTATCTTTGATGATTGCAGAGTCTTTGATCTGAACAAACGTTACGTTGTTCAACATATCAGCACCCGTTGTAAGTGTATAGATTTCACCATCTTCATTCAAACGGAACTGAACGTTATCCCAATTTTTCGCTTTCGGGAATTCACGGTTTACAATTTTAACCGGAGAAACCGGTTGAGATACTTCTGCATTCAATGTTTTTGTAATAACCCACTGGTATGCAGGCATGTGCAACGGTTCCTGTTCGTCCAATGTCACCCATTCGATTGCATATTGTTTATTACCACCTTCTGCATTTTTATGAATAGGAGCAGCCAATACCTGACCCTTTGCATTCTTGATGATATACAAACCGTTGTCAACTGAAGTCTTATCGCTAGTTACGAAACAGCCTTTCAGACCGAAACCGATCTTTGTATTAATAGGTTGTTCTCCAATTGTAGCAATACGATCCGCAACAGTAAAGTTCTGCAACTTAACATGCAATTTAGCAGCATCAACATTACCTTCAGTCTTAAACGGATCTACAAACTTATCACCATAATTATAAATTTTTCCTTTCGCTGTACCATTAATTTCGCTCCAATACTTTTCAGCATTCTTATCTGATTTGTAACGAGCCTGTTTAACCTGGATACGCAGTTGATCCAAAGAAGGACGATAAGTAAATAAGAACTTGTGCTGATTTACTAACAATGAGTTAGCAAAATCTTTTTCTTTAGCCATATCAGTCCAGCCAAACTTCAAGAATTGAATACCAACACCATTAGCAGCAGTATCCACTTTCAAATAAGCATTTGCATCGGATTTAGAAGTCACATATACGAAGTTATGATCAGTATCTGCTGCAACTCCTTTAGCGACAAAAGCAGTCGTTGAGAACGGATTGACGTCTGCATTTGCATCCGGAGTAAATGTAAGCACATTCTTATTATCTTTCAAATAAGCATTAATTTCAGCCGCACTCAAAACGTAAGTACCTGCATCAAAAAGAGTAAATTGAACTCTCTCCGATTCTGATCGGGCAACAGATGCTTTTACTTTTTTTGCCTTAAGGCCTCCATTTTCACCTTTTACCAATAAAAGAACATTATCAGCTTCTTGATAAGTAAATAAAGGCATATTACCTTTCAAATTTTCCTTGTATTCCGGAGAAAATGCCCAACCGCCAAAAGTTTCGCCAACAGACAAATTAGTCTTCGTTTTTTCTCCTACCTGTAAACCAACAACATCTTCTTCTGAAATAGCTAAAAATTCACCAGTTGCTTTATTTACAAAGTCATAGATCGGTTCTTTGCCTTGACCTTCTTCCGTCACTTGAACACACCACAGAGAAGCCTGTAAATCAAAGCCATCATTTACGTTCTTTAATACATACTTGCCATCTTCTATAACAAGCACCTGAGTACCAACTCTCAACTGATACACTCCACTCAAAGCCGCCTTATCCAACTTAGCAACAGCTGTAGCATTAGCTCCCACAGCTACATTATTGAGGTCAGCCGCATTTACAGCTGAGAAAGCTGAAGAGAACAGTAAGCTAGCACACAAAAGAGTAGAAAACTTTTTGTTCATAATTCTAAATTTAATATTAATACTAATGTTTATAAAAGTTCAGTTCTTATCGTACGTTTGTTAACTATTGTATCTTGAAATCGAATACGTACGTTTTTTTTCGTCATTTTT
>OGCN01003492.1_pt1 | contig 15055 bp, 15 predicted proteins | sample 1570181 | NCBI WGS metagenome assembly OGCN01 (sample SAMEA4370584, study PRJEB24528) | human gut metagenome | reverse complement strand
GTGTCGCCGTTACCTTCGGTGTCGGTGTTGCTGTCACTTTCGGTGTTGGTGTCGCCGTTACCTTCGGTGTTGGTGTTGCTGTCACTTTTGGTGTCGGTGTCGCCGTTACTTTTGGTGTCGGTGTCGCCGTTACCTTCGGTGTCGGTGTTGCTGTCACTTTCGGTGTTGGTGTCGCTGTCACATTTGGCGTTGGTGTCACTTTCGGGACTTTCTTTGAAATCATATGCCATTCGCCAGAGTTGCTGACAACCGTATGACATACCAGCCATCCTTCGGATGTAGTTCTCAAATTAACAAAAGCTTTTGGTGCAATTACCGTAGCTCTCATACCATCTGAGTCCAAATTCAAATTCGTCACATAAGGCATATTCCATACAACAGACTCTGCCATTTCCTCATGTGTTTTACTTCCATTTTTGACAGTAATCTTATATTCCGGAATGCGAACAGTATCTTTCAATGATACATTAAATACTAAGGACTGATTTGCTCGCAATGTAACCTTAACACCACCATTCTGAATTTTCCCCGCAGTGATATTTTCAACCATAGCATCTGCATCCACATATACAATTTCTTCATCAATCCCTGTAATGTCTACATGATAATTGTTCATGTCCTTAACATCTTTTGGTGTTGTGTAATCTGCCTTTTTCACAACAGATTCTGCATAGTTTGAAACAGATGCAAGCATTGCTTTAACTTCATCTTTCACACTTTCCTTTACAACTACATAAGGCGTCCCACGGAATTTCGACTCTCCCACAACTTCCCCAATCCGAATTTCTCCGGAAGCATTTGCTTTGCTCTCGGAAATCGTGTTTCCATTCCAATGACCATTCCCCTGGTACTTACCTACGGCAAAGTTTGTCTCCATATCTGCTGTCTGATTCAGATAATTACAAACAATTCCGTACTCAATGCAATCTCCCAAAAAAGGCTGATTATTTGACGCAAATGAAATTCCGCCAATCACCCCGATTGCAATTGCGATTGAGGCAACAGCAACCGCTGTTTTTGCCCAAAAGCTTCGCTTCAATCTCCTCATCATATTCCTCCAGTCTTTTAATCTTTTTAGTTTGATTTGTTACAAGATTAGTATAATTCTATACTATCGCCAGTATAACATAAACCTATCACATATATCAAGAAGTTTTTTTCATTTTTTTACATTTTTTTAATAATATCAAAGTTTCAAATCAGAAAACACTAGAAAGGCAGTTTTGCTATGAAAACATTCACTGATATCCATATAAAATAAGCCATACTTCACTATATGAAATATGGCTCATCCAGTTGAGTCTTATTCAAAATTCATTTTCTATTTTTTCAGGAATCTCCCACTGAATTGGAGTTTCTCCATTCTTTAACAAAAAATCATTTGTCTGGCTAAAAGGTTTACTGCCAAAGAATCCTCGGTATGCCGACAAAGGGCTTGGATGAGGTGCTTTCAGCACAAGGTGTTTTGGATTTGTCAACATTTTCGCCTTTTCCTGTGCCGGCTTCCCCCATAAAATAAATACAATTGGTCTATCCTGTGTATTTAATTTAGCAATTGCCGCATCCGTAAACTCTTCCCAGCCGACACCACGGTGTGACATCGGCTTATGTGCCTGAACCGTAAGCACCGTATTCAAAAGTAGAACACCTTGTTTTGCCCACGAAGTCAGACAACCGTGGCTTGGAATTTTGCAGCCCAAATCATCGTGCAGTTCTTTGTAAATGTTTTCAAGAGACGGCGGAATTGCCACCTGTGGTTTCACCGAAAAACAAAGCCCATGCGCCTGTCCTTCATTATGGTAAGGGTCCTGTCCCAGAATCACAACCTTAACCTTCTCAAGCGGCGTGAGATGAAAGGCCGTAAAAATCTCACCTGCCTTTGGATATACAGTTGTCTCACTATATTGTTTCCGAACAAAAAAGAATAAATTTTTATAGTATTCTTTGGAAAATTCTTCGTGCAACGCACGCTCCCACTCACCTGTCAAAGCACTCATAACAACCTCCCTCTTTTTTATAACCGCACACTGATCCCCCGCTCTTGCAGGTATTTTTTCAATTCAACGATTTCAAGTTCTTTAAAGTGGAATAGTGAAGCTGCCAAAACCGCATCCGCTTTTCCTTCCGTAAGGGCATCATAAAAATGCTCTTTTGTTCCTGCACCGCCGGATGCAATAACCGGAATTGAAACATTTTCAGAAACCGTCCGTGTCAGTTCAACATCATAGCCGTCTTTTGTTCCATCACAGTCCATGCTGGTCAAAAGAATTTCGCCGGCACCTAAGCGCTCCGCTTCCATTGCCCATTCCACGGCATCTTTTCCCATATCTACACGACCGCCATTTTTGTAAATTGTCCATCCACTGCCGTCTGCCCGTCTTTTGGCATCAATCGCAACAACAACACATTGTCTTCCAAATTTATCCGCAGCATCCGATACAAGTGTCGGATTTAAAATTGCCGCTGAATTCACTGCAACCTTGTCCGCACCCTCGCGCAAAATCATACGAAAATCCTCAATCGTACGGATTCCGCCGCCTACCGTAAACGGAACAAACACCGTTTCCGCCACTTTACGAACCATGTTCGCCTTTATCTCTCTTGCATCACTCGATGCTGTAATATCTAAAAAAACCAATTCATCTGCCCCTGCTTTTCCATAAGCAGCACCAACTGAAACCGGGTCTCCCGCATCAATCAAATTAACAAAATTAACTCCCTTTACCACTCTTCCCTCATTTACATCCAAACATGGAATTACTCTTTTCGTAAACACCGAAATTCCTCCTATCTTCGTCTTATTCTATATGGAAACAAAATTCTTCAAAATTTCCAGCCCAACATCTCCGCTCTTCTCCGGATGAAACTGGGTTGCAAAAATATTGTCATGTTCCACTGCCGCATGTACCGGAACAATATAATCCGTTGTAGCTGCTACATCTTCAATATGTTTGGCTTTTAAATAATACGAATGAACAAAATACACATACACATCCTCCGGAATTCCTTTTAACAGTTTCGAATTCGGATTGATTTTCAAAGAGTTCCATCCCATATGCGGAATTTTATATCCTTCTTTTTCCGGAAATCTTACAATTTCACCGGGAAGAAGTGAAAGTCCTTTTACATCATGTTCTGACTCATCGCTTCGCTCAAAAAACAACTGTAGCCCAAGACAAATGCCCATAATCGGTGTACCGGATGCCGCCACATCCTGCAACACTTTTGTCAGTTCATAGCGATTCATCTTTTCCATCGCATCCTCAAACGCACCAACTCCCGGCACAATTACATGATCTGCTTTCTTAATTTCTTTCACATTTCTTGTAATCACCGGATGTTCCCCAATATATTGTAATGCCTTCTCAACGCTTTTAATATTTCCTGCATCATAATCCACAATTGCTACCATCGTTTTGTATCACCTCTGTCATTGTATTAGAATAGCCGACCGGAAAACCGGTCAGCTATCTTTTCATTATCTCTCATCCGCTTCATTTCTCTTCTGCCACTGCAAAAGAATCGCCTGCAAGCGGTCTGTGTATTCCTTTTGTGTCTCGGAAGCAATAATATTTCGTGCCTGTGATTCACTGACACCGAACTCATTGTACAGCTGATTTGCGAGTTTACTCTCCAATTCATTGTACTGGCTGAGCATATCATACTGCTCCGCTTTTGCTTTGTTTGCATCGTAAAGACGAATTCCACCAATCAAAGAATCCAGGGATTCCAAATACATCTTCATCTTATAATAATTCTGATAAGCATCATACTCACGCTGGAGCTGCATACACATACGCACCTTCTGTTTGAGTTCTTTCGACGAATCCGAAACAGAGACTCCTGCCAAAGAATCATAGGCATTCTTATAATCCCGCTGTTCAAAAGAACTCTCCGCACTTTTTACGGATGTCGTATAAGAAAGTGCCTGACTGCCAAACACAACTGCTACACAGAGAAGTCCGAAAAATACCATAACAATCGCAGCACCAACCGGATTAATTCTGCCAACCACTTCATTAGCTTCCTGCTCGGCTCTTAATCGTTTCTTTTCTTCTTTTTCTGCCGCTTTTGCTGCTGCCTGTTCTGCCTTTGCTGCTGCTTTTTTTTCTTTTTCTTCTTTTGCCTGCTCTGCTTTTGCTGCCTTTTCCTCTGCTGTCTGCTGTTTCTTTTCCTCTTTCGCCGCTTTCTTCTCTTCAGCGTCAGCCTGCTCTTTCTCACGCTCTTTGGCTTCTTCCTCTGCGGACTGTTCCGTAATGATATTACCAAAAATACGTTTAAAGAAACCGTCTTTTTTCTCTTTTTCCTGCTTTATATCTTGTACATCTGCCTCTGTGTCATCTGAAACCACCAACGGCTCTCCGGACACACCAGCCGCTTCACTATCATCCAATACCAAAGGATCCAGCGCCAAATCACCAAAATCATCACCGGCATCTTCATCCATCTGCGGAACAAATTCTTCCTCAATTTCAGGGAATTCCGGTGCCTCATCTGCCTCACTGTAATCCACAGCAGAAAGTGCATCATCATAAACATCATCTACAGATAAAGCATTTGCATCATCGGCAAATACGCTTTTCTCATCATCTTCCCGAAAAAGAGAAGTCTCAGCCGGACTTTCATCCATAGGCTCTGCTGTTTGAACCTCCTCCTCCGGCTGCACTGCGGAATCCGACTCATCATAATCTTCATAATCCTGCGAAAGCAGTGCCAAAAGATCATTTACATCCGCTTCTCCATCAGAAGCTTCTTCTGCCGGTTTCTCCTCCACCTGTTCGTCCATAACGGGTGCCGGTTCACCTGCATTTTCCGGTTCTTTCTCTTCATCACTCATGTTCTGCATCAATTCTTCCAGATAAGCCTCATCCATCTGTGATTCTTTATTTTTACAGTCTTCACACAATTCTTCGCCATCTGGAATTTCTTTTCCACATTTTCTACATAAGGTCAAATGTCACACCTCCTCTTGCCAAAGCACAAACTTCTTATTTAAGCAAAAGGTCCAGCTGATGAACCAATCTGCCAATCTCCGGTTTAGAAAGCTGGGCATCTACACCAAGTGCCTCTCCTTTACGTTTCATCTCATCATTTACCAAAGATGAGAAAATAACAACCGGAAGTCCTTCAAATCTAGGGTCTTCTTTAATTTTCTTGGTTAGATGATGTCCATCCATCTGTGGCATTTCAATATCCGTAATAACAAGTGAAATATCTTTTCCAATCACCGCACCATCTTTCATCATGCGGTCCAAAGTGTTCCATGCTTCCAGTCCGTTGGTTGTTGGAATCAAATGTGAATAGCCAGCCTTTGTCAAGCATTTCTTCAACATCTCAAGAAGCAGCGGTGAATCCTCCGCAAGAAGGATTGTGTAATCAATACGGGAGCGCTCACCCATTGCCTCAATCTCAGACAGCTTAAGTCCCGTTTCCGGATTAACTTCCGTAACAATTTTCTCAAAGTCAAGAACAATAATTATTCTTCCGTTAATCTTTGTAATGCCTGTGGCTACCCCTTTACCATTTCCACTAATGGTAGAGTCCGGTTTTGCGATGTCTTTCCATGATACACGGTGAATACCAAGCACCTGCTGAACATGAAACGCTGTGTGTAGACGGTTAAAATTCGTAATAATATACATATCATGAGATGTGTCACCGCTTGACGAAACACCTAACGCTTTCGCCAAATTAATTACGGTAATCAGCCGTTCTCTCGGCATGAAGATTCCCTCTATGTACTCATGTGCATTCGGCACCATCGTTGGCTCTTGATACGGACAAAGTTCATTAATCTTTGCCACATTGATTCCATAATGCTGATTACCAACCACAAACTCCAATAATTCAAGCTCATTGGTACCACTCTCTAATAAAATTCCTGTTTCTACTGCCATTGTCTCTCTCCTCCTTACTCCATGTCATCAATATCATCAAACTGACCGGCATCTGCATCCAACCCCATTGTATGAAGGGTTCTGACTTTGCGCCGTTCTTGTTCTGCGGTAACTAAAATGTAATCTTTAACTTCTTTTGCATGCCGAATATGCTTTAATTCGAGCGTTGAGTCCGTTACATCACTTGAATAACATACAACCGTTCCTAAACGGAAAATTCTTTCTAAGAAACCGGTCACAAGTTTTACATCCTGAATCCGATACATCAATGTATCATCTTCTTCCGTTCTGAGAAAACCTTTTTTAATATTTACTACCTTTTCCTCAATCCGGTAAGTTGTAAAAGAAAGCGGCAGTCCAAAAAACAAGCTTCTCTTTTTTTCCTGATACATAAATGCCTCCTACTTCATTTTCACTGATGTTTTATTATTCCCTTCTTCAATCGACAAATCAATTGAAGAAGCGTTTGTCGCATTTTTATCTACCTGAAATACTAACACTGCCTTCTGTGACTTTCCTTTCGCAATCACAGTTTCCAAATAATCCAGTTGATTCTCCAATAAACTAATCTGTGGAGAATAAGTTGTTCCGTCCACATTCAGCTGATAGGTGATTTTTCGTCTGTCAATCAGTTTAACCTTTTTTTTCGCACCGGAATTATTTTTTAGTGAAAACTCTGCAACAAGTAGTTTTTTCCCCTGTTCGGCACGAATCTGTGAACTTCCGTATTTATCTGCCAGACGATAAGAAGTATACAAAACCGAAACACCTTTCAGATGATATAAATCATCTAACGATACTTCCTTTTTGGAATCTTCCGGTGCAGCTGCTGTCTGTTCCGGCTGCGATTCCTGTGGTGCGTCTGATGCCTGTGCAGCTGCCGATGTTGGTGTTGGTGTTGGTGTCGCCGGCATCGGTGTCGGCGTTTCTGTAACCTCTTTTTCTTTTTTTGTGATAAGTCGGTACGGATATTTGTCAGAATTTTGGAGCAAAACACCTGCTGCGTACTCCGCAATTTCATTTTCCTGCTCCTCAGACAAATTTTTTATATCCGCACATCCGGTAAGGGATAGAACGGACACAGCCAAAACGGTACATAAAAAACGTATCTGTCTCAAAAAACCCCTCCTTTTACAATTAAATCCAGTTTATTTATTATAGCACATATCCCGTCCATCAATCAACACTTTTCACGTCAAGTTCAAACCAAAATTCGACACCATTGTCATAATTTTTCACACCAAACTTCTGATTATGGGCATCCATAACGGCTTTTACGATAGATAAGCCAATTCCATTGCCACCATATTCTCTTGTCCTTGCCTTGTCCACTTTGTAAAATTTCGACCAGATTTTATCCATATCTTCCTCCGGAATCGGATCTCCGGTATTGAATACGCTAGTGCATACACGGTCACCTTTCCGAATCGTCTTAATTTCAATTTTATTCTCGTATTTCACATGATTAAGTGCATTGCTCACATAATTGCTGACAACCTCCTCAATCATATACTCATCTGCCCAGACCATAATTGGTTCCTCATCCGGATGGTATGACAACGTAACTTCTTTCTGACGGAACAAAATATCAGAGGAATTTACTATCGACTGAATTACACTTCGCAAGTCAAAATGCTCAAAATGAACCTGGTCATTTCCAAACTCTAACTGATTTAAACTCAGTAGTTTTTTTACCATCTTGTTCATCTTGTCAGCCTCGTCCACAATGACTTCACAGTAAAATTCACGGCTTTCTGCATCATCATTAATATTTTCCTGCAATCCTTCTGCATATCCCTGAATCAAAGCAATCGGCGTCTTCAGTTCATGCGAAACATTCGCCAAAAATTCCTGCCGCATCTGTTCCTGCTCCGAACGCCTCTGTAAATCCAGCTTCAATTCATTATTCGCTGTCTTTAATTCGGAAATGGTTTTCTCCAAGCGGTCTGACAAAGCATTCATACTGTTGCCAAGCACTCCGATTTCATCATCACGGTTATCTTTATAACGAGTTGAAAAGTCAAGTTTCTGCATGTTTTTTGCATGAGCTGCCAGGCGCAGAATCGGCTTCGTATATTGGTTGCTGACAAAATACATAATAAACACGCCGGCAATCATCACAATCATTCCGACATACAGCATAAACTGATTCGATACACCGGCACTTTCCTGTATACTCTGATAATTACTGCGCAGATAAATCCAGTAATTATCGGGCATCTTTCCTGTGAGTTCCAAAAAATTAGAATCTACTCTCGTGTCATACACATTATACATCGAATAATTTGCTGTCTGTGTAATTATTTTACAGTTATCGTCTAGCTTTTGCCCAAAATAAATTGATTTTACGTACTTATCAAGTTGGTTTTTTGTTACCTGCTGCAAACGCTCACTGTCACTCGGATATACATACGCTAATTCCGCGATATCACCAGACCCTTGGTAAACCCGAATCTGCACAAGATAAATGCTCATGTTGGTATTGCTCGAAAGCTGGTCTAACTTATCATAAATTGTATCTTTTTGCTCGCTGTCCATCTTATTCCAATCCACATTTTTACAAATATCGACAACACGCGAATAAACGCCCTGCATCTGACCTACCTTATTGGACTGATAAAAATATGGCAAAAGCACAACGTTTGCAAGACTGATAACACCGATAATAATGACAATGGTAACGACAAAAATCGCTACCAGTCTTGTTTTCATGGAACGCTTCAAGATAATCACTCCATTTCCTATACTTCAAATTTATATCCCATACCCCAGATTGTCTTAATGTACTTTCCTTTTTCACCCATTTTACTGCGGAGTTTCTTCACATGGGTATCAATCGTTCTGGCATCACCAAAATAATCATAGTCCCACACGTGATTCAAAATCCGTTCACGTGAAAGGGCAATATCTTTGTTTTCCATAAAGTAGGAGAGTAGCTCAAATTCCTTGTAACTCAAATCCACTTTCTCACCATCAATTATAACTTCATGTGCGGAGCGGTTTAACACAATTCCGCCATATTCGAGATTTTTCTCATTTGCCGAATTGGTTCTGCGAAGCAGTGCCTCTACACGCGCCACTAAAATCTTTGGACTAAATGGCTTTGCAATATACTCGTCCACCCCAAGTTCAAAGCCACGCAGTTCGTCATTTTCCCCGCCACGTGCCGTCAGCATAATAATAGGCACTTTGGAGTACTGGCGGATTTCCCTGCAGGTTTCCCAGCCATCCATCTTTGGCATCATAACGTCCAAAATCACAAGAACAATGTCCTTATTCTCCATAAAAACATCTACGGCTTCTTCGCCATCTGCCGCCTCTAACACACTAAAATTCTGCTTTGTCAAAAAATCGCGTACCAACTTTCTCATACGCTGTTCATCATCTACGACTAAAATTGTATTTCCTGCCATATATAAACTCCTTTCACTGATTCAGACTGTCCTCTTTTTGCTGAAGACGTTCTTCCCATTTTTCATATTTGTCAATCAACTCTTCTTCCATATTAGCCTTATAATTTGTAAAATATGTGAAAATCGAGTATTCAAATCGAAAATTTATTACGACAAAACCAACCAAAAGAACAACTGCCGCAAAAAGGGCAATTTTCAGTTTCTTATTCAGTAACTGCTGCCCTTCGTACAATCGCTTCCACTTTGCTTCTTTTCGTGATGCCTGAGCAATAACATCCGGCTTTTTCTCATTTTCTTCCTTAATTGGAATTGGCGCTAAGGACTGCTCACTCACGAGTCCGCTTTTTCCAATAAAATGCCGCAGTTCCATCAAAAAATTATAACCGGCCATCGTATGAAACATCTTGTCCGACACGCATTTATTATAAATTTTCAAAGCAATTTTCGGATTTTTCAAATCCGCTGAGTGAATCAGTTTTTTTATCTGCTCTGCTTCTTTTTTCGTCTGTTCATACGATTCACGGCTCTCAAAAGAATACTGGTTCGTTACATAATTTTCAGCCATATAAATCCCCGCCTTTATTTCATCTTTGAATTTTTGCCAAGATACTCTTTTACTAATTCAATAAGCATATCATCTCTCGGATAACAGCTCTGTTCTTCGATATATCTTTTCTCCATTGCTTTCAAAGTCTTGTCCTCTTCTTCTTCCGGCTCTAAAAACGCCAAAAGAAAGCGCTCATAATCTGCATCTGATAATGTAAGCCCCTCTTTTATGGCAATTGTCTTTGCTGTCATACGCGCTTTCACCTGATCGTCAGCTGACGACTGAATATCTTCATCAGTCTGACCTAATGCACCGATAAATTCTTCATACGATTGCCCACTTACTTTGGCAAAGACCTGATACGAACGTTTCTGGTCTTTGTATGCCTGTTTTCTGGAACCTGCCGGATATTTTTTCACGTTACATTCTTTTAATAAATCCTCCCATACCGTATCACCGATTCCCTCTCTGTTTTCTTTCTCTTCCTTCGCTTTTGCATACGTATAATACGCTTTTACGTTCGGGTATTTGTTTTTCGACATCTTTTTCGCATATGCATCGTTAAACTTCGCATTCACCTCAACGGAAAAAGTAATCGTTTTCCCCGCCACGTCCGGATCTGCATCATCCTCTGCAAATGTTACATTCAGATTATATGTCTCTCCTAATTTCAAGCCCATCAATCCACGTTCAAACGCCGCATTAAACAAATTTCCCGCACCAACTTGAATCACGGCACCGCTCTCACTCAAATCATCGGATGGCTGGTCGTCGACATAGCCTTCATAATCCAGAGAAATCCAGTCACCTTTCTCTACCCGCTCTCCATCGGCCACCTTTTTCTTCCAGTCCTCTGCCTCCAATAAAATCGCCTGATAAACTTCCGTCTCGGTCGGCGTAACGGTAACCGTTCTCCCCTTATATTTACCAAGTTCCAACATATCATTTTTTGTATAGTCGACTAGCTCTCCGTCCTTCATTTCACCCTGTGCTCGTATTTCTTTTTCCTGCGTTCTTGTCTGTGTGTTCGTTTGCTCCTGCTTATCTTTTTTTCCTTTATATCCAAAATAAAAACCGACGCAAAACCCAATCACTGCCAATACAATAATTACAATCCATGCTTTTTTCTTCGCCTTCATAATATCCTCCAGTACATTTTTCTATTGTCATTTTAACACAAAAGTGTGACGAAAGAAAGAATATTTGCGTAACCCCTTAGCGGATACGGTTGCTCCGCCTCCAGATTTTCCTTTTCTCCGCTTCTTTTATTAAATACTCGCGGAATGCCGGATGCGCAATACTCACTAATGCTTCCGCACGTTCCCAGGTCGAGCGCCCCTCAAGATTCACAACTCCGTATTCCGTTGCCAGAAAATAAACCTGGCTGCGCGGCGAAGTGATAATATCGCCATTAAACTGCGGACGAACACGTGAATGAGTCTGTCCATCCTTGTCCACATACACACTGCTCATACAAATAAATGCTTTGCCTCCACGAGAAGCCGATGCACCAATCAAAAAATCCAACTGTCCGCCGGTTCCGCTAATCTGTCTGACTCCGGAACTCTCTGCCGCCACCTGCCCATATAAATCAACGGCAACACAACTGTTAATCGACACCATATTGTCAATCTGCGCGATCACACTTGGGCGGTTCACATACTCAAGCGGATATGCCGCTACTCCCGGGTTATTATCTAACCACTCATACAGTGCGTTGGAACCAATGGCACATCCAAATACGCCTTTTCCCGGCTCCAGTTTTTTCTGCCTGTTTGTTAATTTCCCGGCTAAATACATTTGCAGATATGCATCGGAACAAAGTTCCGTATGCATCCCCAAATCTTTCAAATCGGATTTTGCAATAATTTCACCAAGCGCATTTGGCATACTTCCAATTCCAAGCTGCAAAGTTGCCCCATCGACAATATGCGGAATCAGATGTTTTGCAATCTGCCGGTCAATTTCTGTCGGTTCCGGTGCTTCCATATTGACAAAAGGCTCATGCTCCCCTTCTACAATATAATCCACATCCGAAATATGAATACATTCATCATAACCGCCACGCACCTGCGGAAGATTTTCATTTACTTCCACAATCACAATGTCTGCCATACGGGCAATCGGTGCGGCAACACCGGTATTTACCGAAAAATTGAAATACCCGTGTTTATCCATCGGAGCCACACTGACCATAACAACATTGACGTCTAAAAAGTATTCATAATAAGCAGCATTGTTATGAAAAACCATCGGGATATAATAGCAGAGCCCTTTATCGCAGAGCCTTCTCTCATACGCCGAGCAGTGCCAGCTGTGATACACAAAATGTTCCTGCGTCTCATCGCATTCTGCCACCGCAATCGGTCCCGCCATCAGATTACCGCGGATTTTCACATCATGAAGCTCGTCTCTTCTCTTTGCTAATGCGCGGTCTAAAAGAATCGGTTTCCCAAGGCAGCTTGTATAATCCACCCAGTCACCATCTTTTACAACCGAGACAGCCTCCGCGGGACTTCTCATTTTTTTCCTGTACTCCGTTTTAAAATCCTTCATCCATTCCCCTCATTTCTTATGACAGCCCATGTGGCCGTTTCTTTCCATTTTCATCCACTGTCACAAAAACAGCACGCCCGGTCAAATGACTCTCACCGGTCAGAAAATTCTTTCCTTCTACCAAAATCTCAATACTTGTCACCCCGATTTTTGATACCTCATAATCCAATTGCAGTATCATACCACTTACGACTTCTTTTTTTATCACAACTTCTTTCAGTGCGGCAAGTACAACCTGCTCATTGGTTCCTAACTTTTCGGTCACGCCAATCATCGCTGCTTCCGTCACCCACTCGGATATGTAGCCGGCGTATAAAGTCTGGTGATGGTTCATAAATTCAGGTCTGACAAAATGTCTTGTTGCTACTTTCATCATTTTCCCTCGTTTCTATGCAACAAGAGACCTTACACATACGCATAAGGTCTCCTGCCAAAATCTAGTTTCTTTTATGCCTCTTTGGCATTGATATAATTCATCAGACCTTCTGCCTTGATGATTTTCTGCATAAACTCAGGGAATGCCTGGCCTTTGTAGGACTCACCCTTTGTCTTATTTGTAATGATACCGCTGTCAAAATCAATTTCCACTTCATCACCGGCTTCAATGCGCTCAGATGCCTCTTTGCACTCAATAATCGGAAGTCCGATGTTAATGGAGTTGCGGTAGAAAATACGGGCAAACGTCTCTGCAATTACACAGCTTACCCCCGATGCCTTAATGGCAATTGGTGCATGCTCACGGGAGGAACCACAGCCAAAGTTTTTCTCCGCTACGATGATATCACCTTTTTTTACTTGATTTACAAAATCTTTATCAATATCTTCCATACAGTGTGTAGCAAGTTCTGCCGGATCCGAAGAATTCAGATAACGGGCAGGGATAATTACATCCGTGTCCACATTGTCACCATATTTAAATACTTTTCCTAATGCTTTCACAATCAATTTCCTCCATTTCTTACAAGCCAAGTTCGGATGGCTCTGAGATTTTACCGGTAATGGCACTTGCTGCGGCAACTGCCGGACTTGCCAAATATACTTCTGAATCCACATGTCCCATACGTCCAACAAAGTTACGGTTTGTTGTGGATACCGCACGCTCCCCTGCTGCTAAGATACCCATATATCCGCCAAGGCACGGACCACACGTTGGTGTGCTGACAACAGCGCCTGCCTCGATAAAGGTCTGCACAAGTCCTTCTTCGATTGCCTGTAAATAAATTGCCTGTGTTGCAGGAATCACGATGCAGCGGATTCCCTTTTTCACTTTACGTCCCTTCAAGATGCTTGCAGCAACACGCATATCCTCGATTCGTCCATTTGTACAGGAACCAATGACAACCTGGTCGATGACTACTTCACCGGCTTCTTTTACAGTCTTTGTGTTTTCCGGCAGATGCGGGAACGCAACCGTAGGCTCTAACGTATTCAAATCAATAGTAATCGTCTCATCATACTCGGCATCTTCATCCGGCTCATAAATTGTATATTTCTTTGTCGAATGTTCTTCCATATATGCAATCGTCTTTTCATCAACCGGGAAAATACCATTTTTGGCGCCTGCTTCGATTGCCATATTGGCAATGGAGAAACGATCATCCATAGACAAGCTCTTTACACCCTCGCCCATAAATTCAAGGGAGCGGTACAACGCACCATCAACGCCAATCAATCCAATCAGATGAAGGATTACATCTTTGCCGCTGACCCATGGCTTTAACTCACCTTTTAATTCTACCTTAATGGCAGATGGTACTTTAAACCATGCCTGACCTGTAGCCATACCTGCAGCCATATCAGTACTTCCTACACCTGTTGAGAAAGCTCCAAGGGCTCCATATGTACATGTATGTGAATCTGCACCAATAACTACGTCTCCGGCAACAACTAACCCTTTTTCAGGAAGTAATGCATGTTCAATTCCAACTCTTCCTGTTTCAAAGTAATTAGTAATTTCGTTTTCTTCTGCAAAATCTTTAACGCATTTATATAATTCTGCTGATTTAATATCTTTATTTGGTGTAAAATGATCTGGTACTAATGCAATTTTATCTTTGCAAAACACACAATCAACATTCATTTTTTTCATTTCGCCAATCGCTACAGGAGCTGTTACATCATTACCTAAAACCAAATCTAAATTGGCTTCAATCAACTGTCCTGCTTCGACTTTATCTAATCCCGCATGTGCTGCAAGAATTTTCTGAGTCATAGTCATTCCCATGTTCAGATTCCTCCTTAATTGAATACGCTTTTATTCTAATGCACTATTTTATAACAAAATTCAATCAGCGTCAATTGATGATAATTATTTATTTCATTTTAAATCTTAACAATTCATTATAATTATCCATATCGAGAACTATTACATTTCCATCAAATCCAATAACGTACAAATTATCGTCTATATATAATCCTCTAGAAGAATATATATTTCCGGACATTTTTATTTTTGCTCTTCTTACAAATTTTTCATTTTCTTTATCATATCCAAATATATAATAATAATTTTCTATATTACCATTTTTATATTCTTCAGCCATGAATCCGATTATATTTTTCTCATAAGATACCATAACCGCTTTATAATTATATAACGCTTCTGAATATTCAGTTCCACTTATCACCTTTCTGGATTCTAA